>ERZ779880.320-NODE-320-length-67152-cov-11.703742_pt1 | contig 67152 bp, 62 predicted proteins | sample MGYA00511555_ERZ779880 | MGnify/ENA primary metagenome ERZ779880 (study PRJEB29588, sample SAMEA2145815) | human gut metagenome | biome: human gut; feature: human-associated habitat; material: faeces | place: Denmark | collected 2008/2010 ... | reverse complement strand
AGGAGACCAGTCAGCCAACTCACTTTTTCTTTATTCGTGCTCATATTATTTAGTAATGAAATGCTTGAAAAACTCCACGGCGGCGGGGTCCGTGATCACAAAAGCCGGGTAGTCGCGGGAAGTAAACACCCTGCGCCCGCCCTGGGGATTAACGGCCTCCACAGTCAAATCCACGGTTTCCGTCGTCCGCATCGGGTCATCCACCTCCGGAGCGTAAAACTCTTTCAGCCTCGCCCATACCTGGGAGGCCTTCCACGGCTCCGACAATCCAACCAACGCGGCCACTACCGCCTGCATTGCCGGGGCATGGTCGGCTGGTATCTCGTCCTGATTAAAGCGGGCCGGAGGTCTATAACCGCCCTTGTCCTGGTAAATGGGCGTTAAAATGAATTCATCCCATTGACCAGGCTGCGGGAACTGAATCTGTATCTCGGAATTATTCATAAGGTGTAAATTCTGTTACGGTGGTTGACTGTATCAACCGGGTTTCCAACGCCCGGAACGCATCATAAGCCCCATTAGGCTGGTTATACCCCGGAGCCGTCATCTGCCGCATCGCTCCAAGATAACTATGAGAATTGGTCCCGTCGCTATCCCAATACAAAGCTCCAACGCCAGTCCAGGAGAACGTGTCAACAACGCCGTGCATGTCGGCAATGCACAGCAGACGGCGGGAATCCGCCGCATTAGAACCAATCCACAATCCCGCCCTGACATCGCGGCCCGGACTGTCCTGTTGATAAGAAAGGAACATATTGCAGGACGGGTTGGTGTTGAAGGACGGAATGACGGAGAGAGTTTCATAACACAACCACTTAGCCTGAGCGGAATCATAGACGAGCTCCCGAACCCTCACCGGATAACCTGCCGGATTAATGGCCGCGTCATTAACCATGTAAAACGTCACATCAACAAACCGCGGAAAACTCGCGGTACTACCGGAGGCCGGAGACAGCGTGAACATATCCATCTCCGCCGCCGTCTTCTTGACGAAATCTCCCGGCCTTCCCAACGAGAAAGTCAGCTTGCGGGCGGCAGTGCTGCCCGTATTGCCCAAAGCAACTGGCAGGACAAACCCATGCCACCCCGAATAATTGGATACTCCTAAAAATGGATTTATCAGATTAATCTGAATTGTCCCCGGATCTGCGGACATCTTGCGGAGTCGCCACACCTGGCCGGGAACCGTCTGTTCTACGGCGACGCTCCCGCCGTACAAACTAAAATCAGAAAGAAAACTCTGCGGAGAAAACGCCTCCGTGACGGCGGCCAGCCCGGAAGCGTACAGGCGATTAACGCCGGATTCATTGGTTGGCGCACCCACAGCAAAAGGAATGTTGATGCCGCCGTTGGCGTTGACGGCCCCGGCAAACGTGCCTCCCGAGGCTGTGATATTGCCGGGAAGCGTCATGTTGCCTACATCATCTACTTGAGGTATGGCCTCAAGGGCCTGCTGGGCCGCCGTAGCGGAATTGGCCGCGGCAATGGCAGATGTCGCGGCTCTTTCTGCTGATTTTTCCGCTTCTTTTTCGGCATTCTGAGCGTCGTCCCTGGCATTTGAGGCTTCTTGAGCAGCGGATTCCGCCCGTTCAGCAGCATCCGCAGAGGGATCAATAATTTTCACCTCTCCTTCCGCGGCGTCAGGAATCATGATTTTCACGTCTCCAATTGTAACCACATCTTCACTGCCCGGCGGCGTAACACGGGAAGCGGCCTGGATTTCCCCTTTAATCAAGGGGCGCTCCGCCCCATCAGGAGAGGTCATGAAAAGGTCATAAGCATGCGTTCCGGCCTTGAGAGGGCTCCACGACAAAAGAGCCGTATTGGCGTCTACAGGCTCGCATTTGATGGCGGCGGCGCCAGGGCCGCGGACAGCACAACGGAACTCATGGCCGGAAATATCTTTTGCGGCGCCGGCACTGTCCACAAAACGAAGCGTCACCGATTGGGCAATGCCGCTGGTAGTGGCCATGTCAAACGGGGCTGCCTGACTCAGAATCATCATATACTAGTGCGCGCCCGTTGCGCTTAAATCATCCGGTGAATCATGGCAAAAATCACCGCCATGCAGGAACAGTCCCACATGTGGGAATTATTACCGGACGCAAGCCATTTGAGAGAAACCCTCCCCGTGCGCTTGTCTATGGACTCCTGTTTGCTTTCAGCCTGCATCTGCTTGATGTACTCGGCAGAAACATCATGGGGAACCTTGAAATGCCCCGATTTAATCCGCGCGGCAAGAACGTCCTTCGCCCGCTGGGAAGAAAAATTGAAATGAAGGCATTGTATCCCCTCCACCATGTGCCGCTCAAGAGGCGCATAAATCAATTTAACCCCCCGGCCCCTGATTTTGTGCACGTATTCTTCCTTGACCGTCCCATTCATGGAAAACCAGTGATGAAGACCGCATATCTTCCGCACGGCATCCGTATCAAAAGCGCAGTCCAAAGCAACGCAATGATCAGGCACGTTAAACTCCGCCTGTTTACGTTCAATATCCTCCAACGTTTCAAGACGCCCCTCTGAAAGTAAATGGAAAGCCCCTCCGGCATCCACGCCGTAAACAGTATGCCAAAAGTGCCCTTTCTGGACATCTACCGTTAAGAAGCGCGCCCGTTCGTTTTCCACGGCGTACCCCGCCATGCTTTCCGCCGTGAGCGGGATTTTCAACACGTCGTCTTTCTCGCCCAAATCCACAATATTTTGAGCAAGCCGCTTCTGGATAAACTTTTTCAGCGGTTCTACATCCCCGTTCCTCTTCTTTTTATTGGCCAGTATCCATTCCACGGCCAAATCCGCCCATGATACCCAGTAACAGGCCAAAGCATTAAAATTGTAGCTCACGATCTCCGGCAAGGCACTCGTATTGCCGGAAAACACGTACTTGCCGCCGCCGGCCAGATGGCGCCGGTTGTGAACAGTATCCTCTATTTCGTGCAAACACCGGGGACAAACCATTTTGACGGATTCCTTAAAACGTTCCCAATCAATATTTTCTTCTTTGCTGTAAATGACATCCCGCCAGTCATAGGCATTCCACTCCTGGCAGCCGGGGCATTGCCAATGGTAATGGTGGATGCGGCCCTTTCCGTACTCGTCAACCCAGTCCGTCCCCTTGTCCCCTCCCTGGGAAACCATCAGGATTTTACGGTTGAACCGGTCATGGTGGCGGGCCAGGAACTCCCGGACCATTCCCTTTTCCCACGCCCACATTTCATCACCAATCAAATACCGGCAGGACTTCGACTGCAACTGCCCCTTGGTAGCGGAGACCATCCACAAGTTCATGTGCGGAAAAAGAATCTCCGTTTTCCTGGCCGCATGCCTTTTCTTCGGCAGCAAGTTTTTTAAAGCCTTATTATCCCGGAATGTGGGAAAAAGCCTCGTTTCCGCGAAATCAGAGGTTTCCTGTTCATTCTGGAAAGCGACCAAGGTATTCCCCGCATCATTGGCAATGAGGTAATTAAGCAAGCCGACGAACAATGTCGACTTTCCGGAACCGGTGGGAGCCATCAGGTTAATGTGCCTGACCGTGCCGTCATTCAGGAATTTGTCAATGGGTTCCAGCAGAAACGGGCTCAACGTAAAATCAATATGGGTAGACCGCGCCGATTGCTGGTCTACCACGTTTTCACGTATCCATGCTATCGGCTCCACGTCCATTCCCGCGGATACGTTATCCGCGAAAAGATTCAGAAATCCGGCAGCCTTTTCAACGTCTCTCATTGTTCCGCCCGGCTGATTATCTTGATCTGGGCCCTGGATTCTTCCGCAATGGAATACAGGGCGGCCTTGATTTCCTCCCGAAGCACGGGAACCATTTCTGCAGCCGTCAATCCTTCCAGCTTCCCCGGCAGTTTATTTTCAAATGCCTGGAGAACGCCTTTAGTAATACTGGCCAGATGTACGACAAGTTCATTCACATCTTCCATGTCCACCAGCCGGGCCTTATCCTTTTCAAGCTTCACGCGGGCCTGTTCAGCCTGCAAATTCTTGTAGGTAATTTCCGCAGCAAGTTTCCTTTTTCTCAGTTCCGCTACCCCTTCCTCCGGAGCGTTTTTCCCAATTTCTGGAGCAGCAGGTTCAGCAATTGGATTTTCCTTCCTCCTGGCTTCAATCAGCTCCCGGATTTGCGCATGCGTCAGACCACGCTTCACGTGGTACGTGATCGTGCTTTTATTGACGCCCAATTGCCGGGCAAGTTCCGCCTGTGAAATCCCTGCCATTATTCCCTTCTTTACATATTATTATATCATAATATATTGATATGTAAATACACCAAGCATGGAACCGCAACAGTCATACTACACAGCACATACGGATTTTGAGTATCCGGAAGAAGGGCAGGAGCAGGAAAACGAATTTCGGGAACGCGCCCTTGAAATGATCCGGATCATGTCCCTGGCCCTGTATCACGTCATTAACAGCCGCACTCCCAATGTCACCGCATTCGGCGTGGCATACGCTCTGGGGTTGACGTCTGTGCTCGGAAATGAACGCATGGCCCAGAGGGCGCGGAAACTGGGCGTGCATAAAGCGGCCATTTCCCGCGCTGCTTCCAAATTCCTTGCTGAGAGCGGACTCCCGCCCTCCCTGATGATGCAGCAGACGGAACATGCGGCCATGAAGCGCCGCCCTGTCAAAAAGCTGGAGGCACCGCGGAAAAAGACGCCGGAACAAATCATGAAAGCATACGGCACGGGAAAGAAACGTTTTGAGGAAAACCAGATGATTCTGGATCTGTTCAAAGCCTGAATCCTTCCGGTTCACCCGGGTGAAGGATTTCCCACATGATACGGGCGCAAGCTTCCCGGATGGTACAGCCTGATTGCTGGATGATCGGCTCATAAAAATCCTGCTGTCCGCAGTGAACGGCAGACACGCGGCGGGCCAGTTTCGCCAGCTTTGATAACTGGCCAGAATCACATGTTCTGATGCCGATCAGGTACTTGCCTCCCTGGAACTCAATGACATCAACCCCCTTGCGGCCGTACAGGTACAGGGCCAGTCTGGAAACGGTCACGTCCTCCGGATAATCCTGATTGCGTGTCGGGAATTCACGCGTTACCAGGACATCAAGAGCATCACTGATGAATTTCCGCGTTACCCAATAACATACTCCGGACCAGGCGAATGGAACGGCGCACTGATATCCCCCTGCCAGTTTCCTGCGCTCAAACAGTGATTTCCGTATTTCTTCAAAGGACATCAGCAGTGTATCAGCGTCTATTTTGATGATGGGCTCCCGGCCCGGGATATCACGCATGCAGGACAACATACCGCGGATACATTCGAGGCCATTCAAGTTCCTGTTGCGTTCAAAATAGGTCTTTTTGTAAATGATGTCCCTTCCCCTGGGGATGTCTTTTCTTGCGAGAGGGGCTTTTCCGTCGTCAAACAGGTAAATCGTACAATCAGGATCAACCCGGCGGATTTGACCAACGCACAATTCAAGGCATTTATAATCTTCTCTATAACAGAATATTGCGTAATTCATTTTTATTAATTTATTGGTGAATAAATTTTGGAAGTCACAATCCATTCCCCCTGCTGGATATAGATTTTCCCGTTTTCGTCCCGGTTCAGGCGTATTGCGTGGTCGCTGTCGCAAGCCAATACCGTCCATGAATCGCTTATAAGATTATCAGAGCCATCCGGCTCCGTGTCTGCGTACAGCTCCACAGCCAATTTATTATTCCGCAGAAACAGGCCTGCCTTCACACCGTTGACGGCATCAGACCAACCAGATTCATAATCCAGCACAACGTATTCTCCATTTTTCCGCAGGGGTGCGCGAAAGCTCAATTCTTCCGCGTCGCCTCCAGGAGTGACCGCAAGAGACAATACTCCCCTGGTGGCCCTGGACAGTTTGATTTTCCACCCTCCCCATAAATCATGCTCCGTATCATCAATTGTCAAATCCACCTCGCCTTTCAATCCCTCCTGCGACACACTCAGGTCAACGGGGATTCTTCCCTCTTGCCCCGTTGAAGAAGAAACCGTGGAATCAATCCTGACCTGCAGGATTTCCGTCTGGATGTTATGGCCATCCGCCCCTTTTTCCGTTTTCCATTCAAGGCCGTCTCCCGGCTGCACCTGCTGAAAACTCCGTGAATCTTTGATTCTCACGCCAAGCCTGACCGGCCCATCTTCTGCCCCGCCCTCCCCTTTCCCCTTTTTCTGCACCAGCCATACCTTCAAATTGCTGTCGGCACCCAAATCTTCTTCTTCACTGGAAGATTCAATATTCAGAGTCAGTTCCTTTTCGTTCTCTTCTTCCTTGAGTTCCAGCGCGCACAAAGGATCCGTCTTGAGCTTGAATTCCTCAAATTCCCATTTGATTGCATCCCAGTTGATACAGGTAATTCCTTTGTGCCTGTAGATAATGGATTGGTCGCGTTCCTCAAACTCGCCAACAATAATGTAGGCCTCACCCTCTTCTGCCTCCGGCGGTTCTTTCCCTTTTTCCAGGATTGCAACATATGCCTCCCATGTGTCCGGATCATAGGTCACATGAACCCACACCTGATCGCCTGATTGGAAGGTTTCTTCATATTCGCTGATTTCCATGCATTCCGTTTTCAGCGATATTTTTTCTTCCTGTTCCTCTTTGTATGCGGACAACAGCACTCCCCCGGAGATCTTGCCGGAAAGGCTACCTTCCTCATCATCCGTGATTTCCACCAAATCAAAGGCCAGGGGGCGGGAACCGCGCTGATAAGGGGAAATGAAAACGTTCTGCCCGCCGCCACCGCGCAAGGCTGTTTTGCCATGCGCGGCCGCATTGACGGCATTTGTAAGAGCATTGGCCCAATCTGCCTTAATTGGATCGCCCTTGGTGATATTATCCATTTTTGTACAGGTCCGCAGACCAGCCTCCGGGGTTGGATTGGGTGTATTCTTCCGTAATTTCGTATTCCCGATTGCCTACTTTGTGGACGGAATACCGGGTAAAGAGGTAATCAAGCTTATACTCTTGCACCTTCGTTGCGCCTCCAAACTCGCCGCCCTGGACAATCTTACCCACGCGTTCCACCTTGGACGGTTCCACACGGCGCGCCGTGTAGGTTTTCGTGATGACCGTATTGTTCTGTGATATTTTTTTATATCCGAGCGTGATATACGGCGTGATGGGCGTAACGGGCAATTGAATATGTCCCGGCGTTTCGTCTTTTTCGCATTTCAGCCGGTACTGTCCATTGCTGCACATGACAAGGCCGCCGGACAAATAAACGGCCAGAATCAGCATATCCCCCTCCGGATATTTGTTGCTTCCGTCCGGATTCCGCAGCTTGTAATAGCTCAGCAAGGGTTCAAGAGTCATATTTGAACGGTCGCTGATCTTGACTTTGTATTTCTCGCTCGCCTCACCTCCGCCTTCCGGATCATCCGGGGATGGGTTGCCCTCCTCATCCTCTTTGACACCTTCGGATGGATAGGAGTACGTTACGGTGACCTTGTAAGCCGTCGGAGAATGCAGGGAGATTTTATAACCCGTCGCCACCATGCCGGGAGCATTGGGATTGGTTGACGCGGCCGCCCATTTGGGACGCCGGAACCCGGCAATGGGAACAATTTCCGATTGCGAGACGGTACGGTTCACTCTGTATGTCCCGTAGGCCTGGTGGCTACCGGCATCCGGCGTAATGTCCGTGTTAATCCGTAAATCGTTTGTCCAGATCATGAGCCAATAATCAAAATTCCTTCTTCTAAAATCTGGGAGAAGGATTGCGTGGTTTCCATGTTCCGCCCATAGGTATTCTTGTCTTCCCCCATCTTTACAAAATTGCCGCCTCCCGCAGAAATCAATGATTGAAGGGCGGCATCAGGCCCCTTTCCTTCCGTGGTCGTGATGGAATAGGAGCAGGATCTTGTGTAATAGTCAGTGATTCCCTTATTAATGATCTTGTTGAACAAGTCAGAAAGTTCCTGGGAGTATTTAACGCCCCCCAGGCCGAAATCATACGGATCTTTCCTTTTCAGCCTGGAATCAATCTTCAATGATTCAATATCCACGCGGCCCGACATAATTGCTTCATAAGCTTTCTTCAGATCCGGATTATCCTGAAACATGGATTTGAAATCCGGATGGTCAAAGATGCTCTTGCTCGCCACGCCGGCCGTAAATTCCCAGGTGGTTTTCGTGTCTTTGGGGTCAAAGTCCCATGTGTCCGGATCTCCGGGTTCCGGATCGTCAGGATCTTCATCCTCCTGCGGAGCGTCTTTTTTAAAGGTACAGGATGTTTTCCACAAATCCGCCATCCGTGAATGCTGGTAACCGGACAGGGTCAAATCCGTGAAGCCCGGAACATGGCAATGCAGAGAGTAAGAAGGCGTGAATTTCTCCCCGGGGGGCGCCACGTAAGAAACGCTTGCCGACCAGGAGCCATCATCAGACATGGATGCTTCAAAGTCTCCCTGCCATCCGTACCCGCCTGTGTGTTTAATATCCTTGTTCATGTCAGCTAAAGAGGGCAACACCGCCTTTCTCGGCCTTTTCCGCAATCGTCCTGAGGTATCCGTTGGAAGTCTGCATTTCCTTTGTGAGGGAGTCCACGGCAGCGGAAAGGCCGGCACCCTCCTTCCCCACCAGGGGAAAGAGGGAACCGAAACCAGACCCCACACGGGATACGCTTGAAAGCGTCTGCTGTACTGCGTCAAACCGCGTTTTAAACGCATCGGATATTTCCTGCGCCCGCGCCCTGGAATCCTCTTTTTCCTTTTTCTCCCTTTCCCTTTTGTCCTCAATCTTGTATGTCAGGGAAACCTTCTGTTCCGCCAGCCCCAGGGCGTCATGCTCATTCATGCCGCTTTTCACGAAGGATTGCATTTCCTTCCGCACATCCCGCTGCTTTTCAAGCTCACGCAGCTTCTCCTTTTCCCCAGCGAGCTCGGCCTGCATGATGGCAATTTCTTCCTGCGCATCCTGTCTCAAATCATTAACGGCTCTGTTCTTTTTATTTAATTGAGCGTTAATTTCCCGGATGGAGTCAGCCACGGATAACAGCTTTTCATATCTCGTGGCTGCATTAAAATCTAAAGCTCCTGCTTGGAATTCTTTTTCAAGTAATTTCAATTCCTCTTCCAAATCATCCAAGGAAATATGTTGAACAGCGGCTAATTCGTCTTCAAGCTGTTTCTTTAGACCATCGACTGATAAATCATCCTGTTTCTTTTTAGGCTTTTGCTTATTTGCTTTATCTCTTGTTTCATTAAGCTTCTCCATTGCATCGTTCAAATCAGCGGCAGCCCTCGCTTCCTTCTGATTGTTTTCTACGATCTCTTTAATTGATTGCTTCTCATTCTCCCTCCACAAAACTCCTTCTTCTATTTCCTCAAGAAGTTCTTGACGGGCGGCAATCATCCTGTCAATAGCCTCAATTTCCGCCTTTGCTTCTGCACTGTTTACGCCATCGTTTGCAATATAATTCTGACGGATGCCGCGTTGTTTAATAAGATCATCCCATTCTTTACCTAGCCGCTCTTGAACAAGCTCAATTTCATCATTGCTTTTGGCCTTGGATATTTCTTCCCTGATTTTATCAGATGAACCGTAATCAATCAGATTTTTCCTTTGGTCATACGTCCCCTCTTGATATGGATTTTCCCACTTTCCATTCACAAAAATCCCTGTAAGACCAGCAAAACCAGCCTGAACTCTAGATAACATGATCTCAAAAAGAGATAAATTCTCTTGATTCATGGCGTAAAAATGAAAACCAACCTCGGAGGCCTCTTCTATTCGAGATGTCAGGTACTGAAAAAGCCCGGCCGTTTTTGAGACATTATCACTCACCAGATCCCCCATTGCATTTTCAAAAGTAGCCTTGAGCGTTTCCCATGAGCCGATGGTCGTATTAGACAATGCGGAATTCTTCGCGGAAAATTCCGCGTCACGCATTTTCCTCATGGCATTCACGTACTGGTCAGCAGAAATTTCCCGCTTCTTGGCGAGCTCAATAACCTGTCTTTCCGCCACGCCCATTTCTTCCGCCAAAGCCTTGATAATGGGAATGCCCTGATTCTGCAGCTGGTTAATGGCCCGTGAGTCGGCAAATCCGTTTGCCATCACCTTCGCCCATGAATTGGAAAGCTGCTCTGCAGAAATCTTTCCGGACGCGGCAATATCTGCAAAAACTTCCGACCAGCTCATGATAGCCGTATTATTTGTCCGAAAATGCATGGCCAGGTTTTGAGCGGCTTTCCCTAAATCGTCCAGGCTAACAACGCCATTTGCCGCCAGATGATCAAGCTGGGACTGCAAATTCCTGGCCGACTCAATATTTTTTGTATAGGAAGATAACTGTACCGCCATGTATTCATCATCCATCGCGTCCTTGATTCCTGTTTTGACAGCGCTCCATGCCGCCCCAAATCCTGCCGCGGCAGCGCCGGCAGCCGTAATTGCAGGCAATAACTTCTTGAAAGACGCCCCCAATCCCTCTACGTCAGCCTTACCGCCCTTAGCAACACGCATATTTGCCGCCTGCCCCGAGGTCTCGCGGATCTTTTCCTTAATGTTCTCCAGTTCTTTGAGCAATTCCGAAGAATCTCCGGAGAATTTAAATTTTACGGCACTCATTCTTCAACATCAACAGGCTTGTTAAACAGAGCGTCCAAACGCTCCAAATCAGCATGATCCACCTTCCGGGCATGGGTGTAATAACAGCTTACGCCATTTGCAACACACTCGCTCATCAGGAACTGCAGGATCATGCTGTAGGGAATATCATATTTAATGTAATTTAAGGGATAGCCCGTTTTCGACGCAATCGCCCAAACCACCTGGATAAAATAATCCGGCCTGTCCCCTCCCGTTTTTTTTTGGAGTCCTCAACAGTAAAAGCGGCTTCATCAACCTGCTGCGCCTGCATCCCTACCAGGGAGGAAATACGCTGCATTTCATCAGGGCTTAATTCATATTTGAATCTGCGGACGGCTTCCTTAAACGCTTCAAGGCTCATGGACTCAAGCGTTTCAATATCCTCCGTATGAATATAAATATATTCCACAATGCAGCCCAGATTCATGCTCCCGTCCATGAATCCACAGTTAAACCGCTGCATCAGCTCCATGCTCCCAATAGACAGGGGACGGAGCTTCAAGGCTTTTTCCTCATCTTTCATCATATTCCAACACTCAAGAGTTCAAACGCCCCATGATTTCCATTTTATCCTCTTCCGGACAATTCTCCGGAATTAAGGCGACCTTCTCCCCATCCCTGGAACGGATGCAGGCTATTTTCCGGAATCGGGAAAGGCCAGACAGAATGCCGCGGCGGCAATCAAAGGCCGCCTTGACCAGGGCAAACGGATCTTCCGGATTGTTCTTCACAAAATCAGGATCCTTCCACTTCCTGATCATTTCCCGCGTCTCCAGGGTATCCGTAAAATAAAAAACCTTCCGTTCTCCCCGGTCTGTAATGATTATCTCCGCCCGCTTGGCAATAGGGGCTGTAGCAGCGAGCAAAGCGCTGGCGAGATTAATATCTTCAATATTGATTATATTATTCATGTTCTGTCTATTATATTATTTTTTGTTTGAGGGGAGGGGAGGCGTGAAGCTCACCCCCCTTAAATTTGTCATTCGGAAGCAATATCCGGATTCAGAGCAACGATATTAGGACCATAAGTAGCTTTAACCGTGAAACTCCTATAATTCTGCGTCTCCATCTTCACATCCACGCTCTTGCAAATGGCCTTAGTCACCTTTGCCGGAATTTCTTCACCGGAATTCTTGATGCAGAGATTCAAGACATCAGCATGCACATCAACAATATCGCCAATGTGGGGCACTTCCGTGCCAGTCTTTCTCATATAGGCTTCCCAGGTAATTTCACAGCGGGAATCATAAAGCGTGTTCCCCTCCATCAATCCCTTGTCCCCAGTAAGTTCTACATCACCTTTGGCCGACCATGAATAACTAACGGAAGAAATGATTGCTCCGAATTCCTGTTCACCGGAATAATTGAGCCCGAAAATACCTTCTCCGTGCTGGATAAAATCAGATGCTTTTGCCATACAAATGGCCGTGCGTTGCGCTTCCGCCCCCCCCAAAAAAACAGGAGAATGAACCTCCTCCACAAAAAAGCCCCGCTCATATTTCATGAACGGGGATGATTCAAATAAAATCGAAGCGTAGAGAGAAAACCGGATTACTCGCCGGATTCCGGCTGGAAGCGGGCCGCCTCCGATTCTTCAGTAATTTTGGCCGGTTCGATACGGAGGAGCTTTTTCATGGCGCGGCCTGAGTTACTCTCCGTCATCGGGAAAAAACTGACGTCATTTCCCAAATTGTAGGAAGCCAGTCCATAAATGCTGTCAGCCGGAATAAAATCTTCCGGCGTACACAGCAGTTTTTCTACCTCCTTTGAAGTCGCAAGGACATAACTCAGATTACAACTCGAATACAGTTCTGTTTTAGGAGAGCCGCCCACAGGGAGATTATTCGCCGCCCCTCTCCACTGAACCAGGGCTTCTACAGGAATGTCTCCCCGGAGGGACTGAATGACGCGAGCGTAGAATATCGTCTCCTGGGTAGTTTCCACCGTCTTATAAATGACAACCGCTAGGACAATGTCGTTCTGGCGCAACTGCCGGGCCGTCCCACGGAGGAAGTTATCATGCTCATTGTCAATGTCCGTCTGCGTGGCAACACGAGGAGAAGTGACGGGTTGAATAGGGATGTCGAGCATGGCTCGCAGGTTATTATAATAGTAAGGATAGGCAATAAGAAAGTTGAAACTGTATGATACTTCTGGAATATCGTCCTGTGCATGGACTATATCCCACTCTTCCTCCCGTTGCTTTTTCCAAGGGTTAATGATGTAAGACAGTCTACCTTCTTTAGACAGGCATTGTTCAAGCATTTGCTGCGAAATAGAACCTTCTAAGTAACTTATCCATTTTATCTTAGTCCCTACAGGAAAACCATCGTCCACTGACCTAACAACCGTGGCGTATGTAGTCAGAGCGCCCTTGCTTGATTTTGACGTAGGAGGCTCCCATTCAGCCTTGTATTCACAGACCATAATGACAGGATTATCAGGCCCCAAGTAGGAAGCAAGAACATCCATATTACCTTGCTGGCAGGCTCTGATTTGCTCTTCACTCATCAGGGGGGCATCAGGACTGTCGGCCATGGCACTATCCATGCCTATGAGGAACAGAATCGTCAGGATAAAGATCAGTCTGCTATTCTTCCTTACGTGCATTACATCAATATGCGTATCGTTCCTTAAAAAAACAAGGCGGATGTGTGAGCATCCGCCTTGTGAAATAAACGAGATTATCACGGAAGGTTATTCTTCCAGGGTTTCCCGATATAGAAGCCAGAGAGCCTGGTGATTATAGCTTCCAATAGCCAAATTGTTCCCTGGACCAATACCTGTATGGCTTGTGTCTCCAAAGAAGAGGATGTCACCTTCCTGCGGGGTGGAGTAGGCATCCTCCCAGTCATCGGTGTAATCTGCTGCCCCATATTTATCCTTGAAATACTTGGTCATAACGGCAGCACTCAAAACAACATGCTTACGCAAATTTGATGTGTCCCCTCCTTCTATGTAGTCCGGATTCAGAGCTCCAAGATTACCGGGAGGATCCATCAACGTAATATTGGTAGCGGCCAATTTTCCGCCTTCATCCCTCACTGCCGCCAGAGAAGTACCGGAACGGCCGAGAGCGATACTTACACGTAAGGCACAACTGTTGTAATACTGCCGGGCATCCATCGGAATATTATCAGCGATTTCCTTGAGATGAGCCTTGTTAAGGCCACCTCCTATATATGCCCATACACCATCCGTACTCTTGCCGCCTTCCCCATAACCTACCGGTTTGTAGTTATTCAGCAGTTCTTGAGCTTCTTCCTTTGTCATCAAGTTCTTAGGCGCATCAATTTCCCAAAGTTCCAAATCTGCCCCATTCATTTGAGGGACGAATTCCTCTGCATTGGGATAAGGGGCGATTGCCTCTGGGACTTTCAAATTTTCGTGGTGGAGCTTGACGTAGTGGAAGCCTTTTTTGAGGTTCTTCTTACCCTCGGCTTTCTTTGACGCATTGCTGCCCTTGAGTTCCACGACTTTCTCTCCATTGATTTCCAGGTAACCGGTGTCATCTATCTGAATAACAAAGGAACATTCCCTAGTGGTCTCGACGCGGATATAGCCTTCCCAATCGTGGGAACCTGTTTCTTCTGTCTTATGCCAGGCAATCTTTGGAGCTGCTTTTTTCGTCACCTTGTAACGACGATTATTCTCGGCGTCGAGCGGGTGGAATGGTATTGTTGATATAGCCATAATGTTATGCTTTCTAATCGTTTATTGTTGAATGAACTGAATATTCAGTTCATGAAAACTTTGAAAAATTTCTCGCTCCCCATCAACACGTTTAACGCGTAGTTCAACCCACATTCAGAACGTGAGTAAAAAGACTAAAACGGCACGATAACCAAGCCGGAAATAAAGGATATGAAGGGGTACAAGAAGTACAACCATTGATTATCAAAATAGTATAAAACTATCTTTCAATATAACGCAATGTCCAGGTAGTTACCCAGTCATCATCATCCAGCGTAGCCGAATAATCCGTAATATTGAAAAAATCACACTGTTCACCACAATCCAGCCGGAATAACGTCTCCACAAGGGTTCTTTCCATTTCCGAATCAGACCGGTTATTGATCAGAATCATGGAAAGCGTATATTCCCTGGCGGGCAAAGGCGTCCAAGGCTGAGTATACCCGGCCATGCCTATGACGACGCAGGGCTTCCGTTCTATGTCGCTGTTATTCCCGGCTTTGTAGACAGTAAACCCGGAATTCCTCAAATGACTGATGACACGATCCATAATCATACCCTGTTTCTCCTTTGCCACTCATGGTGCAATTTCAAGTTCGTGGCCTGCAATGCCTTGGTTTGGACAAACGGTACAAGCGCCTTAAGCATAGCGTCCGAGGCATAAGACAGATTATTTTCTATTTCGACACTTCCATCAGGCAACTTCTTGATTGTCCCGTTTTTCCCATGCCGCGCAATCCATTGAGGCGCACGAGCAGCCCATCCATAAGAAGTATTAATCAGCCACCCTGATTTTGCCTTCCCGATATGCTTGAATACCTTATTCTTATAGTTCTCCGTACTCTTTCTATTGAGCACGACATTCCCAGTAAAGGAGGACACACGACCATTCTTCCGGGCAGAAGTATGAAATTCCGGGCTGTAACTCTGATAAAAGCGCACAACCTGCCCAAAAACATCCGTCGCCACTTCGGCAGCCTTTTGAGGATCTGCCTTTAAAGAAAGCATGCCGGCAACCTGTCTTGCCCTTTTTATGTCTCTTTCCTTTAGTTGGTTGATAAACGATCCAACACCGCGCCCGGCGCGGGAAACGTCCCGGCTGACAGACCCTTCCCCGGATTTTCTTCCGGAAACCTTTGATTTGCGATTTTTTCCCAGCGGAAGAGTGGCGTTAAAGCACATCCCGCTAGCGGTATTGTAGGCAAGCAACGTAGTATATAAATTTCCGAAACGCTCAATATTCGTTTTCGCCTTTTTCAAGGCGCTATCCATTCCTTTCACATCTATCCGGACTTCCATGCTACTCATATAAATCGGCTGATAAAGTTAATACCTTGTAAACACAATTACTTGTGACGGCAGTAATCTTGAATTTCATCCCTTCGCACCCCACACGCCCCCCAATCTGAAAAGCGTCCCCTGTCTGGATGTGAATGATGCGGTCACGCTGGTTGCAATACCCTCCTTCCTGGCGTTCAATGGTTATGTCCCGGGAATTCATGTACCCCCGGTACGTCTGGCCATTGTAGACAATTTTTGTCTGTGGCAATACCCGGTTAATACTCCGGTGAGCAACGTTGGCAGCCTCTGTGAATCTCATACAAATGGCGGTGCGTTGCACAAAAAAACGCCCCGGACAAATCCGGGACGGTAAACACCAGCATGAATACAAAGAAAATCAGCCTTCATCTGACGCAACAGCAGCGGCAACGTATCCTTTCACCTTGTCAGCCTCGAGAATCTTTGCCCCGAACATCAGGCCCAGAGAAGCCCATTCCGCGCGAGTTTTCAAATCAAGCCAAGTGCAAAACAGGATAGAAAGACCAGCAAGACCTTCCACCTGAATGACCTCGGAATGGATATCATCCTTGAAAGCCTCGTCGATCTCCGGAAGGGCGGAACCAACAGCAACCGCACCTCCATCATAGGAAATACCGACTACGTTATCAGCAAAGACGGAGGTCTTGACCTTATGGATGGAATCAAATCCGTAAGCGCCTCCATCAAGCCGGAATTCCGTCGTATTTTCCGGAAGAATAGCTCGGTAATAATCAGGCGCCAGCAAAAGGCGAGGTTCGTCGGATTCTACGTCTCCGCTGAGGTTGATGCACTTACGCTTTGTGAAAGCGTCAGCCGTACCGATAACCTTGGCTCCATCCGCTGTAACAAGGGAAAGTATGCGCTTGTTCAAGTTATTGGCAAACGCCGTAGCGTTCGTTTTTGCCAAATCCGCCAATTTCCACCCATTCCGCTTTTCGGCGGGCGTAATGCGCCAGGGTTGATGGAGTTCAGTAAGTGACAGGGGGATTAAATCCCCTTCATTTTCTTTATCCGTCTGGTAATCAGAAGGGTTTTCAGTAATATTTCCGGCGGCTTTTACATTCTTGAATTTAATCTCAGAAGCATACTCCATTCGAAAATCCTTCTTAAAGTATTCCAGCGGAGCCAGAGCTTTACGCAAAGAAGAAATGACTTCACTGTGAATAACTATCTTGTGAGCATCTGAAAGAGCCATAATTCTAAAAAATGGTTTTAATCGTTAATATTGTTATTGATTACTTGCAAAGTTTTACCAACTCATCCTTATGAGCAGCATAAAACTTCCTCTGTTCCTCTCCGGAAAGAGCTGAGTACTGCTCCAGGATAGAGGAGTTTTCTTCGCCGTCTTCCGGCTTATCCACTACGGCTTTATGTCCCATACCAGCCACCATTTCAGCGGCCTTCTGGCTCGCCTTCGTATCGGCTTCTTCCTCAAGCTGGTTTTTCTTGAGGGCAACGGATGCGTGGAGCTTGACATTCTCCTTTTCCAGGGCTTCGACACGCTCACAAAGATCTTTAATAGAGGATTGGATTTCTTTAATCCCATTCTTCATTTCTGCCCCAAAAGGGGCAAGCTCTTGTTTGAGCGCATCAACGATATTTTGATCAGACTTGAATAGTGCCATACTTATGACAAAACCGTTGCGTTTTCATACCACTCCAGGAAAATCGACCCAGGGTATTACATCATCAATCAGGCCCAGGGAAACAGCATCTTCCGCCACAAAAACCTTGCCGGAAAACGCATCCGCAGATAAACCGGGACGTCCTGAAGCCACAAATTCCTGAAACCGCCCGGCGATCTTGTTGCACAAATCCCTGTAATAGGCGATTGCCTCCGTATTCATCGGGGTTTCCGGATGCTTGAAAACAGCATCATCATTCGTGATAGTCAATATTTCCTCACTCTTGGCATTCCACAGGCTGATGACCGTCCCGATACTGCCAACCAGCGCCGTTTCCGTCACGACCACTTGATCACAAGCGGAAGCCAAATAATAGGCGGCAGAGCAGCACATGCCTTTGACATAAGCCACTGTTTCCACTGGCAGAGATTTAATCAATTCTGCTGTTTCATGACAGCCTTGCACGTCACCTCCCGGAGAGTCAAAAATGAAAACAACTTCATCAATGTTCCCGGCAGCACCCTTTATTTCCTTCACGATGGACTGATAATTCGTGCCGCCCAAGACTTCATTCAACGGCACGCCGTCACCGTATAGAGGCCCAATCACGTCAATCACCAAGGATGACCCAATTACCCGCGCTTTTTGGCGTGTCTGGATGAAAAATGAGAAGTCAAAATCCGGATTCCCTGCGGCTTTCGGTTCCAGGCTCTTCCGCTGGCGAATCTTCGCCAGCCATGCAGTTTCTTCACAATATAACGGTTTCATCACATTAAAACTTCCTGATATAATCCGGAGAGATTTCTACTCCAAATTCTGCTTCAGCTTCACGGCGCAACTTCTCCGCAATGGCGGCTTCCCTGGCACGTATTCTCAAATGGTCCTCAACCTGCGTTCCGTTTTCCTCACAGATTTCTGTGAGGTTTTTAATACCGGCGTTGTACTCTTTCAACTGGCTGTTGGAGTCGCGGCCCATGTCTACGCTTGGACGCTTGGCGCGGCTGAACATCATGTTCCACCAGCCTTCCGCGTGCGGGATGTCCTCCCGCTGGATACCTACGGCCAAGATATACTGTACAAGCAGTCTGGCAGCATCTTCAAGCAGCGTGGCCCGATCTCGCGTGGTATTGTCAAATTTGGACAGAGACATTCTGTTCCCAACGCCGCTTGAGTCCGGATTGACCACGATATCATAGGGCACGCCCACCCCGGATAAAACGCCCTTCAGAAGCCGTTCTGAAAAACTCATGTAGTTCGGAGAGGGGCGCTCAATCTTCAGGGAGTCAAGGGAATCTTCAGACTTCAAAAATACAATTTGCTTATCACCAGTATTCCGGATGAGCACCTCCCCATTATTGGACGGTTTGGCATAAGCCTGCGTTATGTCAACTTCTCCCGTTTCGTTCTTTTTTACCAGGGCAATTTGTGACGCAATCTTCATGGCCCCAAGTTCGGCTGTATTGATATCATCAATGTATCGGAATTCCTTGAGGCCATGAGAGAAGAGAGGCTCGCCCCGGCAGGTGGAAAGAAAGTCGTCATCCACGATATGAAGTATTGAGGATGCCGGGATGATTTCACCTCCCCCTGGTTCGTCGCCGTCCAGCCAATAAGCGATTTCACGTCCCATGCGATTGGTTATGACGCCGTGCAGCACGTTCAATCCCTTATATTTTCCGGAGTCAATAAGGCCATTTTTAGGAGAGCAAACACGGTTTGCCCGGATAAATTGCAGTTGAGGAAACCCCGTCTTGCTTTCCGTCAACATTACAAAGCAATCCCCATCAATGTCGATGGCGGTGGAGATCAGATACAGGAGCGAGTGAAAATTCTTTCCGTTCACGCATGCAACTTTGTAAAACGCCTTGATGTACTCGTCATACTTCGCCGCAACTTCCGGATTCTTGCACAGAGATTTGAACAGAAACGCTTTCCCGATAGAGTATTCAGCCTTCATGTTCACGGCACCTTTTACAACGCCGTTGTTCTTGTACAACAGACGGGACGCGGAAATAAGGTTCTTCCGGGTAAGACTCCCGGAAAGCTGTTCCGGTTCTTTGAGATAATTCGGAAGCCGCTGCAGCCCGTCATCATAACTGCCGCTCTTGTAAATGGGGCGGCTTGAAAACGGCCGGCCGAACTGATCCAAAATCTGGACATTTCCTGCTTTCATCGAAACACTATCCTTGCAACGTTATTCCCTCCTTCAAACCGGCCATGCTCAAGAGAACGAATAGCCATCCCCAAAGCTTCCACCCATAAATCAATAGTCATGGAACCTGGCGCGAACTGGAATGAACTGTCCCCCACGTTCCCTTGAGTGATTTCCTTTCCCTGGTTTTCAATGATATCTTCAACAGCCTTATCCAAAGCTTCTTTCAAACGGGGTATGCGTTCATCAATGTCCACCGCTCCCCAGGCATAAAGAGCTTTTGCAATCCGTAACATACAAATGCGGCCCCGTTGCGTTTCCTCTACGGAAGACACGCAGGCTTTCACCTGAACCTATACTTTTCCCGTTGCATTGTTGGAATAGTTGCATGAAATTATTCAACTCCATGCATGCAAAAACACAGATGACCCATGACCCAGTTCGAGCCTCTACGCTCAAGGAGACTCCCTTTTTCGGCCTATTTCAGACTATTTTTCATCCTTCCGTGTGCTCAACATTATCACAATAATGAACACATTTTATAATATATTATTGTAAATAAATATATTAATTCCTACCGGGCCTACCACTTCTCTTGAAAAGAAGCGGTTATCCTCGGCAATATCAGGAGCCCTTTTCTTTCCCGCAGGTTTGTAGAACAGCAGCAGGAGCTAATCCCGTTCCGGCATCCTCCGGGAGAAAACAGACCCATGCGTGTGCATTCTCCCGGCTTCCCTCTCCCGTTCTGCCCGGACATCTTCCGGAAAGATGCCGCCCTTCCGTTAAATAATAAAAAACTCCCTTCCGTTAACCGCGGAAGGGAGCTGCATGGAAACAGAAATCCAAGTTTGCCGTTACTTGCGGCGGCGGCGCATCGCCAGGCCAACCAGGCCCAGCAGGCTCAGGGAAGCCGCTGCGGGTTCGGGAACCACATAGGAAACGCTGTACCCGTCCCCATTCTTGGTAACCATATAAGAACCAACTTCGGCATTAGTCAAATCGTCCACCGCAGTGAGGGTATCAACGCCTGCAATGCCGCTGAGCATTTCCAGGGAAGTGTTCGTGCCGTCAAAAGACATATTATCCCCCAGGGAAACCAGATTCCGGGTCAGGATTTGATGTCCGTCGGCGGTTACTCCGCTGGCGGTGCCTCCGTCAAGAGTCAGCGTAGCAGTCAGGCTTGCTATCTTGGCATTGTATGAATTACCGTTGGAAGAAGTAAGGTTCATCACGCCCGTGGCTCCCAAATTGACGTTAAAGCCTTCACCTCCCTGGCTCTTGGAATAAGCCAGGTTAAAGGTGCCGTAGTTGTTCAACGTCGTGATCCCGCCGTCGTTGCCGCCGCTAAAACCATTGATGGTCAGCGCAGATGACTGATCAATGTCAATAGAACAGCCCCCTTGGAATTTCTTGACGTTCCCTACGGTCAAATCCGCGCCGTTGCTGAGGGCAAGCTTCAATGTCCAGCCTTCCAGCTGGGTGATGGAACCGCTCGCATTGGAAACGGAAATAAGAGACCAGGCATTGGAGTTGGGCGTGCCGGGGCCGGTTCCGGCTGCCGGCCAGGAATCTGACTCGCTGATAATCCAGCTGGATTCTGTCTGCCAAAGCTGCTGGGTAATGTCACTGCCGCCATTCCATGTGAAATCGGCATGAGCTATTCCCGCCAGAGCAATGAGCGTAATGAGTGTCTTCTTCATTATCAGAGGAATATAATAATAGGAGTAATGATTGATTCATCTAACGAAACGATGACTAGCCTGCTTCACCCGAAGAGGCTTTGAACCCAATAACGAATTCTCAATCCGAAATCAATACTAAATATTGTGGGAAAACAATTTAAGTATCATCGAGAAGCTGTTTTCAGGATGATTTCTCCTCCAAAGGAAATCCTTCCGTGCCAGGCATCCTCTATTGTTTTTTAGACAGGCTGATTTTCTCGACGCCTTGTTGATAGAAATACAATCTTTTCAATATAAACAAATTATGATAAACATCGAAATAATGGTTTGATGCCGCAGGATATATTGTACATGGAATTTTCCCTCTAAGCCGGTTCATGGAGCGGATTGAGAATCCGAATGTCGGCGCCACGTCGGAAACCGCCGTCAAATAAAAAAATATTCCAGAAATAATCTGTCACCGGGAGGGAAAAACATCTGTTTCCCCCCTGCCGCTTCCGCCGCATTAAGGGCATCACGCCAGCCTTGACCTGAAAAAAAATTCCGCAACAGCAGGCCGTATCCGGACAAGACGGAGAATTCCCCGTCACGGGGATTATTCCTTTCCCTGAACTCCGGCCATCTTCCGGAACCTGTGCGCAAGCAGGAAGCCGGTGGCCGCCCAAAGCAGGGAAATGGCGGCTCCGGCCAGCATGGCCCACGGGGAATGGGAGCCCAACACGTTAAAGAAGCTTTTCAACCATGCGCTGACGGCGTCGCCGCCACGGTAAAGGACCGTATCAATAAAGCTCTTGGCCTTGTATTTTTCTTCAGGGGACAATACGGAATTCAGCATTTCACGGCCGGGACGCACCATTCCGTATTCCCCGATGCGGCGTACCGCCATCACTATGGCCACGACGGCAAATACCGGAGCGAAAGCCATCCAGACAAAACCCAGGGAAATAAGAACGGGGACAGCCGCCAGCAATGCCGCCAATCCGAATTTCCGAACAATGCGCCCCGCCAGAAATACCTGAAGCAGCATGGTACACCCCTGAACAACGGCGTCCAGTACTCCGAATACCTGCGTCTGGCGCACCGGATCAGGGAAGGAAGACGCTACAACGCTCATCAGCTCAAAATACAGGAACGTGTTGGTCCCGGCCAGCAGGATAATGAACAGCCCGATGCCCATCAGGAAGGGAGACCGGCACACGGCAGACGCCCCGGCAAAAGGATTCCCTCCCAGAGGGCGTTCCCGGCAGTCGGCCGGAAGAGGAATCCCCACTCCCGCTCCTTCCGGGGAAGTCCTGTCACGCCAGCGGTGCAAATACATTCCCGCCAGCATCGCCAGCGCCAGAAAAACAGCGGCGGCAAGAAACAGCCACAGATGGCCGGCTACGCCGGCAAGGGCGGCCGTCACCGCCGGCCCCACAATGGCCCCAAGGCTGCTTCCGCTGGCAATCAGGGCAAACAGACGTTTCATCTGCCCCGGCTTCATGACGTCCGACAGCACGCTCCACGCCACGGAAACGGTAAGCAGGTTAAATACGGACAGCCACACATAAAACGAACGGGCCGTCCAGATATTTCCCGGGCATGCCAGCACAAGCGCCGCAAAAACCACCAGGTTAAGAATGAAAAAACCGTACGTCCACGGAAGAATGGCCTTTCTCCGCACTTTTGAGGATGCCCACCCAAATAAAAACTGGATCCCTATGGAAGCGGCAAAAGTAGCCGTAAAAAGCCACTGCAAATTCTGAACGCCTCCGGCAATGCCCATCGTCTCCCGGACCGGCCTTAACATGGAATAGGCCAGGAACAGCAGGAAAAACAGAACAATTCCCCCCGCTGCGGCAGGCAATTCACGGGGTTCCACATGCAGCGCCTTTTCCAGACTCCGGCACAGGCGTTCCTTCATTCCTCTGGACATGCCCGGAATGTACCATAGCCGGAAGATTTTTTCACTTAAATCTCCCGTTCCCCCAAAAATCCGCTTTTTTTCGCCTCCCTGCCGGAGCTTCTCCTTCCAACTGGACTTGCTGGATAAGCCGGATTATGATGGGGCATCCCATTTCCTCATGTTTTCCGCCCCGTCAGGAATCATGAAACGCTCCCATGAACCAGAGAAAAATCATCCATGTGGATATGGATGCCTTTTACGCGTCCATCGAACAGCGGGACCATCCCGAATACCGCGGCAAGCCTATCGCCGTAGGCCGGCCGGAAATGCGCGGCGTGGTGGCGGCGGCCAGCTATGAAGCGCGCCGCTTCGGCGTGCGTTCCGCCATGCCCTCCATGAAGGCGCTCAAGCTTTGCCCCCAGTTGATTTTCACCCGCAACCGCATGGAAGTGTACAAGACCGTCTCCGCGCAGATACACGCCATCTTTCACCGTTATACGGACCTGGTGGAACCACTCTCCCTGGATGAAGCCTTTCTGGACGTCACGGAAAACAAGCCGGGCATTCCGTTGGCCGTCGACATTGCGAGGAGGATTAAAAAGGAAATCCGCCAGGAACTTCGCCTGACGGCTTCCGCCGGCGTTTCCTACAACAAATTCCTGGCAAAAATCGCCTCTGATTACCGCAAGCCGGACGGCCTGTTCACAATCCATCCATCCCGGGCGGAGAAATTCATCGCGGCCCTTCCCATTGAGGCTTTCTGGGGGGTCGGCCGCGCCACCGCCGAACGCATGCGCGCTCTTTCCATCACCAACGGGGCGCAGCTCCGGGCACGGGACAAGGACTTCCTGGTGCGGCATTTCGGCAAGATAGGAGCCCTCTTCTACAACTTCGCCCGCGGTGTGGACGACCGCCCCGTGGAACCTTCCCGCATCCGCAAATCCGTAGGTTGTGAAGAGACCTACCGGGAAAACGTCACCAGGGAGGAAGCGCAGGAACAGCACCTCCCCCTGCTGGCGGAAGAACTCGCAAGGCGCCTGGCGCACGCCGGCTTCCGGGGAAACACCCTTACCCTGAAGGTTAAATTCCCGGACTTTGTCCAAAAGACCCGCTGCACGACCGTTCCGGAAACGCTGACGGAAAAGGAGGACATCCTCCCCCTGGCGCGGGCCCTGATGGAAGAACTGGATTCCGGAGACCGTACATTCCGCCTTCTGGGGCTGTCCGTCTCCCATCCCCAGGAAGAACAGCGGCAGGGCATCTGGGAACAGCTCTGGCTGGAGCTGGAGTATTAACCCTTCCATAGACTCCCGCATTTCCAGGACACTCCCCCCCCAAAAACGGCGATATCCGCAAGATATTGATTCATAAATGAGCAAAATCCGCTCCAACCCGGTCATAAGCACATATGAATCAGGAAGAGCGGAGACACTGGGCATCATGGATAGGAGTGATTGCGGAAGGCGTGGCTGGAGTCATGGCCGTGAATGGGGGAATTCCCGCCTCCCGGGACGTGCCCGACCCCGGCCCTTCCCGAACGCGCCGCCCCCTCACGGAAACGGAAAAACGCATTATCGAACACCAGGGAACGGAACCGCCCTTCTCCGGGGAATTCGTCAGTTTCTTTGAGCTGGGCATCTATTCCTGCCGCAAATGCGGTGCGCCCCTGTTCCGGTCGGAAGACAAATTCGATGCCGGATGCGGCTGGCCCTGTTTTGATGATTCCCTGCCGGACGCCGTCACAAGCGTCCATGCGGGCTACGGGCGGCGCACGGAGATCACATGCGCCCGCTGCGGAGGCCATCTGGGGCATATTTTCAATGGCGAACGCCTGACGCCTAAGAATGCGCGCTACTGCGTCAACTCCCTTTCCCTGGAATTCCGGGCCGCACCTCTTCCGATGTTGGCGGATGTCCCCCGTTAAAAGGGCTCGGCGGAAGAAATATCCGTCCACCGTCCCCGGAAGCAGGCCTCCGTCCCACGCCCGGCCGGACGCGGCCGCCGCGGCGGAATTTACCCTGAAATCCTCTCACGGCCCCGGAGCCGCGGCAGGCAACAGGAAATACCCTTACCCGCAAATCCCTTGCCGGCAACAGGATACGGCATTTCTCCCATCCTGTTTCCACCGCACCGGGAAAGAGGGGGGATTAGCTTGACTTTCCTGCAATGTCGCCTATTCTGGTTTAAGCATTATTTGCAACCACGCACACTTATTATGACCGACCGCAGAATTGTTATCACCGGCATCGGAGTGATCAGCCCCCTGGGCAATGATCTCGCATCCACCTGGGAAGCCATGAAGGCTGGCCGCAGCGGCATTGACACCATCAAGTCCATGGATGTTACCGGCTACTCCACGAAAATCGCCGGTGAAGTCAAGGATTTCGATCCCGCTCCGTACTTCAAGACGCCCAAGGACGCCCGCCGCGTGGACCGCTTCACGCACTTTGCCATGGGCGCCGCCGGAATGGCACTCAAGGACTCCGGGCTGGATCTGGACGCGGAGGACAAAACCCGCATCGGCGTCATGGTGGGCAGCGGCATCGGCGGTCTCGGCACGCTGGAAAGCCAGCATGCCACGCTTCTTTCCAAGGGACCGGCCCGCGTGTCCCCCTTCATGATTCCGTACATGATCAGCAACATTGCCTCCGGCCTCATCTCCATGGAATACGGCCTCGGCGGTCCGAACATGTCTATCGTCACGGCCTGCGCCACCTCCAACCACAACATCGGGGAAGCCTGGCGCATCATGAAGTTCGGCGACGCCGACGTCATGGTCTGCGGCGGGGCGGAAGCTACCATCCTGCCCACGGGCGTAGCCGGGTTCAGCAACATGAAAGCCCTCAGCTCACGCAATGACGAACCCCAGCGGGCCTCCCGCCCGTACGACGTGGACCGCGACGGCTTCGTCATGGGAGAAGGCGCCGGCGTTGTCATTCTGGAAACGCTGGAACACGCCCAGAAACGCGGCGCGAAAATCTACGGGGAGCTCGTCGGCTACGGCATCTCTGCGGACGCCTACCACCTTACCGCCCCGGATCCGGAAGGCCGCGGCGCCGCCCGCTGCATGAAAATGGCTCTGGAACACGCGGGAATGAAGCCGGAAGAAATCGACTACGTCAACACGCACGGCACCTCCACCCCGCTGGGCGACATCTGCGAAATCAAGGCCCTCAAGGCCGTCTTCGGCGACCACGCCAAAAACGGGCTGCTGATCAGCTCCACCAAATCCATGACCGGCCACCTTCTGGGCGCCGCCGGCGGCGTGGAACTGGCCGTCTGCCTGATGGCCATGCAGGACAACATCGTCCCGCCCACCATCAACGTGGACAATCAGGATCCGGAATGCGACCTGGACTGCGTGCCCAACAAGGCCCGTGAAACCAGGGTGGATGCCGTCCTGAGCAACTCCTTCGGCTTCGGAGGGCATAACTCCTCCGTCATCGTGAAACGGTTCGCCTGACCCTTCCGGGCCTCTCCTTTCTCCGGCGGAAGCGCTGATGTTTGCGGCCACCGCAGCCATCGCGCTTCCGCTTTTTTCATTTAAAGCCATGCCCGCCAAAACGCACCAGGACATTCTGCTCATGCGCTGGGCCCTGTTCTCCGTAGCCGGGCTTATCCTGATCGTGGCGCTCTACTCCCTGGGCATTACTCCCGTCTGGGCCCGGGGCCTGAAGGAAGCCATGGCCTCCGCCCCGTTTCTGCTTCCCGCGGACGCCCCCTCCCTTTCTCCCGGCACGGGATTCCTGCTGTGCATGGCGTTGACGCTGGCTCTCGTTTACGATTTGCTGCTCATCCGCGGAACACTCCGCAAAACGGCCGTTCTGGCCGCTTTTCTCCTGCTTCTGGCCTGCTTTACCCCGGCGCTGGGGCTGTGGGGCTTTTTCTTCAATGCCGTCCCATGCCTGCTTTCCGCAGGGGGCGCGGGCGCGCTCGCCATCCTCTGGCCATCCTCTCCCCTCCGGCATCATTCCGAACCTCCTCCCGCTCATGAATAATCTGGACTATCCCATTCCCGTGCTTGAACTGGTCACCGCCCTGAAACAGCTTCCGGGCATCGGCATCCGCGGCGCGGAACGCATGGCCCTGTGGATGCTCCAGGGGCACATGGGGGAAGCGGAGGCGATTGCCCGCACCATCGGCCAGGCGGCGGAACACGTCACGCCCTGCCCCGTCTGCGGATTCTTCAGCACGGAAGGGGAACCCTGCGCCGCCTGCCGGGACGAAGAACGGGACAGCCGCCTCATCTGCGTGGTGGAACAGGCCACGGACGTCATCCCCATTGAACGCAGCAGCGCCTACCGCGGATTGTACCACTGCCTGGGCGGCAAGCTTTCCCCACTGGATGATGTGGAGCCGGAAGACCTCAACATTCAATCCCTGGTGGAACGCGTCTCCCGGCAGCCTGACTGCGAAGTCATTCTGGCAACAGGCTCCGATGTGGAAGGGGAGGCAACAGCCACCTACCTCCACCATCTGCTCAAAGAAATGGATTGCAGGATTTCCCGCCCTGCCCAGGGGCTGCCTGCCGGTTCCGGCCTCAGCCACGCGGACACGCTGACGCTGATGAAAGCTCTGGAAGGACGCACCCGGCTGTAAAGGGACGACTTTTCCGCATCAATCCCGGCACGGGACCATTCCGTCTTTACAGCGGTTCTGCCCGCGCCGAGCGCGACGCCTCTTTCTCCCAATAATGAGGGGAAAAACGTACCGCCTCATTCCGCCAGTCCGTCCACTCGGGCGCGGTCAAAATCCGCCGGGCAAATCGTCACGTTCACCCGGTCGCCCGGCTTGAGCAGCTCCCTCAGGGAAGCGTTCTTTTTTTCTACAAAAGCCACGGCGGTCTTGCCATTCGGCAGGGTGGCGCGGAAAGCCGTATCCGCGATACGCTCCACGATAACGGCGACCGCCTGCACCATTTGGCAGGGATAAGGTTTCATCTGAAAAAAAGGGTTACCAATTCATTAATTCGTTCATCAGGTCACTTCCTGTTTTAAGCCCCTTTTCCGCAGCGTCCTGCAACTGCGGCACAACCGGGACGGGCACTTCGTCCGCGGCGGGAATCCCGAACTTGCGGCCAGGATGTTCCTTACCATCCCCTGCCCCGTTTTTCCCGGTTCCCCTGTTCAGCAGCCGCGACGCGACGTCCGCCACTTCAGCCGCCTTGCCCATTCCTATTTCCGTCAGGCGGTTTCCCGCCGCCTTGATGAGCCGCGCGGACAAGTCCTCCGACGGGTTGTCCAGCGTCCCGCCGATATTCACATTGGCCCACGCCAGATTGCCTCCCGCTCCCTGGCGGGAAACGGAAAACACATCGGAAAATCCCGGAAGAGCTTTCCACAGGCCGTCGGCCCTCAGCCCCACCTGCAACCTTCCGGTCAGCGCCCCCCCTTTCCCGATTTCCAGCCAGCCTTCCACCCTGACCAGATTTTCGCTTTCCACCAGAATATTGGAAATATGCCAGGCGGATTCCTGATAGACGAACTGTGCGGACGCCTCGTGCAGGGGAAGATTCCGGAATCTGGAAGAACCGCAGAACAGGGCCAGCCGGTCCAGAACGGGAAGGCCGGTCAGCATGCCGCCCTGCAATCTGGCGAGCCCGGCCACATGGGTGACGCCGTCCTGTCCGCCGCGCAGGTCTATCCCGCCGCTCACGCTGCCCTGCACATGCTTCTTCCAATGATCTTCCAGGAAGGAAGAGACAGGGACGCCGTTCACCACCATATTCGCCGTCCAGAAGGAGGAAGAGCCGTCCCAGTCCCCCTTGATGTCCAGATAACCGCCGGCGTCTGTAGTCAGGCGGCAGGACGGGACGTTCACCCTCCTGCCGGCATGGTTAAACTGCGCCGTGCCGGACATCAGGGAAAATTCGGGGCATCCCCTGAAGGGCAGGAGCAGCTTTCCCCCCCGCACTTCAAACCTGTACTGGCTGGAACCGGCGTCATAGACGCTCTCCACGCGGGCCCCGTCCAGAATATACAGCCGGCCGGCCTCCCCATAGGAAACGGACAGGGAATCAATGCTCCCTTTTTCCAGACGGAACGTATCCGGCAGAATATTCTCTTCTGCCCAGCTTCTGGGCCCTTCCGGCTTTTCCCTGAAACGGAAAGACGCGGGGGCGAGCTGAAGCTTCAGCTCCGCAATATTGACGGAGGTCATGACGAAAGCGCGCTTCAGCAAATCCCAGCGGCTGAATTCCGTCTCAATGTCCCTGGCCTGAAGGGAAGTCAACAACTCATGCCCCTCCATCATTACGCCGCCGCACCGGATGCCGGAACCGTCCCAGTCAAGAGGGGCTATCCTGGCTGTCTCCACATTCATATCATCAATGGCGGACTGTTCCAGCATGGCTAAAAAACCATCGCTCTTCAAGTAGGCCCTGACATACAGATAAGACCCCGCCACCGCAGCGGCAGCCAGAACAAGCATCCCCAGCACGCCCCACAGCAGCAGCTTTTTCCAGACGCTGCCTGCACGGGGCTTTTTCCTGCGTATCCTCCTTGTTCTGGACATGGTTCCAGCCTATATCAAATCCGGCTCTGGTCAAGCCTCCGGATTGCCTCACAACCTGCCTCAGACTGCGGGAAACGGGCAGCCGCGCAGGCCTTTCCGCGCCTATCGCGGACCGTGGTACACCTTATGCCTTCCGGACGCCATGGTGATGAAAACCAGGAACAGGGCATAAGCCGCCAGAAACCCCATGGGAATGACCGCCCCATGCTCTCCCCGCCCCAGCGCTTCAATGGGCGCGGCCTGCTTCACCCAGATATTCTGCGCCAGCCAGGCCAGGAAAATCGCCAGCAGCAGCGTAGGCGTCACAAACTTCATGATGAAACGGTATATTCTGGGAATGCGGATGACGGAACTGTCCTCCAAATCCTTCAACCCCCGGTCCACCCCCAGCTTCCAGGAAAAAAGAATCATCATCACCATGGCGCTCACAAAGAAACACAGCGTGCCCAGAAAGAAGTCATAAGTATCCATCGCCAGCAGGTTGCCGCTGTACCAGGCAACGATGAACGTGCCCGTAGCCGTAAAAAAGCCCTGCACCACCACAGCCATCTTGCGTTTCAACCCCATGAATTCCTCAATAAAGGACAAGCCCACCTGCATCATGGAAATGGAGCTGGTCACCGCCGCCACCGTCAGAAGCAGGAAGAACAGGCTGCCGAATACCACGCTGGCCCCCATCTTGGCAAAAGCCTGCGGAAGCACCATGAAGCCCAGCGCAAAAGTCCCCTGCCCGGCGGCTCCGGCCACTCCCAGGAACGCCACGGCGGCAGGCACCGTCATCATACCGGCAATGCCCACCTCGCACACTTCATTGGAGGCGGCTGCCGAAAAGCCGCTCAACGCGATATCCTCCTTCTTTTTAACATAGCTGGCATACGTCAGAATCAGCCCCGTCCCTACGGAAAGGCTCAGGAAAACCTGCCCGGCGGCCGCGATCCAAAGCTCAATATTTTTCAGACCGTCCCACAAGGACACCTCAGTCAGCCTCCGGGTTCCGCCGGACATCTCCACCTGCCGCACGGCTTCATCCAAGGCTCCTGCCTGGGAGGCTGAAACCATGGAAACCGTCTTCCAGTCCCCGCTGTCCCGGTCCAGTTCCTCCACCAGCACCTTGCTGGGATTCCACATATACCCCAGTCCCTGTTCGATGCTGCGGTCCGGATAAGAAGGGTCCGGCGTGCCGATGCACAAAATGCGCACCAGCAGCACCAGGGAAATCAACAGCAGCAACGGCATGAACCAGCGCGAAAACATTTCGATGCCCTTGCTGATGCCACGGTAAATAATTACCAGGTTCAGCAAAATGACCCCGACGACGATCCACAGCAGCCCGTTGTCCGACAACAGGGCGTTCCCGTCACCGTACATGCCCGTGAAACTGAAAAAAGTCTGCGCCGTCCCCTCCGCCGTGGCAAAAACCTCCGGACGGGTGAGCATCTTCCAGAAATAGCCGCAGCACCACGCTTCCACCACCATGTAGTAAAAAGCCACGGATGAAGGCCCCAGAACCGCCAGCACGCCCAGAAACTTCCACAGCCTGGACCCTTTGGTCAGGTACCAGAACACGCCGGGGGCGCAATGGGCGCCCATCTGGCCGCCGCGCCGCCCGATGGACCACTCCGCCCATGCCACGGGCACGCCCACCAGAACCAGCATGAGCCCGTAAGCCACCATGAAGGCGCCCCCTCCATATTGAGCGGCCAGCCCCGGAAAGCGCAGAAAATTTCCCAGCCCGACGGCACTGCCGGCCACAGCGAGAATCACGCCGATTTTTCCGGACCACTCATCTTGTTGCGCCTTTGAGGATGACATGGAGGGAATACTGACAAAAAAAGCTTCATTTTCAAGAGAAAACAAGCTCGTTTGGAACGAATGCGGCATCATTGCCGCTTGACTTTCGTCCGTTTTTTGGAATCATTCTTTTAGAACCAAACCAAAAAACAATCATGCTTCTCATAGGAAAACCGGCACCTCATTTCAGCGCAAACGCAGTTGTAAACGGTACCATCGTACCGGATTTCAGCCTTGACCAGTTCAAGGGCAAAAAATACGTAATCCTGTTCTTCTACCCGAAGGATTTCACCTTCGTGTGCCCTACCGAGCTGATCGGATTCCAGGAAGCCCTGGGCGAATTCGACAAGCGTGACGTAGCCGTCGTCGGCTGCTCCACGGACAGCGAATTCTCCCACTGGGCCTGGATCAACACCCCCCGCAGCCAGGGCGGCATCCAGGGCGTGACCTACCCCATCGTCTCCGACATCAACAAGACCATTTCCGCCGACTACGGCGTGCTGGCCGGCGATGAGGAAATTGACGAAGACGGCAATGTGGAAGTCAACGGGGAACTGATCGCCTACCGCGGCCTCTTCCTGATTGACAAGGACGGCATCGTCCGCCACCAGCTCATCAACGACTTCCCGCTGGGACGCTCCATTGATGAAGCCATCCGCGTAGTTGACGCCCTCCAGCACTTCGAACTGTACGGGGAAGTCTGCCCCCTTGGCTGGCACAAGGGAGACGCGGCCATGACCCCGTCCCACGAAGGCGTGGCCTCCTACCTCAGCAAGTAAAACAGCCCCGGCAATATTTCAAGGCCGCTCCCCTCTCCGGGGAACGGCCTTTTTTCATCCCCGCCTTTCCCTTTTTCCCAATCAGGCGCCATATCCGGCCATGCGGCAGCCACCCTTCCCGCGGGATGAATTTCTGCGTCCGCCGCGCCTGGAAAACCCGCCCTTCCCACTGCCGGAGGAACTGTCATAAACCGGGAAGAATACGCGCGCGCCCCTTGAGCCGGGCAGGAGCGTTTGCTACATCCTTCATATGAATATCATGGCAGACGCATCCCCCAGAGAAGACATCTGGACAAAAACCATGGACTTCCTGAACATGCCGGACTGGCTCAAGCTGGAAATGGTGCAGTCCGCGGGAGTCAAAATCCTGCACGTGGCGGTATGGCTGGTAATCAGCTGGATACTTCTGAAACTGCTCTGCCAGGTGCTCAAAAAAATCACTATTTTGAAAATGTCGCCCCAGGCCTCCCGCCTGACGGTGAAAATCGTCAAAAACGTCGGCTATATCATTATAGGCGTGGAAGCCTTTGCCCTGATGGGGTTCGATATCCTGACCCTGCTGGGCGCGGCCAGCATCATCGGCGTCGCCGTAGGCTTCGCCTCCCAGACCTCCCTGTCCAACATCATCAGCGGCCTCTTCCTGGTAGGGGAAAAGCAGATTAACCTGGGGGATATGATTGAAGTGAATGGAATTACCGGAAACGTGGACTCCATCAACCTGATGTCCGTCCAGCTCCGGCTGCCGAACAATACCATGGTGCGTATTCCCAATGAAATAATCATCAAAAATCCGGTCAGCAATATCACCCGTTTTTCCACGCGCCGGTGCGACCTGAGTCTGGGCGTGGACTATAACTGCGACATTGAGCATGTCGTGAACGTTCTCCGGGAAATAGTCAAACAAAACAAATTCTGCATGGACGACCCCGCGCCCCTCATCTCGTTTTCAGGGTTCCAGGACTCTTCCCTGGGCTTTACCGTAGGCGCCTGGTGCCAGAAAGAAAATTTCCTGGACTGCAAGAAAACGCTTGCCCATGACATCAAGCACCGCTTTGAGGAAGAAGGCATTTCCTTCCCCTTCCCTACCTGCAGCCTGGAGAGCAGAAGCCCCATCAAGGTGGAAATTTCCGGACTTCCGGAGAAAAATCAATAAGGAAGCTCTTTTTGCTTTCTTTTTGCCCCGTGAAATTTCAATCTTGTCTGCGTAAAATCCGCATCTATGTCTGATACATCCGCACCCGCCTATCGAAGAATCCTCCTGAAACTCAGCGGGGAAGCCTTGCGCAGCCCCGGCAGCATGGACAACATTTCCCCGGAAATCGTCGCCCGCATTGCTGAAGAAATCGCCCAGTCGCACCGCTCCGGCATCCAAATAGGCCTGGTCGTGGGCGGCGGCAATTTCTGGCGCGGGGCGAAAGCCAGCGTGCGCGGCATGGACCGCGCCACGGCGGATTACGTGGGCATGCTCGCCACCGTGATGAACGCCCTGGCCCTTCAAAGCGCGCTGGAACGGGCGGGAGTCCCCTGCGTGGTGCAGTCCGCCATTGAAATGAAAAACGTCGCGGAATCCTTCATCCGCCTGAGGGCCCGCTCGTATCTGGACAACAATAAAATCGTCATCTTCGCCGCCGGCACCGGCAACCCGTTCTTTTCCACGGACACCACGGCCGCCCTGCGCGCCAGCGAAATCAATGCGGAAGTGGTCATGAAGGCCACCTCCGTGGACGGAGTGTATGATGCGGACCCCAAAAAAGTCTCCGGAGCCAAGCGATTTGACACCATCTCCTATCAGGAATGCCTGGAACGCCAGCTCAAAGTGATGGACTCCACGGCCTTCACCCTGTGCATGGACAACAAAAAACCCATCATCGTATTCGACATGCACACGCCGGGCAACATCACGCGCGCCCTTCTCGGGGAACCGATCGGCACCATCATCAGCTGAGCCCCGCATTCCCTTTCAACCCACTAAAAACACTTAGCACCTACCATCATCATGGACGCAGAAACATTATTATTGGAAACGGAGGAATCCATGCTCAAGGCCGTGGACTTCGCCAAACAGGAATTCTCCGGCGTACGCACGGGCAAAGCCTCCCCCGGCCTCGTGGAAAACCTGGACGTGCATGTCTCCAGCTACGGCTCCGTCATGAAGCTGAAGGGCTTGGCCGTCATCAGCACACCGGAACCCCGCCTCATTCTCATCCAGCCCTTTGACCCGAGCACCGTTCACGACATCGGCCGCGCCATCAATGAAAGCAAGCTGAACCTCAATCCCCTGGTGGAAGGCCGCTCCATCCGCCTGCCCATTCCCGCCCTCACGGAAGAACGCCGCAAAGACCTTGTAAAGCTTGTCAAATCCCAGGCGGAAGAAGCCCGCGTACGCGTGCGCGGCGCCCGGAAGGCCGCCATGGATTCCGCCAAAAAGCTCAAGGCGGAAAACATCGTCACGGAAGACGGCCAGCGCGACCTGGAAACGCAAATCCAGAAGCTGACGGACAAATACGTGAAGGAGATTGACGAGCTGGTGGCCGTCAAGGAAAAGGATATCATGACCATCTAAACCGGAAACACCCATCCCCAACCATTTGACGACAATGACAGACAACGTAACCAACTTCCTCGCCTCCGGCATCGAAATCAAGGGAACCATCCGTTTCCAGAATGACATGCACATCGACGGCAAAATCGAAGGCGAAATCATCTCCGACAAGGGAAAAGTCACCATCGGGGAAACCGCCCAAATCAAGGGTGACATCACTGCCGGAGACGTCCGCATCTATGGCAACGTGGAAGGCAAGGTCACCTCTGACCGCTGCGAACTCAAGCAGCAGGCCCGCGTCGTCGGAGACATGAAAACGCGCAGCCTCGCCATGGAGGAAGGCGCCCACCTGCTGGGCCGCACGGAAATCGGCTAAAAAACAGCCGTCCTGTTCTTCCCTGGCGTACCTTGATACGGCCGCTTCTCCAAAAGCACGAAAGCGCGCCGGGGGTTCAGGAGGCGGAAAAATGCCGTTTGGCACAAAGCCCCTCCGGCAAAAAAACCGCTTCTTCCTTCTGTCAGAACTATCGCCGGATACCGCGCAGGCGCATCGCCGCCTGCGTTTTTTATTGAGTCCCTGCGCCCCTCCCCGCCTCTGGAAAAACATCCGTAACCGGAGCAGGCGGAACTTGCCCTGATGCTGAAAAGCCTCACTGGGCAAACTCTCCAATTCTTAAGGGAACGAAAAACGCCGTCTCCCGCGGCGGCCTCCAGCCGTTGATGTCAAAAACGCCTGATCACCCTGCATGGATTCCCAACAGCAACACAGCCGGCCGGTATGGAATGAGTAACGACGCTTCCCGCTCCAATAACGGAGCCTTTTCCTATCGTCACGCCCGGCAGCAGAACGCTGCCGCCTCCAATCCATACCTGATCCTCAATTTCTACCGGCAGTGCATAAGTTCGGAAAAACGTTCCCTTACCTTCTTCCCATTTCGTCACAAGGCGTTCCTGAGGCAAGACCGGATGCGAAGCCGTATAAATCTGAACATTGGACGCAATCAACACCTGGCTGCCAATGTGAATGGGCGCATTATCCACCAACGTGCAGTTCATGCCGATGATCACGTTGCTCCCTAAAAAGATGTTCTTCCCGTAGTCGCAATGAAAGGGAGTATCTATCGTCACGTTATCCCCAATCCCTCCCAGCAATTCCTGAAGAATTTCACGTCTTCTCCGCGTATCGCCATACGCGGAAAAATAATATTCCCTTGTCAATTCCCTCGCCCGGGCGATTTTCCTTAACGCATCAGGACTTGCCGTTTCCAAAAAATCTTTTGCTTCATAACGCATGACTTTCCTCCTGACGAAAACTGTTTTCAACGGCTCCCGGCAACAGATCATAAATGGAACAGTCTGTTTTCTTTTCAAAGAACGCCTTGAGCTGCAGAATTTTTTTCCACCGGTCCACCGTAAACGGATGCACTCCATAACGGATTGTCACATCTACAAAACGTTTTTCCAAAAGGCAGAAGCCTGTAGGCAAGGCCAAAGCATCACATAACTGGACCAGACGGTCATAGTCGTCATAGACTGCGTTCTCTACAAAATTTTTCATGAACAGGTAATCCTCTTCACTCACGTCAAATGTGCCGATAGAAGTATTGATATCCTGTATCATAAACGCATGGGAAATGCAAATCTGCGCAGCCTTGTTCCAGCCTCTTGCCGAACAATAGCGGTACCCGTCTATTAAATGTTTTTCGGAACTTACTCCGGCATGCCGTCCAATATCATGCAACAACCCCAGAACATAAGCCTTTTCACCGGACAACCCTTTACAATGTGACGCTATATTTTCACAGGCCTGCGCTACATGGCGGGAATGTTCCGCCCAGCCTCCCGGGTTGGATTCATATGCTTCCCTGATTGCCCGTTCCGCGGTTTTTCTGTCCGGCTCCATCTCAGTCATGGTTATCACTATAGCGCATTCCCACGGAAATAAATATCATTTACCTGCCATTAAATATCACGATTCCGCCATTTTCTCCGGTATTCGGTTGGGGTGCAATAAAAATATTCCCGGAAAATCTTTCCAAAATAACTGCTGCTGCCCAATCCGCAGGAATAACCTACATCCGTAATGGGAATCCTGACGTCAGCCAGCATCCGGCAAGCTATTTGCAAACGATAGCTTCTGATATATTCCACCGGCGTCATATGCAGGCAATCGCGAAATGTTCTGAAGCATTCCCTTTCACTTAAAAAAGCCGCCGCCGCGAGTTCCCGAACAGCAATTTTCCCGGAACAATGTTCATGGACATAGGCCATCATCTGCTTTATTTTATCATCCCTTTTATTGCATTCTTTCCTTTGAGCGGAAAAAGGGAATTGGTCAAACATCCTCATCCAGATTTCCGACAGGGCATTCCTCAACTTCATTTCATACCCAAATTCACGATCTGAAAGTTGAAAAGAATCCCGTATCAGTTCCAGAATTTTTTCATCCCGGGGATTTGCAGGGGAGAAGGAGATCAATTCCACCTCCGGATCTGAAACAACTGGAGAAATATATTTTTGTCCTATCCGGCTCCCATTCCCTCCATCAAGCAGGGATACATCAAAAATATGAAGCAACTGGACGTTTTTTTCCGTGTGCACTGCTGTCTTTGTCCGATGCAATACATTGGAATTCACCATACCGCCGGATCCTGACGGGAAACAAGCTGTTCCCTTTGGGGTATAATATTCAAGAGAACCGCTCTCTATAAAAAATAACTCCACCGCCTGATGCCAATGCCAGGGAACAGACTGCCCCGGATACTTGTCAAGTTCCGCCCGTGAAGCTATGTATGGGAAATCGGGTGAAAAGCCCGGAAGAGCTTCTTCTCTGCTTCCCACCTGGAATTCTATATTTTGTCTATTTTTCACATCCCGGCGTTCTCTCTAATTCACGCTCATCCGTATATATTCTTTCCCGTGATCCTTCCATCACAAAACCTTTTTCTGCCGGGCATTTGGAAAAAGCCGGAAAAACAGGCGATCGGGCAAGGAGGGAAAGCATTCCCTCCTTCCCAAACAGCGCCCATAAAACCGGGCAGGATAAATCATTCAGCCCCGCCATGCATCGCCCCCCATGAAAACGGGAATGATTCTCCGGGAAATTATTCCCCGGCAGGCGGGCGCACGACGGACCAGGAACGCGGCTGGGCGGGATCCAGAGCCTTCCTGATAAAGGCGTTCATCCGTGCCAGATCCATCTTCCTGATAGCGTTCGTCTGCTGTTCAAACGCTTCCAGAGGCAGACCGAACAGGATATCCAGCGCCAGCATCTGGCACAACGTTCCATTGGACTGCATGGCCAGCAGACGGGAAGACAGGGCGGCCGCCCTGGTGCGTTCCAGCTCCTCCTCCGTCATGCCCTGTTCATAAATCATCTCCAGGGTTTCTTCCAGCCTCCGCCCGGCTTCCTCCAATTGTTCCGGGGAGGTCCCCAGATAGAAGCAGATGCCTCCGGCATCCATGCCGATGAACAGGGAAGAACTGGCATAATAGGCCAGTCCGGCTTCCTCCCGGATATTGGTGAAAACGGGACCGGCCATATCACTGCACCAGGACTGGAACAACAGAGCCTGGGCCATCTCCGGGGAAGCCACGTCCACGCCCGGCACCCCCACTACCAGCACGGCCTGCTGTTTGTCCAGGACGGCCACTTCCCGGCCGGCCCGCAACGCGGGCGTGGGAGTCAGGGCCGGAGGCGTTCCCGCCCTCATGCCTCCCAGATGTTTTTCCAGAAGAGGCAGAACCTCTTCCTTCCTGACATCTCCGGAAATGCAAATCACGGCATTGGAGGCGCAGATAATGCGTTCATATTGCCTTTTGATGTCCTGAACCGTCAGTGAAGACAGGCTTTCCGGCGTGCCGGAAGGGGAATTCCCATAGGAGACATGCCCGTAAGCCACCTTCCGCTCCTGCCGGAACGCCACGGAAAGAGGGTCTTCCATATCCTCCTCCGCATCCGCCACAAAAGACTCCTGTTCCCTCAGAAAGGCGTCTTCCGGGAAAGACGGATTCATGACTACGTCCGCCATCAGCTCCAGCCCGGCGTCCAGGTCTTCCGCCAGGACCTGACACCCCACGCTCAGGGAATTATTACCGGCGGATGTGTTGACGGCCCCCCCGATGTCTTCCAGAAAACGGGCTATATCCGCGGCGGAACGGGTGGAGGTTCCTTTCAGCAGGCATTCGGCCATCAAGTCCGTCACTCCGGCGTCATGCTCATTTTCCGCACGGCATCCGGCTTTGAACACCATGCAGGCATAGGCCAGCGGCAGGCGATGATCTTCACGGATCACCACCTTCATGCCGTTGCCAAGAACATGCTCGCTCAGGGCCGTTCCCTCGGCGGCGGAGGCCCCTTCTTCATCCCCGGCATTGCTGCCCGGGGGGTCCAGGCTGACTTCCGTCACATTCGGGGAAGACAGCCAGGTGGAACAAACGCGGCGCAAATCTTCCGTTGTCACCCGTTCAATAGCCTCCTGCCATTCGGAAGACAGGTTCAAATTGCGCGCGCCGAACCAGTCCGCCCCCATTTCCGAGGCCATCCCGGAAGCGGAACTCCTGCGGCGCAGGCGGCTGACACGGGTCTGTTTGCAAACTCTCTTCAGGTCCTCCGTAAAATCCTCTTCCGCCAGATTGCGAAGCTCCTGGAGCACCAGGTCCCGCACTTTGTCGCGCTGGGCGCGGTCCACGTCAATGCTGATGGTGAACGCCCCCTCATCCGTCTCAGACTGGTTGGAATGCACCTCAATGCCGTACACCAGCCCCAGGCGATCATGGAACTTTTCATAAAAACGCGCGGAACGTCCGCCGCCCAGAATGCTGGACAGCGCGGAAAGGGCCGGCGTATCCGGATGGGCGGAACAGGGCAGGCGCCAGGCAAGGTGAAGCTTGGAGTAAGGCACGGCAAACTCCTTCCGAACCCTGCGGGAACCGAACTGGTGAGGTTCATGGGGAATGGGTTCCCGGTTCAGGGGACGGGATTTCAGGTCTTCCACCAGCAATTCCAGATGGGAAAGAATCTCCACGGCATCCACATCTCCCGCGATGGAAAGAACCACGTTATTCGGAACATAACGGCTGGCATGGTAATCCAGCACGTCCTGCCGCGTCAGGCAGTCAAAGGCGGCGCGCTCACCCAGCACGGGCCAGCGGCGGGGATGCTTGAGATACAGCGTCTGCATCAGAAGCTGGTAGGCCACGGAATCGGGATCATCCGCATACATGGCCATCTCCCGACGCACCACCTCCTTCTCCCGCTCCATCTCGTCTTCCGGGAACGTGGGGAAAAATACAAGCTCCGTCAGAAGATTCAGGAAAATCTGCCAGGACTCCGCAGGGCCGTCTATATAGTACACGGTGCGGTTCACGCTGGTGTACGCATTCCAGTGGCCGCCGCGTTCCTGCACCTTGCGGGCCAGTTCCTGCCCGGAGAAATGCGCCGTTCCCTTAAACACCAGATGCTCCAGCAAATGGGAAAGTCCGCTCCCCTGCCAGTGCCCCTCATTCATGGACCCCGTGCCAACCCAGTACTGGAGGGACACTACGGGATGAGACTTGTCCTCCTTGATCAAAACCGTCAAACCATTTCCAAAACGGCGCGTCACAGGTTCCTTGGCTGAACTCATGTTCCCTACCGTGCCTCAAGAAATCGCCCCATGCAAGCCGGCGCTCCGTACGTGCCCCCGGACTGTCAAACTTACTCCGGAGTCCAAAAGCGCGTCCTCATCAAAAAAACCGCCTTAAAAAACATCCTCTCCGCGTATTTTTTTGAACAAATATCGCTCCCTGCCGCTCTATCAGTCGTAGAGCGGCAGATCCTCTGCCGCAGCATTACCAACACCACAAACCTCACATCTCATTATATGAAAAAGATCCTCGCTGTAGCAGCCTTCGCGTTCGCCTTCAGTGTCAACGGTTACGCCCAGGAGGCAGCCGCTCCGGCGGATTCCCCCGCCCCCGCAGCCCAGAAGTGCTGCAAGAAAGATAAAAAGTGCCCCAGGAAATGCGCCAAGGAAGGCAAATGCCCGGAAAAGTGCGGCCAGCCTTGCAGCAAAGGAGAAAAGCCCTGCGGCTGCCCCAAAAAGGAAGAAGCCCCCAAGGCCTGACCCGTCGAAACCGTTAGAATAAATACGAACCCTTGCCGGAAGGTTCCGGCAAGGGTTTTCTCCGCCGTAAGGGCGCAACCGCGGCCCTTCCGGTGACTGCGAAATTACTTGATCTTAACCTTCAATCCGTTTTATAAATCGTCATCATGAAAACAGCTTCCATTCTTACCATCGGCTGTGCAGTCATGGCGCTGTCCATTACTTCCTGCACCAACTTCGGTTCCCCGAACACCTATAACCTGAATGAAATCGGCGGAGCCCAGGAAACCTATACCGGCACGGTCACCAGCGTGGAAAACGTCAAAATCCAGGCCAATAACGCCAACACCGGCACCGGAATCGGCGCCGTGGCGGGCGGGTTGACCGGCGCCATGTTCGGGGGCGGCAACGCCAAATTCGCGACGGCGGCGGGCGGCGCCATTCTGGGCGGCATCGCCGGCAACCAGATTGACAAGGCCATCAACAACACGACCGGGGAACGCATCACCGTGCGTCTGGACCAGAAAAGGAACGGCACCCGCAACTACACGGTCGTCCAGGTCGCCAGCAGGAACAACCCGATCCAGGTTGGACAGCGCGTGCGCGTGATCATCGGCAACAACGGTTCCCGCGTGCTGGCCTATTAATTGGAAATCCACTACTGACCAAGCTATATATCGGCATGATCTTCGGCACCTTACCCGGCGGCGCACCTGTAGAATTGTTTGAACTGTCTTCCGACAAGCTGACGGTACGCATCAGCAACTACGGGGGGCGCATCATCTCCGTCGTCAAGGACGGCATGGACATGATCGTAGGGCCCAAGCGCTTTGAAGACATGCTGAAAGACACCTGTTATTGCGGTGCGATTTGCGGCCGCGTCGCGAATCGCATCGCAAAAGGCAGGTTCTCCATTGACGGGGATTCCCGCACCGTGGCCGTCAACAACGGCCCCAACCACCTGCACGGCGGCATCCAGGGGTTCGACAGCAAAATCTGGCAGGTGCAGGAAGCCGGGCGCAATACGCTGGTGCTGACCCTGCACTCTGCAGACGGGGAGGAAAATTACCCCGGCAACCTGGAAGTGGTAGCCACCTACACCGTGGTGGAAGAAACCCTTCACCTCCGCCTGGAAGCGTACGCGGACGCGGCCACAATCGTCAACCTCACCAACCACGCTTACTGGAACCTGTCCGGCAAGCCCACTATTGATTCCATGACTCTGGAGGTACGGGCATCCGCCTATACTCCGGTGGATGCCACCAATATCCCCGACGGCCGTATCCTTCCCGTGGAAGGAACGGACTTTGACCTGCGGAAAGCAGCCCTGCTGGGAGAACGCAATTCCGCCGCCCACCCGGACACCGCCGCCGGGCTGGACCATAACTACGTGCTGGATTCCGAACCGGGAGACAAAATCGCCGCCATCCTTCTTGACCCGGAATCCCGGCACCGCCTGATTGTGGCGACGGACGCTCCCGGCCTCCAGGTATATACCGGGGAATACCTGCCCCAGGCGCGCCAGGGAATAGCGCTGGAAGCCCAGGGCTTCCCCAATGCCGTCAATACCCCTCACTTCCCCAGCGTGATTCTGCGTCCCGGCCAATCCGCCACGCGCAGCATTACCTGGACCGTCAGATAGACGGCCTGCCTGAATCCCGTTTCCGAATAAAAAACGGCGCTTCAACAACGCCCGCCGCGGGTTTTCCCGGTCAGGCACGCGGCGTCAGGATGTCCGCGCAAAGCCCTTTCGCCACTGCCTTTTGGCGCCCATCCGCGATGCGTTCCTGGGAACGGTTCACAAAAACCAGCTCCGCAACGGAAACCGGATTGTCCCGATATTGCCCAGGCAAGCAGGCAAACGCCTCCGTCAGGGACGCCGCGTGCTCCGACCCAATTCCCCAGCGCAGGAACAAACTCCGCCGGAGCCTCCCCGTCCCAGGGGAAAACAGCCTTATTCACAGCCCTGAACCGCTCCGCCATTTCCCGATAGACGGAATCCGCCAAGGCAGCCTCCCGGATGCGCGGGCGCTTATTCAGCCTGTTGACCCTTTTGGCGATGGTCACAGACTCATCCCCATCCGTTCATACATGGAGGACAGCGTCAACCTTCTCTTCATGATCCGTTCTCTGGAACGTATCGGAGACATTGCCAGAACCATCGCCGGCACCGCCGTCTTCCTGAAGGAAGCCACGGACATCCGCCACGGTAAGGAAAGATAAAACAATTCCTTCCTGTACGGCGATTCCCTGTTGCCCGTACAAAGATCATGATGAACAACATAATCCGAATTTCGTGCGTCAGAGGCTTCCCGCATAAGTCCTAACGGCTCATCTTCTCAACAGCCGTGTTTTGCACACCATCCTCCAAATAATCACAACTGCCAAATTATCAGCATACAGGCAACAAACATTCCAGGGATATGCGGCAAAGGATGGAATGGGACAAAACAAACAGTTTTCCCAGCGCCACAATTACTCTCCGGGAAAAGGAATAATTCATAACGTCAACCGGAGAGACTCAATACAACTGCATGCTCCAGGAAGGCAAGGAAACAAGGCATCTACCCCTCGTACGCATCCTTTCACCTTCACGGCCAATAGCTTGAAAACGGAGAAAACCGGCCTTTTACTCTCAATCTCTGAAATTTTACAGCCGTCCATTCCCTGCTCTTCTACCATTTTTATTTACATAAAAAAACAAATAATAAAATAATATCTCATATTCATTGATTCATATTGACACTTCCGGAGGATAAGAGTAACTAATCCCTATTATTCCTATCGGAATACAAAAGAAATCTAAATCCATCCCTGTAAAGCACGTCACGATGAACATTTACACCTCCATATCGGAACTGGTCGGGAAAACACCTCTTCTGGAGCCAAGGAATTATGCCCAGGCACATCGTCTGAATGCCCGGCTCCTGCTCAAGCTGGATCACCTGAATCCGGCAGGAAGCATGAAAGACCGTATCGCACTCGCCATGATCAACGAGGCAGAAGCATCGGGCCAGCTCCAATCGGGTTCCGTCATCATTGAACCAACCAGCGGCAACACGGGCATTGGCCTGGCGGCTATTGCCGCTTCCCGGGGATACCGCATCATTCTTACCATGCCGGAAAGCATGAGCGTTGAACGACGAAATATTCTAAAAGCCTACGGAGCCGATATTGTCCTGACGGAAGACAGCCAGGGAATGAAAGGAGCCATTGCCAAAGCCCAGGATCTGGCGGCCACTACTCCGGGCTCCTTCATTCCCAGCCAATTCACCAACCCGACCAATCCCAGGGCCCACTATGAAACGACAGGGGTTGAAATATGGGAAGATACGGACGGAGAAGTAGATATCGTCGTAGCCGGAGTAGGCACCGGAGGAACAATAACCGGCATAGGCAGACTGCTCAAGGAACGCAAACCCGGAGGAATCACCGTCATTGCCGTGGAACCGGCAGATTCCCCCGTATTATCCGCCGGCCAGGCAGGAAGCCATCAAATTCAAGGAATAGGAGCCGGCTTTATCCCAGAAACCCTGGATACGGATATCTATGATGAAGTCATCACAGTTTCCAACGAAGATGCCTTTTCCACAGCTAAAGAATTGGGTGTCAGAGAAGGCATTCTGACTGGGATTTCCAGCGGAGCTGCCCTATGGGCGGCCGTCCAGGTTGCTAAAAGAAAAGAGAACACAGGGAAAAATGTAGTAGTGATCCTCCCCGATTCAGCGGATCGGTACTACTCAACTCCTCTGTTCATTTGACATCCCGTTCTTTTCTACCGGATACGGCTATCCACCTCCAACCAGCTCCAACATTCATGAACGCTCATTCCCCAACCGCTACAGACACGTTGCGACAAGCCGCAGCGCAATACGAAGGAAACCTTGTTTTTGCTACATCATTCGGGGCAGAAGACCAAGTGCTCACCCATATGATCTCCCATCTTGGTCTGAATATTCCTCTGGCGACTCTGGACACGGGGCGCTTGTTTCCGGAAACCTATGAACTCTGGGCAAGAACGGAGGAAATATACGGCATTCGCATTATTCCTTATTTTCCGGTAGCGGAAGAAGTGGAAAACATGATTCTGGACAAAGGCGTCAATCTGTTCCGCAACAGTATGGAATACCGTCACGAATGCTGCAATATCCGTAAACTGCGCCCTCTGGAAAGACTACTTGCCGGGAAAAAAGCGTGGATCTGCGGCTTACGCTCCACTCAGTCCATCACCCGGAAAGGGCTTCATATCACAGAAAACGATGAGGCGAACGGCATCATCAAAATCAACCCACTGGCCAACTGGTCAGAAGAAGATGTCTGGAACTATATCCGCGCCTACGGCGTTCCCTACAATCCTCTTCACGATGCAGGATTCCCCAGTATCGGGTGCGCCTGCTGCACAAGATCTGTCAAGAGGACGGAAGATGTACGCGACGGACGATGGTGGTGGGAAAAAAAAGAACACAGGGAGTGCGGTTTACATCGCAAACCAAGACATTGATAACCAAAAACATATAAAATGAACAGCATTTACAGACTCAGCCAGCTAAAGCAGTTGGAGGCAGAAAGCATTCACATTTTCCGGGATGCCATCAGCCAGTTTGAAAATCCCGTACTTCTTTATTCCATCGGGAAAGATTCCTCTGTACTGGTCCACTTAGCCAAAAAGGCATTCTATCCGGGCAGACTCCCATTCAAGCTTCTTCATATAGACTCCACATTCAAATTTCGCGAGATGATAGAATTCCGGGACAGATTCGTTCAGGAAAATGATCTGGATCTGATTGTCCACAGTAACCAGGAGGGCATTGCCGCCGGCGTTAATCCTTTTACTTACGGCAGCCGCAAATACACGGATATTATGAAAACACAGGCATTGATTCAGGCGTTGACCGCAGGAAAATATGATGCCGTATTCGGAGGCGCCCGCCGCGACGAAGAAAAATCACGGGCCAAGGAACGAATCTTCTCTTTCCGGGATAAATTCAACCAATGGGACCCAAAAAATCAACGGCCGGAATTATGGAACATTTATAACGGTCGTATCAATCCGGGAGAAAGCGTCCGTATCTTTCCTCTGTCCAACTGGACGGAACTGGATATCTGGCAATACATCCGCCTGGAAAAAATACAGGTTGTAGACCTGTATTTTTCCAAACCCCGTCCCATTGTGGAACGTGACGGATCCCTGATTATGGCGGACGACAACCGCCTGCCTTTGAAGCCGGGGGAAACACCGCAAATGAGAACCGTCCGTTTCCGCACACTGGGCTGTTACCCTCTAACCGGAGCCATAGAATCTACAGCCCGCACAGTAGAAGAGATTGTGGCGGAAATGCTGGAAACCAGGCTGAGCGAGCGTTCTTCCCGTATCATTGACCACGACGGAGATGCCTCCATGGAACAGAAAAAACGAGAAGGATATTTTTAACCCCTATTATGAACCATTCTGACGACACCTCTTATTTTTACCATTATGGACATCGACTCATACCTGAACGAACACGAAAATAAAAGCCTGCTGCGCGTACTTACCTGCGGTTCCGTGGACGACGGGAAATCTACACTCATCGGACGCCTCCTTTATGACAGCAAACTGATTTTTGACGACCAGCTGGCAGAGCTGCGCAAAGCCAGTGAAAAAAATGGAACCGCTGGGGCAGGTAAAATTGATTACGCCCTGTTGCTGGACGGCCTTAAAGCGGAACGGGAACAGGGAATAACCATTGATGTAGCCTATCGGTACTTCACCACCCCCCGCCGCAAATTCATCATTGCCGACTGCCCCGGACATGAACAATACACACGGAACATGGCCACCGGAGCTTCCACGGCGGACGCGGCCATCATTCTGATTGATGCTCGCCACGGAGTACTCACACAGACGAAACGGCATGCGTTCATCGCCTCCCTTCTGAAAATACGGCACCTCATCGTAGCCGTCAACAAGATGGATCTTTTGGATTACTCTGAAGAAAAATTCCGGAAGATTGAAGAAGAATTCGGAAGCTTCACGCAACAGTTGAATATCCCGGATGTTCGTTTCGTTCCCATTTCCGCCATTGAAGGGGAAAATGTGACGCAAACAACAGGAAAAACGCCCTGGTACCAAGGCGATCATCTGCTTTCCATCCTGGAAACGCTGGATGCCAGCGACAGCAGGAATCTCCGGGATTTCCGCTTTCCGGTACAGACAGTCATACGCCCCAATCTCGATTTCCGGGGGTTCGCCGGCTCCATTACTTCCGGCTCCATCCGCCGGGGGGACCCTATCGTGACGCTGCCTTCGTTTCAAAACAGCCGGATCAGAAGGATTGTTACTCCGGACGGAGACCTGGAAGAAGCATTCTCTCCCCAGTCCGTCGTATTGGAACTTGAGGATGAAATAGATATCAGCAGCGGTGACATGATCGTCAAAAAAGGGAATCTCCCCCATATCGAGGATCGGCTGGAAGCCCGTGTCATCTGGATGTCTGAAAAACCCCTTCTTCCCGGAGGCAAATACATTATACGCCATGCGGGCAGAAATATCCAGGGGCGGATAGCAGAACTCCAGTACGACATAGACGTCAATACACTGGAAAGCCGCCATGCAACGCAGCTTCCTCTGAACCATGTCGGCCGCATCGTTCTGGAAACCGCTTCTCCCCTGTTCTATGATTATTACCGGGATAACCGCTCCGGAGGAGCTTTCATCCTGATTGACCCGCTGAATAACGTCACGGCGGGAGCAGGAATGCTCCGTCCCTCTCACATAGATAAGGTTCCTGAAAAAGAACAGGAACAACTCCCGACATTCGTCTCAAGCGATGAACGCATGGAAACTTTCGGGCATGGCGGAAAACAAATTTACGTAGCGGGAGAAGACAGCGACCTAGCACGCAGCTTCGCCAAGCAGCTGGAAAGGGAACTCCACCGGCTCAAGGCCCATACCTACGGTCTGGATTTCAAGGCGGAAGGCGTATGGGGAAGATCCGCTAAAGAAATCGTCAATGCCTCAGGCCTGCTGGCCGAAGCGGGGCTGATGAGCATTGCAGTATTGCCGGGACTTCCCGTCCTGCCCAGAAACACCAAGGGAGCCTACTGCATCTGGCTTGGGAATGTCGTCTCCGCGCCAGAAACGGCAGACCGCATCCTTCCCCCCGCAGAAGCGAATGAAAATACTGCGTCTCTTCTGGCGCGCACTCTCTATGTGGAATTTTAATTTTATCCCATCCAAACACCTGCTCCCTCATTTCATGAAGATTTTGCCTCTTGCAGTAAACACGCTGCTCTGCGTTGGCGCCCTCCTGTCCCCTGCCTTTCTGGCATCCTGTCGGGAAGCATCCGAACGGCAGGATCAAATACGCTTTGGCCTTTTCCCCAACGTAACCCATGTCCAGGGGTTGGTTGCCAGGCATTTCAGCCGAACGAGGGAGGGATGGTTTGAAAAACGCATCTTTGAACGGACGGGGAAAAACATCTCCATTCTATGGTATGCTTACAACGCCGGCCCCAGTGCCATGGAAGCCATGTTCGCCAATTCCCTGGATTTTACCTACGTTGGTCCGGGCCCTGCCATTAATGCGTATTCCAAATCCAACGGAACTCTCCTGCAAATAGTAGCGGGAGCCGTACAGGGAGGGGCCGGACTGGTCGTTCCTCCCCATTCCGGAGCATGGACACAAAAAGACTTTCAAGGAAAAATCATCGCTACCCCCCAATTGGGCAATACTCAGGATATAGCCTGCCGGACATGGTTGGCCCTGGGAGGCGTAGCAGTCACTCAATCCGGAGGAGACGCAAGCATACTTCCTACCCCCAATCCGGAACAGATATCTCTCTTTCGTCAAGGCAAACTGGACGGCTCCTGGACTGTAGAACCATGGATTAGCCGCCTGGAAAAAGAAGCCGGAGGCAAGCTCCTGTTTCTTGAAACGGATGCCGTAACTACTGTTCTGACAGCCCAAAAGAGGATTCTGGAAAAACAGCCGGACGTGGCGCAGGCCATTATTGAAGCTCACAGAGAACTCACTCTCTGGATCATCGAACATCCCCAGGAAGCTCAAAAAATTGTCGTAGAAGAACTGAAGGAACTCACCCGTTCCAGCATTGATCCCTCTTTAATTCTCCATGCATGGCCCAGGTTAGTTTTCACGAATAAAATATCCGAAGAAAAGCTCCAAGTATTTGCCAAGGATACGGTACGGACTGGATTTTACAAGGAACTTCCCCGTGTCGAAGGCATCATCCGGAATGATAAAAATAATCCCAGCCATGAGTAGATTATCCATACGAAACGTTTCCAAAAGTTATTTTTCCAGAAAAAAATCGCTTCTGGCGCTTTCTTCCGCCAATCTGGACATAGGGGAAGGAGAATTCATCTGCCTGGTAGGTCCAAGCGGTTGTGGCAAAACAACTCTGCTGAATATGATCGCCGGTCTGATCAAATCGGATACGGGAAGCATCTCCTATGATGGGGAAATAATCTCAGGTCCTGGTCCGGACAGGACAGTCGTTTTTCAGGATTTCGCCCTGTTCCCGTGGTTAAACGTGCTGCACAACGTAGAATTCGGTCTCCGATTTACCGGAATTCCCCGCGCAAAACGCTTCCAAATAGCTTTGGAAAACCTGAAATCAGTAGGCTTGGACAACTTTACTCATGCCCGTATCCATGAACTCTCCGGAGGAATGAAACAGCGCGTAGCCATAGCCCGGGCCCTTGCATTGCGTCCCAGGGTTCTCCTGATGGATGAGCCCTTCGCCGCATTGGATGCCATGACCAGGGATCAACTTTATGCGGATCTCCAGGCCATTTGTGCCGGGCATGGAATTACCGTCGTCTTTGTCACTCATAATGTACGGGAAGCCGTATGCCTGGGAGACAGAGTCATCTTATTTTCATCCCACCCTGGACGTATTTGCGGAGAATTCTGCATTCGTTTGCCGCGCCCGCGCCAAATCAATGATCCGGGAGTGGCCCGTCTATCTTCAAACATCACACGGGCATTAAAATCGATTTCCAGAACCGCAGAAGAAAAACAAGACGCACAAACATCATGCACCCTTCCATAAAAAATATTCTCCAATCCTCGGTATTCATCTTGCTGGTCATGGCTATATGGGAATACGGTTCTCTATCCGGTTGGTGGAGGCCTTTCCTATTCCCGGCGCCTTCCGCCATAAGCGGCTATCTTGAAGAAGCAATCAGGGACAATTCTCTCTGGTCCGCTACGGTCGTTACTATCCGGAGACTGCTCCTGGGGTACCTGGCCGGAATCTCCATCGGAATTCCGGCAGGACTTTTATCTGCCCGTTTCCAGCTAATGAGAAACACCATCGGAGTTCTGGCATTGGGATTTCAAGGGCTTCCCAGCGTTTGCTGGGTTCCTCTGGCTATCCTGTGGTTCGGTCAGGAAGAAGCGGCCATCCTGTTCGTCGTTGTCATGGGTACCGTCTGGTCGGTTATACTGGCCACAGAAAATGGACTTGCCAACGTCCCTCCGATTTATGCCCGCGCAGCACGGACAATGGGTGCAGGCTCTGCCTACACTCTGCTCTTCGTCACGCTTCCGGCCTCTGCTCCATTCATCGTCAGCGGCATGAAGCAGGGCTGGGCCTTCTCCTGGCGCTCCCTGATGTCCGCAGAAATTTTTGTTCCCATCCTGACAGGACTGGGATTGGGACAGCTCCTGCACTTCGGAAGAGAGCTCAATTCCATGGAGCAGGTCATGGGCATCATGTTCGTTATTATTCTCATAGGACTGCTCTCAGACAAACTCCTTTTCTCCCCCCTGGAACAAGCCATCTACAGACGCTGGGGGACTAATTTAGCTTAACCCACAGAAAATATTATGATTAAAGAAGGATACACATCCAACGAAAGAATCAAGGAGGAAAGCGATTTCCTCAGAGGAAACATCTCTGGCCTCCTTCATGACGGCGGCATTACCCATTTCCCGTCCGAAGAAGAATTTCTGCTGAAATTCCACGGAATTACCCAGCAGGATAACCGGGATGAACGGCTTATCCGGAAGAAAAACGGACAGGAAAGAAACTGGTTATTCATGTTGAGGCTGCGCCTCCCCGGGGGCCGCATGACGCCCAGCCAATGGCTGGCCGCGGAAACGCTAAGCGACCAATTCGGCAACGGCTCCCTTAAACTTACGACACGCCAGGCCATTCAAATCCACGGAGTCGTCAAGCAGGATTTGAAACAGACCATGAAGGACATCCACCACGCGGCTATCACCACGATTGCCGCCAGTGGAGACGCCACGCGCAATGTCATGGTTTCTCTGCACCCGGAAGATTCCGGCATCCATGAGACAGTCTTCAATCAGGCCCGGGAACTCTCCCGGAAACTGGAACCGCAGACACATGCCTATCATGAAATATGGCTGGATGCCAAACGTATCTACTCGGGCGCGGAGGAGGAGCCTTTGTACGGTCCCGGATATTTGCCGCGCAAATTTAAAATCGCTTTTACGCTTCCCCCGGAAAATGATGTGGATGTATACGCTCAGGACCTGAGCTTCGTGGCTATTGCAAAAGAGGGGAAACTCCTGGGATATGACATTCTGGCCGGCGGAGGAATGGGCTATGCTTACGGTAATCCCGGTTCTTTCCCCCGCCTTGCGGATATTATCGGATTCTGTTTCCCGGAACAGGTGGAGGAAGTAGCCCGGCAGGTGCTTTTGATCCATAAAGAATTCAGCACCCGCTGCAACAGAAAAACATCCCGGCTCAGGTACACCATTGCCGGCAAAGGGCTGGGCTGGTTCACTAACGAACTTGCAACACGCCTTCCATTTTCGCTTCAAGCGGCCAGACCTTTTTCATTATCTACGAACGGAGACGCCGCAGATGTTCCTGGCCGCCAGACCATTGAAATTGAAGGCGGCCGCATCCAGAATTCAAACAGGCAACAGCTCAAAACCGCTTTTCATGAAATAGCTTCCATTCATCAAGGAGATTTTTTCATCACAGGCAATCAGAATCTGGTCATTGACGGCATCACACCGGATACTGCCGAGCAAATCAAATCCATCATTGGGAAGTACAATCTTCTCCCCAACGATTCGGGGCTCAGGCGCAATTCCTCCGCCTGTACCAGCCTGCCATTTTGCCCGCAGGCCCTTACAGACTCCGAAAGGCTGCTTCCAAAACTGGTGGATGAACTGGAACCGCAGTTAAAAGAACTGGGGCTATGGGACGAAGACATTTCCATCCGCATGACCGGGTGTCCCAACGGATGCTCCAGACCATATCTGGCAGAACTGGCTTTCGTCGGCAGAGGTCCGGGCAAGTACAACATCTGGATGGGCGGTTCCAGAAGAGGAGACAGGCTGGGCTTCATCTATCAGGAATCTGTACCCGTAAAGGAAATCGCAGACGTGCTCCGACCAGTATTTGCACGTTTTGCGGCGGAACGCAACCAGGGGGAAGGATTCGGTGACTGGAGCATCCGCGCATTACATCCGCAATCTTTATAAAAAGCATAAACACCCGGAGCCGTTCTCGCCGCGGACGCCTCCGGGGTAAATCTTGCTACCTTTGAAAATCAAAGAGATACACTAGAAAATAAAATCATAAAGTCTCATCTTCCCCCAGGAGAAACATTACTCCGTCGCCGCCAGGAACTCTCATTCAGCCCTCCTCTGCCGCAACGGCATAATATTTTCATTAAAAACCTTTAGAATCCTCCTTCTATTCCTTCAAATCCCCCTCCGCTCATTCCGTCCGGCCGACGCTGAAACAATACACGGCGGGGTTAATCAGGGCCAGGGGAAGATAAAACACGGCAAAGGAAAGCGAGCCGCCATACAAGACCAGGCACAGGATGGACATGACAAACAGCACGCTGATTTTCAAGCTCCGCGCCCAGTCCAGACGATGCACCAGCCAGACCAGGACGGCGCACACAAAACCAATCACCGCGCACAACACGCCGCCCAGGGTCAAAAACTGCATGTAGCTGGAACAGAACTGCTCCAGCCACCGCACATTATCCGGACCCGGAGGATTCCCTTCCCAGGCAAAAACGCCCGGCGGCAACAGCACCCACAACAGCACGGAAAAAAATACCAGACGGTCTGTATTAAGGCGATAAGTCATGCGCTTTCATGATACCATTTCCGTGCACGGGATAACAAGGGAAATCGCCCGTGCGCCAAGGTTCCGGGAACGGCAGGATTTACAAAGGGGCAAAGGCTGCCTCTCCGGCTCCATTAACGGCTATCCCGTCTATTTCCACCAGCCAGCCGGGGCGGCAGACAGGGGCTTTCAGCATCACATGCGGCACTGCGACCAGCGGAGAGTCCATCAGCCGGTGCCGGACCGTTTCCCGGTCCGCCCAGTCGCGCAGGTACACTACGGCCTGCTTCAGGTCGGACAGGCTTCCCCCGCTCCTTTCCATCAGGGCGCTCATATTTTCCAGGGTGCGGGCCGTCTGGCCCACCACGTCCCCCGGATGGACAATGTTTCCCTCCGCGTCAATACTGGCGGTGCCGGAAAGGAAATAATGGGAGCGGTCCCCATACACAATACGGACGCCGCGCTCAAAGGTCACCCGGTACACATGCGTGGGAGACAGGTAGTCCGGCGCTTCCATGTACCGGACCTGCCCGGGCTCCAGCCCCGCGATGCCCAGACTGTCCATATGCAGCAGGCGGCCCGGCAGTTCCGTACAGCCTTCAATACCGGTACTGGCGATGAAATGGCTCTCCGCCGTCAGCCCGTAACGGTCAAAGCATCCGTTGCGGCCTTCCACCAATCCCCGGTAGTTGTTGTCAATGTCCCGGCAGTAAATCCAGGTGCGGTGAATCAAATCCGGCACGGCTCCCCCCTGTAAGGCGGCAATCCGGTCCAGCCAGCGGAATTCCTCCCGCATCTGGCCGCAGCTGTCCGGGGCGGAGAATTCCCTCTTGCCCGCCAGGAACAGACGGTAATGAGCGCGGAGGGCTTCCACGACTGTTCCGCCCGGCTCCGCCCTACGCCTTTTTCCCAGCATTCCGCCGATGTGCCAGGCTTCCAGAGCCACGCGGGCCCCGTTCGCAGGGGGCTGCCCAACTATGGAAACATAGGAGTTCCTCTCCCCTATCATCCGCCGCAACGGAGCCAACTGGCGCACCGGGTCGCTGACATGGAAACGCAGCAGGAATTCATCTTCTTCCCCGCCCCCCAGATGGCGGTACCTGGCCATCAGGGATTGCAGTTCTTCCTCAAAACTCGCGCCCGGCTCCGCCGTCATGCAGAAGAAGCGTTCTTCCGCCCCGTTTTTTCCGGACCATTCCAGTCGTTCAGGTACATTCGCCGTCATGATGACCTCCCGCCCCTTTACAGGGACTGCACGTAATTGATCAAATCCTCCAGTTCACGGTTATTCAGGGAACTCGTCTTCCCGCGGAGATCCCCCGGATTGCATGTCGTAATGGCTTCCCGTATCGTCTTCGCACGGCCGTCGTGCAGGTAAGGAGCGGTCCGCCACACTTCCACCAGGGAGGGCACCAGAACGCTTTTACCTTCATCCAGCCCCGTGGCCGTCCCCGTGGCCACCAGTTCCTTGTTAGTGAAGTAGGGATGGGGGTGGCACCGCACGCACCCGGCTGTTTTAAACACTTCCCTGCCCCTCCGGGCGGATTCGGACAAGGCGCCCCTTTCCACGCCGGGAGCATGGCACTGGGCGCACCCCTCCCCCCCCGTCTGCTGTTTGGAAGGGGTATGCGCCACCAGGAACGGGCTGGGAACTTCCTTCATGTTTTTCAGGTACGCATTCACGCATTCCGCCAATTCACCGGAAGGTTCCAGAAACTGGATATGCACAAAGCCTGCCGTCACGGCCACTTCCGCAGAGGCGCGGACGCCCAGCGTCATCACCGGGCTCGTCCGGTGGGAAAGGAACATGGTGCGCGTATTTTTCGGGTTGCCCATGCCGTCATTCAGCAGATCCCAGTTCAGGCCGTCCACCCGGCCGTCCGGGTGGCAGGTGGCGCAGCTCTGCCACCCCTGGAAGCAATGGGAAGCATCATTAAAATACCGTTCCCCCAGTTTTTCCCGGGAAGGCCGGAATTGGCCGTTCAGGGGAATTGCCCTGGATTTGCAGGCATCCTTCAGGGAGATTTCTGCCAGAGAATCAGAAAAGTATCCGGCCACATAAACGTTTTTCCCATCGGAGGCCACGGAGCGCGGGCCGTTCAAGGGCAGAGCGATCCGGGTGCGGAGACCGTGCAGGAAACCAAGCCTTTCGGAAACCGGCTCATTGCTCCGGCCTTCCCGCTTCATGCGCTCCAGCAGGGCCGGGAAATCAATTACGGAGAGTTCATGCGTCCCCGCATGCGTCACGAACAGTTTTCCGCCATCTTCGGAAAAAGAAACGCCCCACGGATTGGCCGCCCCCGCATCCGGGTCATCCAGCAGAACGGGATGAGGCTTGTCCGGCTCGTCCGTATCGATAACCGTCACGGCATTCGTATTCATCCAGCCGCGGTCCAGCTGCGTGGTGGGCACCTGGTACCGGCTCAATACATGCGCCACGGCCAGATAGCGGCCATCCGGGCTTATCGCCATTCCGCGCACTCCCTGCGTCCCGTTGGAAAGCGGGAAATGGACCGCTTTTCCATCTTCCACCAGAGTCAGCGCGGCAGCCGTGAAATCCCCGTCCGCAGCCCCGGCCGGCAAATGGCCGGCAGCCCAGATTTTCCTGCCGTCCGGAGAAACGGCCAGAGCCACGGGTTCACGGGGGACATTCCAGGAATTCAGCACGGTTCCGGTAGCGGCGTCCATTTCCAGCACGCGGGAGTCAAACCGGCAGGCTACATACAGCTTTTCCTCCCGCACCACGGGAGACATGGGCGTATGCCCGGCCGGAAAGGAACATTTCAATTCCCCGCTTTCCAGGTCCACTACTTCTACTGCTCCGCGCGGGCCGCCTTCCGCCACATAGGCCGTTGCTCCATCCACGGCCATGCCGTTGGGAGGCTGGGCCAGCCGGATGCTTTTCACCTTTTCCCCGGAAGCAGGGTCCACCAGTTCCAGCACGCATCTCTCATGCCCCAGCACGGCAACCAGGTGATTGACGACCTTCACATCCACCGGAGCCAGAGGGCCGGAAGCAGCATCCGGCTCCTGCCTGCATGAAATGAGGGCCAGCAGGCAGCCAAGGGCAGTCGCAGAGACGCGGAGCATTTTTGTCAGTTTCATGGCAATTTCAACAATCAGTCTTCTATGATTACCCGGAACCCCACGTTATACACCGGACGCCAGCCGGGATATCCCCAGCGCCAGGAGGAGGTGGCCCGTCTGGGACGGTCATACCAGGAACCGCCGCGCACCGCACGGGGAACACGGGAGTCCAGGCCTTCATTGCGCCCGTCCCCTTCCTTCCAGGGATAGGGCCTGTATTCGGAACGGGTCCATTCCGCGGCATTGCCGATCATGTCGTACAATCCGTAGGCATTCGGCCTGTAACTCTTGACGGGGGCCAGATGGAGTTTTCCGTCATTGTATGTTTCATCCCTCGGCACGAAGTCCCAGAAACGGTTGGGATTTTTAATCGGCCTGGGATCCACGCCGGAAACGGCCAGTTCCTTCAGCGTCACGTCCCCCAGGTTGGCATACGCGGAAAAATCCGCATCCCGCTCCCCGAAGAAGAAATCCGTATCAGCTCCCCCCCTGGCCGCGTATTCCCACTGCGCTTCCGTAGGCAAGGTCACTTTTTTTCCGGTTTTCCCGGAAAGCCAGCGGCAAAATTCCATGGCCCTGGCCCAAGGCACCCGGATGACGGGAAAACGCGGATCGGCATCCATGTCGTATCCGGGCCTCACCTGGTCCTTGTAATGCATGTCATACCATCCGTTAGCATACTCCGGGTCAAAGCGGCGGTATTGCTCCAGCGTCACTTCCGCCTCACCCATCCAGAACGGCCTTTTAATCCCCACCGTGGAAACAGGACGTTCCGCCGGTGTTTCCCGTTCATTTCCCATCCTGAACTTCCCTGCGGGAATACGGCGGAATGTCATGTTCACGCCGTTCCCCAAATCCACAGTCAGCGTTTCATTACGCGCTTCCGGAACGGGAACGCTCTTTCCTCCGGCGCCGGCAATGGGCTTCCCGGCGTCAGGGATGGAACCGCCGGCGCTTCTCCGGAACAGGGAATCCTTCATCGTCACGTAGTTACGTTCCGCTCCTGAAAATCTGCCGTGCAGGTCATAACGGCGTTTCAGCAGCCCTTCATTGCGCTCTCCCGGCCATTCGCCCAGATAAGGGGCGTTCATGTCCATCCACGTAACCAGGCGGTTCCAGTCCTCCTGCGGCATTTCCACGCCATGGTGGCCTTTTTTAAGGAGCTGGTAAAGCTCCGACGTATCCGCGAAAAACTCCGTGGGGGCCAGCCCCAGATAGTTTCCCTCCGGGCCGTTGCGGCGCACATAGGGGTGCAGGTTCCAATAAGAGACGGAACCGGGGGCGGGAGCCCCCTTGACGGCCTCCAATGTCATGAAATCCGGCACTCCTTCACGGGCCTTGCTTTCCGCTGTGTGGCAGCGTATGCAATGGCGGTCCAGCACGGGCTGCACTTCATTCATGAAGGAGAAAGTGCGCGCCGGGCCGTACCACGGGACGATAGGGGCGGGTTTCTGGCGGGATGCCATGACCGCCCTGGCGGGCGGCGCGCAGTTCTGCCGTTCATGGCAGCCTATGCAGCTGAGCGTTTCCCCCGGCATGGCGGTAAACCAGCTCCGCATCAGCGCCAGCGCGCGCCCCTCCCCGTCCAGCACCTGGAGCGTCAGAGGCTGGCAGGAGGGGGCCGTGAAGATGGCGGATCCGTCAGGATTCACGGGCACGGTGCCGTACAGCACTTTCAAATCCCAATTGCTTTCCATGCCCATGGCATAGTGGCTTCCCGTATTGCGGGGGCTGTACTCGGACATGAACACGCGCAGGGCCTTGGCTTCCCCCCTGGGCACTCCGGCCATGGCGCGGCCCCGGTACACGTCGGAAATATAAACAGTTGCCGTCTTGCTTTCCGTCTTCACCCGGTCATGCAGAACAGGCGGTTTTTGGCGTGGCCCCAGGGGCGCGGGGTCTGCATAAACGAAATAGGATGAGGCCGTGAGAGGGACAATGTTATCGTATACGTCGCACCAGACCACATTGGTCACGCCCTGGTTGCCGGAGGGGGAAGAAACGGCCAGGAAACACTCGTCACTCAAAGGATAAGGTTCTGCGAAATAAGGAGTCTTCAATCCCTGCACCAGCTGATCTTTGGTCACGTTTTCCACGGGCTTTCCATACCCCGGAATCTTCTGAACGGCACCCTCCGTGGCGGTGCGCCCCCTGTTCACGTCAAAGAGGACCAGTTCCCCCAGTCTCTTGACTCCATGGTGCCCGCTGACAATGCCCGCAAACATGCCCGGCCTTCCGGGGAGGGGCCGTGCGTTGAACAAGCTGTTGGGCCAGTAGGAGTTGGAACCATAGTATTCCTTCTGGTCGCTGCCGTCCGGATTCATGTGCATCAGCACACGGCTGAAATAGTGGGCGCTTTCCGTGTACTCCCAGCGCAGGAACATCACCCTGCCGTCCGGCAGCATGGTGGGGAACCAGTTATTGTCCTGGTCAAAGGTAAGCCGGCGGGTCGTTTTCTTTTCCCGGTCGTAAAGGTGGAGGTTGCCCACGTAATCCACCCCGGCCACGCAGGGCACACCCTGCATGCCGGAAGTATTGACGAAAATAATCCGGCCGTCCGGCAGGTAGCAGGAATTATAGCTGTCCGTATCCGCCGGCATATGCGCGGTAAGGGATTCCTTTTTCCCGGTTTTCAAGTCCAGCTCAAACACGTCCCATGGCCTGTTTTCCTTCTTGCCGAATCCATTCCCGGTGAACATGAGCTTCTCCCCGGAAAAATCAACATCCAGATGCCCGACCCAGCGGTCGTCCGCCAGCAACTGCTCCACAGGGGAAGAAGAGGAAACCCCGTTAAATTTCACAATGCCGCTGCGGTATCTGCGCCCGGGCCCCGGCATGCTGGAAATACCCTGCCAGTTCGCCGGACGGTCATGATTGAAAGAACTTTTCCCGGACGGATTGAACCGCCGCACGCTTACCCATGCCTTCAGGCCGTTCTGTTCCGGCAGGGCTTCAATCAGGGCTTTTCTCCGCAGATCCACCATCTCCCGCAGCAGGGCCGCCTGTCCCGGCCCGGCCTGCTCCACCCACCGGTCCAGAGGCCCCAGCTCCTTTTCCCACTCATCCAGCCGTGCCAGGAAGCCTTCCGCACCGGCGTACCGTTCCCCGTACTTGTCCCGGTTTCGCTTCACCGCACGGCGGATGGCCGCAGAATCGTAATAGGCCGCCAGCTTCTTCAGCCTGAGGAAACGGACTCGTTCCTGAATGGCTTCCTGATGCTTAACCAGGTCATCCCAGGAAGAAACGGCTCCAATACTCTCTGCCGGAACGGAAAGAATTTCCGCCAGCGCGGCGCCGGCTGCCTTCCCGTCCGGCCATGCCTGAAATACGGGAACCAGCAAAACCATCGCATCCCCGCAATCGTCAGCGGCAGCAGGCTCGGAAAGGGAAGCAGCATACTCCGCCGTCCGCGTCCATAGCTGCCGCATCCATGAATCCCTTCCCTCCGCGGAAGGCGCTGGCGGAATTACGGACAGCTCCCGCAGCCAGGGCTGTAAACCGGAAGCGTGAAGCATTCCTGCGCCCAGCAAGGCGCAGGAACATGAAAAAAGGCGCAGAAAGGAAATATAGGCAGGCATGGCGTATGGTTTTCAAATAATACGCCAGAGAAATTCTTTTTCATTCAATTGGAAAATCACTTTCCAACATTTTTATCCCAAACGAAAGATAATGAACGGATAGCTTAATTAAGCCGGACTTCCAAACCGGAAATCCGCCGTGAATTTCAAGAGGCCCCGGCTGAAACCGAACGCCCAGCCGGCCCAGCCGGGCAGGAAACGGAAAAATTAAAATCATTCTGCCCGTCAATTCCCGGTTTTTGGAAAAGGCAGGCAGAAGAGAAAAGGGTCAGCCGGGCATTCAGGCATCCTCCAGCATCCGGGGGCGCAGCAGATATACCTTGTCCCGGCGGCGCACCTGTTCGGGAACCGCCAGATAGACGGTTTCTCCCTTTTGAGCGGCTTCTACGGATTCCATTCCCTCTGCCGACTCCCTTCGCATGGCGGCCACTTCCATGCGGACGGCTCCCGTAGTGGGGCCTGCTATAAGGATGGTTTGCCCCACGGACAAGCCGCCGGCTTCCAGGAACAGGGCAGCCACCCCGTTCTTCTTATAAAAGTTTTCTACTCTGGCAATGTGGATCTTCAACAGGGCTGCGCGGCTGTTGGCGGAACCGCTCCATTCCCCCCACTTCACGCCCAGGTAATACCCGCCCTGCCAGAATCCCCGGTTGAAAACGGATTCCAGCCGTTTCATCCACGCTTCCGCCCTGTCCGAGGAAAAGGTTCCGTCCTGGCACGCCCGCGCGGCTTCCCGGTACACGGAGGTGACCGTCCTGACGTAATCCGAGGAACGGCCGCGCCCTTCCAGCTTCAGTACGGAGACGCCCGCGTCCAGAAGCTGGTCCAGCACCGGAATGGTGCACAGGTCCTTGGGAGACATCACGTATTTATTGTCTATCACCAGCTCATTGCCCGTTTCCTCGTCCGTCACGCGGTAGGCGCGGCGGCAGTTCTGGAAACAGGCCCCCCGGTTGGCGGAGGAGTTGTAGGCCGCCAGGCTCATGTGGCATTTGCCGGACACGGCCACGCATAACGCCCCGTGGGCGAAAATTTCCACCCGCAGCAGCTCACCGGAGGGGCCTTTCACGCCCTCCTTCCGGATGGATTCAATAATGTGCCTGATTTGCGCCAGGGTGAGTTCCCGGGCCAGCACCACCACATCCGCGTACTGCGCGTAAAATCTGACGGAGGCCATGTTGCAGACGTTGGCCTGCACGGACATATGGACTTCCAGCCCAATGGAACGCGCATAAGAAATCACCGCCAGGTCGGAAGCGATGACGGCATCCACACCAGCCTTCCGGGCAGCGGAGCACAGGGCATGCACCGCTTCCAGCTCTTCATCGTACACGATGATATTCAGCGTCAGATAGGCTTTGGCTCCCGCCTCATGGCAGCGCGCGACGATTTCCGGCAAATCTTCTTCCGAAAAATTGACCGTGGCGCGGGAACGCATGTTCAGTTTGCCTACGCCGAAGTACACGGAGTCCGCACCGCCCTGCAAGGCGGCCGCCAGGGATTCAAACGACCCCGCCGGGGCCATGATTTCTATCCGGTTTTGAAAAGGCATGAGTCAAAGTCCTCCGGGTTCTTCCGTCAGAATGACGGAAATTCTTCCTTTGGGAAAGCATTTAACGATAGACATGTGAATATTGCACAGGCGGTCCGGGGAATTGCAATCCGCGCAGATTCCGGTGTGCATGCAGGGAGTCCTGAACCCTTCATGCCGCCTGGCGTTCAGGGGCGCAATGCGGCGGATGCGTTCCCGGGCCTCTGCCGGCGTGGCCACCAGCTTGTTGGAACCGGCCAGCAAAATGACATGCCGGGGCCCGAATGCCACCGGAGCCACACGGTTGCCCACCATGTCCACCCAGTGCAGGGTCCCTTCCATGCTGACGGCATTAACGCCGGTTAAAAACAGGTCCGCCGTCATGCCCCGGCGGCGGATCTCCCATTTTTCCTCCCGATCCATGCCCGGAACAAAGCCGTCATAGAACTGAATGTCCGGATTGGAGCGCAGGTCATCAAGAATGCCCGCAGCCTTCAAGGTCATGGAATCCCCATAGGAAGCGGACGACGGACTGAACTCCCGCACCAGGCCGCGCATCACCTCCGCAGCCTCCTTCAGGCCCGGCACTACAAAGCTCCGGAATCCGCGCCGTTCCAGACGTCCGGCACATTGCTCCAATGAAAGGGGGTCTTCCATAAAAACGGCCCATGAAGCCCCCTGCTCCGGCATGGCGCCGGAGCAGGAAAACCTGAATATTATTCTTCCGCCGGAGTTTCCATTTCACCGGACACTTCCCCGGCTCCCGCGTCTTCCGTTTCCGCCGGAGCTTCTTCATCCTCATCATCGGGAATGACGATGGAAATGTCCTGGATGGATTCGCCCTCATTCAGCGTCATGAGCTTCACGCCCTGGGTGGCGCGGCCCGTTTCACGCACGGTCGCCACCTTGATGCGGACGGATTGTCCGGCCGTGGTCATCAGCATCAGCTCGTCCTCATCGGACACGACCGTGGCGGAAACCACCTTGCCGGTCTTATCCGTGCAGTTCATGGTCTTGATGCCGGTGCCGCCGCGGCCCTGCGTGCGGTATTCATCAAAGGAAGTGCGCTTGCCGAGGCCGTTTTCAGAAGCCACCAGCAGGGTTTTCTGCGGGTCCACAATGGCCAGGGCCACCACATAGTCCCCCGCCCGCGGGCGGATGCCGCGAACACCGATGGTGTTGCGGCCCTGCGTACGCAGATCTTCTTCCGGGAAGCGGATGCTCATGCCGTCATGCGTGACGAGCACGATTTCATCGGCCCCGCTGGTAAGTTCCGCGTTCACCAGACTGTTGCCTTCCTCCAGATTAATGGCAATGATGCCGGCCTTGCGGTAGTTGGCGAAATCGTTCAGGCTGGTTTTCTTCACCGTGCCGTCCTTCGTGGCGAAAACAACATTGCCGCTGCCTTCCGCAAAGGTAATGTCATTGCCTTTTTCATCCACCCGGCGTTCCAGGCGCAGGATGGCAGCGATGGCTTCTTCCGGCTGGAGATCCAGCAGATTCTTGATATTGCGGCCCTGCGCGCTGCGCGCCGCTTCGTCAATCTCATACACGCGGTCCACGTACACGCGCCCGGTGTTCGTAAAGAACATCAGGTAGTCGTGGTTCTGGGCGGCGAACAGGTGTTCGATAAAGTCCGCTTCCGCATCCTTTTTGGCTCCCTTGGTAGTGGCAGCCTTCACGCCCTTGCCCCCGCGCGCCTGCACGCGGTATTCCGCGGAGTTGGTGCGCTTGATGTAGCCGCTGTGCGTGATGGTGACGATCATCGTGTCATTCGGGATGAGATCCTCAATGGCCATATCCCCGGAGAAGGGAATGATGCGCGTGACGCGCGGCGTGGCGTACTTGTCCTTAATCGCCTTCAGTTCGTCCTTCACGATGCCCAGCACGCGGGATTCGTTCGCCAGAATATCCAGGTAGTCCTTGATGCGGACCAGCAGTTCCGCGTATTCCCCGGAAATCTTGTCGTTTTCCAAGGCGGTCAACTGGTACAGGCGCAGGTCCAGGATGGAGTTCACCTGGCGTTCCGTGAAGACGTAGCGGTCCCCCTGGATGGAGGCCTGGGAACGGATCAGGATGCCCAGGCTTTCCGCCGTCTGCGTGGAGAATGTGTAATTCTGCAGGCGTTCACGGGCTTCATCCCGGTTTTTGGAATCCCGGATAATGGAAATGAAGTCATCCATGTGGTGCAGAGCCAGCAGGAAGGCTTCCAGGCGCTCGGCATCCTTCTCCGCGTCCCCCAGCAGGTAGCGCGTGCGGCGCACGACCACCTCGCGGCGGTGCTCGATGTAGAAGTTGATGGCGTCCATCATGGCGAGCGTCTTGGGGCGGTTGTCATGAATCGCCAGCATATTCACCGCAAAGGAAGTTTCCATGGAGGTGAGCTTGTAAAGCTGGTTCATGACCACCTGCGGGCGGGCATCCCGCTTCAGCTCGATTTCAATGCAGGTTTTCTCGTCGGAAAGGTCCCGGATGCCGGAAATGTCCGTCAGAATTTTATCCTTGTACAGTTCCGCGATGCGTTCCTGGAGGGCGGCGCGGTTCACGCCGAACGGCACTTCCCGGATGATGAGAAGGTCCTTGCCGGAATCCGTTACTTCCATGTCTATCTTGCCGCGGATGCGCACGGAGCCGCGCCCGGTGCGGAAGTAGCTGTCAATGCCTGAAAAGCCCAGCACGTCGCCCCCAGTGGGAAAATCCGGCCCCTTGATGTACTGGCGCAGCTCATCCACCGTCATGTGGGGATTGTCAATCACGGCGCAGATGCCGTCCACCACTTCCCCCAGGTTGTGCGGAGGCATGTTGGTGGCCATCCCCACGGCAATCCCCGTGCCGCCGTTCACCAGCAGGTTCGGGAAAGCGGAGGGGAACACGGTAGGTTCCGTGTGTTCATTGTCGTATGTGGGAACAAAGTCCACGGTGTCCTTGTCCAGATCCGCCATCAGGGCCACGCCCATGCCGGAGAGCTTGGCTTCCGTGTATCGGGCGGCGGCGGGGGGGTCTCCGTCCGGCGTGCCGAAGTTGCCCTGGCCGATCACGAGAATATCCCGCATGGACCAGTCCTGCGCCATGTTCACCAGGGTGCCGTAAATGGCGGCATCCCCGTGGGGGTGGTAATTACCCATCGTGTCGCCCACGATTTTGGAGCATTTGCGGGTCTTGCCCCCGGGGGACAGATTGAGTTCCTTCATGGCGTACAGGATGCGCCGCTGGGAAGGCTTGAGGCCGTCTCTCACGTCCGGCAGGGCGCGGGAGATGATGACGGACATGGAGTAGTCCAGGAAAGAAGTGGAGAGCTCGTTGGCTACATCCACCGGTTTGATTCTATTATTTTCCATGGTGCTGAAAGAGAGTGCGGGGGTTAGATGTCAAGGTTGCGGACATTGAGGGCATGGTCCACGATGTAATTCTTGCGGGGCTCCACCACATCCCCCATCAGGATGGTGAACATTTCATCGGCCCTGACGGCGTTGTCATCGTTCAGGATGACGCGGAGCAGCTCGCGCCGTTCCGGGTCCATCGTCGTCTTGAACAGGTCCTTGGCGTCCATTTCACCCAACCCTTTGAATCGCGTAATTTCCACCCCGCGCTTGCCGATGGAGATGACAGATTCCAGAATGTCCATGACGGAAAACAGGGGGGTCACTTTTTCCTTGTCCCCCTCGCCCTCCACCAGTTCAAACAGGGGCGTGTCCATGGAGACAATCATATTCCCCGGAATGCCCAGTTCCGCCAGCCGTGCCAGAGCCCGCGTGATGGCTTTGGCTTCATGCAGTTCATGGGTGATGGAGCGGCGGCTGGGGCCCTCCCGTTCCGGAAGCGGATTTTCCAGCAGCTCCTCTTCCGAGGGCATGCCGAAGATGAAAAGGTCCCTGTTTTCGTCGGAAAAGGCAGTCAGGGCCTCCATGTCATGGAAGAAGAGTATTTCCTCTTCATTGCCGCAGCGCACCTTCACCAGGAATTCCGGGAATTCCCCGTTGGCCTCCCGGTGGCTGAGCAGGTCTTCCAGGGAACCGCCCTGCGCCTGCATGGATTCCGTATAGCGCTGGAGGTTGACCAGCGTTTCCAGAATGGCGGAGAGTTCTTCGGGAGAGAAGGCACGGGAACCGTCCGCGAAACGCAGGGTCACGTCATTAACGGCCAGTTCAATCAGTTTGCGGTTCAGGGCCACGTCATCCTGCACGTACTCTTCCTTTTTCCTGCGGATGATGCGGTACAGGGGCGCCTGGGCGATGTACAGATACCCGGCGCGCACCAGCTGCGGCATGTGGCGGCAGAAGAAAGTGAGAAGGAGGGTGCGGATGTGGGCGCCGTCCACGTCGGCATCAGTCATGATGATGATTTTGTGGTAACGCACACGGTCCAGTTTGAAGGAGGCTTCATCGTCCCCTTCCCCGATTCCGGCGCCGATGGCCGTAATCATGTTCTGGATTTCCTTGCTTCCCAGGGCTTTGTCCAGGCGGGCCTTTTCCACGTTCAGCACTTTCCCGCGCAGGGGCAGGATAGCCTGCGTGCGGCGGTCGCGCCCCATCTTGGCGGAACCGCCTGCGGAGTCACCTTCCACAATGAACAGCTCGCACTTCGCGGGATCCCGGTCGGAACAGTCTGCCAGTTTGCCGGGCAGGCCGCCGATGGAGAGGGCGCTCTTGCGGACTGTTTCGCGCGCCTTGCGGGCGGCTTCCCGGGCACGGGCGGCCGTGATGCTCTTCTCGATGATCTTCTTGGCCATCGCCGGGTTTTCTTCAAAGTACGTCTTGATTTCCTCGTACACGACGTTGCCCACCACGCCTTCAATCTCCGTATTCACCAGCTTGTCCTTCGTCTGGGAAGAGAAACGCGGGTTGGGCATCTTGACGGAAATGACCGCCACCAGGCCTTCACGAACGTCTTCGCCGCTCAGGGAGGGATCTTTTTCCTTCAGCAGGCCGTTGGCCTTCGCGTAACCGTTGATGACACGCGTCAGGGCGCCGCGGAAACCGGAAAGGTGCGTTCCCCCGTCCCCGTTGTAAATGGAGTTGGCAAAGCAAAGGATATTCGTTTCATACGTGTTGTTGTACTGGAACACTACGTCCACCAGAACATCGTCCTCCATCTTCTTGCCGTCGTACTCCACTTCCACCTTCCGGACGCCGGAAATGGAAATGGGGTCTTCGTTGATCACTTCCTTGTTCGTGCCCAGCTGGCGAACGAACTCCACAATGCCGTCCTTATAAAAGAACGTTTCCCGGCGCGCCGGAGCTTCACGCTCGTCAATCAGTTCAATGACCAGGCCGGGATTCAGGAAAGCCAGTTCCCGCAGGCGCGTCGTCAGGCGGTCAAACTTGAACTCCGTGGTATCCGTGAAAATGGTGGCGTCCGGGAAAAACGTGATCGTGGTTCCCGTGACTTCACAGGCACAGGAACCTACGGTACGGAGGGGTTCCACCGTCTTGCCTCGCTCAAACTTGATCTGGTAACGCTTGCCGTCCCGGCGCACCTCCGCCTTAAACCAGTCGGACAGGGCGTTCACGCATTTGGCGCCCACGCCGTGCAGGCCGCCGGAGTACTTGTACGCGCCCTGGCCGAATTTGCCGCCCGCGTGCAGGTTGGTCAGAACCAGTTCCACGGCGGGAATGCCGAACTTCGGGTGGATATCCACCGGAATGCCGCGTCCGTTGTCCACGATGGAAATGGAACCGTCCACATGAATGACAATGTCAATCTTGCTGCAATAGCCGGCCAGATGCTCGTCAATGGAATTATCCAGCACTTCAAATACGCAATGATGCAAGCCCCGTTCGTCAGGGTCCCCGATGTACATGCCGGGCCGCTTCCGCACGGCCTCCAGGCCTTCCAGTTTGTCAATCTGCGCGGCGCCGTATTCATGCTGCGCCGTCGTGGAAACGGTGGTTTCAACAACCTCGTTGGTATCTTCGGACATAACCGAAATATACTACGCTTATCTTAATTTTTTGCAAGGCTAATATTATAAAACGCGTGCGCGCGCGTAGGGCCTGTCCGTTCAAAACTCCGCTGAAATCGCATAAAAAAGGCCCTGTTACTCGCGTTCCGGTTTTTTCCGGCTCCGGATAGCGGAAGAGGGGGCCGGGAACATTTGGCGCGTTTTTACCTCATTTTTGCCCCTCTTGGGGCACTGGCGGGTTTTCCCTGGGCAACAGAGCCGTTCCGGAGTTGTTCCGGAACGGCTCTGGAGGGCCCGGAGGAAGGAGG
>ERZ779880.309-NODE-309-length-68376-cov-7.567878_pt1 | contig 68376 bp, 57 predicted proteins | sample MGYA00511555_ERZ779880 | MGnify/ENA primary metagenome ERZ779880 (study PRJEB29588, sample SAMEA2145815) | human gut metagenome | biome: human gut; feature: human-associated habitat; material: faeces | place: Denmark | collected 2008/2010 ... | reverse complement strand
TAAGCGTTCTACGACAAGAAGTCGTTAGGGCGCTTTTTTTATGCAAAGAAAGGAGAAAAAATGGGAAATGTGTTTTTGAAGCACGTTAACCAGCAGGTGCTGAATTATGCAAAGGCAGGAGCCTTTTACACCGATTTGGCACACTGCAAGAGGATGGCAGAGCAGCTGAAGATCGAGGATGATGTGATCAATGCACTCGATCCATCCATCGGTGATGCAGGAGCAATCCTGACAGCGCTGGACAAGAAAGAGCACACAAATTTAAAGGTATACGGGTGTGAGCTGCAGAGAAACGCTGCAGAAGAAACAGCAAAGAATCCGCTCATTGAAACCTGCCTTTGTGGAGACTACTTAACAGATCTAAGAGTCTCTCATGGTGGATTTGATGTGGTTTTTGCTAACCCACCGTATGGCATGACGCCGGAGAAGAAGACCAGACTGGAAACAGAGTTCTTAAAGAAGATCTGCTTACAGCTGAGAGAGGGTGGTGTTTTGATTTGGGTAATCCCAAGGGTGCTGTTTGAGGATAGCATCCATAACAACCTCATCAATCGCCAATACCGTATCGAAAAAATATTCAGATTCGATGAAAAAGAGTACGCCAAGTATCATCAGGTCGTACTCTTTTTAATTCGTGATCTGAAAAATCCAAGTCTGGATATGGATCTGGATCAGTATGCAAGTGAGGAAAATATTAAAAAGCTTCCTCTGCTGCCCGAAACTTGTCCAGACGAGGAGAAGATTAGGATTTCTGGAGCTCCAACACCACGCTTAAAAGAATTTAAAACCAAAAGCGTGGATACTACTCGTGCATATGCAGCACTGTTCAAGCATGAGCAGAATAATGGAGAAGCTGGTCTTCTTGTAAAGCCTTATGATGAGAAACAGTCACTTACGGTTCCCAAAATGCCATCGCCAGACACCATATACATGATGATGGCAGGTGGAGTTGGAGGCGGATTGTGTGGTGATGAACTGCATCGTCACATGCAGAGAGGCCACGTAACTCAGAATAGTGTGCAAAGTTATACACCTTCGGAGACCCTCGGAAAGCAGGGAAAAATTACGGTTCGCACGTTCCATAGTGCAACCATAACGATCATTCAGGCAAATGGGCTTATATCTCGATTGACTGGAGATCAAACTGCCGAAAGAGAAGCGGCCGAAGAGTCTGCCGAAGAGTAAGGAGTGAGAAGAAAATAAACTACGACGTCAACTATGTTGTAGTTGAGTGTGAATCCAAAGCGTATGAATGGTTTTCAAATTGTGAAAACGCATTTGAGTTTATGCGCGAAGGTATCACACTATGCTAGAAAGGAGCAGAGAAAAAGTGATTGTAACAAATGATTTTGTTCAGACCTATTTAGACTGGGCAATCTTTGATCCATCGTATTCGAATTCATTGACATTACTTGCAGCAAGCGTATTTGATCGTGGATCGTCCGCAAGATCCTTTTGTGCGAAAGCACAAGCATCAGGAATTGCATCAGGAATTAAGTGTTATATACGTGAATTTAATCAGTATGGAGACGAGTATCAGGTGGCGATGGGCTATACCAGAGCTACAAAAGAGTTTGGAGGTTACACGGCTTCGAAACCGGAGGTGATCTTCTTTGATCAGGATAGAGTACTTCGTTACCAGCTGATTCATGATCAGTTGGCAAGTGGAGGAAAATTCTTGGTTACCAGCTGTGAAGAGTCTGTGAGAGACGCAGATATCTACAGCTACCTGATGCAGAGGTATGATTTACCACTCAAAAGAGAATGGATTCCCAAGATCTTTCAGCGACTACAGGAGGAAAGCGTCTGCAAGATCTACGAAAAACGTACCGCCACACAAATTGGTGAGAACGATGGTGGTACATTTCTAGTGGCAGCCGAGACGTTGGATCGTGAAATCACAGTAGGTAATCGAAAAATGTGCCTTGCTGATATGATTCTGATCCGCTTCGATGCAGCTCAGGAAAAGATGGACAAGATCGTATCAGATCTTGTTGCAAGCGGAGAAACACCGATCACAACAGCAGAAGAAGATAGGAAGATGTTGCCGATTGATATTTCATCAATGGATAACTACTTCCATGAACAGCATGCAGATCTTATTCAACACGTACTGGATTCTCTTAATGTACTTAGCGAGGGACCGGGACGCGTTGACACACTGGCATGCAAGGCAAAGACACCATACATCGAACAGGGCGAAGCCATCAATGGTCTGGTAGCCTTGTTTGAAAATGGATCAAAATATGGGCTTGCTCTGTGCGACATGGGTACAGGCAAGACTCTGATGGGTATTTCAACAGTAGAATCATTTGCCGTCAGGAAATGGCTGAGAAGTCACCCGGGTAAAACAGTCCGGGACGCCTACATGACGCCAGATGCAATCAAGTACCGTATCGGGGTAATTGCCCCTGGTCACATGATTGAGAAATGGGGTGCAGAGATCTTAAAGGTGATCCCCTATGCAAAGGTGCATCAGATCACATCCTTCGCACAGGTGGCAAAATTAAAAAATGAAAAGCCACAAGGCAAGGAGTTCTATATTTTCGCGAAAGACTTTGCGAAAGGCAACTACATGTATGGCCCTATTCCTACGCAGATAAAGACTCGTCCGAAGGTCAAATACGTATGTGCAGACTGTATGGATGCCGATATCGTAGTAATACAATCTGATGGGGAAAAAAAATGCCCTACCTGTGGTGGCACTCACTGGGTAAGGCAAGAAGAACCAGTACATTATATTTGCGCAGACTGTGAAGAACGCAAAGTTCGAGTCGGTAGAGGAAAAGGAGAATGCTGCCCTGCCTGTGGTGGCACTCACTGGAAACGGGACGAGAATGATTTGCAGACGGGATTAATTTGTCCCCACTGCGGTGAAATGCTTATGAAACGCCGCGATGGTGAGGAGATCCCGATGACAGATCTGGATTTCCTGTCGATGAACGCATCTAACCGTTACTGCAACCATTGTGGTACACCATTATGGGGAGCAGAGGCCGTTACAATCAATGCGAATACATCTACATCTATGTCGTTTGATATGCCTGATGCTAATCAGGGAATCACACCGACTAAGTGGAAACGCATGAGCTTTTCGAATACATATACGAATCGAACAAAAGCGGGGGTATATGTTCTACCGAGGTACGAGCGACAACCAGATGGAACAGTTGAGGCAACTATAAACCCTGAAATCTGGTTTTTGGATGCTATGAAGTCAGTTCCGAAAGAGTCTGCCAAATTGTTTGATCCGGCCGGAACCAGAAAGATGAGCCCGGCAGTTTGGATGAAGAAACATCTGAACGCAGATTTCTTTGATTTCTTAATCATGGATGAGGCTCACCAGTACACCAATCAATCCGTGCAAACTCATGCAGCACACTGCCTGATCAAGATCAGTAAACATGTGTTGGGGTTGACGGGAACATTGGCCAACGGTACGGCTGGTAATACTTTTCAGCTTCTATGGATGCTTGATCCCCAGAAGATGAGAAAAAAGTATAAGTTCGATTCACGAACTGAGTTCGTGGAGGAATATGGCACGATGGAAGAGAGCTTTTATGGTGATATGAACGAGAACCACAGCGTTACTGACCGAGGCGCAAGGATTGGTCAAAAGCGTGAAAAGCCCGGTATTTCGGTATCACTCAATCTTGATTTTTTTATTGAGAAATCAGTTACGATGTCAATAAAAGATTTCAAGGCGATTCTTCCGGATTTTATCGAACAGGTCGTGTCGGTCAAACTGGGTGAGGGCTTAGATGATGAATATCGTCGGATGGAAGGCTCATACAATGCGCTGTTTAGTGACAGAGCGCTTGCTTTCAAGATGGGCGTAATGCATCGCCAGCACTCGCTTTACTGGCCAGACTTGCCTAATCATCGAGATGTTACTTCACCACTCAATGGAAGGGTATTGTTTGAGCTGCCGGACTTAACCGACGAATTGATGTCAGGAGGAAAGCTGCTTCCGAAAGAAGAGAAGCTTGTCGAACTGGTGTCAAGCGAGATCTCCCAGAACCGAAACGTAGTAGTTTACATACAGTGTACCGGAAAGGGAGAAGGTCGAGTCACAGAGCGAATCAAAGAGGTGCTTGTCTCAAGAGGTGTTTTGGGTGAGAGCGAGATCTCCATTTTGGAGACGAAGGTTCCACCAGCAAAGCGCGAACAGTGGATTAAAGATCATGCCTGCAGAGGTATGCGTTGTCTGATTGTCAACCCGCAGCTAGTAGAAACTGGTCTTGATTTCATTTTTGAGGAGAACGGAGTTGTTTACAATTACCCAACTCTGATTTACTATGAAATCGGAGACAAGCTGGCAACGATGTGGCAGTCTTCGCGACGTGCGTACCGCCTGATCCAGAGAGAAACTTGTCGTGTATTTTACTTGGCCTATGAGCAGACACAGGCAGTTGCGTGTCTGGAAAGTATCGCCAATAAGGAATACGCCGCAAGCATCTTACAGGGGCAGTTTTCGGGTGGTGCATTGGCAGCAATGGCCAACATCGTTGATCCGAAGGTACGTATGGCTCAGGCACTTCGAAACGGTGACTACGGAAACGTAGATAAGATTAATGCAGTATTTGCTAAGGCAAACTACGTTGACCGAACCGAAGTAGAGCGCATTGATCCAGCTCCGGATTTCTACACGCTGACAGGCTTAGTTGATGATCTTGGCTTAGCCCGCGACACAGATGATGACATCTTTGATGCGGATTTTGTAGAGTTTGAAGAAGCTGAGGAAGCTGAGAAACCTGCAGAAGAAGTACCGGGTGAAGCATCTACGGAAGAACCAGAAGCAGCAGAACCAGAACTGGCAGAGGAAACGCCAGAAAAACCGGAAACATTGGATTCAGATGATGAAGATGAATTTGATAACTGGGATAACTGGGATAGTGATGATTGGTTTAAATCTCTGTCGGATTCAGATAATGAGGATGAAGATGGAGTTCTTGTTCTGGAATATAAAAAATCCAGACGAAAAAAGAAGTTTTTTTTCTAAAAACAAAAACCGCTGCCTGAAACAGGCGGCGGACTATTAAGAAAGAGCCCAAAGGGGCGGAAGGAGAAAAATTATGTCAAATTTAAGTTTAGTAATCAGTGAAGAAGTAGTTGCAGAGGTAACAGCACTTTCGAGAGTGTTCATCGGTAAGGATAACAAGTTGGGCATTCGCATCAGTCGAAAGCCAATGCCAGTAAAGAGACAGCAGGAGGACGGATCCGTCAAGGAGGAAGAAGTCACTGTTGTAGCACTGTTTACTTTTGATGGTGGAGAGGTCGTTATCCGTAACATTTATGCGGAAAAGATGGATGACTACCCTGAAGAAGATAAGGTAGTTACAATATTGGCCAGCAGCTTTTTCAACAATCTTTCTGTTTTTGGAAAAGTTGCAGGTGGCGCCAGCCTGGAAATCGATGACCAGAATAAGATCGTTTGGTTTTGCTCCAAGGATGGTGGCCTTAGACTAAAGGCAGCTATCCAGGAACAGATGATTTTTTCAAAAGCAAAACCAGAGAGCTACATTGATCTTATGGTAAACGGAGAAAAACTTCGCAGAGTGTGCAGTGCGTTGTCGGGATTCAATGTAGGTTTTTGCTACGATAATGAAGAACAATTAATTGTGTATGGCGGCGAAGGATCCCAGTGTGTAAAAGCCCTGCTTGATATCAAGAAAGTTGCAGTCAGCGGCAATTTAAGCAGCTCTTCGAAGATTGATATTATGGTTCCATACAAGGCTGCTATGAAGATCAGCGGCTTGTTTGCTGGGCAAAACATAAAAGTGGTTCTGACAAAGGAAAAGCTTATTATTAAGGATAAATTTTCATGGTATGAGTCGCCACTGCTCTTAAAGCAAAAACTGAAGAAGGAGTCTCTTGATGTTCTTGACAAGCTGAGTGAGTCAGCTGAATGTGCCTGCATGTTCAAACACGATATGCTGACAATGGCTCTGACTGCGATGAGAGCTGCAACAGCCACTTTAAAGGCAGAAAGTTCACAAGATGTGTATTTGTATATGGAGTATACGGACACAGTGAGATTTTACCTCAAGGATGGCAGCCAGGTGCAGTTTGATCCAGTTCAGATTGTATACAAAGATGGCGAAAAGTGTTTTTCTGTGGCGTTCAGTCAGGATGTCATTGAGCGAACAATTGCAAAGCTTGGAAACATGGATTTCCTGGCAATTGCATTCAGCTATACGTCTGATAAGAATGGGGCAGTTGCCACTATGCATCCGGGCTTTGTTAAAGATGGCAAGGGTGTAATTGATGAATTTGTAACGGCATACTGTTCATCCATGATGTACAGCGTTGCGTACAAGGATAAGGCTGTCGAGGCATCTGATGCTGAGGCTTCTGAATCTGATACAGGCGCAGAAAAAGAGTAATTGACTTTGACTTTTTTAGAAGAGGGTCTGCAGGTAACTGCCGGCCCTTTATCAAATCTGGCAGAGTACCACGTCCATAGGAGCGATACACCGCATGGGCGGCAGAAAGGAGAAAAATGAAAAATTTATCAAATGATGATCGATTAGAGCTTCTTGGTCAGCTAATCGACATTGTGGAAGACTATATTGCGGAACGCGAAGGTACAAATGAGCCTTGTCTTGGAGACGATTATAACAAGCTTTTTGAAAAATTTGAAGAAACGCTTGTTAATTGGAAATTTCTGGAAGAGAAAAGGTAGTTTCAATAAAAAAAAAAGAAAGTGAGAAAATGTATGGGGTATAGTATAATTTTCAAAACAAGTGATAGTCTTCTTAATGCCCGAGTATTGTCTTAATAATGGCGATCGGTATCAATATCCATCCACCGATCAATCCCACGCCAACACGTCTTGCAAAAAATGTGCTGCCGGAATAAATAATTACCTTATTGGCGTAAACGGTTTTTCCGGCAGCCCAGTATCCTAATACCATATAAATAATTAGTCCTATCATAATATTTACCTCCTCATCGTCGTTTCTTTTCTGTTTTCACAAGCAGATTGCGGTTCGCCATCTCGACATCATTGAAAAAATAACTGTCGCCATACGAATCCCACTCATCTGCCGTATAAACGCCTTCATACCAACTGCAGTCTTCAAAATATTCCTGCAGATCCTCTCGGTTAAATATGCGTCCATGCCTTGCATACAATTCATTTTTTGCATAATTGATCTCGTCCGCACTCATTCCTTTCAGATCACTCTTAGTAAGATATGTAGTGTCACTGTCCGGGAAAATATACTCGTCTTCATCACCGGATTCTTCGTCATCATAATCCGAAGTGTCATAACCGGAAGTGTCGTAGCCGGAAGTGTCATAACCGGAAGTGTCGTAGTCATTCGTTGTAGAGTTATAATCGTAAGTGGAACCATACCCTGATGAAGCACTGTTAGCCGAAGAGCCGCTTCCTTGCAAATTATCTGTGCCTGCTTGCTGCTGAGAATTTTGTGAAGAATCCTGTTGCTGATAAACTTGTTGTAATGCCTGTTGATACTCCTGTTCCAACTCTTTTTGTCTGGCCGCCTGCTTTTCCTTCATATTTTCTTCATACATAGAAGCTGCCACTCCGATTACAATTAAAACTACAACTGTAATCACACCTATAACCGCCGGATTCTGCCTTCTTGGCATTGGCATCGGCTTATTAAACGGCTCATAAAATGCTGTCTCATTCGGAATCGGCTCTGACATTTCTTCCGGAGCATACGCTCTTTCCGGATCCTGTGCTTCTTCCGGATCACCATCCATTGCATTCACAGCATCTTGTATGATTTGATCACGATACCACGAAATCGGCGGATGCATTCGTGCATTTACCAGATACGGCTGCATCGCCCGTTTGAAAGGACCAAGAGAAAACCCACTCCATTCAAAAATTTCTTCTGTCTGTAAATTTTTTACCCAAACCGTTCTATGCTTTAATGAGCGCTTGTACAAACTGATATGAAATAAAAATTTGCCATCCGAGGATTCCCAATCTCCGGAAATAAAAAAATGACTACCTTTAATTGCTTTTTCAATTGCTCTTAGTTCTTCCTCATTTGTTGTTGCCGCAATGATTGTTTCATTTACAATTTGTGCCAATTGTTCAACAGAAACTTTTATCGTTCGGATATTCGTCCCCAGGATTCCATTGATAATTTTATCACTTAAACTCATAAAACACGCCTCCTTTCCTATTTTCCATTATACATTTCCACAATGACATCATTTGTCACTCCAGTGAAATCCACAAGGAATTTTTCCTATATATTTTAGCAGTTTACCTGTCGAATTATTTTCAATTTTTCCCCCTTTTCAAGTTACCCCTTGACAACCCTTCAAAATATTCCCCTCTAAAACGCAATCGAGCAGGCGTCTGCCTGCTCGATTCTCGCCCCCGGTAAATGCCTTCAACCGCAGGCACTCATTCCCCTTCCGCTTCCCACATTCCTCCCTGGAACCTAAAAATTCCCAAGTATGTTTCGAAGCATGGGTAATAAGCCGCCGGCATGAGTGTTCCTGATTTATCAGGAATACCATGCCGCTGCGTGCTTATTCTAGTGCGAACGCCCATGCTGAGAACATACTTGGGAATATGCTGCGAATGCCCATGCTGAGAACATACTTGGGAATTATACTATTACTTCAACTTATACGACTTCACCGTAGTATATGCGCCCCAGACTTTCTTGCCATTTACGGTGGTATAAGCTCTCATCTTATAATAATACGTTTTTTTGCGTGTTGTCTTCTTAACATAAGATGTACTTGCTCCGGATTTTACTGTCTTAATCTTACTGAATCCACCTGTTTTCGACGTGGAACGGTAAATACGGTATCCGCTGGCACCTGTTACCGCTTTCCAGGAAACCTTAACTTTTGTTCTTGTCGATTTTCCTGCTTTGAAAGAAGCCGGTGTCGCCGGTTTTGCTTTTGCACTGACAACCGGTGAATAAGCACCAAAGTAGTAATTTCCATCTACGAGGCGGTAAGCACGTACTTTATAGTAGTAAGTTGTACCGCAGGCGATATTGGAATTTGTATAAGTTACTTTAGAACTGGATGTAATGGATTTGATCTTCTTAAATCCACTTGTCTTGGATGTGGAACGATATACGCGGTATCCGGTAGCTCCATCCACGCCGCTCCATGTCAATGTTACTTTATTATAAGCTTTACTCTTTGTCGTCAAGGTTGCTACTTTATCCAGAGACAGAACATTGCTTACCATCTCTGTTTTGTCAACATTTACCGTTACCGTTACCATCTGTTTACTTCCTGTAATCTGATATGTATACGTAAAGGAAGCCGGTACATCCGTTGCTTTATCCCAGATGATTGCGTGTTCTGCTTCTTTGTAAGTTCCTTTATCGGAAATTGTCACTGGTTTTGCAGCGCCTGTAGGAAGAACAACGCCGGCATCACTGGTGGAAACTTTCTGAAGTTTCAAAGTGATCTCGCTCTTACGGTTTTCCAAAACTTTCAGGTTTTTTAAAGAAGAAACATTCATCGCTACTACGGCATTTCCATCGGAGATCAATGTTTCCAGTCCGACAAGACCTTCTACACCAAAGCTGGAAAGAGCATTGTCGCTGCAGTCAAGTGTTGTCAACTGATACAAACCTGCAAGGTTCAATGTCGTCAATTTATTATTGCTTACATCAAGTGATTTTACTGTTGTATAACCGGCAAGATTCAAAGTTACCAAATTATTATTTGCCAGATTTAAGATTTCAGGTTTTCCATCTTTTGCCAATGTTATATCTGCAAGATCATTGTAATCTGCTTTTACATTTGTGATATTCGGCAGTTTGGAAAGATCCAGCAATGCAATATTATTATAGGAACAGTCTAGTTCGGTAATTCCCGTAAAATACTGGATTCCCAGAAGATTACTGATTTCTTTTCCGCTGATGTTAAGTTTACCGGTATATTCACCGATCTTTTCCTGCATTACTATCGTCAGATTTTCATCGTCTTTTACTGCACCGCCAAAAATCAGATTATTTACAACTTTTCGGAAATTCGCATCCGGAATCAACGTCTTAAACGCGCCAACTACCGGTGTCGCAGTTGGTGTCGCAGAAGCTGCCGGACTGGCCGATGCTGTCGCTGCCGGACTGGCAGACGGTGAAACAGATGGCACCGGTGTTCCTTCGATACTTCCGGTCGCTGCCATTGGCACCTGAGTGGATGATGCATTTTCAGCATTTACCGGTACCATTGCTAAAATCGGTACAAACATAAGCCCACATGCGCCTATGCACATTTTCTTAAACATCTTTCTCATAATTAAGGTTCCCCCTGTCTATTTTTTAGTGTAACTATTTCGGTTACTTTTTTATTTACAATGCCAAGTATAATAGATCACTTTGACAGATTTTTGTCCAAAGTTTGGCAAAATAAAGTCAAGTTTTCTATCCACATACATACTCGATTGGGCGGTAACAGCACTCAATCTCCACCTTTTTGTGGATTCCGCCATTTTCGCCGTCTAAGGTATAAGCGACCTCCTGATCGGAAGTGATACGAAAATAATCGCTGTGTACGCCGATGATCTGGTCATTTGGTTTCAAAGTCACAAACGAATTGATCACAGCTTGCAATTCCTGCGGATTCTTTGGCTTGCGGATAAAGATTCCTTCAAATTCACCGTCATTAAGCGAAACCTGTCCTTTTTTAAAAAAAGTAAAGCCTCCGACACTTTTCGCATTGCTGACCATTCCAAACAAAAACTCGTCCGTGATTTTCTCATTTTTTGTTTCGATTGTCATCGGATAAGCTTTGATATTTCCCACCTGACCCATACCTTCCACGATGTAGGCAGCACGTCCGAGCAGATTTTTAAATGCCTGTGGGGTCTCATACGAAACGGATGTAAATGCACCAAAAGCCGCTACATACGTAAATACTTCGCCATTCATCAGACCGATATCCATCGGTTTGATTTTGTCGGTAACCGCTGTTTTTGCAGCATTTCGCACACGTGTCGGAAGTTTCAGTCCCCGGGCAAAATCATTGACAGTTCCGGTTGGAATATAACCACACACCGGACGGCTCTCAGCCGGCATATTCATCAATCCCTGCGTCACCTCGTGAAGAGTGCCGTCTCCCCCGGAACAGACAATACGGTCATATTTTTCGCCCAACTCCATGACCAGTTCCGTCGCCTCGCGCTCCCGCTGGGTCGCATACACAGTTACCTCGTAATCGGCTCGCATAAACGTCTCCATCACATCGGAGAGTTTGGATTTCATCGCCCCTTTTCCGGCACACGGATTATATATGAACAACATTTTCTTTTTTCTCATAAAGTCCCTCCTTGTTTCAAATTTAAAATTCCCTGCATGCAGACACCAAACGGTTCCGTAGCAGCACATGAATTCCCGGATTATTAATCTGTGATAAACATAGCATCTCCAAACGAAAAGAATCGATACCTTTCCTTTACCGCCTCTTCATACGCCTTCATAATAAAATCTTTTCCGGCAAGTGCAGAAACCAGCATCAAAAGGGTAGACTCCGGCAGATGGAAATTCGTGATCAACTCATCCATAATTTTAAAGGAATATCCCGGATAAATAAAAATCTCCGTATCCCCTTCACAGGCTTTGATATTTCCATTTTCATCGGCCGCCGATTCCAGTGTACGGCAGCTTGTCGTCCCAACACAGATAATACGGCCGCCATTTTCTTTGGCTTTTCGTATCTTCTCAGCCTCTTCCGGTTCGATAAAATAATGCTCCGAATGCATGTGATGCTGTGTCACATCGTCCACTTTTACCGGCCGGAATGTGCCAAGACCCACATGAAGCGTAACATTGGCGACGATCACCCCTTTTTTCTCCAATTTTTCAAACAATTCATTGGTAAAATGAAGGCCGGCTGTCGGAGCTGCCGCGGATCCGTCGTATTTGGCATACACTGTCTGATAGCGGTTTTTATCCTGCAATTTATGGGTAATATATGGGGGAAGCGGCATCTGACCAAGCTGGTCTAAAATCTCTTCAAAAATTCCCTCGTAGGAAAATTGAATCAGGCGGTTGCCGTCCTCCAGCACATCGATAATCTCTCCTTTAAGAAGCCCTTCTCCAAATGAGATATGCGCACCGGTACGCGCTTTCTTTCCGGGTTTTACCAACGTCTCCCAGATGTCATCTTTTCTTCTTTTTAATAAGAGCAGCTCGATCACCGCTCCGGTATCTTCCCGCGTCCCATACAGTCTCGCCGGAATTACCTTTGTATTATTGCGCACCAGACAGTCTCCCGGGTTCAGATAATCTACAATATCCGTAAAATGTTTATGTTCAATCGTCCCTGTTTTTCGATGAAGCACCATCAGCCGTGACGCACTCCGGTCCTCCAAAGGGTCCTGTGCGATCAGTTCTTTTGGCAGATCAAAGAAAAAATCACTCGTCTTCATTTTTATTCCTCTCTTTCCAAATATCACGTCTTCAAAATTTGTCGTAAATTACACATATATTTTAGCTGATTTTTACATAAAATACTAGTCATTTTTACAAAAAACTATTATAATAAAAGTAACTACTTGTAAACATAATGAAGGGAGGCACTTCCATGGTAATAACTACATATGCGGCAATTGATGTAGGTTCCGATGGTCTTTCCATGAAAATATATGAGGTATCAAAAGGAAAGGGTATCATTGAGCTTACCCATATCCGCCACAAATTGTCGATCGGATCGGAAATATTTGCCAAACACCAGATTACCTATAAGACATTGTCCGAAATCTGCCGGGTATTAAAAGATTTCAAAAAAATTATGGAAGAATACAAAGTAACTTCCTATCAGGCATATAGCGGGGATGCGCTCCGTGAGGCTTCCAACCGCCTGATCGTACTGGATCAGATCAAATTGCAGACGGACATCAAAGTAAAAATTCTGAGTAACAGCGAACAGCGCTTTTTATATTATAAAGCCATTTCCATGAAGGAATCCTATTTTGACGATCTGATTGACGAAGGTGCCCTGATCGTAGATATGAGTGCCGGAAGCGTACAGTTTTCGTTTTTCCGCCATGGCGTATTGGAATTTACACAGAATCTGAAACTCGGTTCGACCAGGATCAATGAACTGCTTCACACGATGGAATCCGAAGTATTTCATTATAATGAACTGATCTTGGATTATCTCGATAAGGATTTAACAACTTTTTACAATTTATATCTTAGTCAGAAAAAAGTTCGTCATATTATCGCTGTCGGAAGTAATCTGCCGGAGATCAAAGCACGGCTGTCTGAGAAAGATCCGGAATTTCAGGGATTGATCTCGCGAAAAGATTTTGAAAAGATCAAAAGTGCGAGCCATCTCGGCCTCGCACATATGGATCAGATCCTGCCGACACTGCTTTTATTCCGCAAGATCGGTGCTCTTACCAAATGCAATGACCTGTATCTCTCCGCGATCGATCTGTGTGACAGCATGGTGGCAGATTACGCGGAACGACGGGAAAAAATACGGCCGGCGCACGATTTTTCAAAAGATATTATCGAATCAGCAAAAAATATCGCCATTCGTTATCAATGCGACATGGCACATATTGAAAATGTCGTCTATCTTGCCACCGAAATATTTGACAATATCCGAAAACTTCACGGACTTGGCAAACGTGAACGTCTGCTTCTGCAGATTGCCGTAATCTTACACAGCTGCGGCTCTTTTGTCAATATGGCGCAGGCACGCGAAAATTCCTATAAGATCATTATGAGTACGGAAATCATCGGAATTTCGCACATTGAACGCGTTATGGCAGCAAATATCGTACGGTACAATAATGAATATTTCCCGGATTATCAGGACATTGACGAGGAAGAGATCACCAAAGACCAATATATCACCATCGTCAAACTGTGCGCGATCCTGAAACTGGCGAATGTTCTTGACAAGAGTAATCATCAGAGGATTCAGAAAGTACGTATGAGTCTCAAAGAAAATTCCCTGCAGATCACGGCTTACACATTGCAGGATATCACATTGGAAAAAGGGCTATTTCACCGCAAAGCGGATGTATTTGAAGAAGTATTCGGCATCCGTCCGGTATTAAAAAAGAAAGAGGGGACGCTGAAATGACACAATTTTACAATCGAGAATTAAGCTGGCTCGGTTTTAATTACCGAGTTCTTTCGGAAGCACGTGATAAAAATATTCCGCTTATGGAACGCTTGAAATTTTTAAGTATTACCGCATCCAACCTGGATGAATTTTTCATGATCCGCGTGGCTTCTCTGAAAGATATGGTGCATGCAAAATACACCAAAAAAGATATCGCAGGACTGACTCCCAAAGAACAGCTCGCGATCATTTCCACGGGTACACATGAATTGGTAGAAAAACAATACAATACCTACAACCGTTCTTTTCTGCCGGCTCTAAAACACAACGGACTGACGATCGTAACGCAGTATGAGGCATTGAATGCTGAGCAGGCAGAATATGTAGACCGCTATTTTATGCGCGAGGTGTATCCGGTATTGACACCGATGGCCGTAGACTCTTCCCGTCCATTCCCATTGATCCGCAATAAGTCACTCAATATCGCGGCACTTTTAATGGACAAAAAGAGGAAAGACACCATTGATTTTGCCACGGTTCAGGTGCCTTCCGTTCTTCCAAGAATTGTAACTATTCCTTCTGAAAAAGAGGGCGAGACCTGCATTATTCTGCTGGAACAGATCATTGAAAAAAATATACAGAAACTGTTTTTAAATTATAAAGTATTGGATGCAACCCCATACCGTGTCATGCGAAATGCCGATCTTACGATTGACGAGGACGAAGCTGCCGACCTTTTGATCGAAATCGAACGCCAGTTAAAGAAACGCCAATGGGGCGAGGCAATTCGTCTGGAAGTCGAACAGGGAATTGATAAACGCTTGTTAAAAATATTAAAAAAAGAACTGCAGATCCAACAGGAGGATATTTTTACCATCCGCGGTCCGCTCGATCTTACCTTTTTAATGAAAGTGTATGGTATGGACGGCTTTGATCACCTGAAAGAAGAACCTTACATCCCACAGCCGCCGAAGGGGCTTGATATGGATGGCGATCTCTTTGAGCAGATCCGCCAGAAAGATATCCTGCTCCACCATCCTTACGAGACCTTTGATCCGGTCGTTAATTTTGTACGGTTTGCCGCCAAAGACCCGGATGTTCTTGCGATCAAGCAGACATTGTACCGTGTCAGCAGCAATTCGCCGATTATTGCCTCGTTGGCGCAGGCGGCAGAAAACGGAAAGCAGGTTACGGTTCTGGTCGAATTGAAAGCTCGGTTTGATGAGGAAAACAATATCGTCTGGGCGAGAAAACTGGAAAAGGCCGGCTGCCATGTTATTTATGGTCTCGTCGGATTAAAGACACACAGCAAGATCACACTTGTCGTACGCCGCGAAGAAGAAGGAATCCGCCGGTATGTCCACCTCGGAACCGGTAACTATAACGATTCTACCGCAAAACTTTATACCGATATGGGTATGTTTACGTGTAAACGTGCCTATGGCGAAGATGCAACCGCCGTATTTAACATGCTCTCCGGTTATTCCGAGCCTCTCTCCTGGAATAAACTGGCATTGGCTCCGACCTGGCTCCGCACACGCTTTGTCGAACTGATCAACCGTGAACGCGACTACGCAGCGATGGGGAAACCGGCTCGTATCGTCGCAAAGATGAACTCTCTGTGTGATGCCGGCATCATCAATGCCCTTTATGAGGCCTCTGCTGCCGGGGTTCAGATCGAATTGATCATCCGTGGTATCTGCTGCCTGAAACAGGGGGTTCCCGGCATGAGCGAAACCATTCAGGTGCGTTCCATCGTCGGTACGTTTTTGGAACATTCTCGTATTTTCTATTTTGAAAATGACGGCAGTCCGGAGATTTACATGGGAAGTGCTGACTGGATGCCACGAAACTTAGATAAACGTGTCGAGATCCTCTTCCCTGTCGAAGATCCGGATCTGAAAAAGGAAATCGTTCACATCCTGCACACCCAGCTTGCCGACAATACAAAAGCACATCTTCTGCAGCCGGATGGTCTTATTGATCCCGAAAAGGACGGTCTTGTCAAAGTATATGGAGGATGCTATAAAAAAGCAGACCGCCGCGGTCATGCAGCCATCTGCTCACAAATGCAGTTTTGTAAAGAAGCAAAAAAGAATGCAAAATAATAGAATATATAATGCAAAACAGAGGAAGACTATTACCGGCCTTCCTCTGTTTGACATTGTTCTGCCAGCCGCTGCATCTTACGGTCCGCACGTGCCATCAGATCGGCACACCGCTTTAACTGCTTATGCATCTCCGGCGTAAATTTTTCTTCTTTCTTATAACGAAGCTGATGCTCCGTACTTGCCCAAAAATTCATCGCGATCGTTCGAAATTGAATCTCAATCGGCACTTTTTTCTTTTCATCCGAGAAGAAAACGTCCACCATAACGATCACATGCAGACTTCGATATCCATTGTCTTTTGGATGTTCTATGTAATCTTTCACGCGGATAACTTCGACATCCGTCTGATTCATCAGCATCGCCGCTACATGGTATACATCTGTTATAAATGGGCAGATTACGCGCACTCCGGCGATATCGTGAATATTTCCCATCATACAGCTGATCGTAAGGGGCAGTCCCTTTTTCTTCATTTTCTCGATAATACTATCCGCCGATTTTACACGGCTTTTAATATTTTCGATTGGATTCCGGTCATTGCAATACTGAAATTCTTTATTCAATATTTCCAGTTTTGCGGTTACCTGCTGTATGCCCGCCTCATAAAAAAACATGATCTGACGGTACTGCTTTTCCATATCTAAAAGGTCACCGGTCTGTGGCAGATAAATTTCATTTCCATCCTCCGGAATGACATTGACCACTTCGATGTCCCCTTCTTTTTTCGTTGTTAAACGACTCAATACATTTTTCAAAACTATCACTTCCTATCTATTTTCTATCATATCTTAAAAAGTTGAATAGAACGTCAAAAAAGTGTGAATTAAGTGTTAAAATATTACGCTCTTCGCCAGCTCGTCCGCCATATCATTGTAATGGTCGCCGGAGTGGCCTTTTACCTTGACAAAGGTCACCTGCAATTTGCCCTGCACCGAATCATAATATTTTTTATAAGCTTTCGTTCCCTCTTTGTTTGTCTTCCATTCCCCCAGGCACCACGAAGCGATTCCCTGATAATCATGATAAATTTTTATCTTCCGAATCCCCCGTTTGACAGCAAGTTCCATCGCAAGCTGCGATCCCAGGATCTCGCCAGCCACATTCCGCATCTGCGCCAGTTCTTCGTCTTCTCCTTTTTGTGCCATTGTCTCTTCTTTTCCCTCATACAAAAATACGACACCACAGCTGTACTCGCCGGTTGCGGCATTATAGCTTCCGTCTACATAAGCAACCGCCGTATCTTCGTCAGGCTGTACCGTTTCTTCGCCATTTTCTGCCCCATTTCCACCAGCGGCTGCTGCCGTTCCCCGGACAAAATTTTCTGCCTCTTCCGCAGACTGGAAACTTTTGTAAATCGCCCCGGAATATCCATCGGTCTGCGCTTTACAGTCATTCCACGTCAGATAGATTCCCGGTGTTTTTCCCTTCTTCACTGCATAATATTTCTTTTTTGCCATCTGCCTGCTCCTTTAACTTTTCAATTTCTTTTTCTGTCAGCTGCCGCCACTGTCCCTTTTCCAGCGAATCTTCCAGCTTGATTCCCGCCATCGCCACACGTTTCAGATAAACGACTTCTTTTCCGAGTTTATAAAACATCCGCTTCACCTGATGAAATTTTCCTTCCGTGATCGTAAGAAGGCATTCTCGTTCGGAAAGAATTTCCATCTTTGCGGGCTTCGTCAGCTGCTTTTCTCCGATGTCCAGTCCTTCTTTCATGTGCAGCACATCTTCTCCACTCACTGTTGTATCCAATTGCACCAGATATGTCTTTTCTACATGGAACTTCGGGGACAAAAGCCGGTGTGCCAGTTCTCCATCATTGGTAAGGATAAGAAGTCCTTCCGTATCCTTATCAAGCCGCCCCATCGGAAACAGATCTTTTGCCAAAAACGGCACTTCCCCTTCACCCGCAAAACCACCGCGGCGCACGGCATCCAAAACCGTCTCTTCTCTCGTATCCTCTGTGGCAGACACGATTCCGGCAGGCTTATGAAAAAGAAGATACTGGTACTGCTGCCCGCAGATTCTTTGTCCTTCCATCTCAATGACATCCTCTGCGGACACCTTATATCCAGCATCTTTGATCACAGCATCCTGAACTTTTACCAGTCCGGATGCCACCTTCTTTTTAATCTGACTTCTCGTCCATTCGGTATGATCGGCTAAATATTTATCCAAGCGAATCTTCTTCAATATCATCCTCCTGTAATCGTCCTTTTTCCACATTCGGACGGATAAAAGTCTCATAGGCATACTTCCAAAGTACTTCAGACCCTTCCGCAGTGCGCTCATTTCTGCCAAGTACCTGGGAAAGATGTACCCCGTGTTCTTCCCATGCTTTCCCATCGGTCGCTGCATTGAGCATCAATGGCTGGATATTGTCCATCGTTCTGGCAAATTTTGCCTCTGGTGTCTCTCTGGCTTCAAATTCTTCCCAGAGAGCCCGCAGAGCCTTTCCCTGCTCCTCCGGCAAAATAGAGAAAATGCGGTCTGCTGCCTTCACTTCACGTTCCCGCTGCGTCGCCTTTCCTGCTTCATCATATGCATACGTGTCCCCGGCATCGATCTCCACAAGATCATGGATCAAAAGCATCGAAACCGTTTTTAATACGTCGATTTTTTCATTGGCATATTCACTAAGTAATAACGTCATAATCGCCATATGCCAGGCATGTTCCGCGTCATTTTCCTTGCGGTCTGCTCCTGTCAGATACGTCTGTCTTCCAATCTTCTTTTCCTTATCAATCTCACGAAAAAAAGCAAATTGCTTATCGAGTCTTTCCATGTTTCAGGCTTCCTTTCCGGCAGACAGGATCTTTCTCGGATCCGGTTCGATCTCATCTGTCTTAAACCAATGCCAGACAACACTGCCACAGATCACTGCGATCACGGTCAGCACAATTAAAACCACAATTTTCTGTGCAATTCCACTTGGAATCACATTGACAACTAACTGATTGATCAGCATGATAACCTCATAAATTACCGCTCCGGTAATCCAGGCATGATGTACTTTGCGCTCTTCATAATATTTTGCCATGATCAAGGTAATCGCCATAATAACGATAAACATCAGCAAACATTTGTAGGTTCCCTCTAACATTGAAGGAATTGTCGTGCGCTCAATGGCTTTCATATAATCGGTTACTTTTCCAATCTGTCCGGTATTGATACGGATGGACGCATAAGCAGTGTAAAAATATGGCTGTAGCAGTTCAATTGCCACTTTGCCAAGGGAAAATCCGATTCCCACTACCGCGCTTCGATAGAGCGAACGCTTCTTTTCATTTGTCAGATAGATTCCCCAGTACAGCGCAGCGATCGTAAATGCGGTACTCAGAAATGTCAGTCCAAAAGACACACCGACCTTGCCAATCCCGGATACTCCTTTAAATACAAGTGCCATAAGGTACATTACCAGGAAAGAAAAGATCAAGTACTGCCACAAATAGCCAAGAAAGCCGTATCCAAGTGCTCCCGGCAGCCCCGTTTCCAGTTTGCTGGAACGTTTGTGAATTTTATAATATGCAATCCCCAAAACAACAAGTGCGATCAGGGGACAAACTATCATACATATAATTTTTATCGTTGGAATCATAATATTAAACCTTGCCTTTCAAATTCATTGCTAGAGACTATTATAGTTTATTTACCGGGAGAAGTCAATTATCACAAAATGAACATTATGTAAAGAAAAACCACCTTGCTGATTTTTTTATATCAGTAAGGTGGTTTTTTATCGCTTTATGATTTCTCTACGATCTCCTGCGTGCGCAGGATCACCGGAATCAACTGGTGAAGTTCCTCTTTGAGTTCCGGAAGTCCTACCGGCTCTTCGTGCAGGATCACATTGTAGCAGGTCGAATTGATCAATTCCACGATCATATAAATGACTAACTCATGGTTTTTGAATTTACGCCCGGAAGTTGCGATTAATTCGCTATACCAGTCAAAGAAGCTCTTTGACACATCATTTTCCCCTTCTAAAAGTACTTTATGGAAAAGTCCCCATTGGAGGTTTTTGGCAATAAATTCCAGTAGTGTCTTATCTTCATTCAGCTGGTCGATGATAACATCCGCGGCGCAGATTACCGTTTCTTCCAGAGAAGAAAACTTTTTCCGGTACATCTTCTCATATGCAACTGAGAAAAGCTCGCCCGCCTTTTTTGTGATCAATGCGTTTCGTATATCATACTTATCTTTAAAATAAAGATAAAAGGTTCCTTTTGCCATATTGGCTTTTTTGACGATGTCCGAAATAGATGTGTCAAATACGCCTTTGGAAGTAAACAACTCATACGTCGCATTGAGTAGATCCTCACGCTTTTTCTTCTTTTTTTCATCGAGTCTGCCCACTTCATTCACATCCTTTCCTGCCACAAGTGGTTTTTATTGTTCATCATCTTTCTTCACTTCTGCCGTCTCGATCACGAATTTAACCTTTCCGTCCATTCCTTTACTGATTCCGGAGAAGTTTGTATAATCTTTTGACATATCCGTCAATTTTTCCAGTCTGGTCTTCAATGTCTTAATGTCATCTTCGTAAACATTGTTCAGTTTCTGGATTCCCTTCTGATCGAATTTATCCATTCCTTCGTAAAGATCATCTGCACCATCAGAAAGTTTTCCGATACCATCTGCAACTTTACCGGTTGCCTTATGAAGCTTATTGCTTCCTTTTTTCAATTTATTGGCACCATTGATCAGTTTGTCACTTCCGGATTTTACGGATTTGCTGGCTTTCAGGATTTTCTTTGCTCCTGCTAGTAATTTACGATCATTGCTGCTCAGTGTCTTACTTCCTTCGCTCAGTTTCTTCACGCTCGCTGTCAATGTTGCGATGCTGGAAGTCAATTTCTGGTCTGCAGACCGAAGGGTTGCAGAATTACCGGAAAGAGTCTGTGCACCTGTCATCACTTTTTTAATACCGACTGCCACCTGGCTTGCACCGGATTTCAATGTGCTTTCTTTATTTGTCGCACTTACCAGTGCTCCTACACTTGCTTTCTGTCCCTGATACAATTCTTCCAGTTTCTGAACATAAGCAAGAATCGTCGCTTTCTGTGTCGGATCACTGATCTGGGCAGCCTGTGCTTTCAATCCATCTGCAAGAAGTTTGTAATTATCATAAGAACTTTCCAGTTTTCCTAAGTTTTCATTCAATGTTCCGATTCCGGCAGTTACCGCATCCGCACCATCCGTCAGCTGTTTGGAAGTCTTCGCATCTGCAAGAGTGTCCACTCCTTTGGTATAAGCTTGTAATCCATCGGAAAATTCTTTATAGGAAGATGGCATATCTTTTACGGCTTCATACAATTTCTTGTTTCCGTCCGTAATCTGTTTTGCTCCATTGACATAACTCTGTGTCCCTTTTGCCAGGGTATCCACGCCGTTAGTATAGTCTTTTACACCTTTTTTCAATGTTGTTCCACCATTTACCAGATCTTTAATTCCTTTGTTCAAAGATTTTTCACCGTCCCGGTAATCATCGAACTTATCTTCCAGTTCGCCCATTTTGTCAGAAAGTTTTTTAGAACCATCTACAAGATCCTCGGAAGAATCTACTAATTTTTCCAATTTATTTTCAAGATCATCCAGATCATCGATATCATCGAGTTCCAGATCGCTCAGGATACTTGGACTGGCAAATGTGATCGTATTTCCGATGGAGAAATTTGTCACATCCGCAGTTACGGTGAAGCCTTCCGGAAGTTTATCTGCGGCATCCTCATCGAGATCCAGACTCTCAGCCATACCCGGCATACCGAATCCGACAACGATATTATTGGACCCTTCATTGATGATTTTTCCGTCATCTACTTCCACATTACTGAATTTGTCATCCGGAAGAATGATTCCGGTTGCCATGACAAACGGGGTATACATTTCCTGTTTTTCACCATTGATCGTCTGTGTGGATTTGGATTTATTGGTATAAGAAACGGTAATTTTCAATTTACCACTCTGTCCAAGAAGATCTTTTGCAGCAATTTCTTTTCCATCCAATTCGTATTTAATCTCAACCCCTACCGGAAGTTCTTTATCCGTTGTTCCCTGATAATAAATATCATTGGAACCGGCACTCCACTGTACATCATCACCGTTCTGGGTAAATGTCTCATCTCCTTTGACATTCTGAATGTCTTTCAGATCCGATTCATCGTTGATCGTTCCATTGATTCCGGCATTTTTCAACCAGTTGGAAACGGTAATTTTTGTCGTTGCTCCGCTTTCATCTGCATTTACATAAACAGATTCATCTTTGGAAATTTTCTGTGCATTGGCATAGGCACCATTGGATACTACCAAGCTTGTTACCAAAAGTCCGGAAATGACTGTCTTACTAATACGATTGAGTTTTCTATTTCGATTCATAACGCTCATCCTTTCTATCATTCATTAATAATTGATTTTACGCATATCCCATGTCGTCTTGCAGATTACTTTATCAAAGAGGTAAAGCATCGCCGGCAGGATCAGGATTACACTGATCGTACTGATCACGGCTCCTCTTGAAAGCAAGGTACAGATCGCATTGATCATATCAATACTTGAGTATGCTGATACACCAAAGGTTACGGCAAAGAAACTCAGTCCACTGATAATAATGGATTTCATCGAAGTCTTGTGTGCGATCTCGACTGCTTCTTTCTTTGTCTTCTGATTTACGACACGCTCTTTATGATATCTTGTCGTCATCAATATCGCATAATCTACTGTCGCTCCTAACTGAATGGTTCCGATAACGATACTTGCCACAAAAGGAAGTTCAATTCCGCTGTAATACGGGAACGACATATTAAGGAAGATGGCAAATTCGATTACACTTACCAGGATAACCGGCAGTGAGATTGACTTAAATGTCAATAAGATGATCAGGAAGATCGCTCCGATTGACAGGTAGTTTACCGTTGCAAGGTCAACATCCGTTACATCCTGCAAGTCTTTCGTAAGCGGTGCTTCACCAATTACCATCGAATCTTTGCTGTACTTTTTCACAATATCATTGATGGAAGCAATCTGGGCATTGACTTGATCTGTCGCCGTCTTATAATCCGAACAGATAAATTGCAATTCCCAGTTATCACTCTTTAGCATGTCTTTGTATTTGTTTGGAATCATGTCATCCGGTACATTGGCTCCTACGATGGAATTCATGCCGAGTACCCATTTGACTCCGTCTACTTTTTCGATTTCATTTTTCATATCATTTTTCTCTTTACTTGAAAGACCATTTTTCAAGAGAAGGATATGCATGTTGTTCATATTGAACTTTTCTTCCAGTTTCTTATTGGCAATCGCCGAATCCAGATCCTGTGGAAGTCCCTGATCCAGATTGTAATATACTTGTACATGATTATTTCCATAAAATGCAGGAACAAACAATACGGCAAAAATAAGCAGTGGAATGACTCTATGTCTTGTAATAAAAGCACTCGATTTATGGAAATTCGGGAAGATGGCACGGTGTGTCGTCTTATCGATCCATTTATCAAAGAACAGGATCAAGGAAGGCAGCAAGGTGATACAAACGATAACTCCGATGATAACTCCTTTTGCCATAACGATTCCAAGGTCGCGTCCCAAAGCAAATGTCATAAAACACAATGCAGCAAATCCGGCTACTGTCGTGATGGAACTTCCGACAACGGATTTGAATGTATTACTGATCGCATGTGCCATCGCACGTTCTTTGTCATTGTCAAAACGTACTTTGTTTGCCTGATAACTTTCCAGAAGGAAGATGGAATAATCCATCGTAACTCCAAGCTGAAGTACTGCGGTCAACGCCTGTGTGATGTAGGATATCTGTCCCAGGAAGATATTGGTTCCCATATTGTAAAGGATGGCTAATCCGATACACAAAAGGAACAATACCGGTGTCACGAGTGATTCCATCGTGATAAGCAATACGATCAATGCAAGAATACCTGCAATAACGATATATACCGGAAGTTCTGCCTGTACCAGATTTTTAATATCGGTAACGATTCCTGACATACCACTGATAAATGCCTGATCTTTTACCATATTTCTCATATCTGTGACTGCCTGCATCGTATCCTCGGACGATGTCGTATTATCAAACAACGCGATCATCATCGTCGCATCCCCATTGAACAATGCCTCTTTTAATTCATTCGGAAGCATGTCGGTCGGCAGTGAAATATCTGCTACACTATCATACCATATGATTTTTTCAACATGATCTACTTTCTCCAATTTTTCTTTCAAAGCAACTACGTCTTTGTTATCCATATTTTCCACGATAACCATGGAAAATGCCCCCATACCAAATTCGTCTACCATGATATCCTGACCGGATACTGTCTCGAGGGAATCTGGCAGATAACTAAGTACATCATAATTAACTCTTGTCTTGACCATACCGATCATCGACGGGATGATAAGCAGCACGCCAAGAATAAGAATGAATAATTTGTGCTTTGTAATAAACTTTCCAAACTTAACCATTACTGGCAACCTCCTTTTGATACTAATTATCAAAAATGACTAGTAGTCATTTCTTAATTCACCAGTAGTTTATCACAAAAATGACCGTTGGTCAATATTTTTTTTTAAAAAATTTACTTATTAAAAAATTCCCCCTGCGGTCTTTTGCCACAGGGGGAGTTTTTATCCTCTCTATTCTGCCCCCAAAATACGTTTCGCATTTTCCACGCGCTCCGCGGTCGGGGGATCAATTCCTTCTAATTTATAAGGGATTCCGAGATTTTCCCATTTAAACACACCTAACGTATGATACGGGAGAACCTCTACTCGTTCTACCGTTTTCAATGTCTTGATAAAATCTGCAAGACGATGAAGATATTCATCGGTATCATTACGCTCCGGAACCAATACATGGCGGATCCACATCGGCTGCCCCAGATCGGACATCTGCCTTGCCATCTCCAGTATATTTTTTCCAGTTTTCCCCGTCAGGATCTTGTGCTGTTCTTCATCAATATGCTTAATGTCAAGCATGACCAGATCCGTTACTTTCATCAGTTCTTTCCATTTTGAATAAAACGGTTCTTCTGTGGTAAAGGGATTTCCACTGGTATCCAGGGTCGTATGAATGCCCATTTCCTTCGCTTTTTGAAATAATTCCAATAAAAAGTCGATCTGTAATAACGGCTCTCCTCCGCTCACAGTAATACCGCCTTCACTTCCCCAGTAAGGACGGTATCTGTTTGCAGTTTTTAACAATTGAGAAGCCGTGTATTCTTTTCCCGCTTTGATGTCCCAGGTGTCCGGATTGTGGCAGAACTGACAACGCATGTTACAGCCACTCAAAAAAATGATATACCGTACTCCCGGTCCATCCGCAGAACCGAAACTTTCTAAAGAATGGACATAGCCAATTCTTTCTTCCACGGTTAAACCTCCAATGCTGTTTATAATGTTTCATGGCAGGTTCTTGCAATAACATCAAGCTGCTGCTCTCTTGTCAAGTCGATGAATTTTACAGCATAACCGGATACACGAATCGTAAAGTTTGCATACTCTTCTTTTTCCGGATGCTCCATTGCATCGATCAATTTTTCTTTGCCAAATACATTGACATTCAAGTGATGTGCTCCCTGATCAAAGTAACCATCCATTACCTGAACAAGGTTCTTCACGCGCTCTTCATGTGTATTTCCAAGTGCTCCCGGATTAATGGTCTGGGTATTTGAGATACCATCCAAAGCTTCTTCATAAGGAAGTTTTGCAACGGAGTTCAAGGAAGCGAGAAGACCGTTCTGCTCTGCTCCGTATGCCGGGTTTGCACCAGGTGACAATGGCTCACCTGCTTTTCTTCCATCCGGAAGAGCACCGGTTGCTTTACCGTAGACGACGTTGGATGTGATCGTAAGGATCGATGTCGTAGGCTCAGAATCACGGTAAGTATGGCAGTTACGAAGTTTATCCATGAATGTGCGGAGAAGCCATACAGCAATCTCGTCAGCACGTGGATCATCGTTACCATAGCGTGGGAAGTCTCCCTCTACTTTGTAATCTACAGCCAAGCCATCTTCATCACGGATTACATTTACTTTTGCATATTTGATTGCAGAAAGAGAATCTACTACATGAGAGAATCCTGCAATACCTGTTGCGAAAGTACGTCTTACATCCGTATCGATCAATGCCATCTGAGATGCTTCATAATAATATTTATCATGCATGTAGTGAATCATGTTCAATGTCTCTACATACGTCTGAGCAAGCCATGTCATCATCTTGTCGTATTTATCCATGACTTCATCATAGTCAAGTACATCACTTGTGATCGGACGATATTCCGGTCCAACCTGCACTTTGTTTTTCTCATCGATACCACCGTTGATCGCGTAAAGGAGACATTTTGCAAGGTTTGCACGAGCTCCGAAGAACTGGATCTCTTTTCCTGTCTCTGTCGCAGATACACAGCAGCATACCGAATAATCATCGCCCCATACCGGACGCATTACGTCATCATTTTCATACTGTACGGAACTTGTCTCGATGGAAATGTGAGATGCATATTTCTTAAATGCCTCCGGCAAATGAGAAGAATACAATACAGTAAGGTTTGGCTCCGGAGATGGTCCCATGTTTTCCAATGTATGAAGGAAACGGAAACATGTCTTTGTTACCTGGGAACGTCCGTCCATACCAATACCGGCAACGTCTACGGTAGCCCATACAGGGTCTCCGGAGAACAACTGGTTGTAAGACTCGATACGAGCGAATTTAACCATACGGAATTTCATTGTCATATGGTCAACCAGTTCCTGTGCCTCTACCTCTGTCAATGTTCCATTGGCAAGGTCTCTTTCAATATAAATATCAAGGAATGTGGAAACACGTCCAACACTCATTGCAGCACCATTCTGTGTCTTGATTGCAGCAAGATATCCGAAATACAGCCACTGGAATGCTTCTCTTGCATCTTTCGCAGGTTCGGAAATATCATAACCATAAGAAGCAGCCATTTCTTTCATGCCTTTCAGACATTTGATCTGCTCTGCGATCTCTTCACGGATACGATAATCTTTGCTGCGCATGCTGCGGCGTTCGCTTCCGGCAAAATCTTTCTCTTTCTCTTCGATCAGGGCATCGATACCATACAATGCCACACGACGGTAATCGCCGACGATACGTCCACGTCCGTAAGTATCCGGAAGTCCGGTCAAAATCTTATTGTGACGCATACGTTTCATCTCCGGCGTATACACTTCAAAGACAGCGTCACTGTGTGTTTTGTGATACTTTGTAAAAATTTCATGCAATTTCTCGCTTGGCTGATAACCATACATTGTGCAGGACTGCTCTGCCATACGGATACCACCATAAGGCATAAATGCACGTTTCAATGGCTTATCTGTCTGAAGACCAACTACTTTTTCCAAATTTTTTAAGTCTTCGCTGATATATCCAGGGCCATAGGAAGTCAAAGAGGAAACAACCTCTGTCTCCATGTCCAGAACGCCACCTTTTTTTCTCTCTTCCTTCTGAAGTTCCTGCAATTTGCCCCAAAGCTTATCCGTCGCTTCGGTTGGTCCTGCCAAAAAGGACTCATCTCCATCATAAGGTTTGTAGTTTTTTTGGATGAAGTCACGTACATCGATTCCTTCTTTCCAAAGTCTTCCAGAAAAACCTTCCCATTGTTTAAATTCTTTCATCATAGGCCTCCATAATATTTTCTTCTAAAAAACATGTTTCTGTTTCCCGTGACAGTATTATTTCATTATACCCTGTCATCAGCTATCCAATCATAAATTTGATCTCCGCTTCACAGGCAACCTTGCCATCTACCGTCGCTGTAGCTTTTCCAACGCCCATCGGACCTTTACATTTGATAATCTCAGTCTCTAAACGAAGGCGGTCTCCCGGCACTACCTGTTTGCGGAATTTTGCTTTATCGATTCCACCGAAAAAAGCAAGTTTTCCTTTATTTTCAGGCAGACTGAGAACTGCTACTGCACCTACCTGTGCCAATGCTTCCACGATCAAAACCCCCGGCATCACCGGCTGCTGCGGAAAATGTCCCTGGAAAAACGGTTCATTAACGGTTACATTTTTGTATCCGACAGCTTTTACTCCCGGTTCCATCTCTTCGATGCAGTCAACGAGCAAAAAAGGATAGCGATGCGGTATAATCTCTTTAATACCATTTACATCTAGCAACATATTTTTGTCCTCCATATCTGTATAACATATTTTTTCATAACTTACAAGTGGGAATTCTATCCTAAAAGCGCGGGAACCTATCAACACCCTATCTTCCCGCGCTTTTTGAGATTATTATTCATTAAAACTTTTAAAGATTAAAGATGCATTATGTCCACCAAATCCAAGTGAATTACTGAGAACCGTATTCACTTCCATATCAATTCCATGATCTTTGACACAGTCAAGATCACATTCCGGATCCGGATCTGTCAATCCGGCATTGACATGTACATAATTGTCCATGATGGATTTGATACTTGCGATCGATTCTACACCACCGGCAGCACCAAGAAGATGTCCTACCATGGATTTTGTAGAACTTACTTTACAATGATAAGCCGCCTCTTCGCCAAGAGCCAGTTTGATCGCTCTTGTCTCAAACATATCATTCATATGTGTGCTGGTTCCATGTGCATTGATATAATCGATCTCTTCCGGTTTTACGCCGGCATCTTTCATCGCAAATTCGATGGCTTTTGCTGCTCCGCTTCCATCTTCTGCCGGTGACGTGATATGATAAGCATCGTTTGTCGCACCATATCCGACGATCTCTGCATAAATCTTAGCTCCACGTTTCTTTGCGTGCTCTAATTCTTCCATAACAAGAATACCGGCACCTTCACCCATAACAAAACCGTTACGGTTGATGTCAAATGGGATCGAAGCTTTCATCGGATCTGTGGACAATGACAATGCTGTCATGCTGGTGAATCCTGCCACGCCAAGTTCGGTGATCGCAGCTTCTGCACCACCGGCAACCATAACGTCCGCTTCGCCATACTGAATCGAACGAAATGCTTCCCCAATATTGTGATTTCCGGTTGCACATGCGGTTACGATATTGATATTTTTACCTTTTAATCCCAGCTGGATTGCTACATTTCCTGCTGCAATGTTGGAGATCAGCATAGGAATCATCAAAGGGGATACACGACTTGGTCCCTTGTCAAGCAGTTTCTTATACTCACGCTCCATACACTGAAGACTTCCGATACCACAGCCTACGCTGACACCGACCATAAACGGATCTTCTTTTTCGAGATCCAATTCGCTGTCTTCCAGTGCCTGTTTGGAAGCTGCCACAGCAAACTGTGCAAAACGTTCCATACGACGAGCTGACTTTGGATCCATATGTTCCTTCGGATCAAAGCCCTTTACTTCTGCTGCCAGCTTTGCTTTATAATCCGTCGTATCGATCTGCGTGATCGGTCCGATTCCCACAACGCCTTTTTTAATGTTACTCCAAAATTCGTCCACGGTATTTCCAATCGGAGTGATAGCTCCCATTCCCGTGATGACTACTCTTCTACTCATGAAATAATCCTCCTAGAATAATTTTAAATCGCAATGCCGCCATCGACACAGATTACCTGGCCGGTGATGTATTTGGCTTTATCCGATGCCAAAAAGACAACGGTTTCTGCAATGTCCTCTACTTCTCCAAAACGTCCCAATGGAATCGTCGCTACAGCTGCCTCTTTCACAGAATCCGAAAGAACATCTGTCATTTCTGTCGCTACAAATCCCGGTGCCACTGCATTTACCGTAATGTTACGAGATGCCAGTTCTTTGGCTGCTGCCTTGGTAAGCCCAATCACTCCGGCCTTGGAAGCAGAATAGTTTGCCTGTCCCATATTTCCGATCACTCCCGATACAGAAGCAATGTTGATAATACGTCCCTGTCTCTGTTTCATCATTGGACGGGTAACAAATTTTACCCCGTGGAATGTACCAGCGAGATTTGTCTGAATAACACTCTGGAACTCCTCTTCTGACATTTTCATCATCAAATTGTCTTTTGTGATTCCGGCATTGTTGACAAGGATATCGATCTTACCGTATTCTTTTACCACATTGGCAAAAAATTCCTTTGCCGCCTCAAAATCACTAATGTTGCACTGAATCGCTGCCGCTTTTCCGCCAGCTTCTTCAATCGTGCGGACTACTTCTTCTGCACGTTCTTTCGAGCCATTGTAATTTACAACAACCATCGCACCCTCTCTTGCCAATGCAAGAGCGATTCCTCGTCCAATTCCTCGTCCGGCTCCGGTCACTACGGCAATCTTATTTTCTAATAACATAAGGTTTCCTTTCTTAACTAAGTGCTGCTACAACTGCTTCTAATTCTTCCATTGTTCCGACGCTGTAAGTCGTCAATTCTTTTCCAATGGCTTTTCCAATTTTTTTATTAAAACCGGCAAGTGTTCTGCCAGGTCCCAATTCAATAAATGTGTCGACGCCATCTTCTACCATGGTTTCCACGGACTGCTGCCAGCGGACAGAAGAAGATACCTGTTTTACAAGCAATGGCTTGATGTCTTCTTGTTTCGTTATGTAAGAAGCATTTACATTTGCCACATATGGAATCTGCGGCTCATTGATTTCAATCGTATCCAAAACTTTTTCGAGTTTCTCTCCTGCTCCTTTTAAAAGGTCAGAATGAAACGGACCGCTTACATTAAGCATAACAGCACGTCTCGCACCCGCCTCTTTACATTTTTCTGCGCCCTGCTCTACAGATTCTTTCTTTCCTGAAATTACAATCTGTCCCGGACAATTGTAATTTGCCACCTGAACCTGTGGAATATCCGCGATTGCTTTTTCAATCTCTGTACTCTCAAGTCCCATGATCGCAGCCATACCGCCTACGCCGGCAGGAACTTCTTCCTGCATATAAATACCTCGCTTACGGACAGCTTTTGCCGCGTCGATATAATTCATCGAATTTGCTGCTACCAGGGCACAATATTCGCCCAGACTGAGGCCTGCTGCTACGTCCGGTTTAATCCCACGGTCTTTCAACACTTCCATGATAGCCACGCTTGTTGTAAGAAGCGCAACCTGTGTATATTCTGTAATATTAATGTCGTCATTTTCCTCAAAGCACAATGCTTTCAGGTCCAGTTCAACAGCTTCACTTGCCTTATCAAAAATCTCTTTTGCAATCGGAGAAGTCTCATAAAACTCTTTTCCCATACCAACTTTCTGGGCACCTTGTCCCGGAAATACAAATGCAATCTTACCCATCTTTTCCTCCATTCCATGTAATGATAACAAAATAACACAACTTAAACACCAGGAGCCTTTTCTTTCGCTGATGGTGTCAAAATAAGCCCATATTTTGAAATGGTGGCTGACAATTCTGTCCTCTGACAAAACTGGCAACCACACCATTCACATTTGTTAGTCACAGTATTTTGGATGTAATTATTCTACACCTTTGTCTTTCAAGAAGTTAATTACATCACCTACAGTATTAATGCTTTCCAAATCATCTGTAGGAATCTCAACATCATACTCTTCTTCAAGAGCCATGATCAATTCATAAAGATCCAATGAATCTGCTCCCAAATCATCTTTGAAAGAAGATGCTTCCGTGATGCTGTCTGCATCAACGCTCAACTGATCTGCGATAAGTTCCTGCATTTTTTCTAACATGACTATTTCTCCTTTTTTCTCGCCCGCCTTATCTTTTTGCGGGGTAATATTAATTTCAAATTTTTACTCAATTACATGAGATATCAGTATTTTATCCTATCTTATACAAATTGTCAAGTTTTCTCATCAGAATTTACTACAACGAATTACGTCATAACATAAAACCAACTGCCAAAATACCAAGCATCAGTACAGCGACGCCAAAATAAATATAAGTACACAGTTTTTTCTCCGGGAAAAGTCGAACACCACTGATTACAAACAATACTGCCAGCAAAACCAAATCTACTGCATTCGTCGTGAAGATCAGTACGATATCATTTAACCCCATAAAGGCAAACACTACGATAACTGCGGATAAAATAATCTGTAAAAAACAAAGAATCTTCTGCCAAAGTGCTGTCGTATTTAACCACTCATATACTCGCTCTTTAATCTCCGTTTCCTTTCTATCCATAATGTTAACATTCTCCTATCCAAATACTTTTTCCTGTTTACAGACATTTCCTACAAACACACAATTAACATTATAACGGATTCGCACCAAGAATAAAATTACATCACTCAAAAACTTTTATAAAGAAAACGTAAAAATAAATAAAAAAAATGTGAGACATTGTGCCTCACATCTTCTTTTTGGTAAGCTTCGAAAGGGACTTGAACCCTCGACCCCTTCATTACGAGTGAAGTGCTCTACCGACTGAGCTATCGAAGCAAAAACCATCAACGAATACTAGTATACATGGAAGAAGCACTTTTGTCAATTCTTTTTTAAACCAATTTTCTCATAGATGCCCCAAACGCACTTTTGGAAAAATTACGCTTATAGAAAATCCGGGTCATCACCAAATTTATGGCACAGCCGGCAAAGATCAGAAAAACGGCGGCTATCACACAGCCCACCGGGGAAAGTTTCTCCCAGTATCCTGCAAAATCAATTTGGTCCTCAAAAAATTCCATGGCAAATCCGACTGAAAAGCAGATCACATAAATTCCTGCCAAAGAAGCCCAGAAAAATTTGTACAAAAACACATTACCAATTCCGAAAAAGCAGACGACCACGCCATACACCAATGTTGGCCGCAGATACACCTCCGGCTGGCCTTCACGCACGCTGCCAAGGATCATCAAAAACGCTAAATACATAAGATACGCTACCATCGTCCCGGCAAACATACTTTTTGTCGCCATTGTCGTCTGGATCTTTTTCCGCAGCACCGAACCCTTTACAAAACCACTGATATCATTTACAAGCAGCATTTCCATCGGCATGATGCCGGCGACCGCAAAAAACAGTGGGCTATGATCTTCTGCCACTTCCGGTCTGCCGCTCAGCGAAAAAATTTTCCATACAATTCCAAGACAGATAAATGCTGCACTCACAAGCCATTTTTTCTTACAGCAGCTCTGCTTCAATAACATTTTTATCGCCTTCCATTCATTCTTCATTTATAACACCTCTTTCCCGCAGCATCATGTGCTGCATTGTTATCACATTGATCGCTATGACAACCGCCATGACGACAATTTTTGCTGGCATGGTCAATTCCGTTAGTTTCCATATTGCTATTTTTTCTGTCACCAGAACAACCAGCCATGCAAGTCCCCACAAAGCAATCCCCCAAACGGCCAGATAAACCAGAAATGCTTCACAATACCTTGTCGCATTGACGAGAATCAGCGCCACTGCATAAATCATTCCTATCGTAATGCAGACCAATCTACTTGGCTCCCGATACCATGCTATACTCCCCATAACAGCCGCAACTACGAAACGCCGTATCAGATCCGCCAGAACAACCTGACGAAACATCGTTTTCCCCAGATAGGAGGTTTTCAAAAAAACGTAATTGTTATTTTCTTTATTGCAGATTCCCGCAAACACCATATAATCTCCTATACTCTCATACGTAATATAGAAAAAAACGATAACCCACGACCACGACAGGTACGCGGGGTCGGCAAAAAACCATGTCAATATAAAAAGTGCCGGCGGAAATATGCCAATAAATATCAGTCGGTATACAAACGACGTATACCCCCTGAAACTGTGAATGATATTACTCATGTACATCCTCCTTTGCCACATCGGATGCGGATTTCATCAATTCCACACATAATTTAGAAAGATCCGGAATCTCCTCTGCTACCTCAAACGGTTCTATGTGATCTATTTTTTCCACCTCACAAAGTCCTTCAAAACCATAAGAATTTTCTGTCATTGTCAAAAGCCACGGTTTTATCTGCTCGACATCTTTTTTCTCGCCACGGATTACACGGTACTTTTCTTTCAATTCTTCCACAAACCCCTGCGCCAGGATCTTTCCTTTTGCCATGATGATCACATAGTCTGTGATTCGTTCCATATCTGCGATGTTATGTGTGGAAAAGAGAACCGTTCTCTCGCCCTCTTTTTCATTGAGGTAATCACAGATCAACGCACATAATTTTTCCCGCATAACCGGATCCAATGGGGATGCCGGCTCATCCAAAACAAGCATCTCCGTCTCTCTGGCAAGCACACCGGCGAGCATTAATTTAGTACGGTTTCCATCGGACAGCTGCGATACTTTTTTATTCTCTATTCCATCTTCCGAACCGATTGCCAGTTCTTTCCGAAAATACATATATTTTTCTTCATCAAACGTCTCAAATAACACCTTACTGATCTGACCGATCTGATTTAACTTCCATTGCGGGAGATAATACCCCTGTGTCCCGGTATACCCTATTTTTTCTTTGACTTCCGGCCCGTTTTCGCGGTCTTTTTCGTCGTATTTTCCAAAATATGTAACTTCTCCCTCGTGCTTCAGCTGCAATCCGACCAAGATGTCCAATAAGGTTGTCTTTCCTGCCCCGTTTTCACCAACCAAAGCCGTCGCATATCCTTTTGGCACCCGCAGTTCCGGGACATCCAATACAAATTTCTTATATTTCCTGCGAATTTCTTTTCCTTCCAATGCACAATTAAATTCCATAATATCCTCCATTCTTTTACTCCTGCTCTTCCATCTTCAAAAGCAGGGTCATCATTTCTTTCAATTCCTTTTCCGGCATTCCGGCTCTTTTCGCCGCCCGGATTGCCTCCTGCAGAGCTTCCTCCACTTTCCGCAAATGCTGTTCACGAAGCATCTCACTGTCCTGAGCATTGACATAATACCCTTTCCCCTGAACTGCCGTCACAAGTCCTTGCTGCTCTAACAGTTCATATGCCTTCATCGTCGTGATCACGCTGATTTTCAAATCTTTTGCCAATCCACGTATCGACGGCAGATACTCGCCCTGCGGGTAAACTCCCGCCAGAATATCCGCCTCAAACTGCTCCGCGATCTGCTTATATATGGGGACTCCGCTATTTTGCAAAATCTTCATATGTACCTCCTGTCGCAACTGTTTATATGTTATATATACACTATATACAGTAAAATGTCAATAGTTTTTTCAAAATTTGCTTAAAAAAATAATATAAAAATTTGTTCGACTTTTTTAATAGTATGAGCTTATGGTCTGACAAGCGGCAAAACCTGCTATCGAACGTTATAAATCGATATTTTTAAGAGAAGAATAAGTCGCAATTGCATAACTGTCTGAGATATTTATAAATCGTTTCAGCAGACAAAAACCTCCGATTACATGCTTGCATGATAATCGAGGTTTTGTTTGCGTGCACTGCGAAGCAGTGTGATTTATAAATATCGAGTTTTATGCAATAAGACTGTTCTATTCTTCGATAAAAATGAAGATTTATCGTAAGATAGCTCCGTTTCTGTCGATTGTTAGACCATAAGCTATATCGCATTCTCCTTCCAAGACATTCGTTTCTGCACGAAAAACCGTCTGCGATAGGTGTTACTTCTCCTTTGCCAGCAATTCCATGATCTCATTGCTTCGCATAACGAATTCTGTCATTTCTTCCGGCTCAAGCGGTTTGTGGCTGATCATAGCAAGATCATACAGCTGCTTGCAGAAGAGATCCGTCTTGTCGCCGTCTTTGTGGCTTTCTACGTATTGAACCAATGGGTTTGCCACATTGAGGACAAGTGTTTCGCCGCCAAAATCACCCATTGCACCCATACCGTTCATGGCATACATCTTCATCATATCCTGCATACGTCGGGTTTCTTCGGACATCGTGATCATGGAAGCAATCTTTTCATTTTTCATCTTCTCGACACGAACATCCAAGTTCTCTTTGCCAAGCGCTTTCTTGAAGATTTCCGTCAAAGCATCTTTCTTCTCTTTGATCTCGTCTTCGCTCATTTCTTCTACAAAATCTTCCGTTACCTGTGCATCGATACGCTGGAATTTAACATTGTCATCGCCCATTTCCAAAGAAGAGATAAATGGCTGGTCAATGCTGTGCGTCAATACGAAAGCATTTTTATTTTCCTCGCGGAACAGATTGATATACTGGCTCTGCTGTTTTCTGTCTGTGACATAATAAATGACTGTTTTTGGTGGTTCCTGTGGTTCGGAATCTTTGTCTTCTTCACCCTTTTCAACCACTTCTGCCTCCGGAGTATCTACCGTCTCCAGATATTCTTTCATCGTCATATATTTGTCGTCAAGATCTTTAAATAAGATATAATCTTTCATCTTACCCTTGAACTTTTCGTCTTTCAGACAGCCATATTTGATAAACGGACTGATATCATCCCAGTATTTTTCAAAATTTTCACGGTCCGTCTTGCACATTCCGGTCAATTTGTCAGCTACTTTCTTCGTAATGTAATCTGCGATCTTAGCGACAAATCCATCGTTCTGCAACGCACTACGTGACACGTTTAATGGCAGATCCGGACAATCAATAACCCCTTTCAGAAGCATCAAAAATTCCGGAATCACCTCTTTAATATTGTCGGCGATAAACACCTGATTATTGTACAATTTGATAATGCCTTCTGCATTTTCATATTCCAGATTTACTTTCGGGAAGTACAAAATACCCTTTAAGTTAAATGGATAGTCCATATTCAAATGAATCCAAAACAATGGCTCTTTGTAATCCTGGAACACTTTGCGGTAGAATTCCTTATACTCTTCTTCCGTGCATTCATTTGGATGTTTCGTCCAAAGAGGTTTCGTATCGCTGATGGAAACCGGACGTTTCAAAATTTTTGTTTTCTTAACCGGTTCTTTCTTTTCTTCCTCTTCGCCCTCTTTTTCCTCTTTCGGCTCTTCCACGATCTCTTCAATAACCGTATCTTCCTCGGTTACTTCTTCACTTGGAATCGTCTCATACTGCGGTTCTGCATTTTCATTGGTAAGGAAAATCTCAACCGGCATAAAGGAACAATATTTATCCAAAACTTCACGAACACGGTATTCATTGGAAAATTCATAACTGTCTTCATTCAAATGAAGAATAATTTCGGTACCGACCGTGTCTTTGTCGCTGTCACTCATCTCAAATTCGGTTCCGCACTCTGACTCCCAGTGAATCGCCTGCTCGCCCTCAAGATAAGAACAAGTATTGATCTCCACGCGGTCAGCTACCATAAAGGCAGAATAAAAACCAAGTCCGAAATGTCCGATGATCTGGTCTTCACTTGATTTGTCTTTGTATTTCTCAAGGAAATCCGTCGCTCCGGAAAATGCGATCTGGTTAATGTACTCTTTTACTTCATCTTCCGTCATACCAAGTCCATTGTCCACAAAACGGATCGTCTTATCCTCCGCATTGACAAATACTTCCACTTTCTCTTTATAATCTTCCGGAAGGGATGTCTCCCCGATCATCTCCAGTTTTTTGAGTTTTGTAATGGCATCGCATCCATTGCTGACAAGTTCACGGATGAAAATGTCGTGATCCGAATACAGCCATTTTTTAATAATCGGAAAAATATTATCAGAATTAATTGCTAAACTTCCTTGCTCTTTTTTCATTTCAAGTCACTCTCCTGTTATAAAATCTTGTAATAACTGAATCGTTACATTTACTATAGAAAGTATTGTAATACAGAAAAAATCAGATGTCAAGGATTTTTTAGCACTCGTTAAAGTTGAGTGCTAACAATTTCATGTTTTTTCAAAAATGCCCGGCAGTTTTCGTCCCAAAGCGTCTCTGCATTGCGGTCCAGAGAAAATTCCGCCGGCGTATACGTAGAAAGACATGTCAGCGTTCCTGCTTCAAACTGGACCCGCAGCCCGCCGCAATCCCCATTTTCGCTATAATAAACAAATTGTATTTTCAAAAAATCCGGCGTCTGTTTGCCTTTGATCAGTTCAAAAACCACAGGACGCAGTAATTTCCACGGAATGTATTCCAACTCTTTATATTTTTCCGCATCTTCCGGCGAAAGCCAGTCATGCGACATCGTTCCTTTTATCGCTATCGGAACAATCGTGCGTATCTCCGCGACACTTACACAAAATTTGTCAAATGTTTCCTGAAGAAGCAATTGTGCCATAAACGGCTTTACCTCTTCAATCTGGTACATTTTCATACGAATACCCTCTTTTTTGCATATTTTTTCTCAATTTGCCAATACTAATCGCGTGTCAATAAACACTTCATCAGGAAAGGAGAATACCATGAGAGCAAAGGAATCTACCTATCGTAACGTTGCGCAAAACTGTAGTGCTTACTGCGTTAAACATGAGTGCAAATGTACAAACAAATCCGGAGACGAGGATGTCTCCTGCACAACCTGCAAGCATTTTTCCGATCAGGAGTACTGCAAACTGGATCTGTTTGACCCGATCGTTGCAGAACACAACTTTTAAGCCTTTTCAGGTTTAACTTGATGCTTGTCCTGTCTCTGACTCTTGGCAGTGGCAGGGCAGGTATCTATACATTCAAATACAGCGATACTTCTTGGCGCCATTTTATATTTCTTCTGTACGGTCTTTCCTTCTCTCTCCGTACATTCCGTATCAAAGATACATTTCCACGCTTTGTCCTTTTCTACGACGGGAAAGAAAAAGGTGTGGCTTTCCCAATGCAGATTAAACATCATATAAACGGAATTCCCTTCATAATACATACCATAAAACAAAATTCCAAGATCTCTGCTGTAATAAGAAAAATCTGCTTCCCACGGTTCGATTCCGTGCGCCGAAACCGCCGGAGCCCCCACTCCTTTCGTATCCATTCCCGTCAACACCTCCTGACGTTGATACAAAATGTGGCTTTTGCGGAAAGCAATCAGCTTCTGTACAAAATGAAACAGCTCTCTATTTTTCTCCAACAAATTCCAATTCAGCCATGTTGTGGCATTGTCCTGACAGTACGCATTGTTGTTTCCACGCTGCGTCTGTCCAAATTCATCCCCCGCAAGCAGCATCGGAGACGGCAGTCCAAGCAGAAGCATCACAAGTGCATTTTTTGTCTGTTTTTTACGCATCTGAAGAACTGTTTTTTTCCGGCTGGCCCCTTCCTGTCCGCAGTTCCAACTGTAGTTGTACTGCGTTCCGTCTTGATTCTTTTCCCCATTTGCCTCATTGTGCTTTACATCATAGGAAACAAGATCGCGAAGTGTAAATCCATTTTTCTGCGTGATATAATGCACTCTGCCACAAGTCGCATCGTCTTTGCAAAATGCCTCATAAAATCCAGCCACCTGGCCCTCATCACTTTTCAGGTACCGTCTGGCGGTTGTCTGGTATTCTTCATTGAACACAGCAAACACTTTCTTGCCTGCCACTTTTTCCGGTGCCGAAAATCCTGCTCCCAGAACCTTTACCTGGCGCAAAATCGGGTCTTCATGCAGCCATGTCTCGGAAACCACTGCCGTATTAATCAAAAATCCGTCCACATGATACTCGGTCACATAATACCGCAGACAGCGAATCATAAACTGAGGAGAACATTTATCAAAATGCATATCTAAAACTACGTTCATACCCTTTTTATGCATCTTCTTTATCATCTCTTTGCACTCGATCACCGCATCAGCAGGATTGACCGCATAAGAGGCTTTCGGCGCAAAATAACAGGCATCCCCGGAATATCCCCAATAATTTATCTTTCCATTTTGTTTTTCCATTCTTTCATTGAAATCATACAATGGCAGAAAAATCACCGTGTTAATTCCCAATTTTTCCAAATAGTCCAGTTTTTCACAAAATCCGGAAAACGTTCCCGGTGCTTTTACCCCCGAACTGTTATGTTTTGTAAATCCACGCAGATGGCATTGATACAAGATCATATCCTCAAAGGCAATTGGCTTTCTGTTTTCTCCGGACCAGTCAAACTCCGAAAAATCAAATTTACCACGCAGTCTCCCCTTTTGTCCAAAACGATTTCTTCCTCCGGCTGCTTTCATATAGGGATCCTGAAAAATCTGTTTTTCTGCTTCAAATACATATTCACACCCCTGCAAAAAATCTACAATCCCTTCGCCGCAGAGACGCACGCCGAACAAATCCGGCGCTCCTGCTTCGGTTCTCGGAAACATTTTTATCTTTTTCAAAAGTTTCTGGTCTCTGTACACCAAAAGCCGGCACTCTTTGTGTTCTTTACAAAAGAAAAGCACCTCGACATTCATCTTTTCTTCGGAAAGCGTAACTCCCTCTGTCAATCCTTTTGCGGGTTGTATCTTAAATTGCTTCATCGCATCTTGTCTCATTCATCAAGCCATCCTTTATTATGTAATACTTCTATTATACATAAATCTTGCCCATCTAACAATATTATTTTTCAAAAACACTTGCAAAATCCCCATTTTTTAGTACAATAGTTAATTAGATAACGATTTAAATGGAGGAAATTATGATTCAGGCAAATAATATTACACTGCGCTTTGGAAAAAAGGCGCTCTTTGAAGAAGTAAATATAAAATTTACCGAAGGAAACTGCTATGGTATCATCGGTGCTAATGGCGCCGGAAAATCGACCTTTTTGAAGATTCTTTCCGGAGAATTGGAACCGACACAGGGCGATATCAGCATCACCCCCGGTCAGCGCCTTTCCGTGCTGGAACAGGATCACTTCAAATACGATGACTGCATTGTCCTTGACACTGTCATCATGGGAAACCAGCGTCTTTATGACATCATGAAAGAAAAAGATGCCATTTACGCAAAAGAAGATTTTACCGAGGAAGACGGAATCCGTGCCAGTGAACTGGAGGGCGAATTTGCTACCATGAACGGATGGGAAGCTGAGTCCGATGCTGCTACTCTTTTGAACGGATTGAATATTGACACCGAACTTCATTACAAAAAAATGAGCGAACTTTCCGGAAGTGAAAAAGTCAAAGTGCTTTTGGCACGTGCTCTGTTCGGCAATCCGGACATTCTTCTTCTCGACGAGCCGACCAACCACTTGGATCTCGATGCGATCCGCTGGCTCGAAGAATTTTTGATCAATTTTGAAAATACGATCATTGTCGTTTCGCATGACCGTTACTTCTTAAACAAAGTATGTACACATACCGTTGACATCGACTACGCAAAAATGCAGCTTTACGCCGGAAACTACGACTTCTGGTATGAATCCAGCCAGTTGATGATCAAACAGATGAAAGAAGCCAACAAAAAGAAGGAAGAAAAGATCAAGGAATTGCAGGACTTTATCCAGCGATTCAGTGCCAACGCTTCCAAATCCAAGCAGGCAACTTCCAGAAAACGTGCATTGGAAAAAATCGAGCTTGATACGCTCCGTCCTTCCAGCCGTAAGTACCCATACGTTGACTTCAAGCCAAACCGCGAGATTGGAAATGAAGTACTGACCGTAACCAATCTTTCCAAGACGATCGACGGTGAAAAAGTTCTTGACAATGTTTCCTTTACCGTCGGACATGACGACAAGATTGCTTTTGTCGGTTCGTATGGCATCGCTGCGACAACATTGTTCCAGATTCTTACCGGAGAAATGGAACCGGACGAGGGCGATTACAAATGGGGAATTACCACAAGTCAGGCTTATTTTCCAAAGGACAACACGAAAGACTTTGACAGCACGGATACCATCGTAGACTGGCTCATGCCTTATTCCCCGGAAAAAGATGCAACCTATGTACGTGGCTTTCTTGGCCGTATGCTCTTTTCCGGAGATGACGGTCTGAAAAAAGTAAATGTCCTTTCCGGAGGAGAAAAAGTCCGTGTCATGCTTTCTAAAATGATGATGTTGGGTGCGAATGCCCTTATACTGGATGAACCGACGAACCACCTTGATATGGAGTCAATTACCTCTGTGAACAACGGTTTGATCAAATTCCCCGGTGTCGTTTTATTTACTTCCCAGGATCACCAGTTCATTCAGACAATTGCCAATCGTATCATTGAACTTACACCAAATGGTATGATTGACAAAGTAACTACTTACGACGAATATCTTGACAGCGACGAAATGGCTCGTAAACGTCAGGCATTAAGCTAAGTTTTGAAATATTTGACAAAACATCCGTTATCCCCTATAATGGGATGTAATACTTTTTATGAAATGGAGTGATTTTTTTTGGGGCCCAGTGACGCGAAAAATATAATTATTCTTATTGTGTTGCTACTACTATCCGCATTCTTTTCTTCTGCAGAAACCTCGCTGACCACCGTCAGCAAATTGAAAATGCGTGCTTTGGCAGAAGACAAAAACAAGGCGGCGAAACGTGTATTGAAACTGATTGAAAAACCTTCTAAGATGTTAAGTACGGTTTTGATCTGTAATAATATCGTGAACCTGTCTGCTTCCTCGATCTCGACATCATATGCCTTTTCGGTATGTACACGTCTTGGTCTGGAAGACAACATGAGTCTTGGTGCCGGTATCGCAACAGGTGTTTTGACCTTATTGATCTTAATTTTCGGTGAGATCACACCGAAAAACATGGCTACGTTAAAAGCCGAAAAGATGGCGCTGTCCTATAGTGGTGTAATTTTGTTTTTGACGAATCTCCTCACACCGATCATTTTCCTGTTAGACCGGGTAACACGTTTTATCCTGTTTATTTTGCGAATTGATCCCGACGGAAAAGCATCACAGATTACGGAGGACGAACTTCGTACATTTGTTGATGTCAGCCACGAAGAAGGTATTCTGGAAAGTGAAGAACGCAAAATGATCACAAACATCGTGGATTTTGGGGATTCCATCGCCAAAGATGTCATGATTTCCCGTCTTGACATCTGTATGGTAGAAGTAAATACTTCTTACGATGACCTTCTTTCGGAATTTACGGAACATAAATTTGCACGTATGCCGGTTTACGACGACACGATTGACAATATTGTAGGTATTATCAATCTGAAAGATTTTGTCTTTTACAACGGCGACAAAGAAAAGTTCAACCTTCGTGACTTGATCCGCGAAGCTCATATCACATATGAATACAAAAATGTATCTGAACTTTTCATGGAAATGCGCCGCGATTCCATCCCTATGACCATCGTTTTGGATGAATATGGTGCACTTTCCGGTCTGATCACGATGGAAGATCTTCTCGAAGAAATCGTCGGCGAGATCCGCGACGAATACGACGAGGACGAAGAAGACGAGATCCAGCAGGTAACCGACAATGAATATATTGTTCTTGGATCCACCAGTTTGGATGACATTGAAGAACGAATCGGCCTTCCGCTGGAAGCCGAAGAATATGATTCGATCTCCGGTCATGTCATCAATCTTCTGGAACACTTTCCAAATCCCGGCGAACATGCCGAGGATGATTATGCGGTTTATACCGTATTGGAAAGCGAAAAAAATCGTATTGACAAAATTCATCTCCTTGTAAAGCCTCAGCCAGATGAGGATGACGAGGATTAAAACGTTTCAAAAGGCTGTCTTCGGGCAGCCTTTGCTGCGTCTTCTGTCATTTCTTTTTCCCAGCTCTCATACACTTCTTGTTTGATTCCATCCCTTCCTTTCACAACCGCCACTTGAATCGGCATGGATACGATTTCCACCTTTATTACCTTCGTGATCCCTTTTCTGCGCTTTCTCCCTTTTGGCGTTTTTTTCAATCTGCCTTTCTTTGGCTTAATCTTTACATTTCCCTTTGTCCTTTTCTCTATTTTGGTATCGCCATTCAATATCCCTTTTCCTGCTGCCCCCTGACAAATATTTGCCGGAATCAGACAGACAAGCAGCAATCCTGCCGCCAATCGATATCTCAAATCGCAACACTCCTTCTTATTATCCAAACGCGGTCTGTTGCATCGCCTGATGTAACAGCGCTGTCGTCTCCTTTGCCGCCTGCATAAACGGATAATTCACATTATCCTCTGTGCACTTTTCATTTCTCAGCAAAAAAGAAACAACATTTCCTTTTGTCAATGCATCTGCAAAACGCGGGTTATGCGGCATCGTCCCAATCCTGCTTCCAGGCAGGTTGTAACTTTGCGCAATGGTGTTCTTCGTAATAACAGATTCCTCACAATAATTTCCTATTACATAAAAAGCTTTTTTCTGAATATCCGAGAAATTTCGGAAGAAATGAGACAATAACTGAAAGTTCTGACACAGATTAACGACCACCAGATCTGCTTCCTGCAAAATCTTTCTGGAACTCTCCAGATTGCTGGAGGATACGTCAACTATGACATTTCCAAGATAATGTTCCAATAAATCCAAAACACTTGCTGTCTGCCGGCTCAGTCGATATTCCAGCAGGTCCTGATTTAAACCTCCCGTCGGTAAGTATAACACTCTTTGATCATAGACAGATAAGCACGTTCGATAAATCATATCTGCAGTCACCATCTCTTGCTCTATGTCGCAAAATGATAAAATTCTCCCCAGTCCGTTTTCTACAAAATAGGATTGTTTTTCATGTAATACATCGTAGGAATTCTGATTAAGAAATGTACTGCCAAGATTATTCATGCTTGCATGATTCTCAAACAGCACCATCCTTGACGGCTCACTCATAGCCGATAAGATACTGATACAGGAAAGATTCCCTGTAACACCTGATTTACCCGGCGAATTGCTCCAAAAAGCAATCTTCACCTTTCTCTGACCTCCTTTAAATTTTTTTGGTGGAATAAACACATGATACCACGCAAAATAAAAAAAGTAAATTGTCAATGCTTCACAAAAAACAATCTACTTTTTTATATGTTATTACATAAGTCCCCAGGGTCAAAAAGTGATGCCCTCCTCGTGCTTGCACGAAAGGACGGGCATTACCTTTTGACCCGCCCAAACATGAGAACGTAGCGGTTTTCCGCGTAGTTCGAATGTTTGCAGGATTGCGGGAGCTGCTTACAGCTTTTCCTTCTTATCCCGATGCCGTCTCTCCTGTATACTTACCACCGGGCTCAATCCAACATACTTCTTTGTAAACATAAGTGTAATCCCATAAAATAGAACAAACGCCGACATAATGATTTTATATACACGATTCACCCCGCTGTGGCCGACAAAGGTCAAGAATGTCATATATACTCTGGCGAGTGCTGTAATCCACCAGCAAAACAAAATTCTCGTATTCGTGGCACGGTTTGCCAGATCATCCGTCACACCGACGGTACAATACAGGATAAAATATTCCATCAAAAGTTCTGCCGCTGCATACCCAAAGTATACTACCAGGATCCAGATAACAAGCTTCGGTCCCTGTTCGATAAATCCGGTAAATGGCAAAAGAATATTCAACGCCATCGCGGTAAGGGTAAGAACAATCCCTACAATAAATTCTTTGTTCTTTTTCACTAACATCAATGCACCGATCAGCAGAAGAAGACATCCCAGCGCATCCGGCAAAAGATCAATTTTCACATGATCTCCAAGGATGTTTCCTGTCGTGTACAATTGAATCGAGGGGCTCAATTCATGGCTTCCCACGGTCCCATCGACATGAAACGCCGGATATGCAATATCCAGAACATACCATTTATCAATTCCTGTTATTATCAGTCCCAATGCTATTAATATTACTGCCATACTCATTACCTCTCATCTCTTCGTTTATTTCGCCAGTTGTTCCATCTCTCGCTGGCCAGCGTCTTTTCCACGATCCGGATGCTCAAAAGTGCAAGTACCGTTCCAAGGAGAATTCCACCAAGAATATCCGTTGGATAATGGACATAAAAGTACAACCGTGAAAACATCATAAGAATCGCTGTTACCACCGCTGCAATCCCCCATTTTCGGTTCCAATGCCAGATTCCGATCGCTGCTGCTACAGAAGAAAAGGTATGTCCCGACGGAAACGAATAATCTTTTGGAATTGTGAGCAGCATAAAGTAGTCGTGTGGGCGGTGACATGGTCTTGGTCTGGCGACCAGATTTTTCAGCAGACCATTTCCAAAGATCAGACAAAACAGCAAGGAAAGCAGTACAATCACACCATACTTCTTCTCTTTTAAGAAAATGAGCATCAAAAGTCCTGCGATGATCCACAAAATTCCCGCTTCTCCCAGTTTTGTAAGCACCGATAGGAAATGCGTCGCTGCGTCGTTTTGAATCGATTGAAACCATTCCAGAATCGTCTTATCAAATGTATCTATCAATTACAGATCCTCCGTATTTATTTTCAAGGACACGCTTTTTCCGGCCTTTTTCACCGTAAATTTCACAATTCCATTTTGCTTCACCCGGATGCTTCCTTTATTTGTGATTGACGCAATGCTCGGATTGGAACTCTTCCACGTAACCGTCTGCCCGAGTCTCGCCGGCCACACTGTCGTTTTAAGGCGGGTTGTACCGTCCGTGTTCACTTTCGTCACTTTGATCCTGGCAATCCGTGCCAGCATATTTTTCACTTCATAACGGCAAGCCTTTTTATACAGACTTTCGTAACTAAACAAAATATAGCCATATGCTTTTTCGCTTCTTCGTATCTTACTGATCTGACTTGCTATGATTTTCTTACTCTTTCGCCAGCCACGGTCTGAAGCATCTTTCATACCGCCTCGATACAGGGCGAGCCCAATGTACATCGGAATATTTCCCTTATTCAGACGTTTCCATTTGGCAAAACGGTTATCAAACATTCGAACCGTCTTTTTACCCACGCGGTACGAATTCGACCAGTAAATCTGCGGAGCTATATAATCCACATAACCGGGACCTTTCATCCAGGTTTTTACATCTGCCCCCAGTGACTCACAATATTCCACATTTCCCGCCGGACTGATTCCAAACAAAAGATTTGGATTCTGCGCTTTGATGTTTCCGTAAACCGTCTGAACCATCTTATTTACATTTGCTTTCTTTTGTTTGTTAGAAAGCGACGCATACTTTTTGTATTGCTTATGTCCGCTTCCCGGATAAAAATAATCATCAAAATGAATACCATCCACCGGATAGTTGTCAATCACTTCGCGAACGGCCAACATGATACGGCTGGTCGTCGATTTTTTTGCCGGATCATAAATCTTTTTCTGAGTAATCCGGTAAGGATTCATCCATGCATGGAATTTTAGCCCATATTTGTGAGCACTTTCTACTAAAATAGCCAACGGATCATAATTCGGTTTCTTTTTTCCCATATACGAACTAAATTTAAAGTTTTCCGATGGCCAGATGGCATCATCAAATGCTCTTACGTGAAAAAACACAGCATTGCAGCCGTTATCCTTAATCTTTTTAAACAATTTGTCCGCATTTTTTCGAAAAACCGCTTCGGATTTATTTTTCAAGCCCGCCTTTTTGTATTCATAAAAGGCAATCCACACTCCACGAAGTTCTTCTGTTGCCGGTACCGGTGTGATAACCGGAGTCGGAACCGGGGTCACTTCCACAGTTGGAGTGACGGTTGCGGTCGGAGCCACCGTCGGAACCATGGTCGGTGCTGCTGTCTCTATTGTTCCTGTTTCAGGATAGATGGTTGAAACCGGCGTTCCTGCCGGTGTCAGCGAAGGACTTGCGGTAACCGTCGGCATCTGAGTTGCTGCCGGTGCTGCTTCTACCTTTCTTTCGCTGTCATTTTTTGGAATTATTGCAATTACAGCTGCCAAAATAAGCACAAATGCAATTGCTCTTTTATACTGTCTCACGTTATCTCTCTCCTATGAACTAATATTCTTTTAATTTACGGATGTATGTAAAGGTTTCCTTTTCTCCCTTTTCTTTCAGCATTCTCAAAAGGGATTCGATCAATTCAGACGTCTCCGGGTGAATGACCCGACAATATTTTCCCTTTTCATAATATGCCAATGGCATATCTTCCGTATACTCTTTTCCATAATATATCTTACTCGCAGCCACGCGGTCGCAGAACATCTCTTTCACATAACGGAGCGGCATTTTTACCGGCTGTTTGAGGCGGGTCTGCGGATGATAATCCTGCCAATACTCAAAATGATGCTTGTTCCTTCCCTGATGATGCATCCACGCGACGGAATATCCGTTTACTTCCCGTTCTTCGGCATTCGGGCTTCGATCCCCCTGATAATATTTTGCTCCCGGGATAAATTCTGTCGGACTGTATTTTGACAGATCATGCCGTAATCCCTGCCATAAGATTCCTGCATGATAGCAGTTCCGGATCACCTGATGACGATGTCTTGTTATGGTACAAAAATGTTTCCATGCTTTTGCTTTCATTTTAATTCTCACCAATTTTCTTATCATTATCGCAACTATTCAAGATTAATGTAACGAATAGTTATGTCATTTCTATGATACCAAAGAACTATTTTTTTGGCAATAACAAAGCACAAAAAAGAAGCCCCTGAATCGAAAATTTTCGATCAGGAACTTCTTTTTTTATTTCCTTACTGATTTAGCAACAATGCTTCAATTATTCTGCCGGAACTTCAACCGCATCTTTTTTAATTTTGAAAGATGCATAGCTATCTTCATCATTTGCTCCAACAATGTAAGTCTTACCTGCTGTCAATGTAACCTTTTCATTTCCAAGGTTCGTTCCATTTTCATCATAGAAACATACATAAGAACTACTATCGATGCTGTATGTGCCATCTTCTGACGGAACAAACTTGTATGCACCATAGCAATCATTATAATACTCTCCGGATGCACTTGTCTCATCTAAATAATAAGTAGTATCAAGTTCTGCAACATATGTTGTATCTTTAGCTGCAGAATACTTATTTGTATAAGTAGATTCCTGTTTCTGTCCTACAACTGCTTCGTTTGCGATAGCCTGTACAGGTGCATTTGCTACATTTACAGAAGCTGTAAATTTCTTCTCGATATATGTTGTAGTGTATGTAATCGCACCACCATTAAACCATGTATACTCTCCTGTACTTGTAGTTTCATAAGAAGAACCTGTCGTGTCAGACTCAAGATTATAAACGCCAGCCTTCAGATAAAGGTTTGCGCCATAACCAAGTTTCTCATGATTTGCATACCATGTCACACCGGAAAGCGAAGTGTTCTGATTTGTAGTTGCCAATGCAACTTTATAAAGTGGCAGCATAATATCAAAGCCGGATTTTGATACGGTCAAATCCTGTTTGTAAAGATAATTTACTGCTTTTGCATTGTCTGAATAGCTGCTGTTATCATTATAACTTGCTGCGATATCATATGTACCGGCAGAAACAGTTGCAGAATATGCACCGTCTTTATCTGTCATAGCAGATGCATAGGTAGAATAGCGATCTGCACGGTTCTTGTTCGTATATTCGATTTCAGCTCCCGGAATGGCATTTCCAACTGCATCTTTTACCATACCTACGATAGACACACCCTGTGCCACATGGATAACAACCTGGACATCACATGCCAAAGCTGCATTTTCTCTGTCTACAACATGAAGGGTAACGGTATAGTTACCTGCTGCTACAACTTTTGCTACAATATCACCATCATAAGAGGATCCGTCATCTTCCGGATCTTCAAACTTAGCTGCCGCACCGGTATCTCCTACGATTGTATAACGGTAATTTCCACTACCTCCTGTTACTGTAGGGCTTTTGAAAACATTATTACTGTCAGCGGTAGTTGCCAGTGTATAAACCGGTGTAGCTGCACCTACGATCTGAGTATTGGAACCTACGAGGAATGTAATAGTCTTTGTCAAAGTGTTCCCCAGCTCATCTTTTGCTGTCATTGTTGCCACGGAAACACCAGCAGCTGCAGGAGTTCCCTTAACAACAAGCGCATTACCTTTTACTTCAGAAGTAAGGCCTGCTGGAAGTCCTGTAATAGAATATGTAGAATATCCATCGTCTGAGTCAAAATAGAAATTCTTTGAGTCATACTCATTTATTGTCCATGTAGAAATCTGATCTTCTGTGTAAGCACACAATGCTTCACTGTATTTCTTTTCCATGGATTTAACAGAACCCGGAAGTACAGGGATTGTTACTTTAACATAAGAATTTTCGCTGATACGGTTGTCGCTGTTTACAACAACAGTATAATTCTTATTATCAGCAGTTGTCATGGTATCAATCTTCAACTGACGGTTGTAAGCACCATCAATATTCCATTTGTTGCTGATTTGTACCTGAGATGCATTCAATGCCATCGCACGATCGAGTGAGAAGGTAATTGTCTGTGCATTCTGTACATCCATAGCTATCAGATTAATATTATTTTTAACCGTTACTTTACATGTTGCTTTTTTACCGGAACCATCTGCTGCTTTTGCAGTAATAGTAGCTGTACCGGTAGCTTTTCCTGTTACTTTACCCTTCGAAGAAACAACGGCAACTTTTTTGTTTGAAGATGACCAAGCAATCTTTGTGCTTGTATTCTTCGTAGGAACTGCTTTTGCTTTGAGCTGTTTGGACTCTCCGATGGAAAGGTTTGCGCTCTTAACATTCAATGTTACCTTTTTGATTGCTGCTTTCTTTACAACCACTTTGATGCTGGCTTTTTTGTTCTTAGCCTTTTTAGAAACAACAGTAATCTTGGTCTTTCCGGGTTTTACTCCCTTTACAATTCCTTTACTGTTTACCGTAGCAATCTTGCGGTTTGCAGATTTGTAAGATACTTTTTTGTTGGCACTCTTATTTGGAGATACCTTTACTGTTGTTGACAGTTTTACTTTCTTTCCTTTGGCAACATAAACTACTTTACCTGACGGAGAAGTTACTGCCACCTTTTTCACTTTAACTTTAGCTGCGGAAGCTTCCGGTGCAGCAACTCCTGTCACACCCAAAACCATTGCCAAAGATAAAGTTCCGGCCATAGCCGTTTTCATGAACTTTCTCATAGTGAAGTTCCCCCTTATCTTTTTTTGTGGTTACCCACATACAAAAGTATAACATCGGCATGACCATTTTGCAACCTTCATATTTTACAATTTTTTTAAAGATTCTTCCTATTTATTTTAACAAATCGTACATAAATACAATCTGTTCGCGTACTTCCTCGGCTTTTTCCTCAGAAATGAGTTTTTTAATCAGTTCGAATCCAAACTCCATCGAAGTTCCCAGACCTCTGCTGGTAATGACATTTCCATCGGTTACGACCGCTTTGTTTACAATTTCTGCACCGGTCAGCTTGTCCTCAAATCCCGGATAACAGGTTGCCTTCTTTCCTTCGAGAATGCCGCATTTTCCAAGTACCGATGGGGCTGCACAGATCGCTGCAACAATTTTTCCGTCCCGGTTCATCTGTTTTAATGCTCCGGTCACAGCGACATCGACACCGAGGTTCATCGTTCCAGGCATCCCTCCCGGAATAATAATTGCATCCTCTTCTTTTAACTGAATTCTGGATAATTTTGTATCCATCGTAACAGAAATCCCATGAGAACCGGTAACGGTCATATCGTCGTTAATCGACACCAGACGGATATCCACACCGGCACGTTTCAACAGATCCACAGTCATCAAAGCCTCTACTTCTTCATATCCATTAGCAAATAACATTACTGCTTTTTTCATCTTTTCTTCCTCCTGCAATCTATTTTTGTATTGTTTTTAATTGTTCTGTAATTTCCGGTTTTATCGTCGTTCCGTAAAAAATCTGCGGAATAGTTGCCGTAAAACATTTTCCGGATATTTTCTCAAACGGTTTTCCAAGTTTTGGAAATCGTAATTCATACGCATGTAATAATTGGTACTTGATCTGCGGATGAGCACCGCCATATTTGACATCGCCCAGCACCGGATGCCCGAGGCTGCTCAAATGGCTTCGGATCTGATGTGGCTTTCCGGTCATCAGATGAACCCGCAAAAGCGTCATTTCTCTCGTCGTGACAAGCGGCTCATACCCGGTCCGGATATAACTGCTGCCCTTCTTTTCTTCGCGATACACCACTGCTTTATTGGTTTTCGCATCTTTTAAAAGATAGCCGTCCACTTCTTTTTTTTCCGTCATTGCTCCTTTTACGATCGTGAGATAATATTTTTCCACCTCTCGTGTACGAAATAATTCTGACATTTTCTGCAAGGCGGGAAGAGTCTTTCCTGCCACCACAATGCCGCTTGTATTGCGGTCAAGGCGGTTACAGATCCCGGGAGAAAATCCCGGTTCGCATCCGACATACTGCTGCACAAGTTCAACGAGACTCACATCCTCCGGTTTTGCTTTCTGGGATAACATCCCCGCCGGTTTATTGATCACAAGAATCTGCTCGTCCTCATACAAGATTGGAAAAGCCGCTTTCTTCCCTTCTTTTTTCCGTGGTTGGCCGCCACAAAATTTTTCAAGTGTTTCCTCTGAAAAAAACAAAACAACTTTATCGCCGGGCTCCAGTTTCTCATTTCCCTGCGCTTTCTTTCCGTTTAGCGTAATATTCTTTTTGCGAAGCATTTTATAAATAAAACTTTTGGTTGCCTCACGCATATACTTTTGTAAAAACTTGTCAAATCTCTGTCCGCTTTGATTTGCATTGATTTCTATCTGTCGCACAAAAATACACCTTTCTTCGTTACACGGCAATGATCGTAAGGTCATGTACTACCTTTTCCTGAAGTGAACGTTCTTCCGCCGTTTCCTCTTTTCTCTCACTTCGTTTTAACATTTTCAAAAATGCCTCATCATTCTCAAAAAGCTGTACCCTATATCCTCTCGCATCGGCAGATATTGTCTCCGAAAGATATTTTTCCACATACGCATCGTCTGTTTTCTTTCCATCTTTAATGCCATATACATTTTTATTCATTACGATCACAAAATCCAATGACATCACTTTCTCTGTCGAAGTAAATACATAATCCGTCAAAAGTGCCGCACTTTCCGGCAATGCCGCCCGCACTTTCTCAAACCGCTCTCTTTCCACGGATTTCCGAGGCACCATAAGAACCAGTGCGATCACGCGTTTCGCTGCCGGAAGAACCATCAGGATTCCCAACACCGTAAATAAATTTGCCCGCGTTTTATGCACGGCAAGACCAATCAGAAATAATCCGACACCGATCAGCACATACAGCATAAGCATCGCAAATTGAAATTTTTTCTGCTTATTAATATATCCAGATTGACATTTTGTTCCCTTCCATTGTTCCATCTTGTATTCCATCCTTTTCTCTCTATTGTTCGAGCCATTTCAATATATAATAAGGGTTGACGCTGACCTCTTTCCCCTCGATGTCCACATAAATTCCAAAATGCAGATGTACATCGAATTTTCCTTTGGTTCCTTCTTTTCCGTACCCGGTATTTCCAAGATATCCGAGAATATCTCCGGCTTTTACCGTGTCACCAACAGCAAGTCCTTTGCGATAGGAATCAAGATGCGCATAGTACAGATAGGCTCCATGCGTACTCCGTATTCCGATCCGGTAGCCGCCAAGTTCCAGCCACCCCATCTTTTCAATGGTTCCGTCGCAGATACTTACCGCCGGAAAATATCCGGGTTTATTGTTCGAAGTCATGAGGTCTACTCCTTCATGCCTTCGGTTTCCCCCATAATTTCTTGCCAGGTTCCAGGAATTTTCATAGGATACGGTCTCTCCATACGTGCCATCGTATCCTACCGGGAAACATTTCAGATCGCTGAGCACCGTTGCATAAGCATCTTCCCAGCCTGCAAGAATCTCTTTATCTAGCTGCCATGCAAAAAAGCAAGGCACTTTCCGAAAAGTTCTCCGCTGTTCATAATAGAGCTGGCGCAATGCCAGTTTCCTATAATTGTCATTTTCTTCCTCTGTGGGAAGTTCAAACGACCGGAAATCTTCCAGATTTTGTTCCAGCGGGGTACTATTGGCCGCCATCGCTCCGGTCAAGATCCATCTTGTTTCCAACGGAATGATCAGAAAGACGAGTACCACCGTGATCCATTTTACTGCCGTTTTTCTCTTTGTCGCATGATATTTAATATGCCTCAATATCCACCACCTCAGCCGAGTTCACGTGACAGGAAAGAACATCATCCGCAAAGGAGATAAACTTTTCCATGCCGTCACTGACATAATAATCATATGTCGGCTCTTCGTCCTCTATGCCAAGTGTGTTGAGCAGATTATTTTCTGCCAGAAGCAGTTTCAGGGATTTTGCCGTTTCATAGGCAGGATTTACCAGTTTTACATTTTCTCCGACTTCTCTGCCAATCGTCCGTTTTAACAGCGGATAATGCGTACAGCCGAGAATCAGTGAATCGATGTCATACTCTTTAAATTCATGCAGATATCTTCCCGCGATATCTTCCGTCACGCGGTCTTCCCAAAGTCCCTCTTCAACGAGCGGTACAAACAACGGGCACGCCTTGCTTACCACTGTGATCTCCGGATTGATCTTGTGAAGATATTTGCTGTAAACACCACTTTTGATCGTACTTTCCGTTCCAATGATACCGATGTTATTGGTTCGTGTCGTATTGGCCGCCATAATTGCGCCCGGCTCAACCACCCCAATGATCGGGATATCAATATCCGCCCGGATCTCGTCCAAAGCAAGGGCGCTGGCCGTATTACATGCTACCACAATAGCCTTTACCTGCTTGGTCTGCAAAAAACGTACGATCTGCTTACTATATTTACAAACCGTTTTTTGTGATTTACTTCCATATGGCACTCTCGCCGTATCCCCAAAGTAAACCAGACTCTCTGCAGGAAGCTGGCGCATGATTTCTTTTACTACCGTCAGCCCGCCTACACCGGAGTCAAACACTCCTATCGGTGCGTTCATTTCATCCATCCTCCAATCTTCAAAAAGGCCATGATAATTTACTCTTATCATGACCTTTTTATTATATTCTTTTTCTATTTTTGTTGCAACCTATTTTTCGGATTTCTTTTCGATTTCCATATGCACGGCACGGTCTTTTTTACGATTCAGGATTGCATAGATACATGGCACCACAAAGAGTGTCAGAAGCGTACCATAGATCAATCCGCCGATCGTTACGATGGACATTGGACGAATCATATCCGAACCACTGTCGCTGCTTATGATCATTGGAAGCAGACCGAGGATCGTCGTCAATGCCGTCATGAGGATTGGACGAAGTCTGGTTTTTCCGGCTTCGACGATTGCCTCGTATTTGGTCATACCCTGTTCACGCAGCTGATTGATATAGTCTACCAGCACGATACCGTTATTTACGATGATACCGGAAAGCATGACAAATCCGATCAAGGCGATGACACTGACTTCGCTTCCGGATATCCAAAGCCCCATAAATCCGCCGGTAAAGGCAAGTGGAATGGTAAACAGGATAATAAATGGTGACAGCAGGGACTGGAACTGGGCTACCATGATCAAATACATGAAAATGACACCGACGATAAACATCAAAGCCACCTGTTTAATGGACTCATTGATGTTTTCGTCTTCTCCGGTAAATTCCAGTTCATATCCGGATGGCATCTCATATTTATCAAGCACCGCATGCACATCGTTACTTACCAGTCCGACATTGTAATCGTCTCCCAGGGTAAGAGATACTGTCATATATCTTGTCTGGTTAATTCGGTTAATGGAAGATGGCGTATCTGCCATACTAAAGTCCGCAATCTTTGACAATTTTACTTTCTTTATCTTCTGCGTCTGTGAATCGGTATACTCGATTTTCATCTTCTCAATGTCACTTCGTTTGAGTTTTTCATCTTTTTCATCACTTACATACACATCAAGGTCTTCGGTATCCGTAGACAATGTTGTCGCAGAAGATGCCTCTTTTACACGTGCGTTGATCTGCTGGAACACCTGGGCTACCGTCAGCGAATATTCCATCGCTTTATCTTTTTTCACAGTGATACGGAACTCCTGACTTGCATCTTCCATACCATTGGTAATTTCTGTAATTCCGTCGACACCCTCTAACTGTTTCATAATATCTTCGGAAATCTTCTGGATTTTATCCAGATCTTTTCCTTTGATCCGCATCGTGATACCCGAACCAAACATGGAACTCATATCCATCGCTGACGCCTCGATCGACACATCACATGGAATATTTTTTACTTTTTCTTCCATTTCTTTTTTGATATCCTGATTGGAGCGTTTATTGTCTTCATTCAAAAGCACATACACAGAGATCGAATCGGAACCACCGGACATCATCGACATCATACCGCCACCGCCGGACATCGCACCGACAGTCTCAACGCCATCTACTTTCAAAAATTGTTCCATGACCTCATTTGATTTTTCATAAAGATCCTGCTTGCTCATCGTATCGTCGTCTTTTGGAATGGAAATGGCCGCCGTCATCTGCGTACTGCGCATCTCCGGCATAAACGCTGTTCCTCTTGATACCGACAAAAGGGCAAATACCACAAGCAGTACAAGGGCACCAAGCAAAACAAATATCTTTTTATGAAGAAGCACAGAAAGCACTTTTCCATACACATTCTGAATCTTTACGATCAATTTATTCGGATTATCTTTTACCTTACGAAGCATTCCCTGAGACATCGCCGGTACCAGTGTCAGCGCAACGACAAGGCTGGCAAGCAGCGAGTACGCAAGTGTCAGGGCAAGATCTGTAAATAACTGTCTCGTAATTCCCTCGGTAAATACAATCGGTGCAAACACACAGATGGTCGTAAGGGTAGAAGCAAGAATTGCTCCTCCGACCTGCTTTGCGCCTTCGACCGATGCTTCTTTAATGCTGTAACCTTCTTCATTTCGCAGTCGGAATATATTTTCAATAACAACGACGGAGTTATCCACTAACATTCCGACGCCGAGCGCAAGTCCCGACAAAGAAATTACATTCAAGGTCACACCGCTGAAATACATCAATACAACTGCTGCCACAACACTGAGTGGGATTGAGCAGGCGACGATAAATGTCGGCCGCAGATCCTTTAAGAACAGCAGTAAGATGATGATGGAGAACAATGCTCCATATAACAGGTTATCCACTACGGAATCAACAACAAGATCGATGTACAATCCCTGGTTCATAAGAACCGTAGTATGTAGTCCCTCATTGTCTTTTTCAAGCTGGTCTAAACGGCTTTCCAGACGTTTGGTAACATCTCCGGTAGAATATCCGGTCGCCTTTTCCATCGTAAGCGCAACTGCCGGATTTCCATTTACCATCGTGTACACATCTTTGGAATTATCCGTTATTGCAATATCTGCCACATCCGAAAGCCGGATTGGATCGAGATCATCAAATCCCATATCGCAGATCACCAGATTTTCGATATCCTTTTGGCTTTCTACTTTTTCACCGACTTTGACAAGATAAGAAGCTTCATTGTCTGTAATATAACCAGCCGGCATATCAAAGTTTTCTGCTTTTAATATATTCTCAACCATCGATTTGGTAATGATCTTTTTGAGATCTGCCCCTTCTTTGGTCGTCTTTTTACTGTCTTTTAACTGCTTTTCGGCTTCGTCGAGTTTGCTTTCTCCGGTATTTACCTGAACTTCTGCTACACTCAGTTTAATGGCAACCAGCACTTTCTGTTTGCTGATCTCATTTTTTGCTTCCTCGACAGAAATCTGTCCTTTTTCCAGTTTATCTTTCGCATCAAGAAGTTTTGCTTTTCCGGCAGCAATCTTTTTCTTTCCGCTCTTTAACTGCTTTTTGCTGGCAGCCAGTTTCTTTTCCTGCGCTGTGATCGTCTGCATTCCTTCCTGGGCTTTCGAAAGTCCGCTTTCCACTTCTGTGATCTTACCCGGGAGATCCTCCTGCGTCATTCCCTGCTCTGTCAGTTTCTGCTGTATTACGGTAAGCTGCGTATTGACTGCCTCCAGCTGGCTCTTCAATTCCGCTGTTTCCCCTACTGCTGCAATCTGGGTTTCCAAAGCCTGTTTCTGCTCTGTCAAAGCGGAAAGACTTGCCTGCAGCTGAGTAAGAGAGGTTTTTGTCGCAGTCAGCATCTTAATCGTCGCCTGAAGGCTTGCTTTCTGCGTACTGATCTGCGCCTGACCGGTCTTTACCTGCTTTTCTGCTGTTTTCAGTTCTTTTTCTTTGGATTCGATGGTCTTCAGATTGGTATTGATCGTCTCTAACGTCTTTTTCATCTTTTCTGAGGACTGATTTAATTTTGCCTCTCCTTTTGCCAGCTTATCTGCTGCCTGATCCTGTTTGTCAGATAATGTATCTTTTCCATCCCGGATCTTATTTTTATTTTTCTCTATCTTATCCGAAGCATCCTGCAATTTTCCATCAATCGCATCCTGAACCTTCTGATTCATTTCTTTGATCTTGTCTTCCTGAACGATCACTTCAATCTTTTTGTCTACTTCACCGGAAGCATTGACAGATGCCACACCTTCTACACTTTCCAGTTCCGGTATAATATCATTTTCAGCCTTTTCCGTAACACCGACACTATCCATATTATCGTAGTCAAGCGCTGCCACCATAATTGGCATCATGTCCGGATTGATCTTCATGATCGTCGGATTTCCGATGCTGTCATCCCACTGTGCGGAAACGGTATCCAGGCTCTCACGCATATCGATCGTCGCGGAATTCATATCTGTATTTTCATTAAATTCCAGGATAACAACCGACATATTACTATTTGAAACGGAAGATACCTGTTTCATATTGGTAATACTTGCCATAGCCTGTTCCACCGGTTTTGTCACTGCCGTCTCAATTTCTTCCGGGCTTGCTCCCGGATATGTCGTCATAACGATGGCATAGGGAAATTCCATGTCCGGCATAAGATCCGTACTCATGTTGCTGAATGACAGGACGCCAAGCACAATTACTAACACCACTGCCACGAGAACCGTATAAGGTTTTCGTACACTAAATTTTGATAACATCGTAATCCTCCTTGCAAGATATTCCGGCAATTATTTAACCGTGTTAAGTTTTCATAATTTAAGAGTATAACATATTCTATTTATTTGTCAACATGATTCTCAACAATTATTTTAGACGATACTCCTTTTCTAACAGATCTACAATTGCTTTCGCCGAATTTCCGGCATCTTTCGTATGATATTTTTCTTTTGCCGGCATTCTCTCTTCCCGCGTGCTGTCAACACCTTTTGCAATTTCTGCTAAAAAGGAAGAAAGTTGTGAAAATGTTTCGATATAAAATCCTTTGACTGCTTCCTTGTAGTCCGGAAATGCCAGCGTAAAACGGGTAAAATATTCTTCCCTGTCGGCAATGGTAAGAGCGATCGGACGGTCCGTCAGAAGATAGTCAAAATAAACAGAGGAATAATCCGTGATGAGCGCATCCGTCTGTGCTAAAAGTTCATACAACGTGCACTCCATCGATGCCAAAAAAGCATCGTCAGCAATCCGGATATGGGGAAGTTCTTCTTTATGAAATACGCTGAGATCCTGCACCGGATGCGGACGAAATAATAATAATATATTATGTTCTGCCAGCTGTTCTTCCAACCGCTGTAACTGCTCTTTTGTTTCGACGCACGGCATTCCGTACGGATAGGTATTTTCCAATGCCTTATCCTCATGCGCCCGGTGCTGCCGATAGGTCGGCATCCACAAAATCGTTTTCCCATATTTTTCCTTTTCTTTATTCCATTTTGGAATTTCTTTCGAATGGACGAGAACGTCATTGCGGGGATATCCCAGAGGGCATAAAACTTCTTCCGGCACTTGAATCTGTGTTTCAAAAATATCATACCAAAATGGAGACTGCACCATATAACGGTCGCATTCTCCAAATTTTCTGCTGTATTCCAGATCGATCTTGATCGGCATCCCATGTCCAAGATGAAATCTGACCTGCCCTTTTCTTCTCTTTTTGACAAAGGAATTACAGTCCATAATATAACGGCTTGTATTTAATACATATGCACGCCGGATCGTCTCACAAAATCCCGAAGGCTGGTTTTCAAAATAAGAAACTCCTTCCGGCAGATTCCAGTCCGGCTTTCCCGGAAATGTCTTCATCCAGTACAATTTGTATTTTTTGTGATATCCACGGCGCAGCAATTCTTCATACAGTGCATACGTATTGTCCGAAAGATCCGGATGGCTTTCCAACACAAATGCTTTTCGCAGCGGCAAAAGACGCATCATACCAAGTAAACATTTTTTAATCATTTCCGTCCCTCTTCTTTCCCTCGGTTTTACGGCTGTATTCATAAAAACTCGAAAGTTTTTTATCGATCACTTTCTTGTCTTTCTTTTCATTATTCCTGCGATATTGATAAGTTGGCACCATATCCGCAATGATTTCTTTCATATTTGGCACTTCACTGTACGCCTCTTCATATAAAATCTGAAGACGATCAAAAAATTCGGTTTCGTCAAATTGAAGTGGTTTTCCAATATGAATCAGTTCATTTTCTGTCTGCGTCAGACCTTCTTCATCCATCAGAATCTCTTCATACAGTTTTTCTCCCGGTCGAAGTCCGGAATACACGACCTTGATGTCCTCATCCGGCACATACCCGGACAATTTTATCAGGTTTCTGGCAAGATCATCAATTTTTACCGGTTCACCCATATCCAGAACAAAAATCTCTCCTCCTTTGGCAAACGCACCTGCCTGAAGGACCAGCGATACTGCCTCCGGAATAGTCATAAAATAACGAATAATTCTTTTATCGGTGACTGTTACCGGACCTCCCTCTTCAATCTGTTTTTTAAATAACGGAATTACACTTCCGTTGCTTCCCAGCACATTTCCAAACCGTACTGCCACAAATTCTGTCGAGGACTGACGGCTGAGACCCTGTACGATCATCTCACAGATTCTTTTGGAGGCTCCCATGATATTGGTAGGATTTACAGCCTTATCGGTCGAGATCAATACAAACTTGCTCGTACCGTATTTATCCGCAGCCAATGCCACTTTGTACGTACCAAACACATTATTTTTAATAGCCTCATTCGGACTGTCCTCCATCAATGGTACATGTTTATGCGCCGCCGCATGATACACAATGTCCGGATGATATGTGGCAAATACCCGGTCAACACGGCTGGTATTACGCACGGATCCAATCAGCACTTCCAGATGCAGATACGGATAATGTCGTCTCAATTCCTGCTGAATATCGTACGCATTATTTTCATAGATATCAAATATGATAAGCATCTTTGGCTGATTGGCCGCAATCTGGCGGCACAGCTCACTACCGATGGAACCGCCTCCTCCGGTGACAAGAACGACTTTATCTTTCACATATCCGGTAATCGAATCCAGATCCGTCTTTACCGGCTCGCGTCCCAGAAGGTCTTCAATCTGAACCGGACGAAGTTTTTCGACCGCAGCTTCTCCATTTACAAACTGATATACTCCCGGAAGAATTTTCAGATCTGCCCCCGTCTGCTGACAGATTTCAAGGATCTCCTTCACTTCTTTTTTCGACGCACTCGGCATCGCCACAATAATCTCATTGATTTCATAATGACTGGCTGCGTCAAGAATTTTATCTCTTCCGCCAATCACCTTAATTCCATTAATAAATGTGTTTTGTTTGGACTTATTGTCGTCAATCACACAGCAAATATTGCTATCCAGTTTTTTACTCATTTTAAGCTCGTTGATCACCATATTTCCGGCTTCTCCACCACCGATGACCATCGTATTCCGCATACCGACACCATGCACATTTTCATTGTAAAGGAATCGGATGATACGATACGAAAAACGCACCGTCAAAGTCATAAAAAATAAGAGCATAAAATAAATAAAAAAATACGATCGTGGCAGTCTGCGGTAAGTTCCAAACACCGTCAAAAAATGAATGACCGTAGAAATCCCGCAAGCCAGCGCAATATTGATCACTTCGCTCAGGCTTGCATACCGCCACAAACTATTATACAAACGAAAAAGCGTAAATACAATTAACGTTAAAAGTGTATTTACTATCATCATTTCCTGCAATGTCGTAATATAACCATGCGGATAATCAATCGACATTCCGCTTTTGATGAATTTATCCCATTTTAACTCATAACGGATAAAGAGTGCCGCATACGAACATAGATTAATACATACTGCATCCCATATCAATAATAAAAACCGATAGATCAGCGACATCTTTCCACTTTCAATATATTTACGAATTGGTAACATGAATATTTCCCTCCGTTTTTTGTTCACCATTAACTATTCAGGTCTCCCTCCCATTTGCATTTTGAACACTTCGTGTTCTTTCCCGCCTTTGATTGCCTTTAATACATTATTATACAAAAAAAAGTTGAAAAAATCAATGGGATAGCGTATACTAATATCTTGTCAAAAGATTTTTGAGAGGAACTATGAGAGGATGAATATGAAAATCACAAATCAAATCACACGTTACTACATTTTATTTTATGCACTTTATAGTATGACACAGCGAATTATTCCTATTTCTGTTTTTTGTGTCGGTCCCTTAGCTGGGATTCTTTATAAACTGATTGTTGGTGTCGGCGGCTGTCTGGCACTTGTCTATCTGATCTCCGGATTTAAAAAATGGAAAATGAATTCCCTTTTCGCCCTACTGGGCGGCTTTACCCTGGTTTTATGTATTACCACACTGCTAAATCGCAGTTATAATTTTTTTGACAATGTACTTGGCGTCATCACCTTTGGGGTCCAGCTCATTCTGTTTTTCAGTTATTACCATATGACAGAGAAAAAGGAGTTTTCTTTTACAATTCAACTTACTGCCGTCGCATCGAGCATCCTTTGGAACATCTGCTGTGCAATTTCCCTTGCCCAGTACCTTTTGGATATTCAGTACCGCACTTTAAATCCTATTGGAAATACCGTGCGACAGGGAATTGTAGATGGCAGACTGTTTGGTATCTTCTCCGATCCAAATTTTGCTGCTTTTACTTCCTTTTTAGTGCTGATGCTGCTTGCATACACTTTTTATTGCCAAAAAAACCGGATTCTCCGTATTTATATCGGAATCAGCGCCGTGCTCAATATTGCGTATATCGTATTTTCAAATTCACGGACTGTATTTTTATGCGTGATCGGCACCGTATTTTTCTTTGTATTACTGCTTACCTACCGTCGTTATATCGCAGACGGAAGAACGTCGGTCAAACGTTTTCTTCTTTATGCAGTACGAAACCTTGCGCTTTCTTTGGCTGGAATGATTGCTGTCTATTCTCTGCTCTTTTATCCGATGCAGAATATCGGCAAACAGATGGAGCCGCAGCGCAGCGAAACAGACCTTGTCCGCGATGACGTAGGCGGTGATAATATAACAAATAACCGCTCTACGATCTGGATTCATTATCTTGATCTATATAAGAAAAAACCGGTATTTGGATTTTCGATCAATACCGCTCTTCCCTATGCAGCCGAACATGATCCGGAAGGCTATCTCGCACAGACACAGTATGTTACCCATAATGGGTATCTGTCGCTTCTGGTAGAAACCGGTATCCTTGGTTTTGCACTAATGGCATGTTTTATCATCCTGATGCTGATCCGAAATGTAAAACGCATTCAGGCAAACGAAAAAATCAGCCCGGACTATGCTCTGGCATTAAGCCTTGTCGTTGCCGTGCTGATCTTCCTCATTTGTTTCCATGATATTTTCTTTACGGTAAATATCGAAACCATGTTATTCTACCTGTCGATGGGTGTTTTGTTTATCGAGACGGATTCACAAACTGCTCAATCAGCTCTTTCCACTCAGACAGAATAGTTTCTTTGGAAAAACTTTCCAGATTTGACTGGGAATTATTTGAAAGCCGGAGGCGTTCCTCCGGTTTTTTTAATAGTTCATAAATAACCCTTGCCATCTTTTCCGTATCATATGGTGGAATCAATTTCCCATCTTCGCCATCCCGGATGATCTCACGCGGTCCGGACACAATGTCAAAGCTGACAAGCGGCAATGCATTGGCTTTTGCCTCGATGAGAACCAGCGGAAGTCCTTCCCGGTAAGAGGTAAGTACATACATGGAATGTCCCTGATAACAGCTTTCCATATGATCGGTAAGGCCCATCAGATGAATATTATTTTCAAGCCCCTCTCTTTCGATTCTTTGTGTAATTTCCTCAAACATATCGCCATCGCCATATACTTCCCAGATAAAATCCGTTGTCTTTTTTGCCAAAGCGGCTGCGGTATCTACAAGAAGATCCATTCCTTTTTCTTTGGAAAAGCGACCGGCTGTCAAAATTTTACTGCCGTTTGGATCATACGGTGATGCTGCCTTTTGAATGCGCTCATCAATCCAATTATAAATGGTGATAACCCGTCCTTTTTTATAATGAAATTTATCATAATAAGCTTCTTCACTCTGTTTGGTCAAAACAACCGTTTTATCCGAAAAACGTGATCCCACTGTACGCATCGTGCGCGCCGGCACCTCATTCCATTGATTTAACAGAGCTCCGTGATCGCAGAAAATTCTTGGAATCTTTAATCGTCTTCCATGAATCCCCCCGCAAAGCCCGGCATAAGCTCCTATATAAAATACAATATCCAGTTCCTTTTTCTTAATGAAACTGCGAAATGGTTTTCCGGCCTTTGTAATTACTTCACGGATTCTTGCTTTATACGGAAGAATCACCTCATAATGAATGTCCTCCGGCAGTTCATAGGCACAGGCCTCGTTTTCCTGAATAAAACTAATGATTGTAATCTCGTATTCTTTCCGAAGGGCAAGCGCCATATTATATAACACCTGCTGGGCTCCTCCGCGGACGCTCATATCAAAATTTACAAATCCTATTTTCTTCATTGATTTTTCTCCCGTCATCGGTAATATTTCATTAAAATCCGGTAATTGTGATGCTTCATAAAAAACAGTAGTATCTTATCTTTTTTTCCAAAATGCGCTTTTGACGAATATAATTTCTGTACGCTTGGCATTGCGAGCCAAGACTTGATCTGCTCTTTGCATTGCGGATCTGTCTTACCGGAACGCCGCATCAGATCATAAAATTTATTTTTTATGGAATTGAGATAAAATACATCAAGAAAAGCCTCCTCTTTTCCTCCGCATCTTCGGTAAAATGCTTCCACTTCACTCCGAAGCCGGTCTTCAATCTCCATGGCATTCTCGCGGAATCGAAACGACAGACTTCCGGTTTCAATATTATAATATTGATAGACGGATTCGGAAAGCACGCTGATTTTCCCGGCGCGTTCAAATACGTGAAGATTAAACACCAGATCTTCTCCCTTATCAAGGTCTGTCGGAAATCCTTTTCCTATCACTTCGCGTCGGTATAATTTATTCCACGGCACGTGAAGGAAATAGGAAGAAAACAATTCCGGAAAGTCCTTGATAAACGCCGTTTGGTCCGCATAAACTGCCGCTTTTGGCAGGTGGTTTTTTCCGGCTTTTTCATCATAATATCCGGCTATTACTACGTCACTTTTATCTTCTTCCATGCGTTTTACCATAAGCGAAACTGCCTCTTTTTTTACCAGGTCATCGCTGTCAACAAACTGAATATACTGTCCATGAGATTCCTTTATTCCCCGGTTTCTCGCGGCAGAAACGCCTTCATTTTCTTTAGTTATTACATGAAAATACGGAACTTTCTTTTCATAAGTCCGGCAGATTTCAAGGCTTCCGTCTGTCGAGCAGTCATCGACAACGATCACTTCAAGATTGGGATAATCCATCGCGGCGACATGATCCAGACAGGCTGCCAGCCGTTTTTTTGAATTATAAACCGGAATAATGACTGACACGAGTGGTTGTGCTTGCTGCATATTAAACTTCCTCCTCTGTGCGCTTTAGTGGGTAGTATATGCCTTTATACTGTGGATATGCTTTTTCTGTATCTACCACAATTCCATCATGGGAAGGAACCTGCTTGTCCTCCGGCGGCATCGTCATATAATCGCCGAATGCCATTTTAAGATACGTATCATACCCCACCGGGATCGGCATCCTTTCTCCTTCAAACTCTTTGTACACGGCACTGGCAAATATTTCTTTTGGATACTCATTTACCATGTAATTATAACGGACACAAAGTTCGGTAATATGATCACACTCTTCGATCGGATATTTTGTCATATGGCGCTCGCAAAGACGTGCCATGCGATAGCGGTTTTTCCAGCCGGGAGCCAGAAGAAGCATCATTTTCCCGATCAGATAAAACCCTTTTCCCTTACTCGTCGGCGCTTCCTGATTGATATAAATCTGATAGGCAAGCCCCCACATCAGCTGCATCTTACGTTTGAACCGGGAAGACGGACAGCCGTCCAATGGCAGAATTTCAAGGCGGATTCCATGCGCAATGTCAAGATCCATCTGCCGTTCTTTTACAAATGTGGTCTCTTCGTCCGTGATCATCGTAAGCTGGGAACGCAGAAACTGTTCTTTGCTCGTACGGCTCAGCCGGTATTTGGTCTCATCCATCTCCTTCGGCCACAGTTCGCACAATTTTTCATAATCACTTCGTGGCATAAAGACATCGATATCATCGTCCCACGGAATAAATCCCTGATGACGCAGCGTACCGATACAGCATCCCCCGCAAAAATAAAACAATAAGTCATGTTTTTCACAAAATTCTTTAAATACGAGTGTAATCTCCAGACATTTTTTCTGAAGCAGCCGAAGTTCCGCACGCAGCCGCTCTCCTGTCGCCGGCACACAAGGGCGGTTCAAGTCCAGAAGAACGCAGTCATGATGTGCCTTCTGCTTTTCTTTCGGCGGCAGCGCCATATAATCGCCAAATGCTTCTTTCAAATAGCCGTCATATCCCACGGGGATTGGCATATTTTCTCCCTCAAATGGCACAAACACGGACTTTTCGAACCATTCTTTTTTGTATTTCTTTTTCATATAAAATGGACCGGAACACAATTCCGTGATGTAATTACACTCGGAAATAGGATATTTCGTCATATGTTTTTTTGCGAGATTCCAGATCTTATAGCGTATCTTTTTCCCGCGAAATACAGAAAGCAGAAAGCGGCTTCCGGCCGCCATCAAGCCACCATGTTTTTCCGGTACAGTCTGTGCACGAAACAATTGATAAACGAGGGCCCACATGCATTGAAATTTACGTTTCCATTTTCCCTCCGGGTACCCATCCAGCGGAATCACATCCAATGCCACCCCATGCGCGATCCGGAGATCTTTTTGGTATGGCTTGATCTGCGTCGTCTCACTGTCACGAAGTGTCGCAAAGTTATTTCGATCCACATAATCCAGTGTGGTATCGGATAAAACATACCGTTTTCCCGCTTCATACGAATTCCATTTTTTTACAAATATTTCATAATCTTCGCGTGGCATGAAAAAATCAAGATCATCGTCCCACGGAATAAATCCTTTATGACGGATTGCACCGATGCAACCGCCCCCACAGAAATAACAGGTCAGATCGTTTTCTTTACAGAATTCTACAAACACTTTTGCCATATGCAGACTGATCCGGTGAAGCCCTTCCAATTCTTCTTTTGTATATTCTGAAGCTGTATCACTCATTGTGATTTCCTCTCTTTCCCTCTTTTTAACAGGCTGAGAAGCCCGAAACATGTTCCCACGCCATAACTGATATGCAGCAGGAAAAATAGAACCGGCAATGTGATCTGTCGAATGTCTTTCTTTTGCCCCCTCACGGACACCACTGCCATAACAATCGCCAGCAGCCAGTACAGGCTCCACATCAAAACCGCCGGAAATGGGTGCACGAAAATGCCAAACATTGTCGTTGCAATAATCCCAAGCGCAAAGGCAAATGGCACAAAATGATACAGAGACAGGCAGCCCGGACAGATTCCCGCAGTCCTTCCTACCCAGTATCCGTTGCCGTATTTCTGGCGGCACATTTTCCGCAGACCGGGGCGAATCATCTGATAGGAAATGATTCCCGGCACCATACATAATTGAAATCCATTTTGGCGAATGCGGTAATGAAATTCGTTGTCTTCCGTACGTCCAAGATCTTCGCGGAATTTTCCGGCCTTTTCAAATACTTCGCGCCGGTAAGCCCCATGAAAAAAAGACTTCACATAGGCCTTTTTTTCTTTTCTCCGAAAGTCCGCAATGCTGCTTCCAAACATAGAACTCTCTGCCAACAACAAAACCTGCTGCCAAGCCGAGTCCCCTTCGACAATATTCGGTCTCATACCTCCGGTCACGTATTCTCCCTCAGACAGAATATTTACATTTTTTTCCACAAAGTCTTCCGGGATGCTGCTATGGGCATCGATGCGGATCAATGCCTCTGTCGTAAAGGCATCAATGACTGCATTCCAGCCACAGCTTTGTATTTTTCCCTTATTTTCTATAATTTTTATATCAAGAAAGAAATCCCTATTTTCTTTCTGCCATTCCTCCATCACTTTCCGCGTTCCATCGGTTGACATACTGTCTGCCAGCACAACTTCCATCTCCGAGTGCGGATAACTCTGCCCTTCAATATCTTTTAAAAGAGACGGCAGGTTCTTTTCCTCGTTGTACGCAACAACGCCTACGGTAATTTTCATCCTCTTCTCCTTCCTCGTATTATAAAGTAGTAGTGTTTATAGACCCTCTCCAAGGTCTGTATGCTA
>ERZ779880.299-NODE-299-length-70281-cov-18.342808_pt1 | contig 70281 bp, 62 predicted proteins | sample MGYA00511555_ERZ779880 | MGnify/ENA primary metagenome ERZ779880 (study PRJEB29588, sample SAMEA2145815) | human gut metagenome | biome: human gut; feature: human-associated habitat; material: faeces | place: Denmark | collected 2008/2010 ... | reverse complement strand
GTTTCAGTTCATCTTCGAAAGCATTCACGTTGGGCCCCAAAGGAACAACCCAGTTCGTATCAAAAGCTTCCTTTATAAAAGCCTGCTCTTTGCCACTCATATGAGCCAGGCAAAGATAAATTCTCTTGTCCATAAAATTATATGATTAAAAGAAAACGATAAATAGAAAAGTAAGAGTATAAAAAGAAAGGTTATTTATGCCATAGATAATAAGGCACAAATAACCATTTTATGATATTACAAATCTTTTCCAAGTAGTGTATAAATAATGATTTTAATGTCATTCCAGAAAGACCAGTGATCCAAATATTCTATATTAATTCTCACTTTATTAGGAAACAGTACCTCGTCATTGTATTTTTGAGGATCTTCCTGTTGTGCTAATAATTCTTCTTCATTTCGATATTTCAAACTAGCAGGACCGGTTATTCCAGGTTTTAAGAGAAGTATCCTTCTGTCCTCTCCTTCCAATTTATCAGCATAGCCCGGCACATCGGGACGTGGCCCTACAAAACTCATATCCCCTATCAATACATTCCACAGTTCTGGTAATTCATCTAATTTATATTTACGTAATTTGGCTCCCAAAGGAGTAATACGGCTTTCGCCTTTTACAGATATGGAACTCCCCGAATGATTTACGGTCATAGAACGAAATTTGTACATAGTAAACAACTTACCATGCTGTCCTATCCTTTTTTGTTTAAAGATAATAGAACCACTCGGCATCTTGACACGGATTAAAATACTGATTACGATTAGAATAGGAGATAATAAGACTATACCGAAGAACGAGGTGCTACGGTCAAACAGAAATTTAAAAAACATATAGATTTTCTAAAAGATTATCTCAAGAATTTATAAGCAAATCGGGTTATACGGGGGATAGGAACCGACAATACAATAAAACGAGCAAAAACAAATATATAATTTACATATGATAAGTTCAATTTTTTAATAACCAAACATCTGTTTCTCAAATCAGATAGGCTTTTTGATAATCCACTTCTTCTTAAATAGAAATTACTATTTACACGTACGCGCACCAGCACTTGATCTATATTGGCAAACTTACACCCTGACAAAAATCCATTTAGCCAAAATATCGTATCCTCATCTTTATCCGTATCAATAGGGTATAAACCTGCTTTATGGAAATAAGATTTTCTAAAAACAACACTCATATGCGCCAATGGATTCCTTTTAGCAAAAAAAAGTTTCATTTCCTCATGTGTTAAAGGATACTTTATAATTCCTATACATTTTTCATTTTCATCCATTTCTTCAATATAGCCTCCGCAGATGTCTACATTTTTACACCGTTTCATATAGGCTATTTGTTTTTCAAATCTATCAGAAATACAAATATCATCAGCATCCATACGAATGATATAATCATAGTTTTTAGTTAATATAATCGTTAATAGCTCATTCAATGAATATGCCAATCCATAGTTTTCATCTCTACTATAAACATGAAATCGACTATCATTCAATTCCATAAAAAAATGTTCTATATCATCCTCAACAACTCCATCATATTGGATGTAAACATGAAAATCTTCAAATGTTTGTTTTAGCAAGCTGTCAACGCATTTTGCTACATACATCAATTTATCATTTTTATAAATTGACATTATTACTGCCACCATTATTTATTATATAACGAGTTAATACCTTACATAAATTTTGTATAAAACATCTTCCTAACAGTTTTTTTATTCTGTTTTGTTCAATGGTCAAACCATCATTATAATTCTAATCAGATAATATCTCCATTAATGAATTAAAACTATAGGCTCAAACACCTGGAGTATAATGATAAAAGCCAAATCTCTATATTGGCAAATATATGTTTCATAATCAAAAGGGAATGATACTTCAGCATTAAGGAAATACACACATTCACCAAAGAGTATCCGCTGTCATGGTTCCCAAACTACCGTCCTATCAACTGTAGCATCCATCTTTCAGGTAAAAGCCCCTAGATGGACGCTCCTTGTGGCACTACTTCCGCTTTGCAGTAGATGAAAAGTTTTTCGAAATCACTGCTGTTATAAATATGTTTTCATGTTTTGAACTACAGTAGCGAAGGTCGTTGTTATTATGTTTCTAAACAATACGGCATTTTGAGACGCTTACCGACATATTTTTATTTGTATCCTCCACAAATTTTCTTAACTATATTTTTTAATCTGACTCCGCCTATTTTCAATAAGATGGAACGCCACTTGCGCCTATATGCAGGTACCCACGAACCAGAAAAATGATGGATGGTGTGTGAATTGTCTGTCAAATACAATTTCTCATCCACATGAGACTTCGGACAGAAATAATCTTTCGGATAAAATGTTATCACACCCGGAAAATCCTGGAAAGTATTATTCTGTTTCAATCCTAACGGCAGCATATAATTGGTCAGGGTCACCACATTTGTAGTGACATCCATCCTGCCATCCTCCTTGGTAAAATGCCGTTCTTCATAATAAGCAAGATTTTCCTTGGCCCACACACTTCCCTTTTCAGCACCCATTATGCCGGTCGGGATATTATAATCATCCTCAAAGCCTGAAAAAGCGACATGGTGTAGAAAGGCATCCAAGGGTTTCAAGACCTCTACATCAGTATCCATGTAGATACCTCCCTCTGTATACAATGCATACAAACGAACTACATCGGTAACAAACGCAAATTTCCGATGGTCATATGCTTCACGTACATAAGGATAAGCATTTAGGTCAAAATTATCTTCATTCCATTCTTTTATTACATAATCAGGTAGATGCTTTCTCCATGAAGAGATACATTTGCAAGCCAGTTCTGGCATTTTTCCATGGCCGAACCAGCAATAATGAATAATTTTAGGTATCATAACATAAAAGTTATATATGCATGAATTTGCTCAATTTCAAAGACACTTTCTGCAAGACAACAGCAGTCAGAATTGACAAGATAAGAACCCATACAACATTCATCCATGAAAAAGGGGAAAATGCCATCAATGAAAATGGTCCCAATATGAAAATATGATGGGTTATATACACCTCATAGGAATTATGATCCACAGCTTTCAACCATTTATTGCGGAATGAGCAATCAAAAAACTTTGAATAAAGAATCCCCATCTCAACAAATAATAGAGCACTCACCGCATGAAACAGTTGGTTTTTAGAATTTTCATAGTCCAAAATTTCATTCCAGGAGATTGTAGCAAGGGAACCGCCAAACAATGCTACAATCAAAGATAAAATCAAGTTTTTTTTCCTGCTTGTTTGCCCCCATAAATAACAAAGCGCATAAACAAAAAAACACGAGAATACGCTAACCTCAATCTTAAACACAAAAAAATTCATCAAAGACAAAATAGTGAAAATATATAGCACCATAGAAAAGCGGCGCAAATATTGCAATATAGGTGTTGCTAAATAACACAAGGCAATGATGGACATAAACCATAGATGAGACAGCCCAACAATACCGTTTCCTACTATCCCCTGTAAATCAACGACATGTACTATTATTTGACTTACACTGATTTTCTCAGGGACAAATATGTAATAGAACGGAATACATGCCGATAGAAAAAGTATATAAGGAATGTACAGTTTCTTAAATCGGGTTTTGAACCAGTGACCCCAATCTTCTATCACCTTACATCCATAAAGATAACCACTAATTGCCAGAAAAACCCATACTCCAATGTTGAATAACCAGCAATAGCGATTATTATAAGCTTGCAACAAATGACACACTATGATACTGAACATGGCCAAAATTCTCATAATCGAAATGGCTCCACTCTCCGATTGCCCTATGCCCCTTGATTCCACCATGCTTTTATATCCTGTCCAATACATTCAAAATTCGATTGCAAGCCTGCCCGTCTCCATAAGGATTCACGGCTTTGCTCATTCTTTCATAATATTCCTGATTCTCTAAAAGGGCAGAAACTTCATATACAATTCTATCATAATCCGTTCCTACCAACTTGACCGTACCTGCTTCTAGTGCTTCAGGGCGTTCCGTGGTATCACGCATCACCAAAACAGGCTTTCCCAGACCTGGAGCTTCTTCCTGAATGCCTCCACTATCCGTAAGAACAATGGTGGACTTTTCCATAAGGAAAACAAAAGACAGATACTCCAATGGTTCAATAAAAAACAGATTGCCCCAACCCGACAAATCATCTCCAAACACTTCATGAATGGGCTTACGCACATTGGGATTCAAATGCATGGGATACACGAAGTCTTTCTCCGGGTATTTTTGTGCCAGAGCCTTTACCGCAGCACACATGTGAATAAAACCGTCCCCAAAATTCTCACGCCGATGCCCAGTAATCAAAACAAGTTTCCTGTCTCCAGCCAACCTATCCACATCATACCCCGAGTGCCTTAATATACTTTGCAATTCCGTATTCAGTTGCATGTCATTCGTCATTTTATCAACAACTCTATATAGTGCATCAATAACGGTATTGCCAGTCACAGTAATTTGTTCTTTCCTAATCCCTTCTGCCAACAAATTCTGCCTACTCAATGGTGTCGGTGCAAAATGATAAGTCGCTATCCTACCCGTAAGTTGCCGATTCATTTCTTCAGGCCAGGGACTGTAAATATTGTGCGTACGAAGTCCTGCCTCTACATGTCCTACAGGAATCTGCTGATAAAAAGCAGCCAAAGCCGTTGCCGTAGAGGTCGTGGTATCACCATGCACTAATACAACATCGGGACGGTTCTCCCTCAACACATCGCGCATCCCAGTCAATACACGAGCTGTAACATCATATAAATCCTGCCCTTGCTTCATGATATTCAAGTCATTGTCAGGGATTATATCAAATATATGTAGCACTTGGTCAAGCATTTCCCGATGTTGTCCGGTTACGCATACCATTGTCTGAAATTTCTCAGGATATTTCTGAAGCTCCTTTACCAAAGGAGCCATTTTTATTGCTTCGGGACGGGTGCCGAATACGAGCATAATTCTCTTCTTATACATAACTATTATAACCCAGTATTAATTATACAATTGTAATTTTATTTTTTTAAGATTATTCAAAAATCTGATTATTAGATAAGTAAAGCGCCAAGGCATATATTTTATCAATATACAAACCCACCTATCGCGTAACGATAACGGCATACTCATCCCTTTAAGATTCTTTCTCAACAAAGTTCCATATCTTTTATAATCCTCAGAAAGTTCTGAAGCAACAATCAATAAAATAAATACTCTAACCTTAAAACAGTCAAAATACTTCCAAACCTCATAAGAAACATTATTTTCTCTAAAATAACAATCCATCATATCTATTGTCTGTAACATATTCTCCTGAGATGTTATTGAAAGTCTGGTACAATAAGAATTTTGATTACCCTGATAATAATGGTAGAAAGCCCGTTTTCTATAACCGACAGATTGTGCACAAAAGAACAAACGATAAACAACAGAAATATCCTCAAACATATTTAATCCTTCAATGTAATTTATCCTATTTTCTAAATACAATGACTTTTTGATTAATTTGGTACAGGTTCCGCCATGCATTTTCCCGGCAAGCAATAATTTCAAACAGTCAATACCATTTGATGCAACATTTTGTTTACAATATATATGCTTACGCTTGTAGTCTGCAATATAATCAAACATAAGTATATCACATTTCGTTTCCCTTACAGAATTCAGCAATTCCTCGCAGGCATCCAATTCCAGCCAATCATCGCTGTCAACAGTCAACACATAATCTCCTGTCGCATGATTTAAAGCTGTTTGCCTAGATGCCGCTAATCCTCTATTCCTGCTATGCTCCAACAACTTCACTTGGGAGATGCGATGAGGATATTTTTTCAACAGATTCAGCAACTTTACAACACTATTGTCTTTAGTGCAATCATTCACAAAAATGAATTCTATGTGATCTTGTAAAGTTTGCTCAAAAAGCGATGTAGCACAACGCTCAATATACTTTTCAACCCCATAAATGGGGACTAAGACAGATAATAAGATTTCCATTTATTGTATAGTACCATTTAAATGCCCCAAAAAAGAGTAAGCAAGCCACATGTTACCTCCTAAATAAGCCATTAGCGAACACAGTAACAGTACCCTCCTAGACACAATGAAATAAGCCTCCGACAATATTATCGCAAAGGGTATAAAAATCATATATAAAACACGATAAAACAGGACTTGGGATTTTATGTCAGAAAAAAAAAGAGTCAACGATGTAAGGAATATTAATATTACAAAGACAAAATACCGTTGGATTTCCCATGAAAATTCTTTCTGCTTTTTCTTCCAAACTAACTCATAAACTAAATAAGCCATTAGAATAAATAAAGGACTTCTCACTGAAGCATCTACAATTTTCTTTCCGAAAGGCCTTGCATAAGATTCTGCCGAAAAATACTCAGCGCCATCTAATTGACTCAAATAAATATCTATATATGGTAAGATAAGATTGTTAAATATAAAAAGCAATATGATACAGCAACAGCAATAAAACAAAAACCTTTTCCTATATAAAGATATAAATGTAAAAGGAAGAAGTAGTACTAACACTACCAAACTTTTATGACAAAAAATAGAAGAAAAAACACAAACTGCTCCCCACAAATATCCGATAAAACGCATTTTATGAGTTGGTTTTACCCAAAAGGAATAACCATAAAATAATAAACTTAAGCCTAAACTAACTCTAGCATAAGCAAAAAAAAGGATGCCCCAAATGACAAAAAATCCCAGCATCCTGAAACTATTAATGGCTAAACGGTGAAATAAAGTTCTTAATAGTAACAAAGCTATTCCCCAAACAATAAATCTAAATAAAATATATCTACCTTCAATCCGAAATAAAATCATATCATATACAGGTTCCAGACCCGAAAAACTATACATTTCATAAAAATTAAGCTTTTCTCGATAATGCAACCAATCCCCGGAATAAAGACCATATAAACATAAGAACAGCAAAAAAAACCAAGTCAAAACATATCCATTATCTTTCCGACTTTTATTACCAAACAAAGGGAATAGATAATACAACGACAAGGCATTGTAAATCAGGATGTTTAATATTGTAAAAAAAGGATAATTCATATCTCAACACAAAGTCATCCATTGATACAAAGCTTCACAAGCCTTGCCTGTTTCATACGAACAAAGAATCCTCTTATTAAATTCCGTCAATTTACTTTCGTATTCCTCTTTGTCAAACTGACTGATAACATCAAATAATTCTGCATTATTGAGAGCCAATGGAAAAGGTAATTCTTCTAACCTGAAATAGGTGCCACGATCATAACTTTCATAATCTGTAGCATATATAAAACACGGTTTATGTAATAATGAAAAATCAAATAAGGAAGAAGAATAATCAGTAATTAAAACATCTGATATACAGAGTAATTCATGCATATCATGATAGTATGTCACATCCAGCACCCGTTCACATTGACACAATGCAGAAACATCAATACCAGCCCTGCAAAAATTTGGATGTAAGCGCAAAAATATAAACATGGGCGAACCAAACTTTTCTTCCAAGGCAGGCAGTGCATCATCCCAATTGAATTTATAATATTGCAATCCCATATCCTTACGAAATGTAGGAGCATACAATAATATTTTTGCATTTTTGGGTATATCGCATTGTGCGAATATCCGTTGTTTTAGTTCTGCATGATCTTGAAATAGCACATCATTCCTAGGAGTACCTTTTTCTAAGATTTCACCATCATACCAAAACGCACGTTTAATAACTTCTGTTCTAAATTTACAGCCAGACAAAATCAAATCACAAATGGAAGAATCATATTTTGCTTCATTTATATAACTTAAAGAAAGGTTTTCTTCTGCATCTTGCTCTATTTTCTTTATTCCCATACTTGAATGCCAGGTCATCACATATCGCTGCCCTTTCTTTTTAACAAAAGAGCTTTTCCACAAGCCTGTCCGAGTATTTGTAAAAAGAAAAGCCGATGAATATAATATTAGCAAATATTTCCAAGTACGCCACCTCACTACCTTAATCTCTGAAGGCAACTGAGAAACATCCACATCTTTATTAAAACACCAATATAGTTCAAATTCACCAAGATGCTCTTTCAATAAATATTCTGTAATATATCGAGGATTACATGAATACTTTGTATAATAATAACTCCAACATAAAATACGCTTCTTATGAATACGAGTAAAACATCTAACAAACAAAGAAAGCAACAGCCAACATATATGTTCTATTCTATGCAAAAATCGATACATACATTATTTATTAATCATAGTTCGTATTAGAGTAGTGCTTATACCTTCAGTATGTGGTAAATAAACGACATCTATATCATATCGAGAGAGTTCTCTCTCTGTTTCTATCCACCGCTGATTTCCTCGCCAATCATCACCAATAAAAATCGCATCAAACTTCACATTTTTCAGAATTTCAGCTTTATCCAAAGTATTGACAAGAAAAGCATTATCAACAGCTTTTATATTTTTAATAATTTCATAACGAGCAAACTCATTTATAATAGGTACTTTATGTTTATATTCTGTAACTAACATATCTGAATTAATTCCTACAACAAGATAGTCACAATATTCCTTTGCATGATTAAGCAAATTAAGATGCCCTATATGAAACATATCATAAGTCCCTTGCGTATAACCAATTTTATATCTCTTCATTTCTACAATATTATTAATTTGACTGTTGATAAACTATTGGTAACATTTTGACCGTAAAAGAATGTAAATAGTAACATATTACTAATAACACAAATGTCATCCCTAAAGCCTCAATTATTGAAACCTTACCGATAATGAAGGGTATAAACAATCCTTGGAATCCCAAAATTGAAATTAAAGATCTCGAAAGTTTTGTACATAATTTAATTTCGAAAGAAGGAGATATAGAGAATAGCATGATACTCCCAATTATACCATTCAAATAAAATAAAATCGGACTCAAATAATTAGGAGTTATTCCAAAATCACACCCCATCATTGAAACTCTTCCATTCATAATAGTTAACAGTATTGTCATAACCAAACTCATAGGGAAAAATATATAATGATATTTCCACTTTACAAAGTATCCCATTATATTTTTAGAATAATAGCCAACATAATAAAATGGAAAGGCCATCAATACATTAGCGATCCACAGAATCCGAATCTGAAATAGCATCGAGATAGACCAAAACAAAACAAACATAAAAAAAAGATATATATAAGATATTTTTATTTTCAGAAAAAAATACAACTCCATTAGCAACTTGCAGCCACAAAGCACCAATAAAAACCAGCAATAATGATTTGCAAATTTGCCCCCCTTTATTATGCCACATACAGTAAACCAAATAGACATATATAAAGTAGAAAACCAATCATCTGGCTTTTCACGAGAATATAATTCCTCAAAACTCCAAATACCGGATTGGTATAACGGAATAGATAGAGTTATAAATAGTAATACAAAAAATAGTGTCGGAAACAAAAGTCTCTTCAGATTCTGCTTACCTTGTTTATGCAACATACCACTCACAACAAAGAAAAAGGGCATATGAAATGCATAAATGTACAATCTAACATCAGAACTATTCACAAAACAATGAGCAAAGATGACCAGAAACATCGCCAAACATCTTGCAAAGTCAAGATAATAAATCCGGTTTTCATTGCCTGATTTTAATACAGAAATCTCACTATTTGAACTTTTCATAGTAATTACGTACTAATTGAAATATAGAACCCCTTTCTTCCACATTTAACCCCACGAAAACCAAAATTATGGCAGTCAGAAGCAACGTTAATAAAATTTGGAAAATAGATAAAATAGCCCCACCTAACTGATAATTAACCACATAGGCTATCAATAATGTAAAAATAGCCACTTTTACACAAGGGAATAATACACAGGTCACATATTCACGAACAGAGTAAGAAATAAGTTCTTTCAGTAAATATAAACGAACTACATGAACCATGACAAGAACAAACAGACTAACATACATCACACTTTCAGGTTGGAATCCTATTTTCAGAACAACATAAGACAAAGGGACTATAAACAATATAATGGAACTGCATATCATCTGGAATTTCCTCATACGCCCTGTAGCGTGCACGACCGTAGTAAGAGGTGATGCAAACGATTCAGTCAAAGCAATCAATAAAGACAAGATGGAGAACAAAGCCGAAAGAGGAGGTATATCTTCCCCAAGCCACAACGACAATATAAAATCTATCTTAAACAACAAAGGAAGAGCCATCAACCACAATAATAAAAACGAAAAACGCGATATTCTATAAAATAATGAAATCAATCCGAAAATATCACTGGCCGCATAGGATTTTATCATTTGGGGTCTTGCTGCCAGTTGAAAGTTTCCTACAAATACAGTCACCCCCGATTGTATCTGAAAAGCAATTCCACGAGCCGCATTGACCGTTGGTCCAAAAAAGATATTTAATAATATATTTGCTCCCTGCTCTTTCATTAAATGTGCCAGAGACCCCAAAATATTCCAACCGGAAAAACCCAGCATCTGCTTCATCACCCCCCTATCAACAACCGGAGAAAAACGAAGATATGCAAATCTTTTATGTGCAAAAAAAATATAACAGATAAAGATTCCACCTGTAACAAGCAACATCAATATTGCATAGCAGATCAAAAGGTCATAAGATATCTTGACTAAAAAATAAACGATTAAAAACTTAAAAAGTACCTCGCAAATTCCAATATATGCATAAAATTCCATCTTCTCATTGGCAATAACTATAGCATCATAAGGTGCACGAAACAAGGTGATTATCAACATAAAAACAGCACTTTGATAAACCCAGTTGGCCGCAATAATCCTATCTGATGGAATATTCATTGATGCATTCAGAAACCATAGCCCCACAGTTTCTGCCAATAATAGTATCAATAATGAAAGCCCTATCTGAATGGATAAACTAACCGAAAACATCCGCTTCACTTTGCCTATTTGCTCTTTACCCAGTTCAAAGTTAAAAAAACGCTGAAAACCGTTGGCTATAGATGTATTTAGAAAAGAAAGCATCGAGACAAAACCAGCTACTACATTGTATATACCAAAATCTCCTATCCCTAAGGCCTTCAATACTATACGGGAAGTATACAATGTTACCAACATTATCAATAACATCCTGAAATACAAAAACAAGGTATTTTTAGCTATACGCTTATTATTAATCGAAGACATAAACAAACATCCAGAAACATGGGTACACACCTATCATCTATTTATATTGAGATAGTACTAAAAATAAGCACTAAATTTAGGGAATCCCTCCCTTGAAAGGGCACTTGCATGTGCCCTAAACTGAGTTAAGTTAAAAATAACGTTTTGAAATAAACATGAGCTCGTAGCCGAATTGATTTTGTCAGGAACCATATTACCATAGTCCTGCACCCGTTAAATGTTTTTTAAACAAATTGCATAATTGAAGCCTATTATCTGAAACATACCCCAACTAACAGAAGCGTCAGCTACCTTCCTGTTGATTTTACGAGTCTGCTCTAGACGGTCATATTCACTGATGCTGCCTTTATAATATAGCCTACTCTTTAAGAAAGCAAATCTTCCAACATCGCATTTGTTACCTCCCAATTTTGAATCAAACCTTCGTCATCAATGCTCATACAGACATAATCTCCAAAGCTAGTATCATCTTGACCGAATATATCTGGAACATAACCTTCCTTCTCTTTTATAAGTTTTTTATTAGAATCGTATATCCTATAAATACCCTCATCACAAACTTTATAATTGACACGAGCTCTGACACCTTTAGGCCAATTAAGAACACATCCCTTTTTTATGTCCACTTCAATTAACCATCTACGACCGATAACAAAAGGCATCAAAGGAGCTTTCTCGTTTTCAAGAATACCATTAACTTCTGCATCTTCAAAATGTCGGACTCTAAAATCCGCTTTGATATACTTTACATCAACCTCTTCAGAGGCTGAATCTTCTATATATTCCCAAGGATAGGGATTATCAACCACATTCTGGAACTCCTCGATAGCTTCCTGTTGTTCAGTTGTGAATGATACGGAATTCCAAGAAGCGATAATGGCACGCCCCTCGTCCGCCAAAGGCTCGTCGAACACTTCACCATAGCAGGCGGTAAGCAGACGAAGTTTCAATAATGAAGCGGGAAGGACTTCAAGTATATCCCAACAACGATCCAAAACTTCCTGGACATGCTTCTGTTTTTCTCCATGATCTACGAATGAGGCATTGTAGCCCATCAGCAAAGCAAGACAGATATTCGCCCGCTCTTCAACTGTGGAACCTTTTACACCGGAATTATACAATGCTGTGGTCAGGCGATAAACTTCGCCATTACGACGGGAAAGATCGTCGCTATAGACAGGACTACCGTCCATACCCAAATACATCAGTTCGTGCGCAGCACGCTGAAGGGCAAGAGTTTCTTCGGAAAGAGACATAATGATTTATGATTTATTATTTGATTACTTCTATGAGATCAGGGTGAATAGTAGCCATGGCAACAGCGATGACGCCTTGTATCTCGACAACCACACGCCGGTCCCGCGCACCTTTCACTTTCAGGAAAATACCTTCCTGCCCCTCGAAGTCACCACCCGTGACACGAACTTTAGTACCTTTAGCCAAATTCAGCTCATCGGGCTGGAAGTACAGAAGATGGTCGTTATAGGTACCGGCAACGGCAATGAAACGCTGCATCTCGCTGTCCGAGATGATAATCTTCTGACCGCTACGGGTATCAGTGATATATTGCAAATAAGTTACCTGAGATTTTACACGCTTCACATCAGAAGGGCGGGCATGAACAAAAAGCAAGTTATGGATCACCGGAACCAAGGCACGAACCTTCTTCCCTTTCTTTATGCTGATCTTGTATTGCATGGGAACAAAACAGCCCATCCCCTCTTTTTCAAGTAGATGCATAGCATCTGGCTCTCTACGGTAGGTGGCGCGCATCGCATACCATATTTCGGTTTCTTTATCCACTTCCATTTTAGGGGTTATTTCAGAAAAGGGTGTTCTCTCGGGGCTTTGAAACCCTTACACATTCCTGAGTTTCAATCACTTGCGAACGCTTTATGTAAAATACGACAAGCTTTGCGTCCCTCTTGCCAACAGATTTTATGAAGTAGTTCATTACCTTGAAGGTAAAAAGCTATAAACGAATCAGTTAAATAGAAATATTATCTTTTAATCGTTCGTTTTTTATGCGTAAAGATTTTTAAAATCCTCAGGATTGAGATAGGTATAAAAAGAATTGATATTAACTAATATTTTTATAAAATCTTTATCACTTATATTCAATAACTTAGATAGATAAAACAGACATTACTAAAATATTTTTCATCAAACATTTTGTCAGTTAAAAAAACACATTTATCTTTGTGCACATTAAACGAACGTTTTTTGTACACCCATCAAATACTACTACAGTAATCTATATATCAAACACTTATCATCCAACAAACATCTTATTTTTCACTTATTACGCGTTCTATTTTCACTCTTCATATTTATCTTATACTTTTGCACCTTTTTTAACACTGCAAATATCAGTTAACAAACAATCAACATGTAAACAAAATGAAAAGTAATAAAAAAGCGAAGAATCTAAAGATTCTAACCAGAGAAGTAAGAACTATCGTATTGTAAAACAGAGAAATCTAAAGAGAAAAGGAGTGAGTGACGTCAGCATTATTAAAGAAGAATGGCTGGCAGAGCGCAAATATTTCGGAAAAAACACCCACATATATGTAGGTGCACTCAGAGCCTTCAAATTAGGGGCTTATAGAGGAATCGGAATCAAGACAATCAATGATTTAGCAACACATTTATTCGCAAATGGAGATATGTTAAAGCACAACAAAGAAGAAGGTATTCCGCTGAAATTAAACAGTTTAACTACAGAACTAAGAAAAGTGTGGGCAGTGATAAAAGTGGAAGATACGGAAAACATAGATCCTTATGGATATGACGTGACATTAAATCCATAATAGTTCATTCAAAAAAAAGAGGCGACCTTTGCACAAAATAAAAAAAAACGCAATGGAAAACTCTTTTAGAATGTCGCTATTCATGCCCCCTATCTCTCCGATAAAGGACAAAGCAACCGGAAGGATCGTGAAAAACGCCACGCTGACTCCACTACGCACAGTGGAACTCAACGAAGTATACAAGTTGGTCACTGCAAACGCGAAACTTGCCGCGCTCACGCTTGATGTACGAAACGCCGTACAGCAGGGTGACGACAGTGTCTGCCGCCTATTGAAGCAGCAGACACTGCCCTACGTGACCCCGTGCGGAGTCTTCACCCGACGCAGAAGCGACTGTATAGAAGAGACGTCAGGACTCGTGGTAGTGGACGTAGACCATCTCGAATCTAACGAAGAAGCAAAAAAACTGCGCCAACTACTATTCGAAGATCCCTATCTACACCCCGCGTTAGTGTTCATCAGTCCCACCGGAAAGGGCGTGAAAGCCTTCGTGCCCTGCGCACCCGGACAAAGCGCCACAGATGGAATCCGCTGGGCGATGCGCTATGTACACTGCATGTACGACACCGACCACCGGAATTCGGGTAAAGGAGTGGATACCTCAGGAAAAGACCTCGTACGCTCCTGTTTCCTGTGCCATGACCCGGAAGCGTTGATAAGAACTGAAAAGGACGAGTTATAAATTACGAATTACAACAACCAATGGAACCACTATCTTCATTACACCTCCTGACCGAAGCCGTCAGAAATGCGGGAGCAGACATCGCTCCCAGTTATCAAGAGTATATACAACTGGCCTTTGCCATCGCCACCGACTGCGGCGAGGCAGGGCGTCAGGATTTTCTCGCCCTGTGCAGCCTCTCATCCAAGTATGACCATCGGGCAGCAGAACAACTATTCAGCAATGCGCTGAAGACCGGACATAACGACGTACACATAGGCACCGCCTTCCATCTGGCCAAGCTGTGCGGTGTGAAAATCGAATATGAAAATCCAGGCACCGTTGGTACAGTTGGTACAGAAGTTCGCCCACCTTCTGGCACACACACACGCACACGCGTAAAAGAGGTGTACTCACAAGAGAAAAATGACTTCTCTTGTGAAGAAGAGACTTCGTCAGGCAGCGCTCCGCTGTCTCCTCTGCCCACTTTCGACAAGAACATCCGATGGCCTTATCCCCTGGAACACATCATGAGTTGCGCCACCTCCGATGCCCAGAGCGACGTCCTGCTGCTGGGAGCACTCAACGTTTTGGGAGCCACCATGGGGCCGCACGTCCGGTGCGCATACGGAGGAAAGATGGTATCGCCCTGCATGCAGACGTTCACTTCGGCCAACTCCGCATCCGGAAAAGGAGTCCTGTCGCTAGTACGCCTGCTGGTAGAACCTTTTCACGATGAGATACGCAAGCAGGTGGCAGAAAGAATGGTGTGCTACCAACGCGACAAGGCAAAGTACGATGCACTGGGAAAAGAACGGGCAAAAGCCGAGATTCCGACACTGCCGCCCAACAAAATGTTCCTCATCTCAGGAAACAACACGGGAACGGGCATCCTGCAAAATCTGATGGACTCCGATGGCATCGGACTGATATGCGAAAGCGAAGCCGACACCATATCCTCCGCCATCGGCTCGGACTACGGACACTGGAGCGACACCCTGAGAAAGGCTTTCGACCACGACCGGGTGGCCTACAACCGGCGCACCGACAGGGAATACCGTGAAGTAAAGAAAACGTATCTTTCAGTACTCATATCCGGCACTCCCTCACAAGTGAAGTCACTGATACCTACTGCCGAAAACGGGCTTTTCTCACGACAGATTTTCTACTACATGCCCTCCATACGACAATGGCAAAACCAGTTCGACCGGAACGACCGGAATCTGGAAGAGCCCTTCACCAAAATGGGGGTGGAATGGAAAGAAAAGCTGAAGATCATCTATATGGGAGGAATTTTCACCCTACACCTCTCCGACGGCCAGAAAGAGGAATTCAACCGGCTGTTCTCCCAACTCTTCACCCGCTCCGAATTGACAAACGGCAGCGAAATGTCGGGCAGCGTGGCACGTCTGGCTATCAACATCTGCCGCATCATGGAAGTGGTGGCCATGCTGCGTATGCTTGAAAGCGAAGATATAGCCACGTCACCACATCTTTCGCCCGACCCCGGCACTTCTGCCGATAATCTGAAAGACCACATCGTAAGCTTATGGAACCTTGACATCACTGAAGATGATTTCCACGCCGTGCTGTCGATGGCCGAATGTCTATATCGCCACGCCACCCATATCCTTTCCTTCCTGCCCGCCACCGAAGTAACCCGTCGGGGCAATGCCGACCGGGACGCACTGGTACAGTGTATGAAAAAGAGATTCACACGGATTGAATTCCTGCAAAAGGCTGAAGAGATGGGCATAAAAACCGCCACCGCTTCAACCTGGCTGAAACGGATGCTGAAAAACGGGCTGGTGGAGAATATGGATGGAAAAGGAACTTATCAAAAGCCCTGATAGATCTTATCAAAAACCTTGATATAACAACGTGCACTATAATATAAAACGCGTACGTGCGCACGTGTGTGTGTGCCAGAAGACCAGTGAACTTCTGTACCAACTGTACCAATCCCCCGTTCTCCTTTGCGCTGCCAAACCTCACCTTTACACCGCTCAAGTCAACCTTTACGCCGCTCAAGCTCACCTTTACGATGTCCAAACGTAACCTCAGGGTTCCCCCAGTGCACCCACTATCAGGCTCACCTGGGCGGGCGTATAGGAGCGTGAACGGTGAGAAAGCCCCAGGGCGGACAGACCGGCACGCAGACCGGGATAAAGATCGATCCAATGTTTCAACTTACGGTAGGCAGACTCCGGACAGAGATCGGGACAATAGAGTTGGGCAAGTTCAGTACGCCCATAGGTACGGATTTCAAAAGAGTTCATATCTGATATTCATGTGTTATATTTCATCAAAGATAGACATAAATCATGACATTATCAAAGATATATATGTAAATAACAGACTAAAACAGACCTCAATCGACTCTAACAGTCCAAAAGTGACAAACGCCTATACCGACAATATTACCTTTGCATTGTTGAGTTCAACATCGTGAATCTTTTAAATTATAATTGTTTAATCTTTTAAATTATTTATCAAATTATGATTCGTTACAAAAAGTATCAAGTGACAGGCGAAAACAGCCTACTGAAAGGTCTCTGGTATGCGCGTCCCGTAATTGAAGAGACTTTCGACATTGAGAGACTTGCCAAACACATGTCCAACCACAATACTCCCTACTCGAGTGGTGTCATCAAGGGAGTGTTGACAGACATGGTTTCCTGCACCAAGGAACTTATTCTGGATGGCAAGAATGTAAAAATGGATGATCTGGCAATTTTCTCCGTAGGGATTGTCAGTAAAAAAGGCGCAAAATCTGCCGCCGACTTCTCATTGGCTAATAACGTAAAGGGATTGAAACTCCGCGCCCGTGCCACGGGTGAGCTGAGCAATGCTCAGATTAATCTGGAAGGGCAAATGAAGGAGGCTTCCATGTACACCGTGGGAGGAGGCAGCTCATCCGGTGACACTTCTGGCGGTGGTTCCGGAGGAGATGGCGGACTCGATGAAAACCCGTTGGGATAACTCCTGATTCGCATAAATTATAAATCATCAATCATTATGAATGAAGAAAAGAAGTCAAAAAACGTGTGGGGCATTGTCCTCAAAGTAATCATCACCGTAGCCACCGCCATTGCGGGAGCTTTAGGGTTAGGTGCCTGCAAGTAGCTATGCGCACGATTACCCTACTCATTATTCACTGCTCGGCCACGCCTCAGGGCGTGGGCCTGAGCTTCGAAGATTGCCGCCGCGATCACATTCGGCACCGCGGCTTCAGTGACATCGGTTACCATTTCTACGTGACTCGTGACGGTGAGATCCACCGAGGCCGCCCACCGGAAAAAATCGGAGCGCATTGCCTCAATCATAACCGGCACTCCATCGGTATCTGTTATGAAGGAGGTTTGGATGCTGGCAGTCAGCCATCCGACACTCGCACCTTAGAGCAAAAAGCTTCGCTGCTTGCACTGCTGCGCGAACTGAAGCGCATCTTTCCACACGCTCTGATTGTGGGTCATCATGACCTGAATTCCATGAAACCTTGCCCTTGCTTCAATGCGGAAAGGGAATATAGGGGGCTGTAAAGTCCCCTATATACTTATTTCTGAAAAATGAGTTCTACAGAAAACAACCCATTTCTTTGGCTTTGAACTTGATAGTTGTTACCTTTGTTCACAAGAATCCATAGTGATAAAATGAAAGAGCAAGAAGAACTGTTAGAAAGTGAGTCCGGGTTGGACATGGAAGAAAACAACTCGTCGACTATTTATCCCAACGCGGAAGTACGGGTGGAAAAAGCACAATTTAGCATTTTGCACCTGCGACGCCTATGTGTGGAACGAAAAGAAATCATCATTTCCCCCGATTTTCAAAGAAACGACGTCTGGAAAGGAAGACAAACATCCGAATTAATAGAATCGATATTAATGGGAATACCCATTCCCATTATGTACCTATTTGAAACCAGAGAAGGAAAGAAACAAGTGGTAGACGGGCGACAACGCATTGACACAATATTAAGGTTCTTGGACAATGGATTCAGACTGAAAGATTTAAAAATATTGCATAGTCTAAACGGCTCCTTTTTCAAAGAACTGGATCCCAAACTACAAGGCATATTTGAAGACTACCAGTTGTTTTTTTATATCATACAGCCCCCAACCCCGGAACGCGTAAAATATGATATCTTTGATAGAGTGAACCGAGGTGGGACGCGATTGAACAATCAAGAAATGCGCAATGCCCTATATAGGGGTAACGCCACATTCCTCATTGATGAGATCTGCATATCAGACGAATTCAAAAAAGCAACGGGAGAAGGCGTAAGTTCCATCCGAATGCGGGACAGATATATCGTGCTGCGGGCTATAGCTTTTTATTTACTCATGACCAACCAATTACAAACAGCAGATTTAGGTAAACCAATCGAGTATAGAAGTGATATTGATGATTTTCTCGCCAAAGTGATGATATTTATGAATCAACGTATGTCGCAGGAAGAAATAGAGAAACTAAAAGAGAAATTCCTGACTGCATTAAAGAAAATCTATTCATTATTGGGTGAGGACGCATTCCGGTTTGCCGGCATAAACAAACGTCGACCGATAAACATGCCGCTGTTTGAATGCCTTACTTATCTATTTTTGCTTGAATGGGATTGGAATGATGATAAGGAAATCTATCTGAGTATAGAAAATCTGAAAGACTCACTGGATAAAAGTGGCTCTTTTCAGGGAAATGTGGATTCTATTACCAGTTTAGGCTATAGGTACTCACGCATAAATCAATTCTTTAAAAGTCTACAACAATGATACAGAAAGTAATAATTAGCGGGTTAAAAAATATCAAGCATGAAGAAATGACGTTGAAACCATTAACGCTATTAACCGGCTTAAATTCAACAGGAAAATCAAGCGTGCTGCAAGCTATCTTATTAGTAAACAAGGCTACCACGAAGAATGGACAAATCTATTTGGATCATATACTTTCTTCTTTCCCCACCCTTAGAAACATATATGAGAATGCAAAAGAAGTTTCCATCAGTTTGGAAATAAATGAAAACTACATCAACTATAAACTATCAGAAGAAACAGAAGAAATAGAAGAGAATGGTGAGGGATATACCGGATTGGAAATAGAAAAAAATCTCTATTATCTGTCAGCTAATCGTGTTGGTGCAGAAAACTTAGCAAAAATCTCTTCTGTAATTTTCTGCGGTATTAACGGAGACTATTTATTAGGTACTTTTGAGAAAGAAAAGTCAAAACCTTTGCCTGAACCTTTGATAAAAGATGAAAGCTCCTTTACGTTAGCAGCCCAACTCAACTACTGGCAAAGTTATATATTAGGTTTGAAACTTGAGTTGAAAACAGAAAAGCGTAACGATCAGATAGTTGAAGTGAAATATAATAGCGACAATATTCCGGGAATTCTTCCCACACAATTAGGAGCCGGTGTAAGTTATCTGACTAAAGTACTTATTCTTTGTTTAAGAGCTGCCCCAGGAGATGTAGTAATGATTGAGAACCCAGAAATACATCTTCATCCTGCCGCTCAATCACGTTTAGGAGAATTTTTCGCTTTTATAACTAATGCCGATATTCAGCTGATTATAGAAACTCATTGTGATCATTTAATAAATAAATTGCAGTATCTGGTGTTCAAGAAGAAATTTGAATCTGACAAGGCAATTATATATTATAAAAAAGGAATTGTAGACCCGTTTGAGAAAATTCAATTGAACAAATATGGACGTTTTGAACCAGAATTTCCTGATGGTTTCTTTGATGCCACATTAGCCGAACTTATAGAGATGGAATAAAATGGGAAACTACAGTTTTGTATTGAGTGATGAATTGCAGAAAGAATTTTGCAATTTCAAAGAAGGAAAAGCGTATGACAGAAATTTGATTGAGAATCTTCTGCATTATTACAAACCTTCTATATTGACAAATACCAGTCAGTTAAAAAGAATAGGTAAGGATATCAGCAAACAATTGGAAACGACATTAAGGAAAAGTGGTTTTACAACACAGTCACTCGAAGATTTAGCTCAAAATACAACCTATAAAATAATATTGTGCAAGGATAAAGACCATTATCCTTACGTAAACATCAATGGAGATAAAATAGAAAATAACCTAACAGCTTGTTTTTTCAAAAGAGAAAATAGGCAAAAAGCAATAGAACATATTACCGCTTTATGCAGAAAAGCGAAGAATATTTCTATTTATGATAAATATTCCTTTCTGAATGGAGCAAACATCGAACTACTAAAAAGCATTCTTCCTTTAAAAGAATTGTCCATAACCTATGATTCACAATATATAAATGTAGTGGCATTACAGGAATATTGTGCAAAATGGACATTTATAGACCGCACATTGCCCGAATATCACGATCGCTATTTGGTAGTAGACGATAAAATAGAAATTATATTAACCAGCGGATTTGATTATCTGATTAGAAATGAAAAAGAATTCACTTATATCGTTCGCCCTGTTTCAAGACAACGTTTTCTGATGTAAGGAGGAAAGATAGTTTAGTACTACATTTTTACGCCCACCTTTCCCAACATTAACCGGACTACTCTTGCTGCAACGAAGCAGCACGGAATACCCACTGCACAAACCAGTGCCAATCTCATCAAAGGAGAAACCGGCAAAAGCTCCATAATAAACACACAACCCACTACAATTACCGGATGAATAAAATAAGCCGCGTAACTATCAGTGGACAATTTCTGAACCAAAGGCATCGGTTTGTTCCAATGAGCCTTCCCGTATGCTAACAGAAAATAGCAAATACCCACACACATAACTGGTTCCCAAAGGGCATAAAATAAAGCCTGCAAATTCCATCCACCCGAGAATAAATCCATCTGTTCTGAAAAACTACTCATTACAATCAATAAAGAAGGAATGCCACAAAGAATTGCTATAAGAAACCAGGGAAGTGCATTCTTCACACAGATTTTATCCAGCCAATGATTACGATGCGCCACAATTCCCAACAAATACATACCTATATATAAAGGAAAGAACCCCAGCTGCAATCCTAAAACTTCACTTCCTACAGGAACATAAAGCCGAATGAGGAATGCTGCGGCACCCGTCATTAGCATAAATAGAAGAATACCCATTATTGCAGGATATTTCCAATTCAGTGCCAACCGCTTTGTACAAAAATGGCGATAAACAGCATAACTCAATTCAAAAATCAACAGTGTAAATACAAACCACATCGGTCCAAAACCCGGTCTACCCCATACACCGTATATCCAATATATTAATAGAGGATTGACTAGAAAACTATAAATCAAAAGAGGAATACCCAAACGGTTGAGACGATCGCATATAAAAGATTTCATTCCTTTACGATCAAAAGAAAAGGGCATCAGATAGGCAGAGATAAAAAAGAAAAGACTCATAAAATAGGATTGGTCAATGCCCATAGATGCTGAGAGCAATCCTTGAGTTAGGCCGGTAGTTGTTTCCTTCGATATGTAATACCATCCACCGGAAGCTCCGAAAGCAACCGCAGAATGATGATAGAACACCAACATAGTAAGGAAAACCCGTAATAAGTCAAGATAATAAAAACGCGTCCGATTCATAGTATTTATATTTATGGTTAATTAAAATAGCTTGGAGACATTCTTTAAAATATCTCCAAGCCCCCAGAAAAACTAAAATAACAATCTGTTACCCTCGCATCAGCAATTCCGGGAATGTAAATCCTTGCATGGTATAGCAGATAAAGAAGATGGTAGCACTAACAATCCACAGAATGAGCAATGTCCACTTCAACCCGGAAACCATAGGTTGCCAATTGAACACCGGACGGAAGATTGCGAAAACAAGACTAACCAGAGGAATACCCACTACGAGGATACCTGCAATATATAGTACGATGGCTGACAAAGGAGATGTAGGTAATACAAAATCAATAGCCGGGAACCAAGACATCAACGCTGCACCACCACCAATAGCAACTGCAATAGCGGCAAAGAGCAAAGCCACAAATACAATACCGAAAACAAACAGTACCGGACTGCAAATGATAGCCACAATAATCAGACAAATCTTCAGGAACCAACCGACAATCATTAACAACGTATCACCGGTCCTTTGCATAGAAGTACGAGGTTTATCAGACTTCATATAATCGTTTACATTATTTGTAACTCTCTCAAAACCATCAGTTACAGTCTTTCCAATGTTCTCTACCGTAACAGCTTCACCACGCATGTTCAACTTCTCAGCTGCTGTACGAGCTTCGGGAATCACTATCCAGCAAATGATATAGATAGGGATCAAGAACTTGAAACCAAAAATTGCGCAAAAAACAAGAACTAAACGGAACCAGGTGGAATCCCAGCCTAAATAAACACTAAGTCCCCCTATCACGCCACCCAGCATTTTATCGTCCGGATTGCGATACAAACGGCGACGAGTTGAAGTATAAGAAGAATTATTATCACTATTCCAGGAACCGGAACCATAACCTTCACCGAAGGCGCCCTTCGTATTTCCGGAACCGGAAGCAGTATTCTCTTCCGTCCCTGTTTCCATCTCTTCAGGTTTCCCCATACGATTGATTACTTCTTCTACATCGGTTATAGTGATCACCTGAGAGCCAGCAGTCAGCTTCTCTAAAAAAAGTTCAGAGATGCGAAGTTCGATGTCATTTACAATCTCGTCAGCACCGGCTTGTCTTCTAAAGTGCAGTTTCAGATTGCATAGATAGTTATCCAAAAGGCGATAGGCGTCTTCATCAATGTGGAAAACAGTTCCGCCCAAATTTACTGTTAATGTCTTTTTCATTGCTATTTGTTTTTAAAATTTATACTGATACGAGGTTTTTAATATCCTGAATCTAATAGTTGGCTATATGATTCACTGTTTCATTCAACTCACGCCAGGAGATTTCCAACTCTCCAAGAAAAACTTCCCCTTTCGGAGTGAGCTTGTAATATTTACGTGGTGGTCCTTGTGTGGACTCTATCCATTCGTAACTTAATAGATCGTCATTCTTCAGACGAGTGAGCAGCGGGTAAAGCGTTCCTTCCACTACGATCAGCTTGGCTTCCTTTAGTTTCTGGATGATATCCGAAGCGTAGGCCGGTTCTTTGTGAAGCAGTAGCATGATGCAATACTCTAACATGCCCTTACGCATTTGCGACTTTACATTATTTACGTCCATCTCTTATTGGTTTACGATTCGACAATTTTCTATTTTACAGCAAAGATAGCAACTGATTGAAATAGAGCTTTTCTTTGTATGACACAAATATATGCATTATCTTAGTACTATGCAATACAAAGTACCTTGTATTTTATTTAATTAACACTATTATCTACTCACACCTTATTAATAAAGCACCAAGAGAAAGAATAACATATAAGAGAAAAATGTATCTTTGCGGAAAAAGTATAAATACAACGACTATGTTAACTATCAGAAAAGCAACTACAGCCGATTGTGAGCTGATTCATAAACTTGCATGGCAGATATTTCCGGAGACTTACAAGGACATACTTTCACCGGAACAAAACGATTACATGATGGAATGGATGTACTCCATAGAGAACATCCGCAAGCAAATGGAAGAAGAAGGACATGTATATTTCATTGGATACAAGGACAAAGAAGTGTGTGGTTATGTATCTGTGCAACAACAAGGTGAAGACCTCTTCCATTTACAGAAAATATATGTACTCCCCTCCTTTCAAGGATCACATTGCGGTAGCTTCTTATTCCATGAAGCCGTCAAATATATCAAGGAAGTACATCCCGGTCCATGCCTGATGGAGTTGAATGTGAACCGTAACAATAAAGCGCTGAATTTCTATGAACGTATGGGAATGAAGAAATTGAGGGAAGGGGATTTTCCGATAGGAAACGGATATTATATGAATGACTTTATAATGGGGCTGGAGATCAATTAGAAATTGAAAATTAAAAATTAAAGGCTGCGCAGTTCAAAAGAGAACCTTGCGCAGCCTTTAACTTTTTAATTTTTAATTTTCAACTTCTAATTATTCCGTTACTCGTTCTAACCATTTTACCATGCCAAACATAACGCCCATTGACACAAGACAAATAACAAAGAACACAGTCCAGCACTGCCAGATAGGAATCTTATTATACATCATAGGACCAAGGAATAAGAAGAGATTTCCTATCGCTGTTGCACCCAGCCACAAGCCTTGACACAAGCCCTGAATATGCTTGGGAGCTACCTTAGAAACAAATGAAAGACCCAGCGGCGAAATGAAAAGCTCAGCTACAGTCAAGAAGAAATAAACCACAATCAGCACCCACGGACCAGCCTTCAACCCTGCTTTGGCAGAGTCAGCCATCGCCTTGAACTCAGTGCCTGAAGGATAACCTTGCATTGCCGAATAAATAGTAAGGAATAAGAAGGCAAGTCCTGCAATACCCATACCAATGGCAATCTTCTTAGGAGTAGAAATTTGCTGACCACGACGGGAAAGCGCACCAAAGAAGAGCATGATGAGCGGAGTAAGTACTATCACAAAGAATGGATTCACAGCTTGCCAAATTTCGGGTGCAATACTATCGGTTACTACGAAGTCGCGGGCAAAAAGTGAAAGCGACTGTCCGTTCTGGTGGAATGAGAACCAGAAGAAAATCACGATACCTAATACAGCAAACAGCGCATACAAACGTTGCTTTATCTCCTTTGCCATAGCCGCTTTCTCTGCAGGTGTATAAGTCACCGATTCCTGTTTTTCCTTCTTGCCCGGTGTAGGGAATACCTTCCGACATGCAATGAAGATGAAAAGAGAAATAAGCATAGCTACTACCGAAGCTATGAATGAATAGTGGATACCTGTATTGAATACGTCAAGATATTGGGTACAGAAAACGCTCAAATCAGTTGTTACCGTACCTCCTACTTTGACAACCAGTTCATTTAGGTTAGAGAGATTATCGGAAGCCATATTGGCACCTTCCTTAATATATTGATGGCACAATGCAGGCAGATCAGCATTATACATCATGCTATGAACCTTCAACCACCATTCTCTGAGCAAAGGAGCAACAAAAGGTGCAATCAAACCACCAATATTGATGAATACATAGAATATCTGAAAACCAGAATCACGACGACTCTTAGCCAACTTCAAGGCTTCAGGTCCTTTTTTCTCAGCTTCTTTTTCGAGATTGTCGTACATCTGACCTACGATAGCCTGTAAGTTTCCTTTAAAAAGTCCGTTACCGAAAGCAATGAAAAACAAAGAGACACAAGTCAAAGGAAGCAACCAACCAATATTTTCAGCAGTAGACAGTACAGGAATAGATAGAATGACATAACCCAATGACATCACTATCAATCCTGACATGATTGTTCCTTTATAGTTTTGCGTCCTATCGGCAATAATACCGCCTACCAAACTCAGTACATAGATACCACAATAAAAGACCGAGTAGATAATGGAACTGGTTTCGTCACTCAGGCCGAATTTGGAGCAGAGGAACAGTACCAGTACGGCATTCATGATGTAGTAGCCGAACCTTTCGCCCATATTGGAGATAGCAGCTGCCAACAGACCTTTAGGATGATTCTTGAACATAGATATAAGTTTTTAAATTAGTAATTAGATTGATTTTCGTTTATTAAATGCAAATATATACATTTTGCTGAAATAACCTGTAAAAAAGTGAAATTAGTCATGAAAAAGGATGCAAACTTCAGCATGAACCTCCTTAATTAAATCATTTGGATCAAGTTTAAGCTGCAGGCCACGCTGACCTGCACTTATGTAGATATAAGGATAATTGAGACAAGATTCATGAATGTATGTAGGAAAAGGTTTCTTCATGCCGATAGGAGTACATCCCCCACGAATATATCCCGTCAAAGGAAGTAATTCTTTCATCGGAATAAGATCACACTTCTTATTACCGGAAGCCTTAGCAGCCAGCTTCAGGTCCACTTCATGTTCGCCAGGAATGACACAAACAAAATGTCCATTCTTGTCACCATGCAGTACAAGGGTCTTGAATACCTGCTCGATATTCTCCCCCAAGCTATCAGCCACATGAATAGCACTCAAATCATTTTCATCCACTTCATAGGGAATCAGTTCGTATGCAATTTTGGCCTTGTCCAAAAGCCTTGCCGCATTTGTTTTATTGATCTTCATAATTTATCCTTTTAATTCTTCTTTCAGGAATTTAGGAGTATATCCCTTCTTACTTTTCGCCACTTCTTCCGGTGTGCCGCAGCTGAGGAGTTGCCCCCCACCCTTACCACCATCAGGTCCCATATCGATGATATAATCAGCCATCTTGATAACATCCAGATTGTGCTCGATGACAATCACTGTGTTACCTTTGTCCACCAGTTTATTAAGTACATTCATCAGTACACGAATGTCCTCAAAGTGAAGTCCGGTGGTAGGCTCATCAAGAATATAAAGGGTTTTTCCCGTATCTCGCTTGGAAAGTTCCGTAGCCAATTTCACACGTTGGCTTTCACCACCGGAAAGTGTGGTAGAAGATTGCCCTAACTTTATATATCCCAGACCGACTTCCTGTATCACCTTAATCTTATTCAGAATCTGCGGCACATTTTCAAAGAACTCCACTGCGCGGTTAATGGTCATATCCAGTACATCAGCAATAGATTTTCCCTTGAAGCGCACTTCCAATGTCTCACGATTATAGCGTTTGCCATGACAGACTTCACAGGGTACATATACATCAGGCAGGAAGTTCATTTCAATTGTTTTGTAACCATTTCCCTGGCATGCTTCACAACGTCCGCCACTCACATTAAAGGAGAAGCGCCCCGGTTTATAACCGCGTATCTTGGCTTCCGGTAATCCTACAAACAAATTACGAATATCAGAAAAAACTCCCGTATAAGTGGCCGGATTAGAACGCGGTGTACGTCCCAACGGAGACTGATCCACATTTACCACCTTATCGATGTTTTCCAATCCTTCGATGCTATCATATTCCAGAGGATCCTGAAGCGAGCGATAGAACTTCTGCGAAAGAATAGGTTGCAATGTTTCGTTGATAAGCGTAGATTTTCCGCTACCGGATACACCGGTGACACAGATCAACTTACCAAGAGGAAATTCCACATCCACCCCTTTCAGGTTATTCCCCCGTGCACCACGCAACCAGAGGCTATGCCCATTACCTTCACGACGTTTTTTGGGTATTTCTATCTCACGTTCACCATTAAGATATTGCGATGTCAATGTATGCGTCTCCAACATTTCCTTCGGAGTTCCTGCAAAAACAACCTCACCACCCAAGCGTCCGGCTTTCGGACCCATATCAATCACATAATCGGCAGCCATCATCATATCCTTATCATGCTCCACAACAATGACGGAGTTACCGATATCCCTCAGCTCCTTCAGAGAATGAATTAGCCGCTGATTATCCCGCTGATGCAAGCCAATACTCGGCTCATCAAGAATATAAAGTACATTCACCAATTGCGAACCGATTTGAGTAGCCAAACGGATACGCTGACTCTCGCCGCCGGAAAGGGTTACAGAACCACGGTCAAGAGCAAGGTAATCCAGTCCCACATCCAACAGAAATTTCAAACGGGTGCGGATTTCTTTCAATATTTCGACAGCAATTTGTTTCTGTTTATTATCCAGATACTGATCGACATTCATCAGCCAGTCGTAAAGCTCATTGATATCCATACAAGACAGTTCATAGATATTCTTATCATGGATACGGAAATGAAGGGCTTCTTTATTCAATCTCGCTCCTTTACATTCAGGGCATACAGTAGTTTTTGCAAATTGTTCCGCCCACTTTTGCGCAGTGGCGGAAGCATCCTTTTCCTGTAACATCTGAATATACTTCACTACTCCCTCAAACGTTACAAAGTAATCGGAGGAAGTGCCGATAAGAGAGCTTTTAATCTTAATACGCTCATCCGAACCGTAGAGAATTTCATCAATGGCTTCATCTGGCAACTCCTTAACAGGAGTCTTCAAGGTAGCTTCATATTTTTCCAATAAAGCGGCAATCTGCCAGAAAATCATGCTATTCTTGTACTTACCTAATGGAATGACAGCTCCTTCGTATATAGAAAGTTCCCGATCCGGAATCACTTTTTCCACATCAATCTGATTCACAACTCCCAATCCCTTACATTTAGGGCAAGCACCTTGCGGAGAGTTGAATGAAAAATTGTGGGGTGCCGGCTCACGGTAAGACAAGCCTGTAACGGGACACATCAACCGCTTGCTATAATGGCGCACATTTTCGGACTGTAAATCAAGTATCATTAACAAACCGTCACCTTGCTGCATAGCGGTAGCCACACTATTTTTTAAACGGACATCATCTTTGTCCGTCACAATCAGTTTATCAATAACTACCTCGATATCATGGTTCTTATAACGGTCCAACTTCATGCCGGGTAATGCCTCCCTGATTTCACCGTCTACACGAACATAGAGATACCCTTTCTTACGCACCTGTTCGAACAGTTCTTTATAATGTCCCTTACGAGTACGGACTAATGGAGCCAGAATATAAATTTTCTTTCCTTTATAATCATTCAGGATCAAATCAAGGATTTGCTCTTCAGTATATTTTACCATTCTCTCACCCGAAAGATAAGAATAAGCTATACCGGCACGTGCATAAAGCAAACGCAAATAATCATAAATTTCCGTTGTAGTGCCGACTGTAGAACGGGGATTCTTATTCGTCGTTTTTTGTTCAATAGAAATAACCGGACTCAATCCCGTAATCTTATCGACATCGGGACGCTCCAGATTTCCCAGGAAATTACGGGCATACGCAGAAAAGGTTTCGATATACCGACGCTGTCCTTCGGCAAAAATCGTGTCGAACGCCAACGACGACTTGCCGCTTCCGCTCAGTCCCGTAATAACGGTAAGACTGTTACGGGGAATTTCCGCATCGATATTTTTTAGATTGTGCACGCGCGCACCATATACATTGATGTATTCTGTTTCTTCTGTCATTTATCTTAATATATTAATATCACTTTTAATCTTGTAATTAACTCCATCTGCTCCCTCCGCTTCTACCACTATAAAATAAACACCTTCAGGAACATTCTTTCCATGCGCAGTACCGTCCCATCCTGCATCAATATTCTGTAATCCCCAGCGGTAAAGTTCTTGTCCCCAACGATTGAAAATATACGCATTGAAGCGAACCAGCGACTTGTGCTTTACACGAAACACATCATTCACTCCGTCGCCATTAGGCGAAAAAGCATTCGGCACTTTAAGTTCCGATTCAGTAATGCGGATCATAAAAGTACCGGAAATATTCGTTTCTTCCGTCTCAACATCCGTTATAATCAGACGAACATAAAACATACCTGACTCCCGAAAACTATAAATAGTTTCAGCATCAAAACGTGTCAGAAAGATATCGTTGAAAGCAGCGTCGCGAGAAAAATTCCACTCATAACGCAGATTTACCGTTTCGTCCGATTCTCCTCCGGAATCTTCGTCTCTCCACACGAATCGGAATTCAAGAGGAGCAGCACCGGTATATGTATCATCTGGCGAAATGGTAACTTTCTCTTCAGGAATTGCTCCGTTTTCAGAAAGCAAGATTGCCACGGGAGACATATCCAACAGTTCTGTCTTTCCCCCGTCAGCCCACACCGGTAAATATCCAAGCAGCAACATTGCTGCACAACCGATATATGAAAACAATCCGCATCGCATAATACCTGCAAAAATAACGGTTTCCAAGCGAATATCAGCGGATACATGGGATTTTTCAGTTTTAAAATGCACAATATTATTTCTTAACGCATTCCTTTCGTTAATTTTAGGCAAAATTCTTACCTTTGCAGCTACTTTGGGAAATTGTAAACGTAAACCAACGATATCGAATGAGAACGATTAACCGGATTTTCTGCTCCTTGCTGCTTGCCGGCGCATGCAGTCTCGGTGCAATTGCGCAAGAGAACCAGTCATATTTTCTGCATACCATTGAAAAAGGCCAGAGCCTTTATTCCATATCCAGTATGTATGGTGTCACACAGTCGGACATCGTAAAGTTAAATCCAGGAAGTGATGAAAAAATATTCGTAGGACGCACTTTACGCATTCCACGTACGGCTGCCAATACGCAGACAGAGACCTTTCACACCATAGCACAAGGTGAAACGCTCTATCGGCTAACCGTCAAGTACGGTGTGTCTGCCAAAGCCATTTGTGATGCCAATCCCGGACTGAGTGCGGAAAACTTCCGCATCGGACAGGTAATACGCATACCTTCTGCCAGCGAAGCCGATGTAGTCACCACTGAAAATGTTACAGAAGTTGCCATCCCCACTATCCAAGGCCCCGTACAATCACGTTGCCGGGATATGCACAAGGTAAAACGGAAAGAAACCGTATACAGCATCAGTCGTGAATATGGCATCTCAGAGGCAGAATTAATAGCTGCCAACCCTGAATTGCAAGGTGAAGATAAGATTAAAAAAGGTACTTTCTTATGTATTCCTTATCCTACCGCACAAGTAGAGAAACCCGCGCAACCACAGGTAGCACCCAGCAACAGTGAATTATTCAGCGAAAATAAAAAAGAAACAGAACGTTTCAGCACTATCAAAGCCGCTCTTATCCTTCCTTTCCTGGATGTTTCCAAAAGTGAAGCAGCACGCATGGTAGAGTACTACGAAGGATTCCTCATGGCTGTAGACAGTTTGAAACGCAGTGGAGTTTCCATTGATCTATACACTTACAACTCAGGTCCTGAGAATGCGTCTCTGAACCCCATTCTTTCCAAAAAAGAAATGAAAGATATGGATATTATCTTTGGTCCGTTACACCAGCAGCAAGTCAAACCGTTGGCAGATTTTGCACAGAAGAATGATATCCGCCTGGTAGTACCATTTACCTCCAAAGACAACAACGTATTCCGCAACCCATCCATTTATCAGATTAATACTCCTCAATCATACCTTTATTCTGAAGTGTACGATCACTTTGTACGTCAGTTCCCAAATGCTAACGTAATCTTTATAGAAGCCAGCACGGGCACAAAAGATAAAGTAGAATTTATCAAAGGCCTGAAAGACGAACTGAAAAACCGTTCCATTCCTATGAAATCATTGAAAGAGGATGCAACGGTAGAATCTCTGAAAACTGTATTACGTACCGACCGGGAAAATATATTCATTCCCACTTCGGGAAACAACATGACTTTGATAAAGATACTTCCCCAATTGACTTTGTTGGTTCGCGATAATCCGGAAAGCAATATTCATTTGTTCGGTTATCCGGAATGGCAAACTTATACAAAAGATCACTTGGAAGCATTCTTCGAACTGGATACTTACTTCTATTCATCATTCTATACCAACAACCTGTTACCTGCCGCCATCAATTTCACAAAGAGTTATCGCAGATGGTATGGTAAGGAAATGGATGAACGCTATCCCAAATTCGGAATGTTGGGCTTCGATACCGGCTATTTCTTCCTAAAAGGTCTGTCGCGTTATGGTTCTGAATTAGAAAAGAACATGCAACGCATGGATCTGGTACCTATCCAGACCGGATTCAAATTCCAACGTGTAAACAATTGGGGTGGATTCATCAACAAGAAAGTATTCTTTGTACGCTTCACCAAGAATTATGAGTTGGTAAAACTGGATTATGATTGATTACAGAAGTTTTAAATCCAAAGACAATGAAGATAAAAAATAGTATAGGGGCTGCCTTGTTGCTTGCCGCATGGGCTTTGCCCAGCCATGCACAGATTGGCGAACAACGCCAGAACTTTGCAGTAGGCTTCAACGGCGGTATCAATATCAATAGCGTCAGCTTCTCTCCTACGGTCCGGCAAAAAAGCCTGATGGGTATCAACGGAGGCTTAACAGCACGCTATATCTCCGAGAAATACTTCAGCATGATTTGTGGTGCACAAGTCGAACTAAACTTTTCTCAACATGGTTGGAGTGAATTTGATGAAGATCACCCCGAACTGGAATATATACGCAAGATGAATTATGTAGAAATACCGCTTCTGGCACATCTGGCATTCGGCAGAGACCGCGGAGTGCAGTTTTTCGTTCATGCAGGTCCGCAAATAGGCTTTTTTATCAGTGATACCAGGAAGAAGAATGACGCATGGAACAACTATACCTCTACTCCTGAGCAACACGATAAGAATGTAGAAAACAAATTTGATTATGGTATTACCGGTGGTGCCGGATTGGAACTACGTACCAAAGCCGGTAATTTCCTAGTAGAGGGCAGATACTACTATGCCCTGTCCGATTTTTACAAAAGCACCAAGAAAGACTATTTCTCCCGTTCAGCACACGGCACTATAGTAGCGAAAATAACCTATCTGTTTGATCTCAAAAAATAAATTCCCTAATACAGAAAAAAAGAAATTCCCCAATACAAGATAAAAGAAAGCGTCCCGAGACTTCTGTACGAAATCCCGGGACGTTTCTCTTTTATCTGCTTTCTCTTATTTTCTCAATCTGAAACTATCCGCTGCTTTCACCATTACTTCATCACGATAAATAGCCCGGAAAGACAAATAATTCAAAACAATAGAAACTGCGGGGAGACACAGTGCCCAACCTAATTGGAAAGACATTGCCTCCAAATCATCTTTCAACATAAACATAAATACGAAAAATGCCGCATAATATCCAATCAATAAAATACTGTTGAATACCGTCATACGAACTTGCAACATCCGGTTACGAAACAGGAAAATAGTACAGAATGCCACAACAGTACTCAAAAACAAAATTCCAAATAATCCCCACGTAGATTGAAAGGCATCACTTGCCAGCGTCACACCCAATGGCTTAAAAACAAATGCAGTAACTCCATCCGAAGCTATAAATTGCCCTACCGGCAAACACATAGCTGCTATCAGCAAGCCTGTCACAATTAATAAATAGACAGATTGAATTCGTTGTATCATAGTTCTTTTTCTTTGTTAAAGCAACAAAGGTGTGCCTAAGTAAACTTTACTCGGGCACACCTTTGCAGTAATTTCATTTACTGTAATTTTTCTTTTTCTTTAGCCGGGTTACGATAGTAGATCTTACCTTCAACGTACTCTTGCGTTGCGATCAATGTCGGCTTCGGCAATTTCTCATAATAGCGTGAAATTTCAATCTGCTCCCGATTTTCGAATACCTCTTCCAGGTTGTCATTATAGGAAGCAAATTCTGACAGCTTCTTGGAAAGATCACTTTTGATTTCCACACTGATCTGATTTGCACGCTTACCTATAATAGATACGGTTTCGTACACGTTACCGGTATCTGCACACAACTCCATCATGTCACGGGTAACCGTGCTGCTGGGAGCATTAGTTTTCTTGTAATCCATAAATATCTAAATTAATATTATCCTAACTCTGTTTATCTTCATTCAATATCTTCTCTGAATCTTTAAAGATTCTATCGGCTTCCTTCATATATTTACTTTCAGGAAACTCGTTCTTGAAAGCGTAATATTCATCCACCGTTTCACGATAACGCTCTGCCCTCTTATCTTCCACACTATATATGGCCATTTCATATTTGGCACGCAAAATAAGAATAGACAGGTCTTCGCGAAGGTTTGTATAAGGATAGTCCTTCAAAGCGTTTTGCGCAGTAATTACACAAGACTGATAATTGTTTCCTAGGTAATTACCCAAGTTATAGTACAATTTGGCTGAAAGATATTCTTTCATCACCAATTTATCCTGCAACTTAAATATCATATCCTGAGCTTCTTCCTTCTTTGAACTTTGCGGGAAGTACTCCATAAACATTTGTAATTGCTGAATAGCGGCATAAGTACCAGACTGGTCAAGACGGGGTTCAGGGGTATCCAAATACAATGCTTTTCCTGCATGGAAACGTGCCAGTTCGGTAAACGTACCACGAGGATATACATTAAAATATTGAACGAATGTTTGGGCGGCTGTCTGATAGTCTTTCTGATTATAATAGCTCATACCCAGCATATAGAGGGATTCCTCTGCCTTGTCCGTACCCTTAAGGATAGCAATTAACTCATTAAGCAATGTTGCAGCACGATTATACTGTCCTTTTGCGAAGTAGTTCTTTGCCGCCTCATACTTATACTCATAGTCGGTGCTCTTTAACAGCTTATTGTATTCTCCACACGAGGAGAGCAACACTGCCGCAAGCAAAGTTATTAAGATATTCTTCTTCATTCTTAGCTTTTCAAATAATGTGCAAAGATAAAGGTTCGCACCGAATAAACCAATGATACGAACCTTAATTTTTCAAAAACCAGGAAATGACCGACAAACGCCAATCAATTCACGACGAACCGGGATAATGAACAGTCTGAAAAAAACAGTCATTATAATTTATACAAATCGCTCGCCGCAAGCAAATCTACTTTCTTTTCAGTCAGTACACGAATACAGTTTTCCATATCGTTGGGACGAATAATGACATTCGCCGTTTCACCATTGGCAAATGAATACATATATTCAATGAAAACACCCTCATCGGACAAAAAACGCAGGACTTTTGACAACGAGCCCGGAATATTAGGACAATTAATGCCCACCACATCCGTCACATTCACAGCAAAATGATTATCTTTTAAAGCTTTATATGCCTTATCCGGTTCAGACACAATGCCACGAAGAATACCAAAATCAGCATTCTCGGCAATACAGAGAGCGGAAAGATTGACACCTTCTTTCGCAAGCACTTCAGTCACTTCTGTCAGACGACCGGACTTGTTCTCAAGGAAAATAGAAAGTTGTTTTGCTACCATAATAAATGAATTACAAATTACTAATTATGAATTACAAATCGCGAATTACCAATTATGAATTACAAAATCGCTGTAATTAGTAATCGGTAATTCGTAATTATTAAAGTTTCCGATTATCAATCACACGTTTAGCTTTACCCACACTACGTTCGATGCTGCGAGGTTCTACCAAACGAACATCCACACCCAGTCCCAGGACACTTTGAAGACGACCGGCCAATTTTTTCTTTAATGCCAGCATTTTATTGATTTCATCAGAGTAGTATTCCGGACGCACTTCAACCTGTAATTCCATGGTATCGGTATTATTCTTACGATCCACGATCAAAAGATAATGCGGTTCAAATTCCTCCATTTCAAGGATGACAGACTCTATCTGAGTCGGGAATACATTGACACCACGGATAATGAGCATATCGTCACTACGGCCAAGAATACGATCCATACGAACCAGCGTACGTCCACAAGTACATTTGTCATAATGCAAGGCAGTAAGATCCTTGGTACGGTAACGCAACAGAGGCATACCTTCTTTGGTCAGATGGGTGAATACAAGTTCGCCTGTCTCACCGGGAGCAGCCGGTTCCAAGGTATTCGGATTGATAATTTCAGGGAAGTAATGGTCTTCGTTAAGATGAGTACCATGCTGACATTCACACTCATAACCTACACCGGGACCAGCAATCTCACTCAATCCATAGATGTCATAGGCTTTAATGCCCAGTTTTTCTTCAATCTCATTACGCATATTCTCTGTCCAGGGTTCTGCACCGAAAGCCCCTATTTTCAGTTTGAATTCTTCGCGGGGCAAACCGGAATCTTTAATGGCATCAGCCAGATAGAGAGCATAAGAAGGCGTACAACAAAGTACCGTAGAACCAAAATCATGCATTAAAGTAATTTGCTTTTCCGTGTTTCCGCTTGACATCGGAATTACGGAAGCACCTATATTTTCAGCGCCTGCATGAGCACCCAGCCCGCCTGTAAACAAGCCATACCCGTAGGCTACATGAAAAAAGTCGGAACTATCCGCACCATAAGCCGTAAAAGCACGCGAAAGACATTCTGCCCAAGACGAAAGGTCCTTGCGGGTGTATCCTACTACGGTGGGCTTACCTGTAGTACCGGACGAGGCATGAATACGTACGATCTGGCTCATAGGCACGGCACAAAGTCCGAAAGGATAATTATCGCGCAAGTCATATTTGGTAGTAAAAGGAAGTTTTACGATATCATCTATACTATTAATATCATCCGGAGTGATCCCCAGTTCCTGCATTTTCTTACGGTAGAAAGGAGTGTTGTGATAAACATGCTCCACGATCTTTTTGAGGCGAATGCTTTGGATTTTACGGAGACTTTCACGATCCATACATTCGATGCTTTCATTCCAAATCATGTCTTTGTTGTATTACATTGATGGTTATTATTAATTCTTATTTCCTGCAAAGGAATAAAAAAATTTTGTTTATCTCAAGTATTTTCCCGAATATTGCCGACCATAAGGAGAGAAAATGAATAAATTTGAATTAACATCCGCCTATAAGCCCACCGGTGATCAGCCGGAAGCTATTGCAGAGCTCACTGAGGGCGTACTTCAGGGAGTTCCGGCACAAACGTTACTTGGTGTCACCGGTTCGGGAAAGACGTTCACCATAGCTAATGTTATTGCTAATATCAATAAACCAACGTTAATATTAAGCCATAATAAAACGTTGGCCGCACAACTTTACAGTGAGTTTAAGTCTTTCTTCCCCAATAATGCCGTAGAATACTACGTTTCTTATTATGATTATTATCAGCCGGAAGCTTATCTTCCGTCTTCTGATACATATATAGAAAAGGACCTTGCCATCAATGATGAAATAGACAAACTGCGCCTTGCCGCTACTTCTTCCCTACTCTCGGGCCGGAAAGACGTAGTGGTCGTGTCTTCTGTATCCTGCATCTATGGTATGGGAAATCCATCCGACTTCTATAACAATGTGATAGAAGTACAGCAAGGAAAAGCATTCAGCCGGAACGTTTTTCTACGTCGTTTGGTGGACAGTCTTTATGTACGCAATGACATTGACCTGAATCGTGGTAACTTCCGTGTGAAAGGAGATACGGTAGACATTTATCTGGCGTATGCCGATAATCTGCTGCGTATCATTTTCTGGGGAGATGACGTAGACAGCATCGAAGAAGTCGATCCGATAAGCGGTGTTACCATCGCCCGCTTTGATGCATATAAGATATATCCCGCTAATCTGTTCATGACCACTAAGGAAGCCACTCTGCGAGCCATTCACGAGATTGAAGACGACTTGCACAAGCAAGTGCAATGGTTTGAAAATGAGGGACGTCCCTTTGAAGCGAAACGCCTTCAGGAGCGGGTTACCTATGATATGGAAATGATACGCGAATTAGGGCACTGTTCAGGCATAGAAAACTATTCGCGCTATTTCGATGGGCGTAAAGCTGGCAGTCGTCCTTACTGTTTATTGGATTTCTTCCCGGAAGATTTTCTGATTGTCATTGATGAAAGCCATGTAAGTGTACCGCAGATTCGAGCCATGTATGGGGGTGACCGCGCACGTAAAATAAACCTTGTGGAATATGGTTTCCGTCTTCCGGCTGCCATGGACAATCGTCCGTTGAAGTTCGAAGAATTTGCAGAAATGGCAAAACAAGTGATTTATGTGAGTGCAACACCTGCCGACTATGAACTTATCCAGTCGGAAGGTATAGTTGTGGAACAAGTGATTCGTCCTACCGGATTGTTAGATCCTATAATCGAAGTACGTCCCAGCCATAATCAGATAGATGATCTCATGGAGGAAATCCAGATACGGATCGAGAAGAACGAACGCACGCTGGTAACAACGCTTACTAAGAGAATGGCGGAAGAGTTAACAGAATTCTTACTGAATAACGATGTGAAGTGTAACTACATCCACAGCGATGTAGATACCTTGGAGCGCGTAAAGATTATGAGTGATTTGCGTGAAGGCATCTATGATGTCCTTATTGGTGTCAACCTGCTGCGTGAAGGGCTGGATTTACCGGAAGTGTCACTTGTAGCCATTCTTGATGCAGATAAGGAAGGTTTCCTACGTTCTCACCGCTCGCTGACCCAGACTGCCGGACGTGCCGCCCGAAATGTAAACGGAATGGTCATCATGTATGCCGACCGTATCACCGATAGTATGCGACTGACGATTGATGAAACGAACCGTCGCCGCGAAAAGCAGCTGAAATATAATGAAGAACATGGCATTACGCCTCAACAAATCAAGAAAGGGAAGAATCTGAATGTATTTGCATCAAATGCTCCAACAGAAGACAGTTATATCGAAAAAGGAGCGACGATCACTCCCCGCCCCTACATCGAACAAGAAAGCTCTGCTCATATTGCCGCCGACCCAATTGTACAATACATGTCTCGCTCGCAATTGGAAAAGAGCATCGAACGTACCAGAAAGCTTATGCAGGAAGCTGCCAAGAAACTAGACTTCATTGAAGCGGCACAATATCGTGACGAATTACTGAAAATGGAAGATATGCTGAAAGAAAAAGTCTAATACCACTTTTCTTAAAATAGTCCCTGCCTTTTCTTAAAATAAATAGAGAAAGCGGGGATTTTCACTAATAAGTGTTATTAAACATACTTTTTTTCTTGGATAATTTGCAGTTATCCTGAAAGTACGTATCTTTGCACTGTGTTTTTCATAGTATTAGATTTAAGGTTAACAAAGGTTGGAGTACAGCGGTACTCCTTTTTTTATGCCCATACATCAGTAAAAGAAGAGAAAACGGCATTAAATTAGTGGAGTATTTGCCACATTTAGTGCATTATTTGTTCCCCCTGTTGCTCCCAACAAAACATATATTTATTTTTGCAGGCATTCATATGAAACTCTAAAAATGCCATGAAAAAGATAATACTACTACTTGCTACAACTCTTATCAGTACAGCACACATCCATGCCCAGAAACTAACAGTACATACCATCGGAGATTCCACAATGGCCGACTATGTAGAAAATACCACCCATACACGCGGATGGGGAGAAATGCTGCAGGAATTCTTTACTTCGGATGTACGGATCATCAATTATGCCCGTGGAGGAAGAAGCTCACGTTCATTCACAGAAGAAGGACTGTGGGATAAAGTAAAAAGTAATCTGAATCCAGGAGATTACGTATTCATCCAGTTTGCACATAATGACGAAAAAGAACAGGGAAAAGATGGAGCAGACGGACGGGGGACGGCTCCATGGACTACTTACAAGACTTTTCTTGAACAGTATGTAGACGAAACTGAAGCACTGGGTGCTAATCCGGTTTTCATCACTCCAATCGTGAGACGTTATTTCACCAAAGCGGGAACGATCAGTCCTAAAGGCTGTCATGACATTGGCATTGCCCCTGATGACTCAACCTTAAACTATGTACGAGTTATGAAACACGTGGCGTGTGAGAAACAAGTCCCCTTGGTAGACATGACCACACTGACCAAGAATTTTGCAGAGCAACTGGGAGAAGAAACTACCATAAAATGCATATACGTACCAACAGACGGCACGCATACACAGGCTACAGGTGCTGCGTGTTATGCCGCACTCGTCGCTCAGGAATTGAAACAACAAGGCATACTTTCCGATTATATCCAGGAAGATGCACCACTTATTCTAAATCCCACCTCACTTGATTTTCAAACTATCTATATAGGAGATAAAGCAACTTTGTGTTTTGATCTCACCGGGTTAAAACTAATTCCCTCCAGTGGTATTTTACGTTTGGAAGCTCCACAAGGCATGACACTTTCCGATGCTCCCCAATCTTCACCTAAAACGGTTATCGAACTACCCTATTCAAATAGCAAATTATGGAATCAATGTTTTTATCTTCACTTCTCTCCTAAACATACGGAAAAAGTTTCTACTGTTATACCTATTACATATGGAAGCAATAAGCGGTTTCTTCCAGTGACGGCTATCAGCAAAAAGATCAGTCACCAAAGTCCTGTAATCCGGGAATGTCCCAACATTGCCGTAAAGAGCCTGATACAAACAGAAAAAGGTATCACGATAGAAACCGGTAAATGGCCTGCCGATATTGATGAGGACGGCAAACGTTATGCAGAAGTCATCATACAAAGCAATGAAAAGTCACTTATAATCCGCCGGATTTCTTTCACTCTGGAAGGGGAAATTTCTTATCGCCTCGCCTATGCACACGGAAAAGACTTTTATCCACGTACCGATCTGGCAGAACAGCCACATGCCCCAAAAGCTCCCGGTAAACAGATATTCCCTGTCAATGTAACGTTAAAGCCTCATGAACGCCTCCATATCCGACTTTTCCCATGGAGCACACGGCAAAGTAAAGAATTATATTTTAGAATAAAAGATTGCCGGTTTGAAGGAATGGAAATAGAATAAGGCTTCATTGGATAAGATCAGATACTCAAAGTACCTGATAGGAAGATTTCGGCCAGTTCTGCCTGATGTAATCAACTTTACTATCTTCCGTCACCAGATAATCAATGTCTCCTAAAGAAGCAACGCTATAAGCTTCAGCCGTATTCAACTTATGGCTGTCTGCCAGTATAATCCTTTTTTGCGCACGTTCCATCATGAGGCGTTTCATCATAGCCTCTTCCCTATCCGGTCCGGTAAGTCCTTGATGGGGATGTACATTACTGATACCCAGCACCAACCAATCCGGCCGTATAGTCTGTAATGCTTGGAAAACAGAAACTCCGACTGTCACTTGAGAAGAAGGAAATACTTTTCCGCCGAGGAAAATCAATTCCAGATTAGGATGATGCATCAAGACATTTACAATAGGAAAACTATTGGTATAAATGCTTAATTCCGCATCTACAGGAATCTGTCGAGCTACTTCCAGATTGGATGTACCACCATCCATCAACACAATATCTCCGGGCCTGAACAATGGAATCACCTTGGTTGCCATCTGCTGCTTTCCTGCTATCCCCGTATTCAGCCTATCGGTAAATTCTACCGGAATACCTGACCGGGCAATGGCACCTCCATGTACTTTAGTCAATAAACCAAGCTCATCCAATTCTGCCAGATCTCGCCGTAAAGTATCATCTGACACTCCCAGTTCTGAACTTAATGCGGTAATGTAAATCCGATAATTCTGATTAATACGGTTTAAAATGTACTGATGTCTTTCTTCTTTAAGCATATCTCCATGTGTTTAAATATTGCATATTACCGCAAATATACTTATATTTAAGCATGAAAACAATAAATACTGAGCGATTATTTGAAATTATGCGGAGTTTTGCAATTTATAAAATAGATAATATATAAAAACCGCAAGTACAAGAAAACCCCGCATAGTAGTAAAATAAGTAATAGCTCGCTTTTTATAAGAAAAACGAATGTTTAATTATTAATAAAACTTAAAAGTATGAGACAACAGATCTTGGTAGACATGGATGGAGTATTGGCAGATGTATATGCCCAGTTGATCATTTTCGAATACAGGGATTCAGGGATCAAACTGAACATTGAAAACATGTATGGAAAAACCGAACTGGAAGCTTTTCCTTCTTTCGAGAAACATGTGAGAAGTAAAGGTTTCTTCAGAACAGCTCCTCTTATTCCCGGAAGCATAGAGGGATTGAAATATCTGAATGAGAAATACAACGTGTTGATTGTATCTTCGGCCACCGAGTTCCCACAAAGTCTGAATGAAAAGGAAGAATGGCTGAGCGAGCATTTTCCATTCATCACGTGGGAACAAATGATATTTTGCGGCCGTAAGGATAGCATCAGAGGAAACATCATGATCGATGATCATCCCAAGAATCTTTCTACATTCGATGGAGAACGGTATTTATTTGCACAACCACATAATATGTGTGTGCCGGACCGTAACTATCACAGAGTATCGGGCTGGCAAGATATTATCAGGCTGTTATAGGGGCAATCATGATAGAAAATGAATCCTTTTCGTAGAGTTTATGAGATTGAAGTATCGCAATATTGAGTAGGCAGACTATCAGTATATGATAAAACACTATCAATTCATCTTATCGGAATTGCCTATCTTTGCCGCACTTATCAATATTCAGAAATCTAAAAAGAAGAAAAACATGAGCATCAGAAAACGAATGAATGTGTTGTTTGGAACGTTACTGCTGACCGGCAGTCTGTTTTCACAAAATGTATGCGTATCTACCCCTGAAACCTCCCTGGTACTCTCGGCACCTGTCGGTGGTGAGCTAAAACATGTATATTATGGAGATAAACTCTCGGAGGTAGATTTGCAGAATATAAATCTTACAGGAACTCCGGGCATGCCCGCTTATCCTGTGTATGGACTTAACTGTCCCGGAGAATCCGCTTTAGCCGTAAAACATGCCGACGGCAACATGACTTTGCAGATGGAAATCGTACAGGTAAAAACGAGCAAAGAAGAAAATGCGGAAATCACTGCCATCGAACTGAAAGACAAGGTATATCCTTTCTATGTAAACGTGTATTATAAAGCCTATCAAGATGCAGATGTCATCGAGATATGGACAGAAATCCGACATCAGGAAAAGAAACCGGTTATACTCAATCAGTTTGCCTCTGCTTTCTTACCTATTCGCCGGGGCAATGTCTGGCTATCTCATCTTTACGGATCATGGGCGAACGAAGGGCGTTTGTGTCAAGAGGCATTGGAACCCGGCATGAAGGTAATAAAGAATAAGGACGGGGTACGAAACTCGCACACCTCACATGCCGAAGTCATGTTCTCACTGGATGGAAAGCCACAGGAAAATGCGGGTTGTGTCATTGGCGCTGCCCTCTGTTACAGTGGTAACTACAAACTGCGTATTGATACGCACGACGATGAATATCACCGGTTCTTTGCCGGAATCAATGAGGAAAATTCAGCTTACTCATTAAAGAAAGATGAGATTTTCCGTACTCCCGAACTTGCTTTAACTTACAGTAATGAGGGATTAAGCGGAAGTAGCCGGAACTTCCATCGCTGGGCACGCCTGCACAAGCTTGCTCATGGCACTGTTCCCCGCAAGATTTTACTGAATAGCTGGGAAGGTGTCTACTTCGACGTTAACCAGGCGGGTATGGATCAGATGATGAGTGATATCGCTTCCATGGGTGGTGAATTGTTCGTGATGGATGATGGTTGGTTTGGCGACAAATATCCGCGTAAAAATGACAGTTCTTCTCTTGGAGATTGGGTAGTGGATAAGAATAAGTTACCCAATGGCATTGAAGGTCTGCTGAAAGATGCACAAAAGAACGGTGTCAAGTTCGGCATCTGGATAGAGCCGGAAATGGCCAATACAACCAGTGAATTTTATGAGAAACATCCGGACTGGGTGATTAAGGCTCCCGAACGTGACGTGGTGCAGGGACGTGGTGGTACACAAGTAGTGCTGGATCTTGCCAATCCGCAGGTACAGGAATTTATCTTCAAGATTGTAGATGATCTTATGAGTAACTACCCGGAAATCGACTACATCAAATGGGATGCCAATATGTCCATCTTAAATCATGGTTCCAATTATCTGACGAAAGACAATCAAAGCCACATGTATATTGAATTCCACCGTGGCTTTGAGAAAATATGCCAGCAAATACGCGCTAAATATCCGGACCTTACCATACAGGCTTGCGCCAGCGGCGGCGGTCGTGTCAACTATGGCATCCTGCCCTACTTCGATGAGTTTTGGGTAAGTGATAATACGGATGCTCTGCAACGTATCTATATGCAATGGGGAACTTCATATTTCTTCCCTGCCATTGCCATGGCATCGCATATCAGTGCCGCTCCCAACCACCAGACTTTCCGCACCATTCCTTTAAAATATCGCATTGACGTAGCGATGAGTGGTCGCCTGGGTATGGAAATACAACCAAAGAATATGACAGAAGAAGAGAAGACACTTTGCAAGAATGCCATCGCTGAATATAAAACGATCCGTCCGGTAGTGCAACTGGGTGATATCTATCGTTTAATGTCTCCGTATGATAAATTGGGAGTAGCTTCTATGATGTATGTAACGCCCGAAAAAGATAAGTCGGTGTTCTATTGGTGGAAGACAGAACACTTTGTCAACCAGCATCTGCCACGAGTGAAAATGGCAGGACTCTCTCCCGATAAACTTTACAAAGTGCATGAACTGAACCGGATAGATAATGATCCGCTGAGTTTTGAGGGAAAGACATTTAGTGGTGCTTATCTGATGGCGAATGGGTTGGAGATACCTTATAATCATAAGGTAGATTACCATAAGCAGAATGATTATTCAAGCAGGGTGCTTTGGCTGGAAGAGGTGAAATAGCAAAAAGTGATTAGGGTTTAGCGAATAGTGCCATTCGGTATATTATTTTTTAGACGCGGATGACGCAGATAACGCGGATTTAAAAGGCTACGCTATAGAAGTATTTTATTTAAAATCCGCGTCATCTGCGTCATCCGCGTCTAAAAGATTATTTATTATTTAACTCATAACCTTATAGAAACAAATTAATTCCCCCACCAATCCCAATAATTTCACATTTTTGCGTATGTTTGTACAAAAGTTCAATCCAGCAAATCTACATGGAATTATTAGTATATAAAGCCTCAGCCGGCTCAGGAAAGACATTCACCCTTGCTGTAGAGTATATCAAGCACCTGATACTGAATCCAAGGGCCTATCGGCAAATACTGGCCGTAACTTTTACCAATAAAGCTACGGCAGAAATGAAAGAACGTATTCTGCAACAACTTTACGGTATCTGGTTAAGTGATCCGGCATCAGAGCCCTACCTGAACCGCATCCGGGAAGATTTACGACAGAAAAACTTATCTGACTCTGACATCCGTCGGGCAGCAGGAACAGCATTGCAATACATGCTGCATGATTACAGCCGTTTTCGCGTAGAAACTATCGACTCCTTCTTCCAGTCCGTAATGCGCAATCTGGCACGGGAACTGGAACTGAGTCCGAACCTGAATATAGAACTGAACAACGCCGACGTACTGAGCGATGCCGTGGACAGCCTCATTGAAAAACTGACACCTTCCTCCCCTGTCCTGGCTTGGTTGCTGGATTATATCAACGAACGCATTGCCGATGACAAACGTTGGAATGTATCCGATGAGATCAAGCGATTCGGCTGGAACATCTTCGACGAAGGTTACATAGAACGCGGTGAAGGACTCCGGCAACAACTGAAAGAACCGGATATAATCAAACTGTACCGTAATGTGTTGCGGGAAATGGAGACCGAGGCTCTGGAACAAATGAAAAGCTTCTACGACCAGTTCATCGGAGAATTGGAATCACATGCACTCACCGCCGAAGACCTGAAAGGCGGAACGCGAGGCATAGGCAGTTATTTCCGTAAATTGCGTGACGGACGGCTATCAGACAAAGATGTGCTGAACGCCACTCTGAAGAATAGCTTGGATGACGCAAAGAATTGGGCCACCAAGACTTCGCCCCGAAAGAACGATATCATCCATCTGGCAGAAACAAGTCTGCTCCCTTTATTGCAGGATGCAGAAACATTCAGACCCCGCAACAACAAGACCGTAAACAGTTGCCGGTTATCACTGCAACACCTGAACAAATTGCAATTGCTTGCCCACATTGACGAAGAAGTACGGGAGCTGAACCGCGAACACAACCGTTTCCTGTTGTCAGACACCAATGCCTTGCTCCATAACCTGGTACGAGATGGAGACTCTTCATTCGTATTCGAGAAAATCGGTGCCAATATCCGGAACGTAATGATCGATGAATTCCAGGACACCAGCCGTATGCAATGGGATAACTTCAAAATCTTATTGCTTGAAGGTCTTTCACAAGGAGCCGACAGCTTGATTGTAGGTGACGTGAAACAATCCATTTACCGTTGGCGAAATGGAGACTGGGGAATATTGAATGCGCTGGGTACCAAAGAAACGCCTATTCCCTACCCTGTACGTGTAGAAACTTTAAAAACAAACCGTCGAAGCGAAACAAATATCATCCGTTTTAACAACAGTTTGTTTACGGCCGCAGTGGAGTACCTGAATATGCTCCATCTGAAAGAATTACAGGAAGATTGCCGCCCGTTGCAGCAAGCTTATGCCGACGTGGAACAGGAATCTCCACGAACCGAAGCCAAAGGATACATCAAGGCTACTTTCCTGGAACCGGACGAAGAACACGATTATACGGAACTGACCATCATCTCTTTAGGCGAAGAAGTACAGAGACTACTGGCTGCCGGTGTAAAACTAAACGATATCACCATCCTCGTTCGCAAGAATAAAAACATTCCTCCCATTGCCGATTATTTCGACAAAACAATGCATCTGCCTATTGTTTCAGACGAAGCTTTCCGACTGAATGCTTCACAAGCATTGTGCATGTTGATGGATGCTTTACGTTACCTTTCCAATCCTGATGATAAAGTAGCAAGAGCCTCATTAATTATAAATTACAAATTACAAATTACAAACGAAAACAAAGAAGGGCGAATGGAGAAGGAAGGAGCAAATGCGCCTGAAACGAAGTGGGATGATATACTAACTTCCCGACCGGAGGATGTATTGCCCGAAGCATTTGTCAACCGCATAGAGCCTCTTCGTCTAATGCCGCTATACGAATTACTGGAAGAACTGTTCAGTCTGTTTGAGATGAACCGGATCAAAGAACAGGATGCGTATCTCTTTTCTTTTTTCGATGCCGTAACGGAGTACCTGCAAAACAACTCATCGGATCTGGATGTGTTTATCCGCTATTGGGACGAAACCTTATGCAACAAAACAATCCCCAGCGGAGAAATGGATGGTATTCGTATCCTTTCCATTCACAAGTCAAAAGGATTGGAATTCCATACCGTCTTAATCCCCTTCTGCGACTGGAAGTTGGAGAATGAGACCAATAATCAATTAATATGGTGTTCACCTTCCGAATCACCTTTCAGCGCACTCGACATTGTTCCGGTCAATTATTCCTCTACCATGGCAGAATCAGTATACAGGCAAGAGTATCTTAACGAGCGTCTGCAACTTTGGGTGGATAACCTGAATCTGCTCTATGTAGCATTTACCCGTGCCGGAAAGAATCTCATCCTTTGGAGTAAAAAAGGCCAGAAAGGAACAATGTCCGAACTGCTTGCCAATGCACTGCCACATGTAGCCGCCCAGGAAGGTAATGAAAACTGGGACGAGGAAGAACCTTACGAAAGCGGAATACTCTGCCCATCGGAAGATAGCAAGCCGACGACGACCGCCAAAACCTCAGTCAACCGCCTTGCTCAAAAGCCTGACAAGCTCCCGGTACACATGGAGAGCATGAGGCATGAAATCGAATTCCGGCAATCAAACCGTTCAGCCGATTTCATTCAGGGAGTTGACGAAGATGAATCAGACAATCGCTTCATAAACCGGGGACGCTTACTGCATACTCTTTTTTCAGCCATTGAAACAGAAAAGGACATCGACAATGCCATCGACCAACTTATATTCGAAGGCATCATCGGCAAACCGGAAACAGAAGATGAAATCCGAGAACTGACCCGGCATGCCTTTTCCATCCCCCAAGTGCAGGATTGGTATTCGGGAGACTGGCAATTGTTCAACGAGTGCGACATCATCTGGCAAGAAAAAGGGGAACTCCGAACCCGCCGACCGGACCGCGTCATGATGCGCGACAACGAAATTGTTGTCGTGGACTTCAAATTCGGAAAACAGAATAAAAAATATAATAAGCAAGTGCAGGGATATATGCAACTGCTCACACGCATGGGATACCCGAAAGAAAACATAAAAGGATACCTGTGGTACGTAGAAGAAGATTTAATAGAAAAAGTATAAAGAATCATGGTACGAGGAAAGCAAACTTGCAAAATCTTAAAAGATATCCGCCGGCAAATTGCCGAAGCAAATGATATCGAATATATCACTTCCGAATGTCAATACAAAGGGGATTGTACGGGTACATGTCCCAAATGCGAGGCAGAAGTGCAGTATCTGGAGCAACAACTGGCACGTAAACACATGGCAGGAAAAGCGATTACCATACTTGGAGTATCCGCAGGATTGGCAACAATGATGCCACAACCTGCCTGTGCGGAGCCGATCCATTCCGAAGCTCCGCATGGTTACTATATAGTAACTCCGGAAATACAGGAGAAACCGGTAATAAGAGTCCTCCCGCCGGACTCTCTCGTACAGGAGGTTATTCCGCAAGATACTACCATATATGGCACAAATCAGTACGATGCACCGGATACAATGCCCGAATTTCCCGGGGGCATGATCGAACTGATGAAATTCATAAGCAAAAAATTAGATCTGAAACTACCCGTTTATCAAGGTAACGGAACCCAAGGACGAACCACAGTCAGATTTGTCATCGAAAAGGATGGGAGTATCACAAATGCCAGAATCCTCAGAGGCGTTGATCCGTATTTAGATAAAGAAGCTCTGCGCGTAGTCAGAGAATTCCCTAAATGGAAACCCGGTACGGTAGCGGGACAACCTGTACGTGTGGAATATACTGTCCCGGTCATGTTTCGATTGCAGTAGATATAAGGCAATTATAAATCAGAATAATCATGGTACGAGGAAAGCAAACATGCAAGATATTAAAAGACATTCGCCGGCAAATTGCCGAAGCAAATGATATCGAATATATCACTTCCGAATGTCAATACAAAGGAGATTGTACAGGCACATGTCCCAAATGTGAATCAGAAGTACGATATCTGGAACATCAACTGGAACGACGGCGCATGGCGGGAAAAGCGATCACCCTATTAGGATTGTCCGCAGGGATTATCGCAATGAATGCCTGCGCCAACTCACCAGGTCAGTCAGCAAAGAACACCTCAGAGATCAAACTTGAGTGTCAGAGCGTGCCGGCGGATAAGGACTCACTCTTTTTAATCAAAGGTACAGTTACAGACAGTCTGACTCAAAAACCAATTGTCGGGGCCAATGTCTCTGAAAAAGAAACTACAAACGGTACTCTAACAGATGCGAATGGTGAGTTTACACTAAAAGTTTCCGGTAAATATCCGCTAATCATCCAATACGTTGGAATGGAAACACAGGAAATTGAAATAAATAAGAAGGGAGCAACTTACATTCAGGTTGCACTGCGTGAAAGTAACATTACAATGGGAGAATGTCCGACGGAAACAATAGAATCCGGAGAGATACTGGAAGGAGATGTTGATTACGAAACAATAGAAACAACACCACCGGAATTTCCCAGAGGCACACAAGCTTTAGATACAGAGTAACCGTACCCATAATATTCAGTGCAGAATAGTTATCAAAAACAAAAGATTAAGATGCAAACTTTTCTTCAATTAGTTGCCCAAGACTTATACAAAAAAATAGGAAACGATCTTTCACGGGTCGCCATTGTTTTTCCGAACAAACGTGCCAGCCTTTTCTTCAACGAGCATTTGGCGGCACAAAGTGACCGCCCTTTATGGTCTCCCGCTTACGTCAGCATCAGTGAACTGTTCCGACAGCTTTCTCCATGGAAGCTGGGCGACCCCATCCGCTTGGTTTGTGAGCTCTATAAAGTATTTCGTGAAGAAACCCATAGTGAAGAAACACTTGATGATTTCTATTTCTGGGGAGAACTTCTTATCAGCGATTTCGATGATGTCGATAAAAATCTTGTTGATGCCGACCGTCTATTCTCTAATCTGCAAGACCTGAAAAATATCATGGATGATTACGACTTCCTTGACTCCGAACAGGAAGAAGCCATCCGTCAGTTCTTTCAAAACTTCTCCATCGAGCGACGCACGCAACTGAAAGAGAAGTTCATCTCCTTGTGGGATAAATTAGGCGATATTTATCACGGCTACCGCGACAATCTCGCAGAACTCGGCATTGCTTATGAGGGTATGATGTATCGCTACGTCATGGAAGAAATGCAACCGGAAAAGCTAAAATATGACCGGTATGTTTTCGTTGGTTTCAATGTATTGAATAAAGTGGAAACCCGTTTTTTTGAGCGTCTGCGTGATGCCGGCAGAGCATTGTTCTATTGGGATTATGACTTGTTTTACACCCGTCTGCCTCGTGAAAAGACTCCGCCTTACACGCATGAAGCCGGCGAATTCATTCTCCGCAACCTGAAAATCTTCCCCAACGAACTACCCGAAACCGTATTCGACGTATTAAGACATCCTAAAAGTGTACGTTTCATCTCCGCCCCTACCGAAAATGCACAGGCACGCTATTTGCCGGAATGGGTACACTCCGTAATGAAAAATGATCCATCAGGTACACCAACCCAGGAAAAAGAGAATGCTGTGGTACTTTGTAATGAATCTCTTTTATTACCCGTACTCCACTCCATACCATCAGAAGTAAAGAATGTCAATATCACGATGGGATTTCCGCTGGCACAGACCCCTGTATACAGTTTCATCAGCGCACTCATAGAACTGCAAACCAATGGCTATCGCAGAGATACAGGACGTTATTCATACGAAGCCGTCCAGGCTGTATTAAAACATCCCTATACACGCCAATTGTCCCCCTCCGCAGAAAAACTGGAGAAACAGCTGACGAAAGACAATCGCTTCTACCCTCTGCCTTCCGAATTAAAGCAAGATGAGTTTCTGGAACAGGTATTCACTCCGCAGACCGGCATTTCAGCCCTCTGCCAATACCTGACGGATACACTTCGCGAAGTCTCCATCCTCTACCGGCAAGAACAGGAAACAGATGATATTTTCAATCAGCTTTACCGGGAGTCCTTATTCAAGAGCTATACCCTCATCAACCGTCTGCTCAGTCTTATTGACAGTGGCGAACTTAATCTGCAAACTGACACTTTGAAACGTCTTCTTTGCCGCTTGCTTGCAACCTCAAATATTCCGTTCCACGGTGAACCAGCCATCGGTATGCAAGTAATGGGAGTGCTGGAAACACGTAACCTCGATTTCCGAAACCTCATCATGCTCTCCCTCAACGAAGGTCAGTTGCCCAAAGCCGGTGGAGAATCATCCTTCATCCCTTACAATCTGCGAAAAGCTTTCGGCATGACCACCATCGAACATAAGAATGCGGTCTATGCATACTACTTTTACCGACTGATACAACGCGCTGAAAATATCACCTTATTATATAATACATCTTCTGATGGACTGAACCGTGGAGAAATGTCCCGTTTCATGCTGCAATTTCTTGTTGAATCGCCGCACGATATTTCACGCGAATACCTGGAAGCCGGACAATCTCCTCAAAGCGGCAGAGAAATCCGTATAGAGAAAACACCGGAAATCATTGCGAGAATGTATGAGAAATACAATCTCGTCCGCCATCCCAAAGCACTGTTCTCTCCTTCCGCACTCAATGCTTATCTGGATTGCCGTTTGAAATTCTACTATCGTTATGTGGCCGGATTAAAAGCTCCCGATGAAGTGAGTGCTGAAATAGACTCTGCACTGTTCGGTACTATCTTCCACCGTTCAGCCGAATTGGCATATAAGGATCTGACTGCAAATGGAAAAGAAATACGAAAAGAAGACCTGGAGCAACTGTTACGCAATGACGTGAAGCTACAGAATTATGTAGATACAGCTTTCAAAGAAGAGTTCTTCCACGTTCTCCCCACAGAAAGGCCTGAATATAATGGTACGCAACTTATCAATGCCAAAGTGATTGCATCCTATCTCCGCCAATTGTTGCGCAACGACCTGCAATATGCTCCTTTCACCATGGAAGGTATGGAAGAACCTGTAAACGAGATCATGGAAATAGAAACTCCGCAAGGAAAACTGGCACTGAATATCGGTGGTACCATCGACCGTATGGACAGTAAGGGCGATACCTTGCGTATTGTAGACTATAAAACCGGTGGCAGCCCCAAAACTCCCGAGAATATAGAGCAACTGTTCACTCCTGCCGACGGACGTCCGAATTATATTTTCCAGACTTTCCTGTACGCTTCCATCATGTGCCGCAAACAATCGTTGAAGGTTGCCCCTTCCTTGCTCTACATTCACCGTGCAGCATCAGAAACTTATTCTCCTGTAATTGAAATGGGGGAAGCCCGCCAACCAAAAATACCGGTCAACAACTTCGCTTTTTATGAAGATGAGTTTCGCGAACGCCTGCAAAACCTATTACAAGAAATATACAATCCGGAAGAACCCTTCACACAAACTGAAGATAAAAGGAAATGTGAGTTCTGTGATTTCAGAGACCTGTGCAGGCGCTAATAAAAAAACAGACCGTCCGTTCACCTGGAACAGACGGTCTGTTTTGTTTTTCTTTATTGTATCATTTATTTTTTCAACGGAACTGAAAAACTGAATATAGAACCTTCACCCTTCTTCGAAGTAAACCACAACTTACCACCATTCTTCACCACAAAGTCCTGGCACAACAACAATCCCAAGCCGGAACCTTCTTCGTTGTTAGTACCGAATGTACTGAAGTGAGTATCTGTATGCAGCAATTTCTTTTGTCCTTCTTCATCAATACCGCAACCGTGGTCTTGCACGCTGACTACTGCCATGCCATCCTTCGCTTCCAGCTTCACCAGCACCTCAGAGTTTTCGTTACTGAACTTAATAGCATTGCTTATCAGATTGCGTACTACGGTCTTCAGCATATCGATGTCGGCAGATACAGCTAACTTCTCCGGTTTCTCTTCACGGATTGTAATCTTCTTCATACCGGCTACCATATTGAAAATGTCGATCACTCCATCTACAACCTCCACTACATCAATGTCCTGATATACTACATTCAACTTACCAATCTGGCTCTTGGTCCACTTCAGCAAGTTATCCAGCAAAGAGAACACATCTTCTGTCGTCTGGTTTGCCATTGTCAGCAGTTCATACATCTCATCACCGATTTTCTCGGACGGCAGGTTCAATATCAACATATTCAGCACCATCTTGATAGAGCCCATAGGAGAACGTAAATCATGAGCAATCACCGAATAAAGTTTGTCACGTCCGGCAATGGTACGTTGCAGTTCTTCGGTCTTATTCAAAATAATACGTTTGGCAGCTACCAACGAAATCTGGTGGGTTACACGGATAATCAGCTCTTCCTTGTTAAAAGGTTTGGAGATAAAGTCATTTGCTCCCACCTGGAAACCTTTTACAATATCCGTCGTGCTGTTTAGTGCAGTCAGGAAGATGATAGGAATATCTGCGGTTTTGGGATTTGCTTTCAAATGTTGTGCCACCTCAAAACCACTCATATCCGGCATCATCACGTCCAGCAACACCAAATCCGGGTTTTCCTTATCTACCTGCTCTAATGCTTGCCGACCGTTACTTGCCGTAGCGATTGCAAATTTTTCATTTGTCAAGAGTACCTTCAACAATAATACGTTGGACATCACATCGTCGACGATGAGAATTTTGTACTCAGAAGGATTAATTTCCATATTCATCTTATACAATATTGTTTTCCCGTTTATCTATATAATCTATTTACGATATTCCTTAAAATATTCCACAATCCGCTTCAAACCGTCTTCCAGTTCAATGGCAGGCTTCCAGTTCAGCTTCTCTTTTGCCAGCGTGATATCCGGCTGACGTTGTTTAGGATCATCATGCGGAAGTGGTTTGAACACCAACTTCGACTTCGATCCTGTCAACTGAATCACTTTTTCCGCTAACTCGAGGATGGAAAATTCATTCGGATTTCCAAGGTTCACCGGACCAATAAATTCATCCTCCGTGTTCATCATTCTCACCATTCCCTCTATGAGGTCATCGATATATTGAAAGCTTCGCGTCTGATCTCCTGTTCCATAGATAGTTATATCATGATCCTGTAATGCCTGAACCACAAAATTGGAAACCACCCTTCCATCATTCGGCAGCATTCGTGGGCCATACGTGTTAAAGATACGAATAATTTTAATACGAATGTTGTTTTGCCGGTGATAATCCATAAACAAAGTTTCAGAACAACGCTTCCCTTCATCATAACAAGAACGGATGCCTATTGGATTTACGTTTCCCCAATAACTTTCTACTTGAGGATGCACTACCGGATCACCATATATTTCACTGGTAGAAGCTTGTAGAATCTTGGCATTCGTCTTCTTTGCCAATCCCAGCATATTAATGGCTCCCAATACAGAAGTCTTTATCGTTTTGATCGCATCATATTGGTAATGTATCGGTGATGCCGGACAAGCTAAATTGTATATTTCATCAAGAGTTTCGGTATGATAGGGAAATTCCACATCGTGATGCACAAACTCAAAAAGAGGATTGCTTTTCAGATGCTCGATATTTGCTTCCGCGCCGGTAAATAGATTGTCAAGACATATCACATGATGTCCTTCATTTATCAACCGTGTGCATAAGTGCGACCCTATAAAACCAGCACCACCGCTAACCAATATATTTTTCATGTAAGTTTTTTATAATGTCCGAAGGCTTATGAAACCTGTTCGTTTGTTTATGATGGCAAAAGTAGGAGATTTGGTTAACTTATGCAAGTTTGTAACAAGATATTTCACTTGTTAATGATAACAAAAGAACATAATAGAAACAAAAATGCCCCAAACGGGCATTTTATTCTTCGGGAACCGGCGTTTCAACCGGATTTGGAATACTAAAACTTTTGTCCGAGAACAAATCCGCCAAGCCGGAAATCTGCTTCAAACGAAGAAGTTCATCACGATCCATGCCTATATTTTTCATAATCCATTGGTCGGACATACCCGCTTTATCCAGTTCGGCCACGATGTGGCACATCAGTTCGATATTGTGCGAACCTCGTGCACGGTTATGCCGGATGGTAGATGCCATTCGATTAGATAATTCTTTATCAATCACCACTACAGGCAACAAACCGTTTTCCCGCTGATAAATTCGCTTGGAGCTTCTCAATACACTATAACGATGATACCCGTCTACCAGTATATAACGGTCGGTTTCGTTATCATAATAACATACGCAAGGCATCGTAAAACCATCCTCCCAAATAGAAAGTTCCAGTAATTTCATTTCAGGTGGTGCCACTATGTTGGGATTATAATCATTCGCCACTATTTTCTCCAACGGCACAGCTTTTACAGCATATACCGGACTTTGATCTACACTCATAACATCATATTTTTGAATTGTTCCATTATTTTATCTCGTTTGTATGCTTCCTCCTTATTTAAGGCAAAACCCATATATTTGCAGGCATGATCATTCTTCAGAATACATACACACATTCTCTTATACGTGGGGATCTCACGAAACTCAGAAATGTCTATGTCATCCAGATAATCCATTTTAACGGGCTTTTTATTCGTTTTATAATTGGTCGTATTCACCACTTCCAATGACACACCGGCTTTTCTTAGTTTCTCAATGGTCTCCTCAGCAAGACACCCGCCTTTCGTACGCCAGAATTCAATGCTGACAGTCAGTTTCTTCAAATAATTGCGTCGGGTAGTTTCGGGCAAAGTAGAAAGCAGGAATTGCATGAATTCTTTCCAGGTATATCCCTTCGGCAAACGGACGGTTTGCCAGCCCATAGCATGGGTTCCGCCATAAATTCCGGTAAAGTTCACCCCATTAACACGGCCTACCATCTTGCCCCATGTACTTGGATCAATCACTTTATAAAGGCGAAGACTTTCCTGAGCTTCACAAAGGAAGGGGCTTGCTACGCGCTGGCGCTCAATGTTTACACCTGCTTTATAATATAAATCATATAAATGATTATAGTCCCAGCCAAACCTTCCATTGGCTACCCAGATATCTGTCGTTTTCCAGTCGAAAACAGGATAAGCATTGAATATATCATTTCCAATTTTAGAAGTCCATCGGTAATTATGATACATCTGATATTTCCGGGCAAGGTGAATACTGCGCCAGCGATTGAAACTTTCCTGCGTACGAATACCTATGAGAAAGCAGGACCGAACCGCATCTTTCCTTGCATGCAACCATTTGGCAAAATGCATCTGAAATTCATAATCCCACATTGCATCCGTATAAAAAGGGAAGTTCTCTACGGTCATGCTGCCTTCCGGTATGTTCCGCACCCATATATCACGCATTTCCGGATCCCAAGGACGCCAATAATTCTGATACATAGACGTACAGGTGGTTACTTTAAAAGGTACGCACACGCGATATACCTCCAGAATATCCTTATTAGCTTCCAGAATACGGTCCACGTAATCGATAGTCATGCTATACTGAATTTCATAATCCATGTGGTAAACAGAAAGTTTACGCTTCAGATTATTGCGACGGATGTAATCAATGCATAAATTCAATAACACACCACTATCTTTCCCTCCCGAAAAGGATACACAGATATTATCAAATTCTTTAAATATAATGTGTAACCGTTCTTGTGCTAATTCATATACATTCTTCTGAACCTCCCCCATTCTATTTCTCCTTATTCATTTTTACATAGCGTTTCCATTCTTTCTCCACAGAAAAGCCTAATTCCTGGAATATTTTTTGATGCTCAATAAATGTAACCGAGCTCAACTGCTTATCTTCATCCGTGCTGTCTATAACTTTCTCCAAAAGAGCTTTTAATACTTCTGCATTATTCTCCTTTATATAATAGTTATTAATAATTGCTTCCGATTTCTTATGTTCCAGTGGTATAAAGCCAACTATTTCTTTTCCTTCCACCGCAACAAACCATATAAAGTTTTCTGAAGTGCGAAAAGGATAATTATAGTTCTGTTTCAATACTACAGGATTCATAACCAATGGAGCGACCAGTTGATACAACCGTTTCTCCGTGCCTTTTAATTCAACTATTTGTGTCATTATCGATTTGTTATTTATTATGGTTTGAGTTTACATTCCCACATAAAATAGTGCAGACAAAATTAAATAAAAAAAGAATAGAGACAATAAAGAATGGAGAAAATTAATAAAATTATATTTATTAAACATATGAATCTTAAACTACAGTATATTTCTATAAAATTGCTTATTGAGTTAGCCGGTAAAATCGTTGCCACAACCTAACGCATTGCCCGGCGATACCGTGGTTCACATCTGTGCCGCTTCGCTCCGTATCAATTATATGAAAATAGAAAATTTCATTTTCAACCGATTACCCAAAAGAGTAAATAGAAGTAATGTATTTTCATAACATTAGCATGAAAATATTCAGCTCTGTTTTTGATATAAAACCATTTATAGACAAATCCTGAATGGAAGAATTAAGGAAAGCATTATTTACTGATATTCAATATATTAAGCAAGAGAAAAAACATCATATTGGTGTCATTTTGGTGTCAGTGTCACCTATACACGCATTTGGAAGCAAAAAACAGAAAAAGGAAGTATCGATATGTTTATATTTAAGATAAAAAGAGAACAAGCTCAATTTACGGCAAAAAATTCCGCACAGACGGTACATGTATACATATTTCACAATCTAAATATCTACTCTTGCAGTGCAGAAGAAAGAGAATTGAAGAACATGCTAAAAGACATAAAAAAGTATAAACACAAAATACAAATTAAAAATAATACACTATTAATCAACAAGTTGCCAATAAATTCAAGCCACACACTCTCCAAAATACATGTATAGGTGACACTGACACCAAAAATGACACCTATTCACTCGCCAGAACCTTGCCGATAAGGATTGATTTAGTAAATATATTTCCAATACTATATCAATAGTATTAGAAGAAGCAATGTTCTGTCCTGAAAGAAGCAATGTTCTATTCAAAAGCATTGCTTTATATGCGACATAACATTGCTTCATATTCTATCTCATGAAATCAAGTTTAGAGCCTATTTATCAAACAGCCCAGTTGCGCAATACAACATCCTATAACGAAGCTCACGCTCTCCAATATGGTTAACAGAAGTTGTAATCGATACAATTTTGGATAAAATTCATAAAAATATCATTGTTTTGATTATTTCCTGTAGAAAATACTACCTGCACTCAAAACTTTCCTATGCAACTGTTGTTGTTATGATCCCAACAGGACGTACGCAACCAAAATTAGTATTGGGAAATTTTATAAACAATTATTTTTATAAGACATGAAAATTAAACAGTTATTATTAGCAGGAGTCGTAAGTATAGCATTATTCTCTTGCAGTGACAAAGACGATGTTTCTGTTTCACAGGACGAAATAAAATCCATTTCAGTATCATTAGGCGGGATCAAGACAAGAGCTTCTTCTCCAACAGATATCATCACATCGGATATTAAGAATGTGAACAGTGTATTAATCAATCTGACTGACGTAAATGGAAAAATCATAACTTCCAAAGCCGTCACCAAAGATGAAGTGCTTAACTCCGACTGGAATAAATTGACCGATCCAGCAAAAGGATTGAAGTTCATAAACATTCCCGAATCCGTTTCTAAAGTGTATATTTATGGAAATCCCGGGAATGCCGTAACTAACAATGTAGTTAATACCAAGTTAGCTAATCAACAGGGTAGCGAAGTGCTTTACTATGGTATGGACGATGATCTGAAACCTATCGTTAATGAACCGATAGATCCGACTCCGACAGCAGGTAAGACTTATACGGCACAAGTGACCATAGCCCCTATTGTAGCCCGACTGCAAATTACCAAGATTTCATTCAAGAATTCAGGTAACTTCGATTTTACGCGAACCATTGACGGAACAGATAAGAAAGCAACAGTTAGTTGGACAGGATTCTCAGGAAATGTAAAAGGCTTCTATATGAATAACTTCTATAACACTTACAAGAATCCGGGAACAATGGACAACCTGCTTCTGAACTCAACTTTCGAAGGACATATCCATGATGGTATGTGGACTTTTGACACGACTCCGATAATAGACGCAGCTCCGTTTGCCAGCTACATTATATATAATGAAGACGGAACCTACGGTAACCTGCCACTGGATTTAGCCGGCAAATGTTATGCTTTCAATTTCTTCCCGGGCACAGCCATACCGCAATTGCATTTAGATCTTTCTGATTTGAACATTACCGGCCTGAAGTCATCCGATACGGAAGTGTTTAACCCGGACTTAGCAAATGGCGCACGCTTTGCCAACCTGGTGAAGTATTATAAAGAAGTAAATACTGAACTGACAGCAGCCGACTTCAAACCCGGTACCCTTTATAATATGGAGATAGAGTTAGTTCCGATGCTCGACAATGACTTAGGAAATGTACAATACAACGTACTGGTACACGTCACAGTCGCTCCGTGGAATGAAGAGACAATCACTCCGGGATTTGATCTGGAACAATAAGTTTCAGACTCAACAAACCCTGAAATATGAAAAAGGCAATAATTCTATACATCCTGCTACTGGTAACAGTAACAGGGTGTATAAAAGAAAACCTTGATGATTGTGAGACAACTTTGTACTTCAGCTACCTGGGTGATGGAACAAAGGAAATCTTTCCTCAGAAAATAGAAAAGGTAGATATGTATATATACAATCAGAACAATGTATTTGTACAGAAAACAGTTCTCAACCGGAAAGAGCTCAACCGCCAACGCGGCACTACCTTGAATTTGCCAAGCGGTCAATATCACATTATATGCTGGGGAAACTCCCTCAACGACACACGGATAAACGAAGGTTCATCCTTGCAAAACAACCTTGTCGGAGCCCCGCATTATTTTACGAAAGAGTTGATATCGACCAATGACAGTCTGTATTTTGGAGAAAGAGAGATTACAATTGTCAATGAAAGCTATAAGGTTGACACCGTTTATTTCAGCAGTGCGCATATAAAAATGCAAATAGAGCTGGAAGGACTGGATGTTGGCAGTACACGTGCAGCCACTTCCCCCGTCAGTATAGAAATGGGGAAATTAAGTTCAACAGTGGACTTCACCAAAACGTTTTCAAACGAACGCGTCTCTTATTTCCCGTTGGTAACTTTTGACTCCAACGTACAAAAGTTTGGTTCAAAATTCAACGTATTACGATTTAATGATGATAATGAAGTATATCTGCGATTGCGCGACCTTCAGAGCAATGAAGAATTATACACCATGCAATTAAAGGACTTCATGAAAGATAATAATATTACTGTAAATGGCATCAATGAAGCTGCGGTAGGCATCCGCATCTATTTCAATGGAACCGCCATCACAGTAAAACCCTGGGACGAGGAAGTGATCAGACCGGGGATATAACCCCCAATGTATATGAAGCTAAAATTAAAATACCGGTTCTGTTTGCAGTTGTTTGCCATGGCACTGCTACTGTACTCTTGCAGTGAAAACGAGACGCCGATATCCGATACAACCGATAATCAGGCCCGGCTAAACTTTCTGATCAAAACGGCTCCTACAAACAAAGCTTTGATTCATGGAGACGATGGCAGCTTTTCCAGTCTGGCACTCTATATTTTCAATAAAGCAGACCAGCACTGTGAATATTCGGAACTGATTCCGGAATTCACCCCGCAGAGACTGGAAGAGTTTTCACGCTCTGTCAATGTGTCGCCACAGACAAAAGTAATTTATGCGATTGCTAATTATAACGATCCCGATAAGACCTTTTCTGTTCCGGTGTCTCCCGACCTTACATTGCAGCAATTGGAAAGCCTGACGGTATCCGGCAACGCTTTTACTGACAGCAATATCCTGATGGTCGGAAAAAAGGAAGTTGCAATCAATAGTGAATATGTAGTAGCGGAAGTTCCTATGGAACGCCTGGTAGCACGGCTGGACATCTATATGTTCAAGAATCAGGGATTGGAGAGTTCGAGTGTAGTTGTTAACTCCATAGAATTTGTCAATCAGATACTTAATACAAATAGTAGTCCGGAGGTAACATCAATGCCGACGCCCATTAGCAAGAAGAATGTTTCGGAGGTATTTCTTGGAGGAACAACTCTGCAACTTATGCCGTCTGATTTATCTGAAATAGTACCGGAGAATGCACATGCTTCATTCTATACATATCGAAATATAGTTCCCAACGCTACACCGGACGCTAACACTCCCTATATCCGCATAAAGGCACTGTTCAACGGGATTAGTTATACGTACAGGGGATATCTTACCGACCAGGGGCAAACAGCCCATAAGTACAGCCTGCTGCACAATACAGTTTACCGCGTCATGGCTATGCTCGATCATCCGGATAACCAGCTGATAATTAAAACAACTCCTTATCCATGGGAACTTACCTCATCCGAAATAGGACAAGATATCACGGAGGATGACTATCAGCTTCAACCGTACAATGGAGATGACACCGGTGCCACTACAGGCTTCGTGCAATTTCCCTACATAGCGAACGGAGAAGCTCATAATGAGACTTCCTATGCCAACTACAGTTTTAGTCTGACAGCCCCTGCCGGTGCCATCTGGACTGCCACTCTGACCAACGGACTTGACTTTACGTTCGGCACGGACGATGACCTCAACGTCTCCAAAGGGATAGCCCGTGATGAAGCATATACGATAAAGGTAGGAGCCACCAAACGCTGGAGTGGAAACCCCAAGAGTACCTACTTCTATATAACCGTAGGAAGCGTGAAACTCAAGATCAATCCGAAGCTAAGTAATGGTACTCGCCAGTTTCCGGGTGACAATGACACGGATATTTTAATCCGCCAAACCGAATATAAATAAGATGAATTATGAAACGAAATAAACTATATATCCTCCCGCTGATACTCTCATTATTCTGGGGGCTCACCTCTTGCGAGGATGATTCCTCCATCGAATCGGCAGGAACAGAAGCATCGGCAAGCGGAATTACCCTAAAACTGTCCGTCCCCGCTTCCGTGGCCTCACGTGCCGTGGAAGAACCGGGCGAAGAGGCACTCAATGAAAATACGATAAAATCATTGGACGTTTTCATTTACCGTGAAGGAGCAGACGAATGCCTGTTCTACCAGCATTTTGCGTTCTCTCCCGAACTGACCGGAACCGGGGAACATACAGCTACCCTGGATGCCGCACAGGAGAAATTCGATCAGAACATCAACCATACCATTTATGTAGTAGCCAACCATACGGCAACCATTCCGGCTGCGGGATTATCCCTTCCGGAACTGAAGGCGCTCACCGCCCCTACTCTGGATGCAGATAAAAAACAAGATGCATTCTTAATGGACGGAAAGCATACAATGGTGCTGAATGACGGAATCATCGTCAACAAAGAGATTCCCGTTGTTCTTAAACGCGCGGCCGCCAAGATCAGAATAAGCCTGAATTATGTAAACGGTTTCACCCCCATAGACAATAATATACCTTCAAAAAAGATGGTCAACTATGCCGCCAGTGGCTCATCCATTGCAGACGGTAGTGTAAATACCCCCACTCTGCAAAGCATGAACTCATTTACGGAACAAAATACAGGTGCAGGCAATAACAATCAATTCATCCTCTATTCGTATGCCAATGATTGGACCAAAGATACGAACAGGGAAAGTTATGTACTCATCAATGTCCCTGTAAAGGACGCTGATGGTAACGCTGCTACTCAGAACTATTACAAAATACCGGTAAACTACCGGCTATCGGACGGAAGCACGGGCCAGACTGAAAATCTCTATAAACTAGAACGTAACCGCCTGTATGATATCCGCGTGAACATAGACAAGAAAGGTGATACCTACCCGCATTCCGCAGTTCCGCTGAATGCCGGATACACCATACAGGATTGGAGCACCCACGAAGTACTTGTTTCCGTAGAAGGAATCAACTTCATCTATGTCAAAGATACCAAGATTTCGATGCCCAACAGTACACAGTTCACCACTACCTTCCAGTCATCCACACCGGATGTAGAAATACAGAAGATTACTGTAAATGGTGTATCGGTTTCCAACGGTGGAAAAGAGATAACCATCACCGCTACCCCGAATGTAAAGTCCGGCAACATAACCATAACGAGTCCTCTTCCTGAAAACTTCCTAGCCAAAGATATCACCTTTCAGGTAGTCAATGGTGCCGGACTTACACAACCTGTCACTGTCTCCCAATATCCGGCCCTCTACATCGGTTCTGACATTTCAGCCGATGTCCCCGGAGGAAGCCAAGGGCAAAATAATACGAAGATGTATATAATGAATTCCTTCGTCGCCGACTTCTCTACTCTTCCCAATCCGGACGAGTTTGACGAAGACTTCGGCAGCGGATATTCCCATTATGCAGCCAATCCCGCATTAGGCGCATCTTACGCTTCGTACATACGTGACAATGCCGTACTCGGTTATCCGCTGACAGACAGTGAACACGCAGCCATAGATACGGAAGAAAACAACCGGAGAATCTCTCCGCACTTCATGCTTGCCTCACAACATGGTACGACAACGGCAAGCACATACACCGCATCCAGAATCAAATGCCGGGATTATGTAGAGCGGGATGCCACTACCGGAGAAACCTATTCCGACTGGCGTATGCCCACGCAAGCGGAAATCTACCTGATAGATGTCTTACAGAACATACGGATATGTGAAGTTAAAGGCATCCTTGAAGGAAATTATTATTGGAGTTCGAATGCTTCCGGTGCTGTTAACTTCATGGATCCCCGCGTTGGAGAAGGTGGTAAATTCAGTCCGCTGAATGCATCTGTCCGATGCGTCCGCGACATCCGGTAAACAGTATTGATGGATTAAAATTAGAAAAGTATGAAACGATTAACCTACCTTATAACACTCCTCGGTCTTCTTCTGGCTTCGTGTACAGATGAAGCTACTCTCGGCACTCCCTCGACTGGAAATGACGATAAGACCGCCTTTCAGTTCTCGGTAAACATGCCTGAATATACACCGGCACTCACCCGTGCCGCCACGGATGAGAATGCTGTTAACGACCTGTGGTTGATGACCTTCGATACCAACGGACTATTCATAGGGCGGGCTCATGCCTCGCTCCTAAGCAGTAACAGTAATGGTACCGGGACATTCCAGGCAAATATACCCGATGACGCAAGAATCATCCACCTCATTGCCAATTATTCCCAATGGGATAGTTTTGACGAACGTGCCGCCATGCAGAAAGATGAAAGGGAGATTATACCTTCATTGAACAGCAGCAATTTAGTATTCTGGGGAAGACAAACAATCTCTTCCGCCAATGACACTCCCAATGTCACACTTTACCGCAACCTGGCCAAAGTGACTGTAGAAACCGAAGCTACGAACTTCGAAGTAACAGGATATGCGCTCTGTAACTATGCAAGTAATGGAACGGTGGCTCCATTCAACCCGAATGCCCCCGCTACCCCGTTCACCTTGATAGACGGCACGCCGACCTTGCCTCGCAGTCCCGTCTCCAAAATCGATCAGACAGAAACAGACTGTAACATGGATGCCAAATATATGTTCGAGAATGAGAACTATTCCAACGATCAGACCTATATCATCATTAAGGGAAAACTGACAGGAAAGACCGAAGAACTTTATTACAAGATACAGCTTCTTGATACGGACAAGAAGCCCTACCCCGTCATGAGGAATTACCACTACAAGGTTGTGATAAAATCCTTCAGCGAGAGTGCAAACGGAAGTACTGAATTTGCCGATGCTAAAACCTCAGAACCTTCCAATAATATCTATGCCGAGATATTCAAGGAATCTCCTTCTATCTCCGACAATAACAATAATGTGCTGATAGTAAGCCGACTGCACTTCCTGTTCACCCAGGTAGGCACCTTGAAGGTATCAGCCCAATACACGGCCAACGGCGTGACTGATAACTCTAAAATCAGCGTATCCATAGCCGAAGATCAGGGAAGCATACTTCATAATCTCTCTTATGACGGAAATGGAAATATTTCTGCCGATGTATCCCGCATCATTACGGGACAATATGAGGCTACAATTACCGTTAAGGCAGGTGTACTTTCACGTACCATCACGGTCATATCCAGTGCGTTATATCTGTTTGATCCCGCCGGCTTATCACCCGAAATATACACTGCCCGTGACCAGGACGTAGCACTGAGATTCACTATTCCATCGGCAATACCCTACTATTTGTATCCACTGAAGTGTACCATTACCACAGGCAACCTCTATCCAGTAGAGCCTAACAAAAACCTGCAACTGGAGTACACTAACGGAGGGTATCAGTATGTCTATTGGGCCACCGGTCCCGGAACCAAAGTATTGAACTTCCGTACCAGTCTTGAAAACAGCGATGAAACCGTTCTGATAGCCAATGAAATCTTCCAGACAAAGAGCGTGGAAGTAAAATCGCGCCACTTTACCAATGTTTCCGTCAATGGAGACAATACGGTAAATTACGGTGTGAACAATACAGCCAGCTTTATGTTTACCATTCCATCATACCCGGATTATCCGCCCACATACCCGTTAACGGTGTTTATTGCAACCCAAAACCTGCAAACCACCCAAAGCGGTTGGACAGCAGTTGCAGGTGGTTATCAACGGACTTACGCTTCGCAGCCTTCAGGAGGACAAACCGTCACGTTTACCTCCAAAAAAGCTTTAAGCAGTGAAAAGCTGATTATATCCGCTCCCGGATTCAGTCCTACGACCATTGGCTTTGAGAATATTCTGGCGCAGTCAATAACGGTGGGTAATACGATAAAGGTTTATCAGAATAACGGCTTGCTCAATATCCCCCGCTATACGGTAACCTCATCAGATACCGGCATTGCATCCGGTTTTAGCACCAGCCGCACCAGCACTTATTCAACGACCATATACGCCGGAGCCAAATTGAATGATGTGGTTACTTTCACTCTGAGGAATTATAACTATTCCGCCACATATAAAGTGGAAGAGTTACTGCAAAATCCGGCTATTGTTTTACGATAATATAATGTAATGAAAATATGAAAACGATTAAATTCCTTTTATTGGCAGCCCTGATGCTCACATACACCATCAGTACGTACGGACAGGACAAAAGCCACTACATGCCTAAATTTGCAATAAAGACCAATGCATTGTATTGGGCTACCACTACGGCTAACCTTGGATTTGAGGTCGGACTCTCCAAGAAGCTGACCCTCGATGTATCCGGTAACTACAATCCCTGGAAATTCTCGGATCACAAACAAATCAAGCACTGGCTGGTACAGCCTGAACTTCGTTACTGGCTGTGCGAGCGCTTCTACGGACATTTCTTCGGCCTGCACGCCCATTATGCAGAAGCGAATGTAAGCAACCTGAATATATTAGGTTTGGGACACGAACGCTATCAGGGCAATATCTATGGAGCCGGCATTTCTTATGGATATCAATGGATACTGAACAAGCACTGGAGCATGGAAGCGGAAATCGGTGTAGGCTACGCCCGCATAGACTACGATAAGTACAACTGCGGCAAGTGCGGCAGCAAACTCGACAGCGGACACAAAAACTACATTGGTCCTACCAAGGTAGCATTAAACATCATATACGTCATAAAATAATATAGTCATGAAGAAAATACTGATATACTCTGTTTTGTGCCTCATAGCCGCACTTCCGGTCAGCGCGCAAAAATTCTATAAAGATGCCATCAACATCACCAATGCCTCCCTATGGCAACAGGGAGAGTCGCTCTACATAAATATGCAGATGGATGTGCGGAACCTGAAAGTCAGCAATGACCGCACCCTAACGCTAACTCCCGTACTGACAGGTCCGGACAATAATGTCGTATTGCCGGAAATCGTCATCAACGGACGCAGAAGGCAAAAGGCCTATCTCCGCGCCATGGCTTTGGATAAAACAACTAATATGGAGATACCTTACAATACTCAGGAAGTTCTGAACTACACACAAGTCATTCCTTACGAACCATGGATGGAAAATGCTTATCTGAATCTGGAAGAAGATTTATGCGGATGCGGAGGACACCAGGAGGTACTGACACAGGAAATGATTATGAACGGAGTTTCTACGGAGACCAAACGTCTGGCTGCACTGCAACCTATCCCCTCTTACATTCAGCCGAAAGCAGAAGTAGTAAAAGCACGTAGCGAACAATATGAAGCTTATCTCGATTTCCCCGTAGGCAAGTCCGTTATTCTACCGGATTTCATGAACAATCAGACGGAGTTGCGGAATATCCGGGAGATGTTCAATAAGGTACAGAATGACAAGAAGTTGACCATTACCGGTGTTTACATTGAAGGATTTGCTTCCCCCGAAGGACCGCTTAAACTCAATGAGCAACTCTCTAAGAGCCGTGCCGAAGCGTTGAAGAAATATCTGTCCGTACACGAACAGATTCCTGCCAATCTCTACAATGTCTCCTTTGGCGGTGAAAATTGGGAAGGACTGGAAAAAGCTCTGGAAGCCTCTAACACGAAAGAGAAAACCGAATTCCTCAATATCATCCGAAACACCAGCGATATAGCCCGCCGGAAAGAGGAAATAAAACGTGTAGGTGGTGGCGCTCCCTATCGTACAATGCTAAAGGAATTATACCCTGCACTCCGTAAAGTGAATTGCCGCATAGACTATACGATTGTCAATTTCAAAGTAGACGAAGGAAAAGAGATTATCAAGACACAGCCCCAATATCTCAGTTTGAACGAGATGTATCTGGTGGCCAACAGCTATCCCAAAGGTGGCGACGATTTTATCAAGGTTTTCGACATCGCTGTACGTATGTATCCTGATGACGAAGTAGCCAACTTGAATGCTGCCGCTGTAGCCTTGTCTAAAAAAGATTTGCCCGATGCCCGAAAGTATCTGGATAAATCCAATAAACAGACAGCCGAATATGCAAATAATAACGGCATCTACTACCTGCTGAGTGGCAATAAGGATCAAGCTATTGTTGAATTTACCAAAGCTGCCCGGAATGGTAACGAAGCAGCCCGGTATAATTTGGAAGAAATAGAAAAAGTGATAAAGAAGTAACAGAGAGAATAGAATAGAGAATCCCCGGAATTTTAATCAGTTCCGGGGATTTTCTATTTTTATGTACCTCATTCAATTACGATGTAAAAGTAAATCACACACTGTTTACTTCAAAGAGAGGCTATGACTTTGTCTCATTAGCCAAACATCAGGATAGCTACACCCTTTGGTCAGGATGGTGTAGCCCTAAGCACAAAAGGGTGTAGCCATTCCGAGCAAAGGGTGTAGCCTTATTATACGATTGAAATAGAACCGATTACAAACGACTTATTCGTCAAAAAGAAAAAGCCTGAATTGGGGTAATGGCAGAAGCTTGTAACAAAAGAAGAAAGAGATAGAGATTTATGACCAACTTTGGCGAATAATCCTACCCAAAATACCCACAAGTAGGGATTGATAAAACCAATATTTTCTTCCAACTTTGTAACAAGAATCAGATAAAATGAAAAGTTTTTATATACTATTGCTTATTACGATAACTTGGACGTCTTCTCTACCGGTACAAGGGCAGGACTCTATTAATATAGGAACCCGCCATTCTTTATTCTCCAACATACTGAATGAAGAAAGGATGTACTGGATTTATGAACCGGAAAAACAACCGGGTGAAGAAGAAAAAGACTACCCGGTTCTCTACTTATTGGATGGAGATGTATTTTTCCATTCCGTAGTAGGTTTTACCCGTTTCTTTGCTTCTTCAAGGGTTTCTTCATTACCCCCTTGTGTTGTAGTCGCTGTTTTGAATACAGACCGTACCAGAGATTTCACCCCTACTAGTTCGGCTGCACGACGGGATGGCAGTATTCAGCCTGGAGATACTCCAAAAGGTGGAGGGATGAAGGCTTTCTATCGTTTCTTAACTGAAGAACTGCGCCCGGAAATAGAAAAAAAAGTTTCTGCCAACGGCCGCAATTTCTTAGTAGGACATTCATACGCAGGTTTATTTACCCTACAGGTTCTACTCGACTATCCTGAGTCGTTTGATACCTTCATGGCAATAGATCCCAGCTTATGGTGGGACCGGGGAGTTTTCCTGAAGCAAGCCGAGAAAGAAGTTGGTCAGAAGGACTTTTCGGGAAAACAACTCTATGTTGCCTTTGCTACCCGCCAACGTCCTAATGTGAAGTTGGACCAGTTCGCATTGGCTGACAGTTTAGGAGAAAGAATCATTCCAGAGATGAAGAGCCAACATCTGCGTGCTATATACAAAAAGTTCCCGGACGAAGTGCATGGTACAATAGCCCTTCCAGGTATGTTTGATGGCTTGAAGTCCTTGTTCATGCGTTAGTATTGAGACACATAGCATTTTGTTATGTTCTCTTTTATACTGTTAATAATCTGAATAGTTTCAACTCTTGAAAAAACAGTAGAGCGGGAAGTTTGTTTTAAATATAGGGAAAATAAGTTCCGATTGATCGTACCATATAATATAGACCTAAATAAATAAATAGATTATCATGAAAAAAGAAGTTTCTGAAGTATTTGAAAAAGAACAATCTAATGAAAGCTGCATCCATCTGTATCTGGAAGAATGCGGTTGGTGTGCTTACGAAGTTTCAGCTTATCTACTAATGAACCTTTTAGGAGGAAAATGTATAGTCGAAAAAATAGAGAAATGCGGCTTGAAGCTTGTCCGTGCATTTCTGAACATAGATTTGCTGGGTGGCATCAATTATGGCGAATACCGCTATGCGGGCTTAAACTCCTACAACCTGCAATTAATAGGAAAAGATAAAGTCGACAAGAATTCATTTCTTCATTGGAAAAAGAATATATAAAACATCATACAACAGACTTTATCAATAGGATTTTTATATATCTCCCATATTATTGTAATGATAATATGGGAGATATATTTTAATATAACATCAATTGTATTACGCAATTCTCTTGCAAAGGATTCTGAGATTGTTTAATATCCCAATTATGCTTCCTTCTTTTCAAAGAATAAAAAAAGTCCTAATTCTTAACAGAATTAGGACTTCTAATTTAGAACTGAGCGGTGCGTACGGGACTAACACATTTTGCTATTATACTGATAATCAATAAAATAC
>ERZ779880.293-NODE-293-length-71307-cov-11.118958_pt1 | contig 71307 bp, 56 predicted proteins | sample MGYA00511555_ERZ779880 | MGnify/ENA primary metagenome ERZ779880 (study PRJEB29588, sample SAMEA2145815) | human gut metagenome | biome: human gut; feature: human-associated habitat; material: faeces | place: Denmark | collected 2008/2010 ... | reverse complement strand
TCGTCGGGTTGCCGGAAGCGTCATATGTTATGCTTTCGCCATCGTACGAAGTGAGCTGATCCTTCCATGCCGAGTTTGTGTAGGCATAGGGAACGGTCTCCCGAGCCGTGCCGAGCGTTCCGACAGTGTAAGCATAGATCTTTTTGTTGAGCAGATTGCCCCAAATGTCGTATTCATATGTAATTGTAGCGTTGCTGCTGTTGCCGCTGCCGTAATAAAGGTTCTCCCTTACGAGCTGGTTCGCCGAATCATAAACATATGAATACTTCTCCGAAGCATTGGTGAATGACGTGTTTCCGCGCCATATCCCGGTTATGTTGCCGTTGGCGTCATAATCATAGTTGTACTTTGCATCACTGCCGTTTGCGTATGTTGAGAGCAGTGATGTTGCGGAACCGTTTGCTCCGGACTTGTACGTCCAGTCCACGACATAATCCGTGTCGAGATGCAGCGTGATCTTGTCGGGACGCCCCGTAGATGTACCGTAGGCATATTCGATCGTTTTGCCGTTGTTCAGCTTTACAAGCGACTGTCTGCCGTCTGCATCGTAGGAATATTCCGTGCTCCAAGTGTAACCGGCGAGCGTGTGTGTCAGCTTGGCCAGTCGGTTGTTTGCATCGTACTTGTAGTTATATGCCGCAACTGTCGTTCCGTATGCAATGCTGCTGCCGGATCCGGTGAAGCTCTTTTCGGTGCTTGCCATGCACCTGCCTGCATGGTCATATTCGAAGAAAGTTGAGCGGTGAGTTTCGTAATTGCGAAGCTCATATAGGTTGCCTTCACCGTCGTAGATGAATTAATACGCCTGCCAGCTCATGGAAGCGTTGCCTTTGTTGATTGCGGAAACGCGGTCGAGAGAATCGTAGAAGTAGTAAACGGCCGAACCGTTGCCGAAATCAACCCTGCTGAGCCTGCTGTATGCATCATAGAAATTGGTGGACAGAGCAATGCTTCCGACCTTAGTGCTTACCGTTCGTCCCCAGTCATCGTATGTGAAGTTGTAAACAGTGCTTGCCCGGCTTATTTTATTCAACCTGCCGTAGGCATCGTAACCATAGTTTACAGTGCCGACGCCCGAGCCGGTAAGGCTTGCGAGACGGAGCATCGAAGCAGCATTACCATAGGTGTAGGTGCTTGTATTGCCCTTTGCATCCGTAACCGATGTTTGCTGTCGGGTATTGTCGTTGTATGTATAGGTAACGGAGTTTCCTCTTGCATCGGTAACTGCTGCTGCAAGAGCGGAAGCGGAGTCGTATTCCGTCTGAGTTCGGATGTAGGTTGTGCTTCCTCCGAGTTTTGTCTCGGTAACATTGCCGTTTGCATCGTAGACATTGGTTGTTTTCACACCGCCGGGGGGGGTGGACGTAAGCAGGTTGTGCTTGCTGTCGTAGGTGTATAAGGTTTTGTTGCCGAGCGGGTCGGTGGAGGAAGTTACGTTGTCGTTAGTGTCATAGGTCAGTTTGGGTTCCTGTCCTATAAGGGAGGCGTAACCCGTAACGTTGCCGTTATCGTCATAGGAATAGCTTTGAGAGAACTGTTCCCTGTGCAGCTGAAGCCCGTCAAAGCGAGCGGTGTTGCGTGAGTAGTCGAAGCAGACGACGATTCTTACTTCGGTGTAGTCAAGCGAAGCGACCGCACTTGCACAGGTGTACTGCCAATCGGTTGTGTCGGCAGCAAAAGCGGCGGTGACCTCATTTTGGAAGGTGCCGTTTGAGTAGAACTGAAGCTTTATTTCTTTTCTTCCGAAGACACGGTAGCTTATCGGGCTGTCGGACGTGTTGAGCTGTACGGTTTCCGGCACGGAGTCGGATGCGCACCAACCGCCGAATGAATAGACGTCGCCTTTTTTGCCGTTTACCTGAATCGACTGGAAAACATGCTTAATTGCACCGGTGCTGCCGGTGATTTTAAGCACTTGATCCGAGAAAGCGCCGGGGTGCGAGGAATCGCCTGCTGCGGAGACTATTTCGTTGGGGATTGCGGTGTCGCCGACAACATTCTGTGCATAGCCTGTCGAGTTATCCGAATCATCGGACGAGGATGCTCCGTCAGTGAAATCGCTGTTTTGGAGCATGTTGTAACGATTCGGCGTTTCGCCGGTTTCAAGCTGTACGGAGTCGGCGTAGGCTGTTCCCGAAGCGGACTGCGGCTGAGCAATGCGGATCTTTATGCTTGAAACTCCCGCCGGGACGGTGAACACTGCAACGCCGCGTGTCCAGTCCGAACCTGTTGTTCCGAAAGTTTGCGCGGGGTCGCTCTGTGCAATCACGGCTGAACCGTTCAACACCTGCACAACGCCGCCTGCCGCACCGGTGAAGTATGCGGAAGCAGTGTAAACGGCACCTGCGTTTACGGAAACACTTTGCTCGATATAAGTACCCGAAGGCAGCTTTACGCTGCGATAACCCGTGTGAGCATGGGTTTGCGTGAACACGGCGGAGGTTGAGGATTTTGTCCAATAATCGTTCGGATTCTTTTTATCGAACCCGTGATTTTTGAGCAGGTTGAATACAGTCGTCTGCGTTTTGGAGACGGCAGCGAGCTGGGTTTTTGTTCTGTCTGCGGAGTTGTATGCCATGAACACCGCTTCACCCTCGGGATTGCGGATGCTTACGGCTTGCCCTGCGTTGTTGAACTGGTATGTTACGATTCGATTCTGAGCATCGATAACGTTTGTAACGTTCCAGCCGTATTCGAATCGGATCTGCCTGCCCGCTGTTTGTGCCGTGCCGACTTTTTCAACAACGGAGGCAGCCTTGCCGCTGCCGGAGTAGGTATAGGTTATGCCGTATCCGGCGGGGTTCTTTGCTTTTTGCAGCAGATGCTTTGAATAATAGGTGTATTGCGAGCTTGTGCCGTCTGCATATTGTGCGGCACGAAGATTATTGTATTCGGAGTAAGAGTAAGCAACCGTCAAACCGTCGGGCGGAGTTACGGACGAGAGCCTGTTGCTGCTGTTGTATGCGAAAACTATGCTTTGCCCCGAGGTTGAGACGGAGGCAAGCTTTTCTCTTACCGCAGAAATGCGCAGATCGTTTTTTTGAGTTGAATCCCTGTATTCAATAAGGATCTTATTGCCGTTTGCATCTTCAACGGAGGTAAGCCTTCCTTGCTTTCTGCCGTTGTATGTGCCGTATTCAAAAACGAGTTTGTTTCCGCCCTTATCGGAAACGGTGATAAGGTTTGAACCCGTGTTGACGGTGAGCGTTGAATTCTTGTCAAGCTCATTGACGTATTTTGCTGACGAATCCGACTGTTTTTTGTAGTAATGCCTTGTGCCGTCGCCATCGGTAAGCTTGAAGAATGTCTGTGCTTTATTTCCGTTTTGGAATGACATTTCTTCTATCGACTGTGAATAATTCAAGCGCCAGCCGTAGCCGTAGCCGATATCTGTATTCTTGTCGTTCGTGTTGTATACATGGGAAACGGAGATTGGCAAGGCTCCGTTTGCAACAGAAGCATCCGCAAACGAGAAAGTGAGGTTGCCGCTGAACAGGTTCACGCTGCCCGCGCCGGCTGCGCCCGCATCCTGATCCGAATACGAGAAACGGCTTTCAAGGCCGGTGGAGTTTACATAGACGATCGAAAAGTAGGGGTGTACGCCGGATGATACATTGGTTCGCGATGAGTGGTATATTGCGGAACTGCTGCTCTCCAAAACAACGCCGTAATTTTCGGTCACACCGGAATGCCATTTTTTGAACAGGTCGGTTATGTCAAAGAAGTTTACACCGTTCTGCACTTCGGACATTGCGAGTGAAAAAACTCTGGATTTGTCCGCAGGATTGCCGTTGTTCAATGCGGAGTAGCGCGTCCATGTCAGTGTGTCTTCCGACCAATCTGACAGCACGGGGTAAAGGTCTGTTTCTTTGCCGAGGTTCGTTCCGGGTTCATCGTACCGCGTCAGGTTGATTGCAGCACTGACGATGACATCACCGGCATTCAGCTCGGGGAGTTCATTCAGCCGAATAAGTATGTTTTGCTTTGCACTCAGGCGCAGTGCACCGGGTGCGGTTGAGTTTATGCTGCAAATTGTGTCGGGGAGATTCTTATCGACGTATGTGTTTTCAACATTGTTTTTGAAATTCAGCTTTATATCGGGATCAATCGTTACCGGATACGTTCGTTCCGCACTGCAAAGCCACGCAAAACTCGGAACCATGGTATAGATGAATCCGTCCGAATTTGAATTCGGAGCAAGCGAAACCTCGAAATCGGTGCTTTCCGCACCTGCTGCATCGAACATATACGGTGCAGGAAGGGTGAAGACGGTTTCGCCCTTGCCGTTTTCAAGCAGGACGGTATTGCCCTGCATTCTCGGCGTGAGTGATGTCTTTATGTTGAATGACCAACAAAAATCCTCACTCTGCGCCATTGACGGACGAGAAGAGAGGGTTATAAATTCAAATATTGTTTTTCCGTTAAGAGAGTACGAGAGGATTGCGCTGTCGTCGGTTTCGGAGCGAACATATCGAACAATGCTTGACAGGCAATCGGGGAAGCGAAGCAGGGAATCGCGCTGTTGATCCGTCAGGTCCGTTGTATCGGTTGAGTTGTTTTGAATTTCCGCATGAAAGTCTGCGGCGGTGAGTCCGTTTGAAAGGTCGGCAAAGGACAGGCTGTTCAATGCAACAGAGAGCGTTTCCCCCATGTATTCAACGGATACAATTTCACCGGAAAGGTTTTCGCCGAAGCGTACGGTAAAATCACCGGCAGTGTTTTTATACCTCAGGATACCGTCCGCACCCGTTTCGGCGACAAGAGTGTTGTCAATGGTCTGCCATTCTCCGTTCTGTTCAAAGTGAACGGGGTCGGAGTAGATGACCCTTTCGACCGCACCGTCCGCACGGCGAAAATCCTTTGAATACTCGCCGCGTTCGGATTCGATTTCGCCTGTGAGAGGACTGTAACCGAGTGCATTGCCGTTCGGGTTATCCCATACAGAATTCAATTCTTCTGCCGCTGCTGCAAACCTGCGGTTTTCACGCGAAAGCTCGGTGAGCCCGTAAACGGGCTGAAACAGTGAGAAGGCAAACAGGCAGACGACTGCCAAGAACAATGAAGTGATCCTGTACGTTTTTCTCATATATCTCTCCTGATTTTACTCGAACACGGACTGACGAATAACAAACCGATGTTCATACTCACGATATACCGAATTTTGTCAACATTTGTCAAGTGTTTTTAAAGGCAAGTTTATGTAAAATATTATTTGAGCGTATTATATGCTTTGAAACCGCGTTCTCGCTTATATGCAAATGCAGCAAACCGGGCAACCCATCATGAGTTGCCCGGTTTTGTTTTGGTGAGCTGGGATAAAAACCCTTTATGCAATTCTTTCGCCCTATTCTGTTGATTCAAAAACCATTGAATGCTGAGTCATTGTTTCGACAGCGGGTTTTTACTTGAAGAATTACTCTTTCTTTTTGGACTTTTTATTTTTTAAACGTTCCGAAAGCCGTGCCATAAGTGCTTTGTGTGCCAGTCGCAGCGCTTCGGGTAATTCAGGAATCTTTCGAACCCGAAACCAGTACCATGTTGACAGAGCCAAGCTGCCTATAGACACCATAAATAACTCGAGTGCAATTTCCTCGTTCTTAAACTTGAAAAATACAGGCAGTGCAATCAGCACGAAAGCCAGAGAGCGCAGCAGCAGTCTGTATGGTTTATCGCCGCAGAACAGTCCGACTATAATACAAATCAAAGGCAGAAATCCAAGCCAATCTACAGTGATATTACATAGACCTTCAAAAAGTTTTAGATAAAAACAGTCATGTTAATACCCCTTTTCGATATAATTAAGGGAGCTGCTCCTCTGCCTTTTGCCGCCTGCACATAGGCCGCAGAATGTCCGCCGCGTTCAGAACAGTGGTCGGAATTAAAGCAAGGAACCATGCCGCACAGTAAAAGAAACTGTAAGCACCCTGTTTCAGCAGTGCATCAAACAATTTCTGCCTGAAAAAGCCGATGCACAGCAGCAACGCGACAATGAAAATGCGAACGATGAGGTTTATCCGTGCAGAGGCAGCATTCTCCGAACAGGTTCGTTCCTTTTTGTTTCGGAAGAACGCCCGCCCGATGAAACAGCAGGCAAGCAGAGCTATGCAGGAAAGCACTGCAAACTCAACCGACAGTTTCAGCACGATTGACAGCAAGGCGGTCAGAGCCGCAGCGATACAGCTTGCCGCACAAAATGCATTGCAAAGCTTTTTGCTGAAGCCGTATCGGTCATAGAAACTGAAACTCAGATAAACCAACGGTGCGGCCATTCCTGCACTGAAAGCTAATGTACTCATGATTTGAATCCTCCGTAATCCCCAAAAAAGTTTAAAGCGGCTTCGGGGTTGATTCCCCTGCAATCTCCACGGCAAGAAGTTCTGTCGCCGCACAGCGCGAAGTGGACAGCATTTTTGAGCGGTGGAACGTGCATAGTTTACCGCGGCGCTGCCGCTTCGGTCAAGCAAGCAGCAGCATTGGGTATTGAGGACTGTGATACAGAGTACAGGCGGTGGTATAACAAATGTAAGAAGAGCGGAACAAGTTCTTTTTTTGAAAACCGGGGGCAGCTGCTGCAGAGATGCGGAAACGAATACGATTACGGCGGCGATGAGTATGCCGTGCCGATGCCGACGGATGGAAAAATCAGAGCTTTGCGGAGGTCGTTATTCCGAGGGTCGATGTTGACGAAGACTCCGAAGAGAGTACTGTATCAGTGTTGAAGATGAGGACGGGCTTAGCCGTATTTAAAGCAAGAAGCGGATTCGTCCCGCCTGTTTGAGCAAAAGTTTTTGAACGGAGGAACAGAAGCGTGAGGAAAAAAGCATGTTGTTCGGTTGCAATGCCGAAGTTTTTGACGGGAACAGCGTAAAAAATCAAGATAATTTCTTCCTGCGGTTCACGAGGATGAGCAAAACCGATGCACATATTATCACTGCCGAAGCGGGTGATGTGATTTCGGTTGAGCTTGAAATTGAAAAGGGAAGGGTCGATATTGTCATCGGAGCGGAGGGCGATGAACCGATTTATTTCGGCAATGATGTGGATTCGGGAAAGTTTGAACTTCCGGTTTCGGCCGCAGGACAATACAAAGTGACGGTCGAAGCGCGCGGCGCGGCGGGGGAAATTGCCGTGCAAAGGCTGCCGAATGCGGCAGAAGAATAACCTCCGGAATCCTCAGGGCTGTTGTTCACCGAGAAGCACTCCCAGCCGCTCGAATTCGTTATTCTCAACATTGTAAACGCGGAGACGGCAATAAGATGTTTTGTGTGTATGCTTTCTGTTGTCCCACGGAATACCGTTCACGATGTGGTAAACAACGCTTATTACGCCGTTATGGGTCACAACGAGAATATTTCCGTTGTGATTACGGTTTTTTTCGACAAAATCTTCGAACCATGCTTTGATCCTGTCAAAAAAAGCATGGGGACTTTCACCGTCGGGGTAAGGCTCGTCGAAACCGAGGGTGCTGAAAAAAACGCCCGGATATTCGCGCAGTGCATCGGTGTTCAGCATTCCGCTGAGTTTGCCGTTGTTGATTTCGCGCAGGCGCGGTTCGGGGTGCACGGGCAGCCCGAGTGCATCCCCTGCAATGCCGGCGGTCTGCATGGTGCGCGGAAGATCGCTGGCGATTATTTCGGTAATGTCGCAGGATTTTAGCTTTTCGGCCATTTTTTGTGCCTGCAATACTCCGGAGGGCAAAAGCTCGAGATCGCTCCACCCGCCGCGATAGCGTTCATCGTCCTTTCCGTGCCTTGCGAAAATAATTCTCATAAATTTCTCCGTGTTTTCAGCTTATTTCGGGGAGTTTGCTTACACGATTTCCCAAACGAACGCAACGGTATCGCGAACTTTGATGTCTTCGGGCTCGATGCAGTCCGGGACTGCTGCCGACCGCTTGAGAGAAGCGCGCTCAATTGCATAACCGGTGGGGGATATCAAATCGATTTCACTCCAATCGTAGTTGACGGTGAGCAGCCTGCCCAATTCAACACCGGAGGCACGGCAGAGAATCTGCGCCTTTTCGCGTGCGTTTTCTGCGGCGGCCTCAAGCAGAGCGCTCTTTACGGCAGAGTCATCGCGCACGGTGAAGCGAATCGAAAGCTCGGGTTCGGCCTTGCTTTCGGCAATTGCATTCAATGTTCTTTCAAGCATATCCCTGTCAAAATCGAACGACAGGCGCGTATTGTACGAACAATTGTATCCGACAAAAACGCGTTGATAAGTTCCCTTGGAATTGCGAACGCTGTCATACTCGGATGAAACACCAAAGTTTATGGTTTTGAGCGCATCTTTTGAATGCCCCGCCGAAACAGCGGCATTGCAAACGGCTTCGACCGCTGATGAAGCATCGGCCAGAGCTTCGGAATAGTTTTTGCTTTGACCCATGATATGCATTTCGATAACGATGAAATCGGGTTTTGCGGAGATATTGCCGACTCCGCGGACGGTAATGGTTCTTTCCATAAGCTTTCCTTTTCCGTGACTGAAAATATCACAACAAACCATAAACTGAATTTACGACCCGAGCAGCCGTATTAAAGCTGCGGCACATATAAAAGCTTTCAAGCAGCACACCGCACCGCACAACGGCACTGCATCGGACGGATTCGTTCTGCTGAAAACCTTGCAACAGGCTTAAAAACAGCGTTTGTTTTATCGGTGTTCCATAGTTTACCACGAATGCGCAGATTTTTCAACGTGTTTTCATAGAATTGTCGAAATTTTATGCGCCTAAGTGCTTGACAACCGATTTTCGCGGATTTATGATCCGAGTGCTTCGCGGACAGCGAAAGCACTTCGGGCAAACCTGAACCGAAGAGCTTTCGGGTTTTACATGCCTGCGGATGCAGTTTTTGCAAAATCCGGCATATGGGGAATAAAACAGAAATGGAAGAAAAGGCATCCTTTCAAAATAAAGCTCAAAACAAAGCACACCGCATTTGCGAGCATACGGTGCAGAACCGGCAAATTCAAAATAATTCCGTAAAAAACACAAAATAAATTTTCTCTTGCTTCGGAACCGACGTGACATGCGAAAAAACACGACACATATATTATTTTTTGCAGGAAAAACATATTGCCAACCGATTGGAACGGCGGTATAATAAGGGCGGCAGGGGAGTCGGGTCTGTGGTTGAAAGTCGATGCCAGTCGCAGGCGAAACGATCCACATAAGCGGGGCAAAGTTCCCGTGAGCATGGTGCGGCTTAGATGTAAGTCCTGTCGTGCGGCATTCCGAATCGAATGCGGTGCGAGAGTGGCAGTAGTGGGCGGCGTAAAGCTCAGTAGCGAACCCACCGACAGGCGAGTGTGGGGGCAAAAACCAGGTCAGCCGACTCCATGTGCCAAAATACAAAAAGGGGTATTATACCAAATGTTTGAAGACAAAGTACTGGTTTGCAAGGATTGCGGCCAAGAATTCACTTTCACCGCAGGTGAACAGGAATTCTATGCAGAAAAGGGTTTTGACAACGCACCCGCTCGCTGCAAAGCGTGCAGAAGGAACCGCAAGCCCGCAGCCCGCGGCGAGTCCGGCCGCGTAATGTACGACGCAATCTGCGCAGAATGCGGCAGACCCACCAAAGTTCCGTTCGAACCCAAGACCGACAAGCCCATCTATTGCAGCGACTGCTTCGCAAGGCGCAGGGGCTGAGGACAGCCGAAAAGCATCAACCTTTTTGAAAAGGGTGTTTGCAGGCTGCCGTTTCTCTGTTAATTAGTCCGATTCTGCCTGCTTTTCATGCAAATGGCGGCAGAACTTCATTATTAATAGATTTCTGAACAACATGACCGACGGATTGCGTCGCAGGAAAAGCTCCTGCGGCGCAGTTTTTTTGCCGAAAAGGTGTGTTGAAGCCTCTTTAAACAGGGCAGACCCGGGAAACACCGCCTTATTACAACTCCGGGCTTGACTTTTCCTTCGAAGGGAGTATAATCACAGATAAAAGATGAATTATTGTTTCATTTCGATTTAGAAAGGGAAATCTCTCCTGATGTGTTGCCGAATTGGCTTTTGGCAGCCGTTTTTTACGCTCGGGAAGAGATTGCAGCCATGTGCTGCAGCCGTGTGTTGCAGCCATGTGATTGAAGTGAAACGGTTGCAGGAGGAACAGGAAATTGATATTCGGGAAACACATCAATCGCTACTACCTTAAAAATGCACCCGTGCTGATTTTGGGCGTACTTGCACTTATCCTGGTTGATTACTTCCAGCTCAGGATACCGGAGCTTTATCGTATGCTTGTTAACGGCATGAACGGCGAGCTCATACTTGTGAACGGGGAATATGTGCCGTTTAACCTTGATTTTCTTCTGGATAATATTTGTCTTCCGATAATCACTATCATTGTTGTAATGGTCATCGGCAGATTCCTTTGGCGTGTCTGCTTCTACGGCTCGGCGATCCGCGTCGAAACGGATCTTCGCAACAAAATGTTCAATCACTGCAAGGATCTTTCTCAGCAGTATTATCAGGTGAACAAAGTCGGCAATCTCATGAGCCTTTTCACCAACGATCTTGACACGATTCAGGAATGTTTCGGCGACGGTATCCTGATGTTCCTTGATGCTGCATTCCTCGGCATTCTTGCACTCGTTAAAATGTGGCGCATGGACAAGCTTTTGACGGGACTTTCAATGATTCCCATGGTTCTGCTGCTTATAATCGGCACGATCGTCGGAAGAGCCATGATGCGCAAATGGGAGATCCGCCAGCAGGCCTTTTCGGATCTGTCGGATTTTGCACAGGAGAGTTTTTCGGGATTTGCCGTTATAAAGGCATTTGTAAAGGAGCTTAAAGAGCTTGCCGCGTTCCGCAAACTGAATGTGTTAAACGAGAATGTCAACGTTGATTATACGAAAATTTCCGTAACGCTGAACATTCTTATCTCACTGCTTGTGGAATCCGTTATCTGCGTTATCTTGGGCTACGGCGGATACCTTGTTTACCAAAAGAAATTCGATGCCGGACAGCTTGTGGAATACATCGGATATTTCAGCTCCATAGTCTGGCCGATCATGGCGGTTTCGATGCTTATCGAAAAAACTTCGCGCGGCAAAGCCTCTCTCAACCGTGTAAGAGAGCTGCTCGATGCCGAAATAAACGTTAGTGATGCTCCGGGCGCGGTTGATATCGGTTCGGTGAAGGGCAAAATTGAAATGCGGAACCTGAATTTTCGCTATCCGGACGGTGAATTCGATGTGCTTCGGAATGTTTCGTTCACGATCGAACCCGGCGAAAACGTCGGCATAGTGGGAAAGACCGGTGCGGGAAAGACAACGCTGGTTGACCTTATCCTGCGCATATACAATGTTCCGGACGGAACACTCTTTGTTGACGGACACGATGTAAACAGCGTTACGCTGCATTCCCTTCGCGAAAACTGTTCATATGTTCCGCAGGACAATTTCCTTTTCTCGGACACGATCGCAAACAATATCGCCTTTGCATTCGATGAAACGGACAAAGCCGCCGTTAAACGGGCGGCGGAGCTTGCGGATGTTGACGATAACATTGTTGAGTTTAAAGACGGATACGACACCGTCCTCGGCGAACGCGGCGTGACTGTATCGGGCGGGCAGAAACAGCGAATTTCCATTGCACGCGCACTGCTTAAGAATGCACCGATACTGATTCTTGACGATTCCGTGTCCGCTGTTGATACGAGCACCGAGCAGGTGATACTTAAAAACCTGCGTGAAACACGTGCGGGGAAAACGACAATACTTATTGCACACCGAATCTCAACGATTCAGGATATGGACAAGATTATCTTTATGGATGACGGGCGCATTGTCGCTGTCGGAAAGCACGATGAGCTGCTCGAACGCTGTGAAGAATACCGCAAAACCGTTGAGCTGCAAAAGCTTGAGGATGAGTTCGGAGGTAAGTGATTATGCATGAATACTATCCCCTGCTGCTTGCGGGCGGCATTATCGGACTGATTTCGGTTGTTCTTATAATTGCATATGCAACCGTAAAAGATAAAAAACAAACCATGGGGTTTGAACGTCATATGAATGACGGAGAGATTACCCGCCGCCTTATGGCATACGCAAAACCCTATGCGCTGAGATTTGTTTTCGTGGGCATCGTTATGCTGTTCACGATTGCATTCGACATTGTATCTCCGCTCATCATCGGCGGCATTGAGGATATGATCGTTACCGATTTCAAGCTGAACAAACTGTTCATAATGGTCGGAATGTATGCAGGAATACTGATTGTTTCCATGGTCGGCGCATATGTTCAGGCTATTGTGCTGCAAAAGACAGGTCAGCGAATCATCTCCCATCTGCGCGAGGATCTTTTTACCCATATCGAGAGCCTTTCGCACGAACAGATGAACGAGATTCCCATCGGAAAGCTTGTGACCCGCATCACAAACGACACGAACGCAATTTCACTGATGTTCACAACGCTGCTTGTGAATCTTGTGAAGAACTTTTTCGTGCTGACGGGCGTCCTTGTTGCAATGTTTTTCCTGAACTATGAATTGACGCTGATGGTGCTGTGCATTGCGCCGTTCATAGTGCTTTTCACCGTTATCTTCCGCAAGTTCTCGCGCAGAGCATACCGAAAGATTAAAGACAGAACGACCGATATAAACACCTATCTTTCCGAAAATCTTTCCGGCATCAAAATCACTCAGATTTTCAACCGCGAGGAGGCGAAGGAACGTGAGTTCGACAAAAAGAGCAACCTTCTGGGCAGGGCGAAACAGGAGCAGATACTTGTGTTCGGCATATTCAGACCCCTTGTCTATATGCTTTACATAACAACCGTGATGTGCCTTTTCTACCTTGGCGGCAAGGGCTATCTTGACGGAACGACATTCCTCGGGCAGACGCTGACGGCAAGCACGATCGTTTCGTTCTATATGTACATTGCCACTTTCTTCAACCCCATTCAGAACCTTGCGGAGCAGTTCAACTGGCTTCAATCCGCATTTGCTTCCGCCGAAAAGGTGTTCACAATTATGGACATTAAACCGAAGCTTACGGATGCACCGGACGCGATTGAGCTTGACGAGGTTCGCGGCGAGATTGAATTCCGCGACGTTTGGTTCAGTTATGTACCCGGCGAATGGGTACTCAAGGGCGTTTCGTTCAAAGTCAATCCGAAAGACACGGTTGCGTTCGTCGGTTCGACCGGCTCGGGCAAAACAACGATTCTTTCGCTTATCTGCCGCAACTACGAGTTCCAGAAGGGCGAAATCCTGATTGACGGAATCGATATCCGAAAGATAAAGGCTGCATCGCTGCGCCGGCATTTCGGACAGATGCTTCAGGACGTTTTCCTTTTCTCGGGCACGATACGCAGCAATATTCTGCTGCGCGAAGAGGGAATTTCCGACGAGGAGGTCATGGAGGCCTGCCGTTACGTAAACGCGGATCACTTTATCAACAAGCTTGAACGCGGGCTGGATGAACCCGTGCGCGAACGCGGCAACAATTTCTCTGCCGGTCAGCGGCAGCTGCTCTCTTTCGCAAGGACGATAATCCACAAGCCCGCCGTCATGATCCTTGACGAGGCGACCGCGAACATTGACACCGAAACCGAACAGCTGATTCAGAATTCGCTTGAAAAAATGATGAACATCGGCACGATGCTTATCGTTGCGCACAGACTTTCCACGATTCAGCATGCGGATAATATCATTGTTCTTTCAAACGGAAAAATCGTTGAACAGGGCAATCATCATGAGCTGCTTCAGAAACACGGCAGATACTATCAGCTTTACACACTGCAATACCATCGCGAACAGATGAAAAGTGCGGGCGCGTGAGATGAACCCTGAAGCGCAGAAAGCAAAAATCAAACGGTGAAACCGTTGCTGCAATTCAAAACCCGGGCATAAGCGAGAATGCCCGGGTTTTTGCATATAAACATTGTGCTTCCGAAACTTCGGTGCGGGAAATAAATCCGAACATGAATCGATAACCCTGCTCAGGCAGTCCTTTCAAAAAGGTACACTTTCACGGAAAAGCTTTCGTTCCCGGGCATTTTTCCGGAAACGATCCGAACAGCTTCGAAACCCATGTTTTCATACAAACATTTTGCGGGTTCATTGCCGACCAATGCCTCAATGCTGTGAATGCCGGGAAAATTCTTGAGAGCGTATTCTGCAAGCTGCCTGCCTATGCCGCATACTGCTCGGCGGAAGCGGCAGTCAATGCCGGTGCGGCGCAAACGAAAATCTTAAAACACTGCTAATCTATGTCATGTTTTTGCGAAAGTCGGCTATGGATATTCTAAATATCTGTTGCAAAGGCACGGAGGATATGATACAATAAAAATATACAGGCAACGGACTTTTTAGCATACGGCGGAGAAAAAACGAAAGTGAAGCGCATCACCGCAATTCAACGCGAAAAGCATTCGGCTGTTTTATTCGGAGGGAACACATGGCAATTCGTTTGTTCGGAAACCAAATACAGATTGAAAAGGATTAAACGATGGTTTTTCAGCCCCGAGTTTTGCGGCCTGCTGTGCAAAACCATCCGAAAACGCGGAGAAGCAGGAAAGAAATATAAACAGGAAATATAAATATGAAATTCAGGATAATTGAGGAAGCGTGGGGGATCAACCGAAAAACGGGGGAACGGAAAGTCCGCAGAACGGCGGAGCGGATTTTTACCCCGGAGGCGGGGCAGATAATCGAATTTCCGCTCGGCAGGCGGAGGTTCGGCATTGTTTCGGCCGATGAGGAGCGCGTTGTGCTTCGGGTGCAATGTGAAAATTCGGCCGATGAAAAAGAGTTTATTATTGAATGCGGTACCGGCGGATTCTACAACCCGCGTTCATGTGACGGAGGTTATCGGTATCTGTTCGAGTTCGACACTGATGAACCGCAAGGCAGACCGGCCGCGGGGCGACGCAGGGGAAAGGAATGCAGGTATTCAATTGCAATCAAGGTCGAAAAGGCTGCGGGGGAGCATGATTACACGCAAAGCAAGTTCTTCGGCTCGCCGACAGTGCCGAACGAATGGGTTGAAAGATTTTATGACGACATAATTTTCCTTGCGCAGATAAGGCTTTCCGATATTGCCGAATATGACCCGGACAACATACTTCCGCACAGCGGCTATCTGTATTTCTTCCTTGATGCGGAGATGTATCCGTCAGATCAGCTCTATGTTTGGGTCGAATATTATGACGGAGAGCCGGATACGATTATTGATGATTTTAACGAGCTTTCACCGCTTCCGTGCGGACTTAACGAGGATTGGCTGATTTCGTTCGGTGCTGCGCCGCCCGATGCGGACGGGACAAAACTTCTGGGGCTGCCGTCCGGTGCGGCGGGAGAGGATGCAAGCCTTCCGAAGCTCCTGCTGCAATACGACCCGCTTGATTTTGAAGGAGTTCCCTATCTTGAGAACGTTGACGGGTATGCGTATGTGCTGTTCGGCAGGGATGAAAAGGATTTTGACGGAGCTGTCTATAAGGTTGACAGAACATAACTGACCGAACAAAAATGCCGAAACGGAGGGAACTTCGATAAGAAAAAGTACGTAAAGTTATAAAAAACTGCTGCTAAGGAGAGGGCGGATAAATGGCATACAGTGAAAAATCCGCGGCGCGTTTGGCTGCGCTGCACGGAGAAATTGAAGCGCGAAAGGAACATGAATTCGCTGCGCCGACATACAGGGATGCGGCGGCACTTGCCGAAATAAGGCAGACGGTGTTTAATCAGCTTGAATCGGAGCATGAACACGACAGGGACACTGTCGAGGACAGCATCGCGGTGCTGCGTTATCTTGCCGAGAACTATGAAAACATGGGACGGACTGCTTGTGCGCTGCCTTTGCGGAAAAAGGTGCTTGACCTTGATGCCGAACTTGCGGCACGGTTCAAAAACAGGGAAGGAATCGAATCGGATTATTATTGCGCATTAAAGGCGCGCAATCGCTACGGAAGGGACGAATGTGCCGACCTGCGGGAGATTGCGGCGGGGCTTCTGCCTTTGGATAAACAAATTCAAATCGAAAAAAATGTTTTTGAAAACTATCCGATGCTTGTGCGCGACAGAGTTGAACTATCGGAAGAGTATCTTGCGGTTATCGATGAGGTTGAGCGGCTGCTCGAAGAAGAATGCGGAGAAAATGCGCATCCGCTTGAGACAGCGCAGGCAAAAGCGAGGCTTTTGAGTGAGCGCGGAATTCTTTGGCGGTCCGAAATGCAGTTGAATCCGGGAGTTCTGTTCGATTGAAAAGCAGAGAACCAATCCGGAAATGAACAAATGCCGAAAAGTCGGCAAAAACAAAACGAAAGCAGAAACTATAAAACAACAGAGTAAAGGGATGCTGCCGTGAGCATAAGCTATAACAAACTTTGGAAACTGCTTGTGGACAAAAAAATGAGCAAGGCGGATCTGCGTCGGGCAACTAAGCTTGCGCCGAACACAATGACGAACCTCCGTCGGGATAAATATGTTTCGCTGGAGGTGCTTGTTCGCATATGCGAAGTGCTCGATTGCGATATCGGCGATATTGTCGGCGTTTGCAGGGATGATGCAGCGGGGAATTTGCAGAAAAATCCGACAGAATAAATGAAGCTGCATGAACCGGGTTCGGCTTCCGAAAAAAATAAATGTCGCCGTCGGAGCGACCTGCACGGACGCGGGATATGGCATAATATGCTTGTCAGCGGACGGCAGGAAAAAGATTTGAAAGAAAGGAAGCTTTCGCGGCACGCGAAAACCATGGTCCCGAAAATGAAGACGAATCCGAAGGGCAAAGGCTTTATGAAAAAGGGCTTGAACTTATCAAAAATCTCAATTGGAGCGCGGCAAGGCAGCAAAAACGGCGTTTTTGAATATACTGCGCCGGACGGAACGAAGGCGAAACGCTGCTATCGGGACGACAAGGAATCGAGCTTTTCATAAAAGTGAAAAGAAACGGGGAAAGAGAATTGAAACGCGGGCTTAATCTTAATGCTGAAGAGAGGAGTTATCTTATAACTGCTGTCGTTGTTGCCTGTGCAATAGCGGCGCGGGTAATCTCAAAGGAGGGTATTGCTGCGGATACAATGGGCTTGATACGCTCCGTGCTTTATATCGGGCTTTATTTTGTTTGGGGAATTTCAATCAAAAAGCGTGTGATGCAGGCACAGGTTCAACGGTACCTGACGGCTATTGTCGGAATGATGATATTTTGGTTCATTGTGCGCACAATGAAATATTTTTTTGTTGCGGACATTGATGCAAAGAGACAGCTGTGGTATCTTTACTATTTTCCGATGCTGTTCATTCCGCTCCTGTCCTTCTTTGTTGCATTATCGCTCGGAAAAACAGAGAAGTACAGGCTTCCCCGAAGGGCATTGCTGCTCTGCATTCCCACGGTGTGCCTGCTGCTGTTTGTGCTCACAAACGATTTTCACGAGTGGATTTTTCGTTTTCCCGAAGGGCAGCCGCGTTCGGATGCAAACGGAGTGTATTCGATCGGGTTTCTGTTTGTTGCCGGCTGGGAAATTATCTTCGCGGTTGCGGCACTGGTGCTGCTGCTTGCAAAAAGCAGGTTTTCGTCGAAAAGAAAATACCTGCCTGCAATAATACTGACATGTTCGGTTGTGTATGCGGCAGTGTATGCAAACGGTACACGCTGGATGCGGGTCGTCGGAGGCGATCTGACGGCGGTACAATGCCTTTTTGTGGCGACATTGCTTGAAACATGTATCGCCTGCGGGTTGATTCCGACAAATACAGGTTACGGTGCGCTGTTTTCGGCAGCGACCATGCGTGTTCAGATTGCGGATGAAAAATACAATGTTTGCTATGCTTCCGCAAATGCGCCCGAGCTGCCTGCCGAACTGATGCGGCTTGCAGAGGTGGGCGATGTTGACACCGGAGACGGCTTTTTGCTGCGGAGCAGCAGGATTCCGGGCGGACATGTGCTCTGGATGGAAGATATATCAGCGATTAACGAATTGCTGGAGGAGCTTGAATCGAACCGTGCCGAGATTGCGGAGAGTAACAATCTTGAACGTGAAAATTATAACACAAAATTAAGAATCAATGCACTGCGCGAAAAAAACAGACTGTACGATCTGCTTCAGGAACAAACGGCGCGCGGCATAGATTTGCTGGATGATATTTTCGGGCAATACGAAGATTCCGCGGAACCGAAGGAACGGCGTAAGCTGCTTGCAAAGGCAGCGGTCGTCGGTGCATATATAAAAAGACGCGGCAACCTGATGTTCATCGGAGAGAAAAGCAACGTGACCGATACTGCCGAACTCGGGCTTTGCCTTAACGAATCGTTTGCGAATATTGAACTTTTCGGTGCAGAATGCGCACTGTCCGTACCCGTGCGTGTGCGGATACGAACGGAAGACGCAATTAGCACCTATGATTTTTTTGAAGAAATAATCGAAGCTGCAATGGATGACCTGCGTTCGGTTTGGCTGAAAGCACACATTGTTGAAGAGAGGGTAGTATTCTGCATCGAGGTTGAAACCTCTGCCGACCTGAGCGGGAATACCAAAGTTTACAGCGGTGGAAAAACGGAAGAAGACGTTTGGCGGTTCACATTTGCAGTTGGAAAGGAGGGAGCAAAAGAATGAAGATCTTCTGTTCGATTTCGACAGCCGGGCGTTCGCTGCTGCCTGCCGCATTGTTCGGAGCGGTGCTTATTTCACTTGCTGCCGCCGTTCTCGTCTTTCAAATGCGAAGGGAAAAATGGCTGCAGGCGTTGAACACGACCGCCTTTTTGCTTCTGTTCGTGTTGCTGAACGTGGTTTTTTCGAAAATCGACAGGCAGGGTGATACGCATGGTTCGATTGATTTGCTGACAGGATTGCTGTGGATAATCGTTTGCACCGCTGCGGTTACGGGAATGCTTGAGATACTGCTGCTCCGCAAACAAACGGGAAAAACTATCGGAAGGAATTCCGTGAAGCAGGCGATAGATTCGCTGCCGTCCGCAATTTGCTGGTTTACGGAGGAAGGGACGGTAAAGCTTTGCAATCTGCAAATGTACAGGCTTTTTCGCATGCTTGCGGGCAGAGATCTTCAGATGTATGCGGAGATTTGCACAGCTTTGGAGGACTGCCCGGAAGGGAATACGAACAGCAGACAAATCGGGGTGATACGCCTTTCCGGGGAAAGACAGACTTATCTGTTTCCCGACGGGAGTGTGTGGAAGTATTCCCGAAAGGAAATTGCCGCAAGCGACGGAAGACGCTATATTGAGGCAATGTTTTCAAACGTTACGGGTTTGTATGAGAAGAATCTTGAGCTTCGGCGGCAAACGGAGCAGTTGAAGCTTATTTCGCGCGAATTGAAAAAACTTTCGGAGCATGTGCTTGAATTGACAAGGGAGAGCGAGATACTTGCGGCAAAAACCCGCCTGCACGACAGAATAGGCGCGGGCTTGATTGCGATTCGGCAGACTCTTTTGGGAACGCGGACAGCGGAGGAGGGCGCAAAAGCACTGCAAGCGTTCCGCAATGCCGTGCGCATGATAAAATCCGATAATGAATCCGTTTCCGAAAAAGGAGAACTCGCGGAGCTCATGCAGGATGCAGAGGCGATAGGCATGCGCATTGAGCTTTTCGGTGAACTGCCGGAAGATACGGATTTGCGGAAAGTTTTCCTTATTGCAATACGTGAATGCCTCACAAACGGTGTTCGCCATGCGGATGCAACGCTTATACATGCGGAAATTGTGCGGAAGAACAAAAGCATATTGTTATATATAACGAACAACGGAAAGCCCCCGGAAGGCGTTGTTGTGCCGAAAGGCGGGCTGTTGAACCTTTTGCGTTATGTTGCGGATTGCGGAGGAAAAATGAAAATCGAATCGCTGCCGCAGTATGTGCTGTCGATTGAACTGCCGTCGAAAAACGGGGAAATTGAGAAGGAATGACAGAAAAAAGATAAAAACGGTGAAAAACAGGGGCTCGAAAAATGAAAAAAATACTGATAGTCGAGGATCAAAGAATGCCGCGGGAGAATATGGAGCGCATGATCGCGGAAAGCGGACGATATGAATCTGCGGGCAGCATCAGCGACGCCGGACTTGCGCTTGCGCGCTGCTGCCGCATTCCTGTTGACTTGATATTGATGGATGTCTGCACGGCGGGCAATCGGGACGGCATAGAGGCTGCGGCAGAGATTAAAGCAAAGTTTCCGAATATCAAAATCATTATTGTAACATCAATGGCCGAAGTCGGATTTTTGGACAGGGCAAAAGCGGCAGGTGCGGACAGTTTCTGGTACAAGGATATAAGTCGTGAAAAACTCATTGATATTATTGACAGAACCATGGCAGGGGAGAAGATTTTTCCGGATGCAACGCCGACGGTTCGGCTTGGCCTTGCGGACAGCACGGAACTGACCGCGCGCGAAATAAATGTGCTTAGGCTTGTGTGCGACGGGCTTGAATACGGGGAGGTTGCGGAGCAGCTGAATATTTCGGAACGCACGGTCAAATACCATGTTTCAAACATATTGTCAAAAACGGGTTATGCGAACAAAACCCGCCTTGCAATTGCCGTTACGAACAAAAAATTTATCATCCCGAGGATTCCCGAGGATTCGAGCGACTTGCAATAAACAATCGGAACGACCGAAAAAACATCGAGAGGCTGCATTTTCGCGAATGCGGCTTTTTTGTCGGTCGGGAATGCCGAAAAGCTGCGTATACGGTGAATTCGATAATATTCCGTATGTTTTTGCAAATTGCACTTTCGGACAGTGCGAAGCGGCGGCAAATAATGTATAATCACACCAACCCACGGAGTGGGTTTTCGGCGGGACTAAGCCGAACGGCGGGCAATATGCGGCGGACGGCAGCGAAAACATTATCAGATGCGAGGACAAAACTCGGGCGAAAATCGAAAGAAAAACGGAGGCGAGCGAATGCGGCGAATAGTTGTTGATATGCAGAATGCATTATTTACGGATGCAATTGCAGCGGCATTGCGGAATTTTGACTCCGATTTCGAGGTTTTTGAAAGCGAGCTGCCGCAAAAAACGGCCGAGTTGTGCGGAGATGTGCGTGCGGACGTGCTGATTGCAGAGGTCACAAGCTGTACGCCGTGGACGTTTGAGGACCGCATGAAAACCCGAAGCGAGCTGAAAAAAATCTGCCGAAGGTGCAAAATTGTGCTCACCGTGGACGAAAACAACGAAAAGAACGTTGCGGACAGGGTGCGCCGTGCAAAAAAAGACGGACTGATTGACGGGTTTCTTTACGGTTCGGTTTCATCCGCATATCTTGCAGCTTTTATTGATACGCTGTAAAGCCGTGCACAAAAATTTGAAACAGAGTATGCGGCGGCCGCACGGGACAGGAAATCAGCCGAAAAAAATGTTATAATAAAATGCGATTGCGCGTTTAAATGCCCGAAACAGTTTTATAAGACAAACTGAAGGACAAAACCGGAGTGCCGGATTTGGAACAAAAAATGCGCAGCCGAAAAGTATAAATGATTTGACGAACGATCGAAAGGAGCAAGAACCATGGGACTTATTAAGGCAGGAATCGGAGCGTTGGGAGGAACTCTGGCAGACCAGTGGAAAGAGTTTTTCTATTGTGATGCGCTTCCCAATGATGTCCTTATGAGAAGGGGACAGAAACAGATAACCGGACGCTCTTCCAACACAAAAGGCAACGACAATATCATTTCAAACGGATCGGGCATTGCCGTTGCGGACGGACAGTGCATGATAATCGTTGACCAAGGCAAAATCGTGGAAGTTTGCGCCGAACCGGGCGAATACACCTTCGATACATCCTCCGAACCCAGTATATTCAGCGGAAAATTCGGAGAAAGCCTGAAGGAAAGCTTCAGAACACTTTGGAAACGCTTTACCTACGGCGGCGATACGGGAAAGGATCAGAGAGTCTATTACTTCAACACCAAGGAGATCCTGAACAACAAATTCGGCACTGCCAACCCCATCATGTTTGAGGTTGTGAATAAGCGGATCGGCATGAGCAGAACGGTGCAGGTTCGCTGCAACGGCGTTTATACCTATGTTATTTCCGATCCGTTGGTCTTCTACTCAAGGCTTTGCGGCAACGTTGCAACGGAGTTCACGCGCGATGAGATAGACGCTCAGCTCAAGGTCGAATTTGTCGATGCGCTTCAGCCCGCGCTCGGTGCGCTTGCCGAACAGGAGCTGCGCCCGGCACAGATTCCCGCAAAGGCAAACGAGCTTAAGGCGGCAATGAACGACGCATTGAAACAGGAATGGATCGAAAACCGCGGCATTTCCGTTGCGAAAATCGCGCTCAATCCCATCACGCTGACCGATGCGGACATGAAGAAGATCAACGAAATCGAGGACGCGGTGAACATCGGCTCCAACCCATTTGCAATGGCGGGAAGGATGACGAACGCAACCGCCGATGCAATGCAGACCGCCGCAGGCAACTCTGCCGGCGCAATGACGGGCTTCATGGGCATGGGCATGGTCGGCATGGGCGGCCAAGGCGGTTTCGGTGCGGCACAGAACCTTTACAACATGGGGCAGCAGCAGATGCAGCAGAAACAACAGGTTGAGCAGCCGCGGGACTTCGATGGCATGGAACGATGGAAATGCTCCTGCGGAGCTGTAGTCTGCGGCAAATTCTGCCCCGAATGCGGCGCAAAGAAACCCGAACCCAAGCCCGCACAGAACGGTTGGAAATGCAGCTGCGGTGCAACGGCAACGGGCAAATTCTGTCCGGAGTGCGGCGCAAAGAAACCCGAACCTGCACAGGACGGTTGGACCTGCACCTGCGGAAAGGTCAACAAAGGTAAATTCTGTTCAAACTGCGGTGCAAAAAAGCCTGCGAGCGCACCTCTGTACCGCTGCGACAAATGCGGCTGGGAACCCGCAGATCCTGCGCACCCGCCGAAATTCTGCCCCGAATGCGGAGACGTGTTCGACGAAAAAGACGTTAAGTAAAATAAGAAACTCCTTACACTGAACTTCCAGTGCGGCGGCGGAGAATGCGGATAGCATTCTTTGCTGCCGGCCGTGAAATGCGACCGCATGACGAACTGAAAGCAAATGTTTCGGCGATTTGAAAAGCTTTCCGAATTCGGAAAGCTCGCATCGTTTTAATAATAAGGAACTGATTTAACGGAAAAAATTTTTCCACAACGGTTTTGCAGGGAGAGATTTATGCAGAATTTACAGGAATATAAATGCCCGTGCTGCGGAGGCGCGATCGCCTTCGACAGCACTGCACAAAAACTGAAATGCCCGTATTGCGATACGGAATTTGAAATTGAAACATTAAAAGGCTATGAAGAGGAGCTGGAAGGCGACTCGGCCGACAACATGGAATGGCAGACCGATGCGGGAAGTGAATGGCAGCAGGGCGAGGCGGACGGCCTTTGCAATTACAGCTGCAATTCCTGCGGCGGCGAAATAGTTGCGGATGAGACAACGGCGGCAACAAAATGCCCTTTCTGCGATAATCCGGTCATTATGAAGGGCAGACTTTCCGGAATGCTCAAACCGGATTATGTGATTCCGTTCAAGCTGGACAAAAAGGCGGCAAAGGCAGCTTATATGCGGCATATTGAAGGCAAACGCCTTTTGCCGAAGCTGTTCCGCGATCAGAATCGCATCGATGAAATAAAGGGAATTTATGTGCCCTTCTGGCTGTTCGATGCGGATGCGGATGCAAACGTGCGCTATCACGCAGAGATTGTTCATCCGTCGTACGAGGACAGCGAGAACAGATATACCCCAACGAGTCACTACATGGTTCAGCGCGGCGGCAGCATCGGGTTCGAGAATGTTCCGGTTGACGGTTCCGAAAAAATGGCGGATGACCTTATGGAGTCCATCGAGCCTTTCGATTTTTCGGAAGCGGTGGATTTTCAAACGGCATACCTTGCGGGTTATCTGGCGGATAAATACGATGTTGATGCGGATCACAGCATCGACCGTGCAAACGAGCGAGTCAAACGTTCCGTTGAGGAGGCTTTTGCGTCAACCGTTGAAGGCTACACAACGAAGCGGACGGAAGCAAGCAGCGTTCAGCTGCATAACGGCAAGGCAAAATATGCGCTTTATCCCGTTTGGCTTTTGAACACAACGTGGAACGGACAAAGATACACCTTTGCGATGAACGGGCAGACGGGCAAATTCGTCGGCGATCTGCCGGTGGATAAATCTGCCGCAGCGAAGTGGACGCTCGGATTGACCGTCGGCTGCGGAGCCGTTATTTACGGCATATGCTGGCTGCTGCGGCTTTTCAGAATCCTGTAAGGAGGAATGCGAAAATGAAAAAGAACACTCTTTCCCCCAAAAGCATCATTGCGATTCTTTTTGCCGCAATTATCGCCCTGACGGCATTTGTGCCCGTGAGCGCGTACGGCGGCAGAGTATATGTTGCGGATGAGACGGATTCAATACCCGCGGAAGAGCTTGCGGAGCTCAACGAATATGCGGAACATGCATCGGAAACCTGCGGAACGGATATTTTGTTCCTGCTGGCGGAGGATGAAGCAGCGGCGGGCGACAGCATTGTTGATTACATGGCAAACTATCCCAATATGGGAAACGGTGAGAGCAGAATCTTTTTTGCGATCGGTCCGGATTCGTCGTGGCACATACTGTGCGGCGGCAATATGCAGAACATGCTGACGAAAGAACAGGAAGATGCGCTGCGCGATGCATATAACGGACCCGAAACCTATTTTGGCGGCATCAAGGCATATATCGACCTTGCCGAAAGCTATGTTTTTGAAATTTATCCCAACGATACTCCTGTTGATGAGGGGCTTGAGGGGCTCGAAAGGCTTCCGGAAGAGATAAGATCAATGGATGAGTTCACATGCGTTCTGGACGGTGCCGGTATGATCGAACCGGAACAGCGCGCCGAACTTATGAAAAAACTGGGTGAGCTCAGCAGCAAGTACGGAATGGACTATGTTGTCTGCACGGTGAAAAGCCTTAACGGCTCAACTGCGGAGGCTTGTGCGGATGACATTTTCGACTACTGCGGATTCGGTCGCGGCGAGGATCGAAGCGGCGTGCTGCTGCTTATCAGCACGGGCGACAGGAAGTGGCATATTTCAACAAGGGGATACGGAATCACCGTGTTTACCGATGCGGGAATCCAATACATCGGTGAGGAGCTCAAAGAGAAGATGAAATCGGCAGATTACGCAGGCACATTTTTTGGGTTTGCGGATCTCTGCGACAGGTTCACCGATCAGGCAAAAAAAGACAGACCGTACGATACTTCCAACCTTCCGATAAAACCCCTTTCGTTCAAATATATCCCTATTTCACTCGGCATAGGTCTTGTTATCGCACTTATTGCCGTCAGTGTTATGAAATCGAAACTTAAGACCGTTCGATACAAAGCGGAGGCAAACAGCTATGTTCGCCCGGGCAGCATGAATATCACGGTAAGCCGCGATTTGTTCCTTTACCGCACGGTTGCAGTTTCTCCAAAGCCGAAAAACAACGGCGGTTCGGACGGCGGAAGCAGCACGCACACATCCTCCTCGGGTTCCACCCACGGCGGGGGCGGCGGAAGCTTTTAAATAAAATGCACGCAGATCCTTAAGTTTAAACTGATTCAACAGTTCCGACCTCCATAAGCATTTCGGCGCATCCCTGCTTCAGCCCGGTTAACCGGCGCGGCAGGTGGATCGGACAGGGATGCGGCGAGATGCGGCGGCACTGCATGAGAAAAAGAAATTCTATTGAAAGGAAACAGATAAAAATGAGTATTTTTGACAGAATTAAAAACGTAGCGGAAAAGACGGCGAAGGATGCGGCGCGTTCCGTAGGCAATACAATCGGAACGAAGAGGGAAACATTCACTTTCTCCGCTCTTCCCGAAAGCCTTGCCGAAATGCAGGCTCTGCCCGAGGCAAAGCTGGACACGCCGTTCGCAACGGCTGCCCTGACAGTGCTTGCGCTCTGCGCATATGCAGCGGACAGGTCCACAGGCACGGAAATGCTGAATTGGCTGCGCGGCCCGCGCCCGCTCAACGGTCAGGATATTTCTTTTCTTAATGACAGGTTCCGCGACGGAAAGACTTATCTCCCGTTCACCTATTTTGCAGGCTCAACTCCGGACAACAACTACACTCCGGCACAACCTTACAAAGTCACAATCGAAAGCAATCATGTTTCGGCTGAGGAACAGGGGTATATGAAACTGTTCATTCCCTGCGGCGGTGCCGATTCACCCCGACCCATTAAACTGCGCCAGAGGGGCAGCGACGGCAAATGGTTCCTTTGGGAACAATATCTGCTTACAGGCGTAAAGACTCCGAAGGAAGCCGATCCGTGGGCATAAAACCCGAAAAATGCTGTTTTTCGATCCGGCAAGGTATTCTTATTCGAAAAGGAGAATAAAATGGACATTATCGGCAAATGGAAGGTTAAACAACTCAATATTCCGACACTTGACGGCGTTATTCAGTGCACCCCGGACAATATGCCCGAAGGAGAAATATTTGAAGAGTTTGCGCCGATGGCGAATGCGATCTTTGAGTTCACTCCGGAAGGAAGTCTGGATATGCTCTTAAGCTTTTCGGCGGAAGAACTTGAAGACGCAGCAAAGCACGGCGAAAGGGTTCGCGACGGATACTTTGTTGCGGAATCCAAACCGTGGAAGGAAGTCGATGGGAAATTCTACTATCTTGAGGATATTGAGGGCGAAGTAATGGGCAGCGAGATCGACCCCTATTTTGAAATCAAGGTTCAGCCCGACGGCAGCCTGATGTACTGCATGGATATGCTGCTTCTTGAAAGGGTGTAATCATTTAAAGTTTTTTCAGCATTGCCGAGGTACGGCGCATTACGACTTTTCGGCAGGCGCAAACACCGGTTTTTGCCCGAAAGGGACAAATTCATAAATCAAAGAAGAAAGAGAGAACGGGAATGAAAAGAAGCGGAAGAATCCCTGCACCCGATCATGCCCTTGCTGCACCGGCTCCTTTGCGGTTCGCGGCATATTGAAGGACGTTCCTGCCGGTAAACGGAAGGACGATCTCGGTGCCGACATCAAAGTGACATGAGAGTTTGACGGCAAGGGCAAATGAAAAATGCAGAATGAGCCTGCGGCTCAGAACGGTGAGCAGTCGTTGACAATATTCGGCAACGATCATGCCCGAACTGCGGGACGAACCCAATGTGTACACGTTCTCCGCTGACGGCAGCAAGCTCACAGCGTATGATATTTTTCCGCCGGATCTCGGCGGACGGTAAGTAAAAACAGTAAATAAAGAATATTTCGGAGGAAGAAAAATGAAAGGTCAAAAGTTTTTAAAGGTTACTGGCATTCTTATGATAATCGGAGCGGCGCTTTCGATTCTTTTCGGGGTTATCATCGGCGGCGTCGGCGCACTGATTGCAAAATTCGCCGGTGCTTCAACACTTGGTTTTGCATTCTATCTGGGTCTTGCAACTACGCTTGTCGGCGGCATCATTCAGCTTATTGCAGGCATCAACGGTGTTAAGCATTGCAACAAGCCCGAAAATGCAAAGAAATGCATCACATGGGGTATCATTGTTATCGCTCTTGCCGTTATCAGCAGCGTGCTTCAAGTGATTGGCGGCGGCAAATTTAACGTGCTGAGCTTTGTGATCGGGCTGATCGTTCCCGGACTGTACATTTACGGTGCATTCCTTAACCACAAAGAAAACGCTCGGTAAATTTGCAGAATGAGTTCGCCGCAGAAACGGATGCGGCACAGCATTACGATAATATCAAAATAACGGCATAATTACGAACACGGGGGCACCGAACGGTGTGCCCGTGTTTTTTTTCGCGGAAGTAATATGCATAATCTGCATAAGCGAATTGAATCGTTATGCTTATGCCCGAAAGAGTTATTTGCACAATTCCCCAAAAAGCGAAATCATTTTTTTTGCAAAACTATTTTGATGAAATTGAGATATTTTCCCGCACCGGCATCCATTGAACGCCTGTCGCCGACAGCATACTCGTTATCCTGTGCAAGCCAGTCCGCCCAAACTTCTTCGTTGCTCTGCATTTGTTCAACGGTCAGCACTTTTGCGCCGCGGCATTTTGAAACCATATCCGTCCAATACGATACATCGTGCATATAGTCAAGCTGCTCCGGTGTCCACGAGAGAAGCAGCTCGGAAGGAAGGCTGTCGTGGCAATCCCGAACCATGCCGGGAATTGCAATGTAAACATATCCGCCGCACTTGACAAACGGAAGAAGCTTTTCGTCAAGATAAGTCTCGTCGCGGCCGAAATAATTGTAGGAGTCCGTGCTCACAACGGCATCGAAAAATTCATTTCACGGCGGAAAGAGTGTGCGCATAGTATGACAGCAAACGAACATACGGGGGTATTGGGTCCGATGCATGGAAAGGGATGGAAGAAAAGCGGAGGTAAAGAGTATAACGGAGACAATGAGCCGGCTGCTGAGTTTGTAATGACATTGGATAAACTTGAACCGGGGCAGGCGGGGGTCATCCTTGAACTGAATACAGGCGGCGGCATGCGCAGGAGGCTGATGGATCTGGGCTTTTCGGCAGGGGAGCATGTTGAATGCGTGCTTAAAAGCCCTCCCGGAGATCCGCGCGCATACCTTGTGCGCGGAACCGTGACGGCTTTGCGGGGAAAGGATGCGGCGGAAATTAAGGTTCGTGCGGAGGACGGAGCCTGCAATATGCGTTCCGCTGCCCGCTGCAACAGCGGCGCGGAAAATAAAGAGGGGTGATGAAATGGGACTTACGAATTCATCTGTCGGGCGCAGTGCGTCGCAAGGCGGGTTTGAAGCAACGAATCTTCCCGTCATTGCGCTTGCGGGCAATCCGAACGTCGGCAAAAGCACCGTGTTCAATGCGCTTACGGGATTGAAACAACACACGGGGAATTGGGCGGGCAAAACAATAGAACTTTGCAGCGGCAAATGCAAAAAGGAGCCGTGGCAGCTTGTGGATCTTCCCGGCTGCTACTCGCTGAGCCCGCGTTCGCGGGAGGAAGCGGTTGCACGGGATTTTCTTAAAGAGCGGAAACCGAATGCGGCGGCGGTTGTACTTGACGCAACCTGCCTTGAGCGGAGCCTTGCGCTTGCGCTTCAGATTATCGAAATCACGGAGAAGGTCGTCATATGCATAAACCTTATTGATGAAGCACGAAAATGCGGAATACATATTGACGCGGAGCGGCTTGAAATGCGGCTTGGCGTCCCGGTCGTGCTTTGTTCGGCGCGGAGCGGAGAGGGGCTTTGCGAATTGCTTGAAGCCGTGAAACGCGTGATGACAAACCCGCCCGAAAATGTTTACCGCATTCAATACCCGAAAAGCGTAACGTTTGATGATGAGGTATCGCAGGAGGATGCGGCTTCAAAGAGCATTCTTGATGCCTGTCGTGAACTTTGCTGCGGAGTTGTGACGGTTGTGCCGCCGGAAAGCCGCGGGAGAGAGCGCCTGGGTCGAAAAAAATGCGCGGGCTGCATGAAATGCGGCTGCAAAGCCTGCAAACGCTGCGGCGAATGCGGCGAGGTCGGCGATGTACGGCGGATGACACGGCGCATAGATAAAATACTGACGGGAAAATTTACCGCATTGCCGTTGATGCTGCTGATGCTTTTCGGCGTGTTTTATCTCACGATACGCGGGGCAAACTACCCTTCCGAACTGTTGTCGCGCGGGTTGTTTGCGCTTGAAGCTCTGCTGCGGAAGCTGTTCGACGCAATTCGAATGCCGAATATGATAACGGACGCGCTGCTTTCGGGCATGTATCGCACAACGGCATGGGTCGTGGCGGTCATGCTGCCGCCGATGGCGATTTTTTTCCCGCTTTTCACGCTGTTGGAGGACCTCGGAGTGCTTCCGCGGATTGCGTTTAACCTTGATAAGGGGTTTGCGCGCTGCAATGCCTGCGGCAAACAGGCTTTGACAATGTGCATGGGCTTCGGCTGCAATGCGGCGGGTGTTGTCGGGTGCAGAATCATTTCGGGGAAAAGGGAAAGGTTGATTGCGATCCTGACGAATTCGTTTGTGCCCTGCAACGGACGGTTTCCGATGCTTATCGCGTTGATTTCGCTTTTTCTTGCAGGCCGTGGCGGCGGATCCGCAGCAGGTTCGCTCACGGCGGCGGGTGTGCTTGCGCTTGTTGTTGTTTTTTCGGCTGCGGCAACGCTTGCGGTGTCGTTCATCCTTTCAAAAACCCTGCTTCGCGGCGAAAGCTCCGCATTTACGCTTGAACTGCCGCCTTACCGCGTGCCGCGAATAGGGCAGGTCATTGTGCGGAGCGTGCTGGACAGAACACTGCATGTTCTCGGGCGCGCGGCAGCCGTTGCGGCTCCGTGGGGACTTGCGGTGTATGCGCTTGCAAATATCAGCGCGGGCGGGGAAACGCTGCTTTCGTGGTTTTGCTCATGGCTTGATCCCGCGGCAAGGCTTATCGGGCTGGACGGGGTGATACTTGCGGCATTCATTTTGGGGCTGCCCGCAAATGAGCTTGTGATTCCGATAATGCTGATGGCATACACCTCAGGGAGCTGCCTTACGGAAATAAGCTCATATGCCGCCCTTTCGGAAGTGCTTTCGGGCAACGGGTGGACGGCGATGACGGCTGTTTCCGCCGTGCTGTTCACTTTGATGCACTCGCCGTGCAGCACAACACTGCTGACGATAAAGAAGGAAACGGGGAGTATCGGCTGGACTGCGGCGGCGGCGGTCATACCGACGGCGGCGGGAATCGGGCTGCTTGCGGTGCTGAACTGCATTTTCGGATGAGGATGCCTGCACGATTCGAAATGCTCCGAATGATAATTTTGTAAAAAAAGCCGAAAAACTGTTATTCCCGGAAAACTGTCTTTAAACGGTGCTTTCCGGGAAAACATTTTTAAGTGCGAACCGCCGAGGGGAGAATGTTTATTATATTCGGTATTTGAATTCTGCTGCGAAATAAGGTATAATGAATTCAAGAAGACTCCGATTGAAGGCTGTTTCGGCAAAAAAACACCGTAAATTCAACTTTTTTACCGAAAGCGAATTGCCCGGAGCGTTCCCGAATGCAGCTGAAAAACATCGACGGTGCTTCGGAAGCTGTCTCTGCAAAAAACCGAAAGGAGCGCGCAAATGAAATGGGATAAAATCGCCGGTGTGCGGCGGGAATTGAAGAAGATGGCCAGGGAAGCGATGGGAAGGGAATACATTTTCAGCGTGACTTTTGCCTGCATGATGAACCTGATCCCGTGGATGGTTCACAAATTTCTGGGCAGCCATTGGGCGGTCGGCATTATTTCTTCAACGATACGCCGCTGCGGGTTTGCGGGGCTGTCGATTCCTCTGCTGTGCTTTTCGCTGCGGATAATTCTTCGAAACATGCTCATAGTGCTGCCGATAAGCATATTTGTTCAACAGAATATGAGAGTGGGTGCACAGGACAGTCTGTATCAGATTTTTTGGGCCGAAGAGATAAGACCGCTCGATTTTATCAGGTTCGGATTTCGGAGATATTGGCATAACTTCAGCGGAATGATGATGGTGAATATTCGCGTTTTTCTCTGGTCGCTGCTTTTCATCGTTCCCGGAATCATAAAGCATTACGAATATTGGCTCACGCCGTACCTGCTGGTGGAAAATCCCGAGCTCACGCCGAAGGACGCAATGGAGTTTTCCGCCCGTTTGACCAAAGGCTATAAATGGGATCTGTTTTTGTTTGATTTAAGCTTTTGGTACTGGCATCTTTTGGGGCTGTTGACTTTCGGCATTGCGCGGGTGCTGTTCGTGCAGCCGTATTATTACCTTGCAAAATCCGGTTGGCATATTTATCTTTTCAGAATGGCGGACGAGCTTTCGGATGCCGATATCAACGCATACAGGGCGCAAAATGCCGAACGGAACGGCAAACGGTAAACAACTCCGAATTTCGAATGCGGAGACTTCAACGAAAACTCGGTTATTGATTAAGGAGTGCGAAATGGCAACATCGGCCGAATACATTGAATACGCTGCGGAAAGAGTGAAGCAGTGCGGCATATCGGAAGAAATACGCTTCAGAAAAATGTTCGGGGAATACATGCTGTATGCTGCGGACAGACCCGTTCTGCTTGTTTGCGACGATACGGTTTTTGTGAAGATGCTGCCGGAGCTTGAATCCGTTTTCGGCGGCAGGGCGGTACAGAAAGGCGTTCCCTATCCGGGTGCGAAGGAGCATTTTATTCTTGATATTGACGATGGTGAGCTTGTCAGGGCGGTTGTTTCGGAGTTTGTCCGCGTGACGCCCGTATCGGGAAGCAAGAACAAAAATAAAAAAGAGGGACAAAGGACCGAAGGATGAACGGAATGATTTTGAATGACAAAAAAGGCAGCGGCACAGATATCGGTGCGGCAGACGGGTATACGGCGGTTTCGATTGCCGAGCGGCCGGAGCTTTTGCATGATGCTGCGGATTGGTTCAGCTCAAAATGGCGTATCCTGCGGGAAGCCTATGCCGAAAGCATGGAGGAATGCCTCAAAAACGAAAAAGAACGCGGGGAAGAAGGGAACAAAATCAGCGTTCCGCAATGGTACGTTGTGTTGAAGGACGGAAAGATTATCGCGGGAGCGGGAGTTATAACGAATGATTTTCACAACCGCCCGGATCTCACGCCGAATGTTTGCGCCGTTTATGTTGAAAAGGAATACCGCTGCCGCGGCATTGCCGGCAGAATGCTTGCGCATGTATGCGAAAAAATGCATAAAAGCGGAATTGATACGCTGTATCTTTTGACGGATCACACGAACTTTTATGAACGGTACGGTTGGACTTATCTTTGTCCCGTGCAGGGGGACGGGGAGAGTGAACCGTCAAGGATGTATGTTAAAAGGTACTTTCCGAAAAATGACTGAAATTCGGAATGCGGAACAAAGCATGAGAATGCGGACGGTGATAATGCCACCCGATTGTCCAGAAAATATCAGAGGACGGCCGGACTGTATATTTCATGTATGCGGCTTGACTGCAATGCATTGACATGATAAAATATTTAATCAGAACCGAATACTGCAATCAGCGAATGAGGGAGTAGTTTCACGGGACGCAGGTTCCGCGGCACGCATCAACAACACTGACGCAGCGCACGGAAGTGCAGCCGCGTTTGGTGCGGGCGTTACCCCGATGACGGGAATTTCAAAGGCTTCGACTGACATGAATATTTCGTTTAACGTCACATAACAAACAAGACTCATGCAGCACCGAAAGACCACAGGTTTGTTTTCGTGTGCGGCAGGGAGTCTGTTTTTTATGGATTTGCGTAACTCAAAGGTTTTTCGCTTTGCGGACGGTTGAACGCCGTATAAAAAAGGCAGAATAACAAAACAGGCGAACGGTGTGGAAAGGGAATTGAAACAAATAATGAGGTACTACTACGAAGACAAAGAGCGCGTTTTGCAGTCACTCGACTCGTGCGGGCAGGGGCTTTCCGATGCGGAAGCGGCAGCAAGGCTTGAACGGAACGGCAGAAACAAGCTGAAAGAAGCAAAGAAGGAATCCCTGCTTTCGCGTTTTTTCAATCAGCTCAAGGACCCGATGATAATAATTCTTATCGCGGCGGCAATTGTTTCCGGCGTTGTTTCGGTTGTTGAAAAGGAAAGTTTTTCGGACACGATAATAATTATTGCGGTCGTTTTGCTGAACGCTGTCCTCGGTGTTTATCAGGAGAGCAAAGCGGAAAAAGCGATCGAGGCATTGCAGGCGATGTCCTCGGCAACAAGCAGGGTTCTGCGCGGGGGCATGGTTCGCCTTGTCAAGAGCGAAGAACTTGTTGTCGGAGATGTTGTGCTGCTTGAGGCGGGCGACGCGGTGCCGGCGGATGCGAGAGTTATCGAATGCGCAAGCCTGCAGGCGGAGGAAGCCGCATTGACGGGAGAAAGCGTTCCCGTCAACAAACAGGTTGAAACCATTGAGGATCTGACCGGCAAAGAATGTCCGCTCGGAGATCGCGTGAACATGGTCTATATGGGTTCAACCATCGTGTACGGCAGGGGCTATGCCGTTATCACCGCAACGGGCATGGATACCGAAATGGGCAAGATCGCGGATGCACTCACAAAAGCGGAGAGCGGACAAACGCCTTTGCAGATTAAACTCGGCCAGCTCAGCCGAATTTTGACGTATATTGTCATCGGCATATGCATCTTTATGTTCGGCTTCAGCCTTTTGACGGCAAAAAGCGGCATCACGCCCGAACTTGTTCTGAACACATTCATGGTTGCGGTCAGCCTTGCGGTTGCCGCAATTCCGGAAGGGCTTGCAACCGTTGTTACAATTTCGCTTTCGATCGGCGTTACGAAAATGAGCAGGCGCAATGCCGTCATAAGGAAGCTTACAGCCGTTGAAACTCTCGGCTGTGCGCAGGTTATCTGCTCCGACAAAACAGGCACGCTGACCCAGAACCGAATGACGGTTGTGCGCACCGCGGGCCGTGACGAAAAGCTGCTTGCAACGGCGATGTCGCTCTGTTCCGATGCGGAACCCGACGAAACGGAGAAGGCGGTCGGCGAACCGACGGAATGTGCGCTTGTGAATTTTGCAACCGCACTCGGACTGAAAAAACCTGCTTTGAAGGCGGAATACCCCCGCATTGCGGAAGCTCCGTTCGACAGCATGAGAAAGCTTATGACCACCGTTCACAACCATAACGGGGAAATAATCCAATTTACAAAGGGTGCGCCGGATGAATTGCTCAAACGCTGCACGGGTTATTTCGACGGCAGCAAAGTCGTGCCGATGACGGATGCGCTGCGCCGCGAAATACTTGCGGAGAACAAATCCATGGCGGATGATGCACTGCGTGCACTCGCTGCGGCAATGCGGACATGGGACGAAAAGCCCGCGATCACAACGCCGGAGTATCTCGAACAAAATCTTACATACATCGGAATTACTGGCATGATAGACCCGGTTCGCCCGGAAGCGATAGCGGCCGTCAAAGAATGCCGCGAGGCGGGGATCCGTCCCATCATGATAACCGGCGACCACCGTGATACGGCGGTTGCAATTGCAAAACAGCTCGGAATCATTTCCGATGCCTCCGAATCGCTGACGGGCGCGGAGCTGAACGAAATGTCCGATGATGAGCTTTACAATAATATTGACAAGTATTCGGTGTATGCCCGCGTGCAGCCCGAACACAAGGTGCGCATTGTCAAGGCATGGCAGCGGAGAGGCAAAGTTACCGCAATGACCGGCGACGGCGTGAACGATGCAGCTTCCATCAAAACAGCCGATATCGGCGTGGGCATGGGCATCACGGGCACGGATGTCACAAAAAATGTTGCCGATATGGTGCTTGCGGACGACAATTTTGCAACCATCGTTTCCGCCGTTGAAGAGGGCAGGCGCATTTACGACAACATCCGCAAGGCGATTCAGTTCCTGCTTGCTTCCAATGCGAGTGAGGTGCTGAGCATCTTTACGGCAACGCTCTTGGGCTTCACGATACTTGAACCCGTGCATCTGCTTTGGATAAACCTTATCACGGACTGCTTCCCTGCGCTTTCGCTTGCAATGGAACGTGAGGATGATGACATTATGCGGCGTCCTCCCCGCAATCCGAAAGAAGGCATATTCGCAAACGGCATGGGGTTTGAAGTTGCCTATCAGGGCGTTATGCTGGCTGCAATAACCGTTGCGGCATACTGCATCGGGCATTTCCGTGACCTCGGCACATGGAACGTTATCGGCAGCGCGGCAAGTCCGCACGGCATGACCATGGCGTTTTTAACGATGAATCTTGCGGAGATTTTCCACAGCTTCAACATGCGTACCCAACACGGCAGCATATTTGCCAAAAAGGGACAGAACATGTGGCTTTGGGGCTCGTTTGCGCTTGCGCTGCTGCTCACGAGTGCGGTTGTTTTCATCGATCCGATAGCGGAAGTGTTCAGCCTTGCAACGGACTTCGGCTTTGATGAATTCGTTATCGCGTTCGCACTTGCATTGTCAACAATCGTAATTGTTGAGATCGTAAAGTGCTTCCAGCGCATGTATTATAAAAACAAAAGATAAACATAAATACAGAGCGCACTCCGCATGACGGAGGTGCGCAGAACGAAGAGCCCGATCCGCACGGATGGGGCTCTTTCCAAAGGAAATAACAAATAAAAAAACAAAGGAAAGCCCGATCCGCACGGATGGGGCTCTTTCTAATTGACGGCATGAGCGGCACGGTACCTCCGCAGCTTCACGGTTCCCCTCCCCCTTTCAGGGGAGACAAACATTTTCGATTTTAAATTGCCAATTCCTAATTGCTAATTCCTAATTCCTAATTCCTAATTCCTAACCCCCCCGCCCTCGTCAAAAAGGACCCGACCCTTTTTCGGATCGAGCCCTTCTGCCGAAAGTCATTTATTTATTTGGGAGAGCATCCGTTCGGCTTCAGCCGATACTCTCGGTGCGATAAATGAATTTTACACTCCCGTCCGTACCTTCCGCAAGGCCGGAGAAAGATTTGTATTCTTTGGAAACATCCGCCGTTGCGCGGAGCCGCGCAGCAAGGGAGGATACATCGCCGTTCACGGCATCGATAAGCTTTTGGATACCTTTTTCGTTCAGCTTGTTCAGCCCGTCGTTGAGCTGCATTGCGCCGTCGCGGAGCTGTGAAACGCCGTCGGAAAGAGCGGGAATGCCGTTCTTGAGTTCCAAAATGCCGTCGTAAAGCGAACCTGCACCGGTGCTGAGTGCGCCTGTGCCGTCACGGAGCTGAGCTGCGCCCGCTGCGAGATTATCCGCGCCCTGCTTTGCACTGCCGACGCCTGCGGTGTAGCTTTGCAGGCCGGTATAGAAAGCGTTATAGCTGTCCAGCTGCGCCTTAAGCTGCTCTATCGCGGGAGCATTGCCGCCGAGCTGCGCAATGACGGCATTCAGAACCTGCGCATAGTTTTCAATTGTCAGCGCGGGGATATCAAGCCCTGCGGCCGCAAGCTGTGCATTTGCATTGGCAAGCATCGAATTGAAAATCTGTTCCGCGCCGTTGTTAAGGCTTGCGCTGCCGGAATCGATTTGCGCAAGTCCTGCCGCAAGCGCATCCGCACCGCCGCAAAGACTTTCCGCGCCCTGAGCTGCGCTTTGCGCACCTGCCTTAAGCTGGGCTGCACCTTCGGCAAGTGCATCAATACCCGCTGCAAGTTCGTCCGATTTTTCAAGAAGGGTGCATAATCCGTCGTAAAGTGCCGACGATCCGTCAGTAAGTGCGGTCATCGAATCGGATAACTCGGTCATGGAAGATTTCAGACTGTCAATATCATCGAATTTTGATGAATCAATGTTGTTGAAAAGTTCGTTTGCCGCAATCGTGACGGTGTTGGTGAGCTTGAAATTCTTTGCATCGGCAGTGATTTCGACATAATTCGGAATTTCGAGCTTTTCGCTGTCGATACCGAGATTCTCCTGAAGGCCGGGGAATGCAAGCCCTGCGGCAATTATCCTGTCGCCGTCGTTAACAAGCTTTCCGTTTGAAACTTCAACGTTTGAAAAAACATCTCCGTCAAGCAGAACGCCGGTCAGCATTGCAAAAGGAACGTGAATATCTTCCTTTTTGCCGTCGATTTCAACGGTTTCGGAACATTTGTTTATGTAGTCGAAACGAATTTTTACCCTGCCGCTTTTGCCCGCAAGCTCTTCCGCCGAAACGGGAACGCCGTCCAGGCTGAAGGAAACGCTGACAGAAACGGGGAGTTCACTGTCGGTTGTGCCTTGACAATAGATATCATTGCCCTTTGCATCCCACACGCGCAGTCCCGCTTCGTTCACGGTATAGGTTTCATCGCCTTTAACGTTTTCGACGCTGCCGAGAGTTGAACTGTCGGTAAGAGTGTCGCTTCCGAGCGGGTTATGAATCCAATCGCTGACGATGATTTTATGAACTTCACCGGAGGCGGAAGCAAAAACGTAAACGGTTTCGGTCTTGCTGTTCTGTTCGTATGCGTCCGAAAGAGGGCTGCCGGTTGAGGCGGACGGGGCGGTTGCGGCGAGCATGTCTGAATTGAGGCTGTTCAAGCCGGCAGTGCCGTTCGATGCGGCGGCAGTGCCGAAGTTTTTTTCGTTCGGAACGGCAGCGTGAGCCGCAATTCCGATGCTGCCTGCAAGCAGGAGCGTACAAAGCGTGATGCAAAGCGGTTTTTTAATATTCCTTTTCATTGTATTAATTCTCCGAAAAATTTAATTTGATATTTGCCGTGCAGCCGGACCTTCCGGAAATCGGTGCCCGACTTTGCGGGAGAGTTCTCCGGAAAGGTTCCGGGTGCGGACAGCGTTCGGCACTCGGCCGGTGTTATCGCGGCATTCAGTCGCCGCCGTGTTTCTTAAGTTTGCGCATTCCGAGAGTTGTTGCAATAACGATCCTGTCGCAGAGCATCAGCAATGCGGGAAGGATGAAGATTACGCATACAACGCTGACAACCGCGCCCCTTGCCATGAGCATGCACATGGAGCTTATGATGTCGATATCCGAATAAATTGCAACGCCGAAAGTTGCGGCGAACAATCCCGTGCCGGATACGATTATCGACGGGACGGAGGCGGCGAGTGCCGCGGATACCGCTTCACGCTTGCCGCAGCCGTTCAGCCGCTCGGCTTTGTAGCGTGTTGTCATGAGTATTGCATAGTCGACCGTTGCGCCGAGCTGAATCGTGCTGATGCATATCGGTGCGATGAACGGCAGGGACTGGCCGAGATAATGCGGAAGACCGAGATTGATGAAGATCGCAAGCTCAATGACCGCAATGAGAATGAACGGCAGAGAGAGGCTCTTTTCGACAACGGCAATGATGATGAATATCGCAATTATCGATACGGCGTTCACAACTTCAAAATCGTGTCCCGTTGTTTCGATCATATCCTTCATGCAGGGGGCTTCGCCGATCAGCATTGCGGAACTGTCATAGCGTTTGATGACAGAATTCAGGCTGTCTATCTGATCGTTGACTTCGTCGCCCGCAACCTTATACTCCGAGTTGATGAGAAGAAGCTCCCAACGGTCGCTCTTTAAAATGCTTCGGATGCTGTCCGGCAGGATCTCTTCGGGAACGGCGGACCCGATGACGGATTCAAGCCCGAGTGCGTATTTAACGCCCTTGACCTGCTCGATTTCGTTCAGCATACTGCGCACGGAGCTTGCAGGCAGCTTGGCGTCAACAAGCACCATGTGCGTTGAAGCAATGCCGAACTCCTCCGAAAGTTTTGAATTTGCGATAACATATTCCATATCTTCCGGCAGGCACTGACCCATATCGTAATAAACTTCGTCATTCGTTTTGTTGTAGCCGTAATATGCGGGCGGAATCAGCAGCGCAAAGATAACGAGGAACACCGGAAAGATGCGCACAACGCCTTTGGCGAAACCCTTCATGTCGGGAATCAGGGATTTGTGCATCAGCTTTTGCAGCGGCCTGTCAAGCAAAAGTATCATTGAGGGCAAAACCGTCACGCAGCCGATAACGCCGAGGACAACGCCCTTTGCCATGACAATGCCGAGATCCTTTCCGAGAGTGAAGGACATGAAGCAGAGCGCGATGAATCCTGCAACGGTCGTTACGGAGCTTCCGATAACGCTTGTCAGTGTTGCACGAATTGCTGCCGCCATGGCGTCCTTCGGATCGGAATGCAGCTGCCGCTGCTCGTTGTAGCTGTGCCAGAGGAAGATGGAGTAGTCCATCGTGACCGCAAGCTGAAGCACGGCGGAAAGAGCCTTTGTGATGTACGAAATCTCGCCGAAGAAGTAGTTTGTGCCCATGTTCAGCAGGATCATCATGCCGATTGAGGCAAGGAACACAAACGGTATCAGCCAGTTGTCAAGGAAGATAACCATTGCCGCACATGCGAGCAAAACAGCAATTCCGACATATACAGGTTCTTCTTCTTCGCAAAGATCCTTAAGGTCGGTGACAAGCGCGGACATGCCGGAAACGAAGCATTGGCTGCCGCACACGGAACGTATCTGCCTTATCGCGTCCATGGTGACATCCGCGGAAGTTGCGCTGTCCAAAAACACTGCAACAAGGGTTGAATCACCGTTGTTGAACTCGTTATATATACTGTCCGGCAGCAGCTCTTTGGGAATCGTTATATCCGCAAGAGAGGAATACCAAAGCACGGTTTCAACATGTTCAACCTGTTTGATTCGTTCGCAAAGACTGTCAACATCGCGGTCGGACATTCCGTCAACAACAATGAACGAGAACGCACCTTTGCCGAAATCCTCCATCAGATCATTCTGCCCGATGACGGTATCCATATCTTCGGGGAGATAATCGAGCATATCATAGTTTATCCTTGTTTTTGCCATGCCGACAGCGGAAGGGATCATCAGCAGCAGCGCAAGAATGAGTATCGGTACGCGGTATTTAACAACCGCTTTTGAGAATCGCATCTTTTTTCCTTCTTTCGTCTTAGCTGTTATATGACGCTGCACAGCGGCGTCGTTTATTCGTGAAATTCAACATCGATAACATCCGGAACCTGATTGCGGACGATTTTGACGGCGGTCAGTGCCGTGCTGAAATTCAGAATTCCTTCGGAGAGCAGCGATATGCCGAACATTACCATCAATGCCCTTGTGCCTTGGCCGGGACGGAACATCAGAATGCCGCCGAGGATTGCGGTCAGCACCGCAAGCGCAAGGATAAGGAACCATTTGGACAGCCCGAAACGCTTTGCATCCAGTGCGATTTGAATCTTGAACAATCCGTCTGTCAGAATGAAGAACCCGAGAACAACGCACACAACTGTCATAAGGCTGCTCGGATTGCAGAGCATGATGATGCCGAGCAATATCAGCAATATGCCGGACGTCAGGTCATATTGAAACGCCAGACGATACAAATCTTTTGAAAAGTAGCCGGCAAGCCGCACGATGCCGAACGCAATCAGCAGTACACCGCAGAGAATGCCGACAAGCTGTGCGGAAAAACCGGGAACGATGATAAGCAGCAGGCCCATCAGGCACAGAGCCGCAGAAAGGGCGATATACAAGCCCTTTGCTGCACGCAGCGGCTTTGTTGAACGCAGTTTCATAAATTTTGCCTTCTTTCCGCCTTCCGAACGGCTGCCGCCGCGGGAAAGCTTTTGTTTATGACTGAATTCTACCCCGGCGCACGAAAAAAATAAACGGTCAGCCGCAATGCAGTTGACGGAAAAGCGGACGAACGGCGAAAAGTGAACGTTTTTTGGGCAGAAAAGGCCGACTGCACAAACCGGGCGGAATGCGGCGGGGGAAACGGGTGAAAGGGGGAAAACCGTGAAAGCGGATAAAGAGGAACGGGGATACGGCTCCGAAACCGATTCTTTAAACGTTGAAAAGGGAAGAAAGCAGCGGGAATAAAACAAAAAAGCCTCCGACAGGGAGGCGGGGAAGCGGAAGATTTTGCATGTTTTAATTTGCGGTCGGCTGCCGATGAACAGGTGATTATTCGCAGGCGAATTACTCGCAGGCGAATCATTCGCCTGCAATCGAAGGGAGTTCCTTGCAGAATTCGGCAAAGCGGAGCAGCTCCGTTATTGCGTTTTCGTTCATGCCGTTGTTCATCCAGTCGATGATAAGTCCGAAGAGCTCACATTTGATGAAACGCTGCATAACGGCAGCGTTCGGACGGGAGGAGCCGCTTTCGGGATAGCTTTTTGTTATATATGCGGAAACCGTTTTGTCACACAGCCGAAGCAGCTCGCGGTCAAGCAGGTCGCGGTTAACGGAGTTGAAGATGTTGTAGGCCGCGCGTTTGTTGCTGAGCGCGAACTCAAATGCGGCGCGGAAACATTCTTCAAGGGAATCCGGCTGCGGATATTTCTGAATGATCGCCGCTGACTGCTCGGAAACAATTTCTTCAAGCAGAGCGGGAATATCCTGAAAATGATAGTAAAAGGAGTTGCGGTTGATCCCGCAGTCTTCAACAATATCGCGGACGCTGATTTTGCTCAGCGGCTTTTCGTTCAAAAGCTTAATAAAGGAGCGTTTGATTTCCCGCTCGGTAAAATTCGCCATTGGAGACCCTCTGAAATACTGAAATATTAATTTAATCGGCGGTTTCGGTTTTTGCGCTTTGAACCCTTATTGTCTGCGCCGCGAGCCGAACGGCCGTGGTTCGATTTTAGCATACACCGCCGTTCGGTGCAATACCGTATTAATGACACAAAATTACAGTATTGACGAAAACCGGGCGGGAATCGCTCCGCCGCGAAACCGTTCGGAGGTGCAGCAAACGAACTTTTTTTGAAAAAAGACGAAAAAATGTTGTGCATATAATATCAAAAAAGAAAGATATATTCCTGAAAAATTAAGCCGATAAAGGTTTTTTTGAAAAAAGCAGGAATAAAAAAAGTTTTAGAAAAACACTTGCGATAAGGCGGTTAAGATGATATAATAAATGCGTCAGACTAAAGTGCACGGGCATATACTACCCCGAATCACGGGGTTCTTAATTGCGGCGCACGTATCTGCATCATTTAATTCGGTTTTTGCGCCTTGTGCGTGAAAATAAAAAAATTTAGGAAGGACGACATCCGATGAAAAACCTAAAAAGAGTACTGTGTGCTCTTCTCGCACTCGTCATGGTTCTCGGCTTTGTAGGCTGCAAGAACAACGGCGATGACAAGACCACACCCGCACCCAACAACACCAACAAGCCGGCAGAGTCCGAGGTTCCCGCAACCACGGTTCCCACCACTGAGCTCCCCACCGGCGACTACAATGCAATGTCTGCTGCTATCTATGATGCACAGCTCGGCGCATTCAACACCCTTTACCAGGCTGCAAAAGAAGAGACGAACGTTTCCAAGCGTTATGCTCTTATGGCACAGGCTGAGGCAAAGCTTCTTGAAGCTGCTGTTCTCATCCCCGGCACCACCAACGGCGGCAACTACGGTCTGAGCCGTGTTGCAAAGCGTTCCGCTTCCACCGTTCTCTGGGGCAATGACTCCGACCGTTTCCACAATGTTCTCGTCACCACCGAGCTCATTACCGCAGAGGATCAGACTCACCTCAAGGCAATGTGGAATGAGGTTCGCGGAACCGGCACCTACACCCAGAAGGCAATCGATTACCTGACCGAAAAGGGCTACACCCTTAAGAACACCTACAACATGGGTTACGCCAGCGACCCCAAGACCTGGGACGCTCTCGCAACCTCCCGTTCCGCAGACTCCGAAGCTATCGTTAACACCTACGACGGTCTCGTAGAATACGATAACGAGAACGAAATCAAGCCCGCTCTCGCAGAGTCCTGGGAAGTTTCCGAAGACGGCCTCACCTACACCTTCCACATCCGTCAGGGTGCAAAGTGGGTTGACGCACAGGGCCGTGAAGTTGCAGACGTTAAGGCAGACGACTTTGTTGCAGGTATGCAGCATATGCTCGATGCAGGCGGCGGTCTCGAATACCTCGTTGAAAACATCATCGTTAACGCTCTCGAGTACAACACCGGCGACGTTACCGATTTTGCAGAAGTAGGCGTTAAAGCAACCGACGACAACACCGTTGTTTACACCCTCTGCCAGCCCACCAGCTACTTCATCACCATGCTTGGCTACAACGTATTCGCTCCCATGAGCCGTACCTACTTTGAGTCCAAGGGCGGCGTATTCGGCAAGGACGACTACAAGACCGCTGTTGACGCAGGCACCATGAAGTACGGTCAGACTGTTAACGACATCGCTTACTGCGGTCCTTACACCGTAACCAACCACACCGCAGAAAACACCATCGTTTTCGAGGCGAACCCCACCTACTGGAACAAGGACAACATCACCATCAAGACCCTCACCTGGAAGTTCAACGACGGTAAGGATCCCACCAAGGCATACGAAGACACTAAAGCAGGCACTCTTGACGGCTGCGGTCTCTCTTCCGCTTCCCTCGAAGCCTGCAAGGCAGACGGCAACTTCGAAAAGTACTGCACCGTTTCCGATACCGATGCTACTTCCTTCGTTCTGTTCCTCAACCTTAACCGTAATGCGTATGCAAACTTCAACGACGAGACCAAGGCTGTTTCCACTATGACCGACGATCAGAAGAAGAGGACCGACGTTGCAATGCTCAACGTTCACTTCCGTCGTGCAATCGGCATGGGTCTTGACATCGCTACCTACAACGGACAGGTTGTCGGCGAAGAGCTCAAGCTCAACTCCGTACGTAACTCCTACACCCCCGGTAACTTCGTCGCTCTTGAAGAAGATGTAACCGTCGAAATCAACGGCGAATCCAAGACCTTTGCAAAGGGCACCTACTACGGTGAGATCATGCAGGCTCAGATCGACGCTGACGGCGTTAAGATCAAGGTATGGGATGCAGAAAACCAGACCAGCGATGGTTTCGCAGGCTGGCACAATCCTGCTAACGCTTACGAAGAGCTTCAGCAGGCAATCACCGAGCTCAAAGAATTCGGCGTTGAGATCTCCAAGGATAACCCCATCGTTATGGATCTGCCCTACTATTCCGGCGCCGACATCTACTCCAACCGCGCTCAGACCCTCAAGCAGTCTGTTGAAGAAGCTCTCCAGGGCTGCGTTGTTGTCAACCTCGTTTCCTGTGCAGATGCTCAGGAGTGGTACTATGCAGGTTACTACACCGAAACCGGTAAGGATGCTAACTACACCCTGTACGACGTATCCGGTTGGGGTCCTGACTACGGTGATCCCGCAACCTACCTCGACACCATGCTCGGTGACGGCGCAGGTTACATGGCTAAGTGCCTCGGTCTCTTCTAATACCGCATTCGCACAATAACTTAGCTTTATAGAACACTAACGGACAATGGGGGAGGACCTCGTATCTTCCCCCGTTGTAATCTTTATAAGGAGTAGGGGCTGAATATGACGAAATATCTATTAAAGCGATTGCTGACCGGTGTGCTTTCGGCATGTGCTGCAACGATAATCGTTATGATCATGATTTTCTCTTTGCTTGATCGTAACCTTATTTTTGCAAAGGACTCCGTGTACAGTCATCAGACAAATAATGCTCGAGAAGCCTATAAGTACCGCAAATGGAGAGAATACGGCTATCTTGATTATGTTACCTATGCTGACTATGTAAACAGCTTGGTAAGAAACGGCGAGGTTGGTGAAGAAACCGCAAAGACCGCCGTTAAACTCGGCAGGACTGCCGAAAAAGATTCTGAAGAAGCTCAAGCTTACATCAAAAAATTCACCGAATACTATGAGGGTAAAGGCTATAAAGTCGTGCGACTTGATGCCGTTCTTAAACCCAGCGGACGCGGTCTTGCCGAGGGCGGTTCACCTCAGCTTTTTGCGCATCGTGACATCCCCCTCATTTCTCGCGTGCTTAAATACTTCGGGAGCATTTTCACTATTGATAATATCCACAAGGCAAGCGGCGTTGCCGATGCCGATCGCGGATTGACATTCACTTTCTATGATCCCGTCTATAACCCCGTCGGTTCCGAAAAGAAAGTTTTCTCCCCGGCTATCATGGGCAACGGTACAACTCACAAGTACCTGCTCTATTTCAACAACAAATTCCCTTATGTTCATCAGAACCTTCTGACCATTTCCCTCGGTACTTCCTTTGCTGTTAACCAGGGCGTCGATGTGTTCACAACGATGACCAAATCCCAGGGTTCATTCGTTAAGAAACCGATAACTTTCCCCACCGGTTTCGTTGAGGAAAGTGCGGACGATCTTCACACAGCGACTTATGTTGCAGGTTCGAAGGATGCTTCCCCTGTTACCGCAGCGCGTTTCACCGATGACTACACAAACGTTCAGACTGTCAACAAGACTTATTCCAAGGTTGGCTTCTCGTTCATCCTCGGTATTCTGTCCAGTCTTCTTGCATACCTCATCGGTATTCCCGCAGGCATCTCCATGGCACGCAAAAAAGACAAGCTGGGCGACAAGATCGGCACGATTTATATCGTTTTCAGTCTCGCCGTTCCCTCCCTTGCGTACATCTTCATGGTTAAGGCTCTCGGCCGACTCATCGGTATGCCCACAACCTTCGACCTTGATAAAGGTACATGGCTGATGTATGTTTTGCCCATTATCTCCCTCGCACTTCCCTCCATCGGTAACCTGATGAAGTGGCTGCGCCGCTACATGATCGACCAGATGAACTCCGACTACGTCAAGTTCGCTCGTTCAGGCGGTCTTTCCGAGAGTGAGATTTTCAGCAAGCATATCTTCAAGAATGCTGCAATCCCCATCATTCACGGTATCCCGGGCACGGTTCTGTTCGCACTTGTCGGCGCGATCATCACCGAACGCGTTTATGTTGTTCCCGGTGCAGGTGGCCTGCTCACCACGGCTATCAGCATGTACGATAACAACGTTATTGTCGGTTTGACTCTGTTCTACGCGCTGCTGTCGGTTGTTGCCATCATTCTCGGCGACCTCCTCATGACGCTCGTTGACCCGAGAATCTCCTTCGTACAGAAAGCGAGGTAATAAAAATGGCTTCTGAATTGGTAAATGTCAGCGATCTCGGTATGAAAGAGGAGGAGTTGTTTTCCCGCTGTGACAGCAACATCGACTCCGAAAAGATTACCGCGCCGCGATACTCCTATTGGCACTCGGTTTTCCGTGTGTTCTTCAAGAAAAAGATAAACATCGTTGTTCTTGCCATTCTGGCGTTCATCATTATCTTTTCCTACATCTATCCGATTTTCTCCGGATATGATGCATACGCAAACCTGCTCGACTCAACCGCAAAGCATTTGAGTCCCGCAAAGGCGATTGACAAATGGGGCTTCAGCCTGCATACCATTCTCGGTACCGGCGGTGCCGGCCAGTCCACTTTCGATGCGATTTGGCACGGTGCGGAGATTTCCCTCTCCCTTGCATTTGTCTGCGCACTTATCAACATGACTATCGGCGTCACCGTCGGCGCACTTTGGGGCTTCTCCAAAAAAGTCGATGCCGTCATGATGGTTATCTACAACATTGTCGGCAATGTTCCGTACCTTTTGCTGATTTCCGTTCTTGTTATGTTGTTCACCGCGAGCTTCTGGTCCATGGTTTTCGCAATGACGATCACAGGCTGGATAAGTATCGCGTACTTCATCAGAACGCAGGTTGTCATCATCCGCGACCGCGAATATAACCTTGCATCGAAGTGCCTCGGTACTTCCACCGTTCGCATTGCAATGAAAAACATCCTCCCGTTCATGACCTCCGTTATCGTTACCGTTGCGGCAACCGAGATTCCTTCTTACATCTCTTACGAAGTCTTCCTGTCCTACCTCGGCATGGGTCTTTCCGAGATGTCCCTTGGTAAGCTGATCGAAGCTGCACAGAGCGCAATGGTTACCCCCGGTTGGGAAATCGAATTCTGGAGCCCCGTTCTGTTGGCATCCATTATCACGATTATCCTGTATGTTGTCGGTCAGAACCTGGGCGATGCATCCGACCCGAGAACGCACAGATAAGAGGACACCGCTATGGAAGAAAAGAAAGTATTGTTATCCGTTAAGGATCTTGAAGTCGAATTCCGCGTTCGCGGCAGAATTCTGACAGCTATTCGCGGCATCTCTCTGGATATTTACGAAAACGAATCGATCGCAATCGTCGGCGAATCCGCTGCGGGTAAATCCGTATTCACGAAAACCTTCGCAGGTATGCTCGATGATAACGGCTATGTCAGCAACGGTTCCATCGTTTTCAATGATCCCGAACTTGCCGAAACAACAGTTCCCAACACCCCCGAGGTTAAGGCGCGCATTAAGTCCATTCATGCAAAGCTGAATGCAGCATCCCGCTATGAAAACGGTGCCGCAATCTACCGCCGCATCAATGAGCTTAAGCAGGACAGGATCCGCAGGTCCACCCTCAGCGAGGCAGAGGCTGAACAGCTCGATACCCGCATTGAGGATCTGAGATTCCGCAGAGCCGAGACTTATAACCTCAAGCTCACAATTGACCCGTCCAAGGAGAAAGATCGCCTTAAGGAGCTTTCTCACAGCATCAAAAAAATGGACGAGGAACTTAAGCAGCTTGAAGATGAGCGCAAAAAGACCATTGCCGCACATAAGCAGGCAATGAACAACGACGTTGCGTACAACACCCAGTTCAAGACCGAAATGGCTCAGCTTACCGCTCAGTACAGAGAGGCATGTGCTCAGCCCGTTTCCGCAGACAAAATTGCGCGCAACGAGATTATCGCAAAAGAAATTTATCTGTCCGTCGGCAGATACAATGTTGCAAAACGTATCAAGGCGATTAACGACCTTGTAAAGGTTGTTCGCAACGCAATGAAAAACGGTCTCGACCTTAACGATGACGCAACAAGAACCGATGTATTCGATGATGTCGCTTTCCGCGTCAGGTTCCTTGACGAGAACGAAGAACGCATCCACGGTACCTGCGTTATCAACCTTGCAAAGCTTAAATATGCAAAGGACTGGACCCGTATCCGCGGCAGAAGAATCGCAACCGTTTTCCAGGATCCTATGACATCGCTCAACCCGATCATCACCATCGGCAAGCAGATTTCCTCCATCATTATGAAGCATCAGGACTGCTCCGAGGTTGAAGCACGTGCGCGTGCAATCGAGATGATGCGTAAGGTCGGCATCCCCAATGCTGAAAACCGTTACGACGATTATCCCTTCCAGTACTCCGGCGGTATGCGTCAGCGTATTGTTATCGCAATTGCGCTTTCCTGCCAGCCGAAGATCCTCATCTGCGACGAGCCCACCACTGCGCTTGACGTTACCATTCAGGCACAGATTCTCAAGCTCATCAAAGATTTGCAGAAAGAATTCAATTACACGATCGTTTTCATCACGCATGACCTCGGTGTTGTTGCAAATGTTGCCGACCGCGTTGCAGTTCTTTATGCAGGACAGATTGTTGAAGTCGGCACGACCGAAGAGGTCTTCTATGACCCGCGTCATCCGTACACATGGGCACTGCTCTCCTCATTGCCGCAGCTTGCACAGCGCGACACCGAGCTGTTCTCAATCACCGGTACGCCGCCTTCTCTCTACAATAAGATTGCGGGCGATCCCTTCGCACCGAGAAATCCTTATTGTTTGAAAATCGATGTCGTCAAAGCTCCGCCGATGTTCAAGATCACGGAAACTCACTATGCAAAGACTTGGCTGCTTGATCCCAGAGCGCCCAAGATCGACAAGCCTGCCGCGATCGACAACATCCACGACAAGATGATTAAAGCGTTCAATATTTAATGGGAGGGTAGAACTGTGGAACATAAAGAAAAAATTACCGCAAAAGAGGGTAGGGTTGCCCATCTGCCCGAAAAAGCTCCTGTTGATGCAAGCGGCAAGGAAGTTCTCCTTTCGTTGAAAAATGTTGACATCACCTTCGGCAAAGGCGACAATGCCGTGCGTGCAGTCAAAAACGCTTCTTTCGACATTTACAAGGGTGAAACGTTCTCTCTCGTCGGCGAGTCCGGTTCCGGTAAAACCACGATCGGCCGTGCCGTAATTCGTGTCAACCCCTGCGCCGCCGGTGAAATTTATTACAAGGGCGTTCGCATCTCCGGCAAGATTCCCCATTCACTGGACCGCGAAGTTATCCGCAACATCCAGATGGTTTTCCAGGATCCCGCTGCATCTCAGAACGAGCGCGCAACCGTTGACTACATTATCTCCGAAGGCCTCTATAACTTCCACCTCTTTGAAAATGAGGCGGATCGCGTGAGAAAAGTCGAGAATATCATTCAGGAAGTCGGTCTGCTCCCCGAGCATTTGACCCGCTATCCGCATGAGTTCTCCGGCGGACAGCGTCAGAGAATCGGTCTTGCAAGGGCAATGGTCATGGATCCCGAGCTTGTTGTTGCAGACGAACCTATCTCCGCACTGGACGTTTCCATCCGTGCACAGGTTCTGAACCTGCTCAAAAAGTTCCAGCGTGAGCGCGGAACGACCTATCTGTTCATCGCTCATGACCTTTCGATCGTTCGCTTTATCTCCGATCGTATCGGCGTTATCTACAAAGGCGACATCGTTGAAGTTGCAACCGCAGAAGAACTGTTTGACTTCCCGATGCATCCCTACACCCGCTCTCTGATTTCCGCGATCCCGATTCCGGATCCGAATCTTGAGAAGCACAAAGTGCTGTTCAGCTATGATCCTTCACAGCATGATTACAGCGAGGATAAGCCCGAGCTTACCGATATCGGCCATGGCCACTTCGTTTTCGGCAACAAGAAAGAAATCGAAGAGTATAAGCGTCTCCGTGAGGAGGGAACTCCCCTCAAGAGCGTTACCATTGCCGGCGTTAATGCTCCTGCGGATGCAAAAACTGTCGAAAAGCAGCTTGAAGAGAAAAAAATCGAGGGTTCAATCCTTGATACACCGCTGCACGATACCGGCAGCTTCTGGCTTGCGTTCCTTTCCTTCTTCCTTGCCATCCCCGGCTTGATTGCGGGTGCGATTTTCAAAAAGCACAACTATATCCGCAATTACAAGAAGTGCAAGAAGGGCGCGATTGCCGGCCTTATCACAACGGCAGCAATTATTGTCCTGTTCGGACTTATGCTGATAATTTCTATCCTGTAATCGGACTTTAAAAAAGGACGGCGGACTGAATTCAGTATGAGGCGAACAGCAAAAGAAAAAAGTCTTCCGAGGCCAAAGCCGGTACAACGCATTGAAGTGTCGGACAAACATACCGCGTTGCGAATTGTGTGTTTCGTGATTTGCATCCTGTTTGCGGTTGTTGCGATGTCATATGCGGTGTACCGGCTTGTTACAAAGCCGAGCGGATGGACAACGATCAAAGCGGCTGTTACCGGTGAGGATAACTGCACCGATGAACTGCTGCTTCAGTATGATATTGGCCTGCGCGACGATATTTCCACAACGACTGAATATAAACAATTGGCGGAAATGTATTCAAATTTGTGCAGCGAGGCCTACCGCATATTTCAATCAGACGAGGAATATTTCGGCGCGGATGATGCACCGGCAGCAAACCTCGCTTATTTGAATAAACACCCGAACGAGGTTGTGACGGTTGATTCCGCGTTGTATTCGGCATTTGAGCTGATTCGAGATAACGGCAGCAGATATCCGTATCTTGCGCCCGTTTATACGGAATACAAAGGGCTCTTCTCCTGCGAAAACGACAGTGAGGCCGAGGAATTTGACCCGTTGCTTAATTCGGAAGTACGCGGGTTTGTTGATGAAACGCTGACGTATGTAAATAATCCCGATGCAATCGACATTGAGCTCCTGGGTGAGAATAAACTTCGACTCAATGTTTCGGACGAATACGCCGACTTTGCATCCCAAAACGATATCGTAGAATATCTGGATTTCTTCTGGCTGAAAAATGCATTTATCGTTGATTACATTGCAGAACATTTGGCCGAAAACAGCTATATTCACGGAACAATAACGACGTATGACGGTTATACGCGGCATCTCGGCGGAGCGGGCATGGCCCTGTCAATGAATTTTTATGACGAGGCCGACGGACGCGGAATCCCTGCGGCGCAGATGGATTTTAGGACGGCGCGCAATGCTGTTTATTTCAGGAATTATGAAAATTCCGATATGGACACAATGCATTTTTACACCTATTCGAACGGTGAAGTCCGCAATCCGTTTGTTGATCCTAAGGACGGACTTTGTAAGGCGTCAAAAAGTGATCTGCTGATGTATTCGGACGAACTCGGTTGTGCGGAAATTGCGCTTGCGGCCTACGGATTGTATTCGTCGGATTCTTTTGACACCGAAGCGGTGCTTTCGACTGCAAAGCGCGGAGTGAATGCCGTTTACTGCGAGGGAACCGAGGTTTGCTTTACGGAGGCTGAGGCAACTCTTTCGCATTTGTACCAAAACGACGGACTCAGCTATTCAGCGAAACATGTTTCCTGATGGAAGTCTAATCGGATTTCAACTGCAATACGAAATATACGGATTATCAAGGCTTGCCGCAAGGCAGGCCTTTTGATTATTGCCTGAAAGGAAACGGAGGAGATAAACGGGAAATGAAAAATGAAAAAAGCGCAGCGAACTGAATTCACTGCGCTGGTGACCGGTAGGGGAGTCGAACCCCTGCTGCCGCCGTGAGAGGGCGGTGTCCTAGGCCACTAGACGAACCGGCCAAACTTGATTGCGTTGCTTATTATACCAAAGCAATCAAGAAAATGCAACCCCGGAGAAGCTTGAAATGAAGATATATTTGACAAGCCAAATAAAACACGGATTGAAAATTTCAGGCATGAAGCAGCCGTCGGAAAGTATTTCGCGGGAAATAACGTCCGAATCAGCGTTAGGAATATTTCCCGGGAAATTAGTTGCAGCGGGAGAAAGCGGACTTTTATCAGTCGAGCTCAAGATAAATATGCAAGTTCCGACTTAAAACTCAATATGCTTTTTCACTGTTCAAATGCGGCAATTTATGGTATAATCAAGTCAAATACCGGTAAAAAACGCAGCTGAGATAAAAACATGCGGATTCAGCCGCCGCTCACTGCTGCAGTTTTTGTCCGGCATGTTTCCGAAAGCGTAAGAATTTGATTCGACTGCGCTTTACCTGCGGAAAATTCCCGCAGACGGAAAAATCATTCTACAAAGGAAGGTATGTTAATGGGAAACATCATTTCCGTGCTGTACATCCTTGCGTTTGCAGGCTGCGGCATACTCACTGCACGTCCGATTTTTGCATCGGATCGCCCGCTGAAGAGGATTCTGTTCGGATTAACTTTCGGACTTGTAATGCTTCTTTGGCTTCCGGTGTTGTTTGCGTTTATTCTCGATTTCACACTTGCTGCGCAGATTCTTGCGCTTGCCGCAGCGGTGTTCATTGCGGGCGTATCAACATTCTTTGCCGTTAAAAAGCAAAAAAACGGCAAAATCAAGTATAAAGCCGCTTCAAAGCGCGACCTTGTTCCGCTGCTGGTCACGATAGTGCCGTTGGTTGCAGTCGGCTGGATACTTCATGCGAATCACACGATAACAAATGCATCGAACGGTTCGCTGCACGTCGGGCAATGCACTTTCGGCGATTTGTGTATGCATTTAAGCTTTATCACAAGCATCAGTGTGCAAAAAACGTTCCCGCCGAATTATTCGCTTCTGCCGGGAACCCCGTTGGGCTATCCTTTCCTGTGTGACAGCGTCAGTTCGACTTTTTATACACTCGGAGCGTCGCTTCGAATTGCGGCAATGCTTCCCGCACTGTACGCTTTTCTTGTTGTTGTGCTGGGTGTGTATTGTTTCTTTGATGAATGGTTCAAAAACACACGCGTCTCCGTGCTTGCGACATATCTTTTCTTTATCGGCGGAGGCTTAGGGTTCGCTTACCTTTTCAACAACAAACAGCTGCTTGCGGGCGAGGGCATAAACCGTTGGCAGGAAATGCTTGAAGGGTTTTACAAAACACCCACCAATCTGCCTGCCGAGGGACTGCGCTGGGTCAATTCAATTGCTGACATGCTTATTCCGCAGCGTGCAACTTTGTTTGGCTGGGCGCTGCTTTTCCCCGCACTTCAGCTTTTGCACAGGGCGGTCATGCAGCGCGAATACAAATGCATAGTTCCGCTCGGTATCATTACGGGATGCATGCCGCTTGTTCATACGCACAGTTTCCTTGCGATCGGAATTATTTCCGCGTTCCTTTTCGTTGCCGCTCTCGGAAAAATGCTGATGAGCGGTGTTTCCGAAAAACACGAGAAGCTTGCTGTCCGCAATCTCGGACTGTTCGTTTGCTCGGCAATTGTCGGTGCATTGCGAATGTTAAATATTCGTGTTGTTACCGAAGGGTTGGATGACAGGTTCACGATCATTGCGGGCACGCTGACTGTTGTTGTTTCCGTTGTTATGCTGGCCCTTGCTATGCCCAAAAAGAACGCCAAAGGTGAGCGGAAGGGATCCGATGACGGCCTTGAAACCGAGCTTGCGACGGAGCTTATGCCAATGTCCAAAGTCACCGAACGCAAATACATATCAGCAGTCGGAATTGCATCGGCGGTTGGTCTTGCGATTTCATCAATGCTGCAGGAAAAAGCATCCGCGCTCGGTTTCGTGTTGCCGGTGTTTATGATTGCAGCAACGGTTCTGCTCATTGTTTACAACGGCAGAAAGGCAGGAAGGAAGCCTGCTTCCGATGAGGTGAAGCATGTGCGTTGGTTTGCTCTGTTCGGCGTGATTGCGGTCGTGCTTGCCGCACCGCAGCTTTTCGGATTCACGTTTAAACAGTCCGTGAACAACGACTCGTTCCTGCGTTGGGGATTTAATTGGTGCAATGTCAGTGACAGCTGGCTTTGGTTCTATATCAAGAATCTCGGACTCATTTTCATTCTGATGCCTGTTGCGCTGCTTTCCGAAAAAAAGCAGAACAGACTGTTCTACTACGGAACACTCGTTATATGGCTGCTGTGTGAAGTGCTGATTTTCCAGCCCAACCCGTACGACAACAACAAGCTGCTTTTCGTTTGGTTCGCATTTACCTGCGGCATAGTTGCGAATTATCTCATAACAACATTTGCACGGCCCGTTACAAGACTGGAGCGCGGGAAACGCCGCGTGCTGCGCGGCAAGACCGCCGGTCGCTATCTGCTGCTTGCAATGATGCTTATTGCAATGCTGCTTTCCGGCAGCTTGACGCTGGTGCGCGAATACATCTCGGGCGATCACATTGCATTCGCCGCGGATGCGGACGGGAAGAGGAGCCTGCAATACATTGAAAGCGGCTACGAGGTTGTGCCGGCGGCGCAGGTTGAGCTTGCGGAATGGATAAACACAAATACCGACGAACCCATTGCGGCGGATGCAACCTTCCTGACCGAAAGCAACCATAATAATGCAGTTGCAATGCTCACGGGACGCAACATTTTCTGCGGCTCGGGCTCGTTCCTTGAATACCATGGCGTTAACTATCGCCCGCGCAAAGAGCTTATAAAGCCCATGTATGAACAGCCCGAAACTTGCCTGCTTCGGTATGCGGCGGAATACGATATTGACTATGTGCTTGTGGGAACACGGGAGCGCGGAAGCTATGCGGTTGACACGGAATGGTTCAATGCAAATCTTCGGGTCGTGTACCGCAATGCGCAGCTGACGGTCTACAAGATTGCGAAATAACAAGGCAAAGGTCCCGTGTTGAACTTTTTCGATGCGGGATGAAAGGAAAACAATAAAAAGAAAACCGTGCGGCAGTGAAATGATTCAAGCCGCACGGTTTTTAAGTTCGGATTCTTCTAAATTCAGATTATTATACCTATGCTGCTCCGTTTCGGCATTGATGACGTGAGCAAAAAGTGCCGAAGGGGCAAAAGGGTTTTAAATCAATGCCCGTCAACCATTCTCAGGAAAAAGTAGATGCGTCCGCCGAGGTTGGATTCCCAATGCTGATCGGCGCAGGTAAGAACGGTCAGAAAACGGTCGTTCGGAGTGACATGAACCGAATAATCAAGCTCGGTCCGCGCCTGCTGATAGGATATCCATTCGGAAATCTGTTCGGAGGTCATGCTCTCCATGGTTTGCGGATAATTGCAGTTATAGTACTGGGAAGATTGCTCGGCAGAAGCGGGCTTTTCTTCGTACATTGCAAAAACTTCCCAAGTATGCGTTTCGCCGAAAAGGTTCAGCGTCCATAATCTGTTTTTGAATTCCCCGTAAGTCGGTGCGTACTCATTCTGAATCTTGTGCAATTGATGCAGCATTATGCCTGCGCGGCGCAGATTATGACCGGAAATCACCATGTTTTGCGAGGGATAGCCGTAATAAAGATAAATTGATCCGCGCGAGGATGAGTTGCCGCGTGCATCATGATAATGATAATAAAAATTCGGACCGAACATCACGGGTGCGTCAATATTCGTGCCGTCAAGTTTGATATAGCCGACGGTATCGGCATTTGTTCGCTCCGCATTTGCGGTCTGTTCGGAATAGCGGAAACTTTTTGCATATTGATCGATTACGGTGTAATTCGAAAGATGACAGCGAAGCTGTTCGACATCTGCCGCATCAACGGAATTCGGCTTTGCGGCATCGCGCAGGATATTTGCCGCCTGAAGCTGAACGGGATCGAGCTGAACATTGCCGCTGAGGTAAGCGGAGAGAAGATCTGCATCGGCGGCGGTTATGCTCCCATCCATGTTTATATCGCCGAGGATGACCGCTGTGCCGCGTTCCCCGTTTTCAAGCGTATATTCATCACCCGTACGAATTAACGGATCCGCATCCGGTGCAAGCCCGAGTACAAAACCGCCGTCCGCAAGATAAGGGCGCAGCCGCCATGAAGCGGTTTCACCTTCGCAAAAGTCGTTGCTTCCGAATGCGTGTACCGTGCCGTCATCCGACAGCACAAGTGCGTGCCCGAAAGCACAGGAAAAATCCACAACGTTTGCATCATCTTCCGTGAATGCCTCGGATATGCGCTCTCCGTCCGTGTCGGCAAGTTCACAATCCGTATGCAGTCGTCCCGCATAGTCAACGTAGGCAAAACAATTATTGCCCGCAAAGGCATATTTGCAGTCCGCCGCACCAAAAAGCACCGAAGTCGAGGCATCTGCCGCATTGCTTGCGCAAAGATACAGTCCGCCCTCCGTCCGCGCGGCAAGATTACTGCCGCATGCGGCAATTGCTGTCAGGCTGTGCCCCGAAAAAACAGAAAGCTCGGGCGTATTGCCGCGGGAATGTATCTTTCCGCTTGCTTCAACCGCAATGAAAAAATTGCTGCCCGCTGCGATAAGGCGGATATTATTCAAATCACCGGTGTTGAGCATTTCGTTGTAGAGCTGAGCTTCGGCATCGGATGCCGCTGCGGATTCGGTTCGCGCACCGATGGCAATGACTCTTCCGTCACCGGAAAGTGCATACACAATTTCGCTGCTGCAGCAAACGGCGGTTATGCCGTTAAGCTTTGCAGATTCCTGCCGAAGCGCATCGCTTCCGGAACAGAGCAATCGGCCTTCTTTTGTCAGTCCGACGGTAAAGGCAGGCGCGGCGGCAATTGCCTTGACATCGCGCCAATCATAGCAATAAGCCTGTCCGTTATTGTAACCGATATATGACATGAGCCCGACGGAGGACAGCCCGAACGAAAGGCCGTCTCCTGCCGCGACTGCACCGCACGGAACGGACGGAAGCTCGCTCGGCACGGGAAGAGGTGCGGGTGTTTCGGGCGTCACCGAAGGTGTTTCGGAGACGAGCACAGCAGGGGGCTCGGGCGGGACGGGGTTCGACTCTTTTTTTAAAGACAGGCAGACGATAAGCCCGGCGGCAAGAAGAATTGCGCCTGCCGCAATCAATATGCCGCGTCGTCCGATATTTTTCACAAACCCACCTGCGGGGACAATGTTTCGGTGATTCGTATCTTTTTTTATTTTTTTCATGTAAGTTCCTCAGTTTTTATTGGATTGCACCCAAACTCAAATTGTTCAAAACCAATCCCAAATCGTGCGGGACACGGCATCAGAAGCGTGAACCGCGCTTTTTTTCGACTGCTGCGGCATAACGCACGGCATCGCGCACGGCATCGAAAGGCGAGTCGGCTGCCGCAAATATCTCATTGCGTAAAGACAAAAAGAGTTCAGAATCATTTGCGGCAAAGGCAATTGCTTCTGCGGTCAGCTTTCCGTTGCCGGTAAAATTCCGCCCGACAAGGCTTCGTGCCTGCGCAGCGTCGCCGGTGATGAGCCGTTTGAGATTAAAAACATCGTTCAAATTGATTTCGTCACCGTTTGCCGCACGAAAACTCTCCGTATCGGCGGGCGGAATTTTCGCGTTGCGCGGGCAGGCATATTGGCAAATTTCACATCCGATAAAAGTTTTCTGCATGGCGCGAACGCTGTCCGGATGCTGCGCGGTTTCCATTTGCAGCCGCATACAGCGTTCGGTCGTCAATCCGTTTTCGGATATTGCACCGGTGGGGCACGCTTTCATGCAGAGGGAGCAATTGCCGCATTCGCTTTGCCGAGTGTTCAACGAGGGAAGGACGGTCAGCAATTCGGAAAGTGTTTCGGGCGGAATTTCCCGAACCGCAAACGTAAGAAGAACGATCCGCGTTCCGAATTCGGGCAGTGCAATCAATGAGTTGCGGCATTTAATGCCGATGCCTTCCGCTTCAAGCTGCATTTTGACGGGAATATCGGTTTTTTCGACGTGAATTCCCGCAGCGGTCAGGGCTTCCGCCAGTTTTTTTGCACTGTGATAAGCGCGGTTGGATGCAATGTAGTATGCAGGTATACGTTCGTCAGCCGTAAACGGCGCATAGGGGTACACAAGCACCGCAATGCTGTTTGCCCGTGAATATGCTGTCGGAGCATCGGCGGTAAGATTGAACCGATTGCGGCCGAGGTCAAATTTGCGCGGCGTTGTAAAAAACACCTGTAAGAATCCGTAATCGGCGGCTGTCGTTCGGAAAACAGTCCGCAAATCGCAGGGGGAAACAGCGTGGGGAGTGGGTGCTGACTGCATACGGTGCGCTCCTTTCTGTTCGATTTAATCCGTTTTGCGGTCGGTTCAATATGCGGACGGATTCCTCTTTCGTCCGTAAATTGCAGCAGTCAAACGCGCGGACGGGCGGGTGAAGAATATATGTCAATTGTACCATACGATACCAATATCGGCAAGAGGGAACGGAAAACGAAGAATGAAACAGAAAGCGAAACCTGTTCAAATTGAACATAATAATATATTTAACGGAAAACGGCAAAAGCGCGGGATAATCGGGTCATTTCACGATAACACAAGTGAAAGAAAAAATAAGGAGATACAACCATGGACACGAAAGAAATCAATGCAGCCGTTAAATGCGCAGTGGAAACAACGCAGCAGCCGCCCTCTTTTTTTATTCACGGTTCATCCGTGTTTGCACTGGAAACCGAGGCAGTTAAAACCGCAGAGACGCTGAAAAGATGCGAAAACATGTTTTTTCGCGGAATCGTTAAGTATTTTTCAATCAAAATGCCCTATTTTTCGGATATGGCAGGTTCGGAAAAATTCCTTGCGCGGCTTGACGAAAGCATGAACACAGCGGCGGACTTTTACAGCGAGTTCAAAGGTGTTGTGATAATTGAACTTTCGGAGGAATGGGCAAAGAAAGGCATCAACGATGCATTCTCATGCCTGCCGGGCTATATCGGAATGCATAAATGCATTTCGTACATTGTCATTATTGAAGCGGAAAAGGAGTCGGCATCGATTGACGATATGAGGAGAGCTTTGAACGGAAGCACGATTTGGATCGATATACGCATGAAAACGGCGGAAATAGGGCAGTGCATAAATCTTTTCTTCAAAACGGCGAAGGAAGTCGGAATGACCGTTTCGGATGCCGCTTCAAAAGAGCTTAAAAAAACACTTGAAAATGCCGATGTTTCCGTTTTGCCGCTTGATCAGGTTGTTCTTCGAACGGTGCAGCAAATAAAGCTGAACAAACAAGTCAAGAACGCCAACCCTGTTATTGAAGCGGGCGATTTGGATATAATGCCTCAAAAAAGGACGTGTGAAAGGCGAGGCCGCATCGGATTTTCTGCAAAGGAATAAGGAGGAACACAATATGCTGAGTGATGGATTGAAATATCAGGATTCAAGGATGGCGACTTGCGAAGAGATGAAGCAGGATCTTGCGCCGTTCGCATTGCATGATGCGGCTGCAAAGTCCAAGGGCGGGCCGGTGCTGCTGCGCGACGGCGACACGGTTTATACGGATCCGAGTGATTCGCATTCGCTGATAGTCGGGGATACGGGTTCAATGAAGACGCTGCGATTCGTGCTTCCTCTCATTTATTCCTGTGCGGCGGCGGATGAATCAATGGTTATTGTTGACCCGAAGGGCGAGCTTGCGCGGAAATCCGAAAGTTTTCTTTCCGCGAAGGGCTATAAAACAGTTATCATCAACATGAGGGATCCGCAGCGTTCACCCGACACATGGAACCCGATGGGGGTTATAGAGAGGGGGTACAAAAGCGGGGAAGAGGGGCAGCAAAAGGCCGTTTTGCAGCTTAATGATATGCTGAACGACATTTTCTTTCGAAGAGTCGATACAAAGGATCCCTATTGGAACGAGTCCGCAGGGCAGCTTGCTCTGGGCATATGCCTGCTGCTTCTTGCATTGGGCGAAAAGTTGAACATGAAGAATCTGCTGAAATGGCGATATGAAAAGCTTGCCGACGGAACGCTTGATAAATGCTTCCGAAATCTGCCGACGGACGGCGAGATCTACCAAAACCTTGCGGGTTATTTGGGTATGACGGCCGAGAACACAAAGTCCTGCATAAGGTCAACCTTTGATCAGCTTGTGCGCGTGTTCAAGTCCGCACCTGCACTGACTGAGATGCTGAATGATACGTCATTTGATATTGAACGGATCGGGGAGGCAAAAACGGCGGTTTTTGTCGTCATCCCGGATGAAAAAACAACCTTTCATTTTTTGGCGACGCTCTTTATCAGCCAATGTTACACAACCTTGCTTGAGACAGCGGAAAGGCACGGCGGGTCGCTGCCGCGAAGGACGAATATCATCCTTGAGGAGTTTTGCAACCTGCCCGCGCTCGGCGATATCGTTCCGATGATCACGGCGGCAAGGAGCCGCAATATTCGGCTGCACATGGTCATTCAGTCGTACGGACAGCTTGTTGAAAAGTACGGCGAAAACGTGAGCCGCGCCATTCTCGACAACTGCGGAAACATGATCTATCTTCACACGCGGGAAATGGATTTTTTGACGTATATAAGCAGACTTGCGGGGAACAACGAGTACGGAAGACCGTTGATTTCAACATCGCGTCTGCAAAGGCTGCAAAAAAACGAAACCATTATCTTCCACGGCAGATGCTGCCCGTATCTTGCAGAGGATGTTCCGCTGATTTTTGATTATCCGATAAAATTGGGGACGGAGCTGCGCTCTGCGCCGCAAAAACCGAAGAAAGAAAAAAAGCGCAGGCGAATCGGGGATGTATTGAAGCCGCCCGAACTGAGCGGAGACACCGATGTATGGGACTGATCGAAAAAGCGGTGCAGCGGATATTGAAAATATATTAACCGTTGCTGCCGGGAAAAAGCAATTTTTCCCGATAAATAAAGTGTAAGGGAAAAACGAATGCACATGCGTTTGATGCGCGGACGGCTGATGCCGAAACGTGCAGCGCATGAGCGTTTGAAACACTCCCGAACGGATAAGCAGGTTTTCTTCCCGCGGGCGATAAAATATATCATTGAAAACCGTGGGGAAAAAACAAAAAAGCCCGATAAAGTAAATGAAGAGTGAGCAGAACTGAAAACTCACTAAAAACACAGAAACCGAAAGGAGAAAACTAAAATGGCAAGAACAGGACAAGCTTATTCAACAGCAATTGCGGACAGCATCAACGCCTTCCTTAAGGAGGACGAATGGCGTTTCGACTTTGACAGCGAGCGCGGCAGGTTCATTTTCAACCTCGGCCTGAGCTGCAAGCTCAAATCGGTTCGGTACATTGTTGATGTGCGCGAGAGAGACTATCTTATCTACGTTTTTTCACCTCTGGGCCCGGATAAAGGCGATGCCGCAACGATGAAGCGCACGGCGGAGTTCCTGACACGAGCGAACTACGGACTTGTTTTCGGCAACTTCGAAATGGACATGCACGACGGCGAAATTCGCTACAAAACCTTCGTTCCGTGCGGCGGAGAAGCCCCTTGTGCCGATGTTATTCGCCGCAGCATATATGTGCCGGCAATGATGCTTGACAGGTACGGCGACGGCTTGCTGAAGGTGCTGTATTCGGACATTGACCCCGAAAAAGCTTGCAGCATGTGTGAAAATGACCTGAGCGACAGCGCGGACGACGACACCGAAGAATCGGACAGCACGAACGACAGTACGGCAGACATTCTGTCGAGGCTTTCGGCACATTTTTCAAGCGATACAAGCGATACAGAGGATGAATAATCCGTTTCGAACAGAACTTTTATCAGCGTCGCCTTAAAATAATGCCTGCAACGATACCGAGCAGCGCAATGCCGGCGCAGATAAGCACAAGCGTCCCGAAACTTGTCGTTTTGGCGGAGCTTGCTCCTTCCGCAAATGCCGTTGCACAGCACAGCGCGGAAATGACGGCCGCAAAGCAGCCGATGAATGAAAAGAAATTGCGTTTTCTCATGTTTGTTTCTCTCCTTGTACTCCCAACCCGCATGTTCAACTTCATTCATCGTCTGCGAGCGGCAATTAACGGATTCAGCTTTGCTGAAAGCAGAACCCGAGCTTAAACAGCTTCATATGCATTATAACACTTAACCGACACATAATCCACAGCAAGTTTAATAAACACTTCAAACAGCATACCGATTCAAAATTCATATCAGCCGATGCCCCCTTGCCGAATGCGCAGGGGGGTATTTTTATGTAATCGTCCGGCAGGAAAGCGTTGTTGACAGGAAATACGCCCGCGTATTATATATTTATTTGATTTGTTGAACAGCGGTTGACTTTTTAATAAAATTTCTATATTATTGACCTGCACATGCAGCGCGCGGGTTCGATACGCGCTGGTGAATGTGTGGGGGAATTTCATAAAACAGACTGCATCTTTTTGCGGTCGGTATGTGCCGACTGCAAATCAGATGTTTTTTGTGTATCGAATTATGAAATATGAAAGGGACTTGCGGGACTCCGTAAGTCAACGGTTCTTAATGTCATGAACGAATTTGTCCTCACTTGCTGTTCAACTGCAGACCTTCCCAAGGAACGATTCGAACAGCTCAAAGTTTCCTATGTTTGCTTCAACTACACGATTGACGGAGTTACGTATCCGGATGATCTCGGGCAGAGCATCCCGTTCGATGAGTTTTACCACCGCATGGCGGAAGGCGCAATGACGTCCACTTCGCAGGTGAACATGGATCAGTATTTGCAATTTTTTGAACCCTTCCTTGCAGAAGGAAAGGATGTTCTGCATGTTACTCTGTCCTCCGGAATTTCGGGTTCGTTTAATTCCGCATGCGCGGCAGCACAGGTTTTGCGCGAAAAATATCCCGAAAGAAAGCTTTATATCGTCGATTCTCTCGGTGCATCATCGGGGTACGGACTTATAATCGATAAGATGGCGGAGCTTCGCGATTCCGGCATGAATATAGACGCGCTTCATGACTGGGTGGAGGAACACAAGCTTAACATGCATCATTGGTTCTTCTCAACCGACTTGACATATTATGTGCGCGGGGGAAGAATTTCGAAATCTGCCGGATTTATCGGCTCGATTCTGCATATTTGCCCGCTGCTGAACTGCGATGATTTGGGCAGGCTTACTCCGCGCGCCAAGATACGCACGAAAAAGCGCGCAATTAACGAAATCGTTCAAAAAATGGTCGAGAATGCGGAGAACGGACTGGATTATTCCGAAAAGTGCTTCATTTGCAATTCAGCTTGCTATGACGATGCACGTGCGGTTGCGGATCTTGTTGAAGCGACTTTCCCGAAGCTTAACGGCAAGGTGCTGATAACGTCGATCGGAACAACCATCGGAAGCCATACGGGTCCCGGAACCGTTGCGCTTTTCTTCTGGGGAAAGAAGCGCGTTGACTGAATTTGATAACGGCTTTTAAAACAAAACGCATTGCCGCAAACAGGGGCAATGCGTTTTATCTTTTTCGTCAATAATTTTATGCAGCACAAAATGCGTTATGCACAAAGGCTTCGACTTTTATGACAGGAGCAGCTCCTTCACGCGAACTGCGGCTGCCACGTTGAATTCACATCTTGTATCCACCTGGTAATCAACGCATGCGCTTCGGATTATTTCGGGTGCTGCGTCAACGTTTTCGGCAGCAAGCAAAGCCGTTACAATGCGAACGAATTCGTTAAGCTGCAAAACGGGCAGATCAACGACTACTTCAAAAAGACTCGGGAGCACGGGTGATTTTGAACAGGCCGCAAGCAAAACATTCATCGGCAGCAAAGGTTCTGTCACCGTTTCGCATGTATCCTCCCGCAGCTCATCGCAGAGGAGCATGAATTTGAGCGGCTGACAACGCAATTTTGCAAGCAAATCAATGCAATTCAGGTTGCCGTTGAGTGTGTAAACAAGGCGGAGCTGGGGCAATTCGTCCGTCAGCTCAAGCATCATGGTCGTTTTGCCCATTCCCTGCTGCCCGCAAAGAAGCATCGGATGTGCGCTTTCGTCCCGCATAAATGCAATCGCATTGTTCAACAGTATACGGTATTCCGCGTCCATCAGCGGAACAAAATCGCCCGCCCGCAGCTCGTGAATCGGTTTCAGCGCACCGTCAAAGATGAAGTTTCGGTATTTGAGGAAGATTCCGCTTCCGTACGAAGAGTGAAAATTCCAAAGGTCGTTCACAAGCTCGGACCAATCATCAGACTCGAGAAAACGCCGATACATGCCTTCAAGAGCAACGTCCGCATAATAACTGTCGCGAATGCCGAACTCACCGTATTGCCACACGGGCGGCGGGAATTCGGTTTTTGCAGGCGGCTGTTTGGGTTTGAATTCACGGGGCATGGGTGCAACGGGGGCGCCGCCCCACGCAGCGGAGGCAATCACGGAGGCGGCATCCTTTGAATTCTTTTTTTGCTTTTGTTCCGTGCAATTGCAAATTATGGAGTGCAAAACGTTTTCATCTGCCTCCGAAAGAGTTTTCAGCGCGGAAAGCTCAAGCTGCATTGCGTGAATGACGGCATCGTCCGCCTTTCCGGAAGCAGCGGCACATGAAAACACGTTGTCGGTCAGCAACACCGTATCAAGAATGTAATCGTGCCAGATATTGCCGCTTACTCTGCGTGCGCCGCAGCAAACAAGCTCCGAAGTCAAAGCGGAAAGTGCGTCCGCAGCGTTTTGCACGTTGCCGATATCGGCAAAGCGAAGAAGCTCGGAAAGTTTTCCGAGGGGACGAGTGAGCAGTTCGTTTCGGAAAATTGCAAGCCGGGCAATTGCAGCGGACAGCGTGCGAATGTTTTCCTCAGTTTGTGTGCAATCCATTTTTGCTGCCTTTCTGTAAAAAATGAAGCGTTTGCGCCGCAGACTTACCAAGCGATAAGGTGCAGAATATTTTGATCAAGCACGATGAAAGCTCCGAGAATCGCCGTGTAAATCGCAAAACCCCAGAGTGAATGCTTTGTGATGAGTTTTATCATGAAACGCACCGCAAAATAGCCCGAAACGGCGGCAGCGGCAACGCCGAGCACGACCGAAAGCCAGTTTATGTTTGCTGCGCCTGCGCTGACCGCACCGGGAATTTCAAGCACCGCACCGCCGAGAATTGCCGGAATCGAAAGCAGAAAACTGAACTCCGCAGCGTCTTCTTTTTTCATGCTGCAAAGCGTTGCGCCCGTGATGGTTGAACCCGATCTTGAAATGCCGGGCAGGATGGCAACGCCTTGAACAAAACCGATAAACACCGCATGATACCACTTCATTGAAGGAACGGTAAGTTTGCATTCGACTTTCTGACGTATAAAATCGCAGAGCACAAGCAGCGCCGCCGTGAAGAGGAAACAGAAGCCGAGCAGACTGCCTTCGTTCGCCGCATCAATGACATCTTTGAATACGAGTGCCATAACCGCGGTTACGAGTGTCGCAACGATCATCCAGATCCAATACTTTGCCTGCTTTACCGGGTGGAGCAGCATTTCAATGATGCGTTTGCGGTAAACAACAAGCACCGCTGCCAAAGTGCCGAGATGCAGCATGACGGTGAAGAAAAGTCCGCCGTCCGATATGCCGAAGATTTTTTGAAGCAGCAGGAGATGACCGCTGCTTGAAATCGGAAGAAATTCGCAAAGTCCCTGAACAAGGCCCAGGATAATTGCAATAAAAGCGTTCATTTTTTGTTCGCCCCCGAACAGCGGAGGCTCTCCCTTCGATTTTGTTTGCAGACCCGCGAAACCTGTCGAATTGCCGAATCGGAAAAAACGGCTTAATCAACATAGGCTACAATGAAATTATATTTGTTTTTTTCGAAACGATTCGATTTACTGCGAAAAAAGGTTGAATCTTCATCCTTTTTCGCGAAAATAAGCTTAAACCGGCGTTTTCATCGGAAGGCTGTCAATCTGACAGGAACTCCCGATTTTTATGTTTGACGGTTGAAAACCGTGAAATCAATAATAGCGGGGTCCGGAATTCCATGCGTTGTCAAACGCGTTGTCGAACGCAAGAATAAGACCGGCGTACGTTGTTAAAATCATAAGAAGGGTCAGAACTGCACCGATTACAATTCCCGCAATTGCAAGGCCGCGTCCTTTTTCCGAACGTTTATTGCATTGACAAAGTCCGACAATGGATAGAATAAGCCCCACGATGCCGGGCAGGCCGAAAAAGAAGTTAAAAAGAATTGCAGCGCAGGAAAGCGAGAAGCCTGCAATGCTGAGTCCGTTATAATTTGCGGAAGGCGCGCACGGCGTGCAGTCCTGCTGCGGCGGGGTGTAGTTGAATTGATTGTACCACGACTGCTGCGAGTCCTGCTGCGAATTCTGCTGTGAATTCTGCTGAAAATCCTGCTGCGAATTCTGCTGTGAATTCTGCTGCGAGTCCTGCTGCGAATCCTGCTGTGAATCCTGCTGAAAATCCTGCTGCGAATTCTGCTGTGAATCCTGCTGAGCAGAACTTTGATCATTGCCTTGGGTGAAGCTGTTCAACTGAGCACCGCAGTTGGGGCAGAACGATGCGTTTGCATCAAGGATGTGGTTTCCGCAATTTGGGCAAAACATTTTTTGTTCCTCCGTGTTTGAATTGAATTCGAGTCACATGCAATGTGATTTAAATTCAATAATATTATACAGCACACACAGGGGATTTTCAAGGGGGCGGGGTATTTGTGCAAATGAAAGGGGCTTTTAAACGAACCCCGTTTCGACGCAGCCTCTTGGCAACCGTATATTGCGGATTTAGAATATCCCTGCGGGGTAACCGCAGTTTCCGAAATCGCAATTTTTCGGACAAAAGGAACATCGGCTTCCGCTTTTGCTGACAAAATTTTTGGGAGGATTTTGCGATATCGCGGGGGCATTGCTGCTGACGGAAAAAGCAGAGCGGCGGAGAAAAGGCAAACGCTCTTAGAACGGGAATCAATCCGACGACGGGCAATCAATCTGTTGGTGGAGACAATTCGGAACATTCGTTATCGTTCGGCTTTACCGCTTCGAGAAGGGCTTTTGCTTTTTTATACTTTGCCCGCCGTGCGGCAAGCTGCTCCGCATCGATTTCGGAACAGCCCGCATAACGTGTTTCGTCCGAATTATGCGCAATGTCCGCAAGTTTGACGCGGACTGCTGTCGGATTGCTGCGGATTGCCCGGATGTAATCAAAATAGTCAATGCCGTCTTTATGCGTCAGCAGTTTTAACACATCGATAACAGCCGACGGAAATTCGGATTCAAGTTCAGAGAGTGTTATGTCCGTGTCCTCTGCAACGTCGTGAAGAAGTGCTGCGCAGACCGAAATTTCATCGGGCATTTGTTCCGCAAGATGAATGGGGTGAAAAATATAAGGCACGCCGCATTTGTCAACCTGCCCGGCATGGGCAGCGTATGCAGTACGCATTGCCTTATTGGTGAGGAGGGTGTAAATCACGGTTCAAACGATCCTTTCGGATTTCAGTGTAAATCAGCATATTCAAGCTGAAAATGAGTGCAAAAACACAAAAAACTCTCGAAACCTTCGAGAGTTTGGAGCGGGAAACGGGGCTCGAACCCGCCACCTCCGCCTTGGCAAGGCGGCGCTCTACCAAATGAGCTATTCCCGCATATTAAAATCAACCTTAAAGTGGTGCGGGCGAAGAGACTCGAACTCATACACCCTGCGGCACCGGAACCTAAATCCGGCGCGTCTGCCAATTCCGCCACGCCCGCTGATGCCCTCTGCAATGCAATGTTTCATTTAAATTGATAAATGAAACAAAAACCGAATGCAAAGATTGGTGACCCGTCGGAGATTCGAACTCCGGACACCTTGATTAAAAGTCAAGTGCTCTACCGACTGAGCTAACGGGTCAAATCTGGCTGGGGTGGCAGGATTTGAACCTACGGTGCGGGAGTCAAAGTCCCGTGCCTTAACCTCTTGGCGACACCCCAATGATAATCCCAGGGGTTTTGATGAAAATGGGGTGAGTGGTGGGGCTCGAACCCACGACCTCCAGAGCCACAATCTGGCGCTCTAGCCAACTGAACTACACCCACCATATTAGCTTGTCAAACAACGCCGCCAAAAAGAAGATTGGCGCGCCTGCAGGGATTCGAACCCGGGACCTACGGCTTAGAAGGCCGTTGCTCTATCCTGCTGAGCTACAGGCGCATACCGTGTATCCTGCCCGCTGACGTTTAAATATTCTATCAACTTTTCTTCCGCTTGTCAACACTTCGGAGGCGTGTTTTTTGCCAAAAGCCAAAATATATTTAAAAATTGTCTCAAATTCACTCGTTCGGCGATTGTAATCCGCCGCCGAAACGATTACAATATATTTACACCGCGCTTAATTGACGGCTTTCGAGCGATAAAGGCGAGGACAATAAAAGTGAAAGGAATTGAACAGGATGAATGTTGCTGTTGAAGGAAAAAACATAGATATTACAGCAGGCGAAAGCATTCTTTGTGCACTTCGACGAGCGGGAACGGACTTTTCAAACCCGGCGGAAAAACCTGTTGCGGCTATGATAGGGGGAGAGGTCTTCAATCTGAATTACACACCCAAGCGCGAATGCAGCATACGGCTGCTGCGATATGGCGATGATGAGGGGCGCCGCGTTTATGAACGCACGCTGCAATTCGTTCTTATTATTGCCGTTCGAAAACTATTTCCGGGCGCAAGGCTTGTGACTCGTTACTCGGCGGGCGACGGACTTTACATTACTGTAGAGAAGGCGGGGACGGGTGCGCCGCTGAACGAGGCGGATACCGATTTGCTCCGCAGCGAAATGAAACGGATAACAGCGGCGGCATATCCGTTTGTTCGGCGAAGGCTTGATGTCCGCGATGCGATCGAGTTTTACACAAAGGACGGACAGCAGGATAAGGCAGAGCTGCTTCGCTGCCGGCGGTTCAGCTATTTTGATGTGTATTCCTGCCCGGATTACAGCGATTACATGGATTATTTTTACGGCGAGATGGCTCCGTCAACGGATTATGTTCATGTTTTTGAACTGCATACGCTTCCGGAGGCAATTGTTATGCTGCTTCCCAACAAAGACGACCCCGCCATTCCCGCCAAATATGAAAACAGTCCGAAATTGCTTGCGGTTTTCGCCGAGAGCGACCGATGGGGGCGGCTTATGCATGTTGCAAATGCGGTTGACCTTAACCGGCGTGTCGAAAACGGAACCATTCGCGAGTTGATTCGGGTTAATGAAGCTTTGCATGAAAAGACTTATGCGCGGGTTGCGGATGAGATTATTGCCCGCCGTGCAAAAGCCGTTATGCTTGCCGGACCGTCGTCTTCGGGAAAAACGACTTCCGCAAACAGGATCGCAACCCAACTGCGCGCCGACGGACTGGATCCGGTTATGCTGTCGCTGGATGATTACTATATCGACCGCGACAGAATTCCGCGCGATACAAACGGTGAAATGGATCTTGAGCACATCAACACTTTGGATATTCCGCGATTCAACGAGGATCTTGCGCTTCTGCTTGACGGCTGCGAGGCGGAAATTCCGCTGTTTAATTTCAAAACAGGCAAGCGTGAGAAACAAGGCAAGGTGCTGAAGCTTCATCGCGATCAACCGCTCATAATAGAAGGCATCCATGCCCTCAATCCGCTCATGCTCGGCAGCTGCGATCCGAATTCCGTTTTTAGAATATATGTTTCTGCGCTTACAACGCTGAACCTTGACGATCATAACCGCATCCGCACGACGGATCTGCGCCTGCTTCGCCGCCTTGTCCGCGATTATGAAACGCGCAATGCAAGCATGGAACACACACTCGGAATGTGGGCAAGCGTTCGCCGCGGCGAAGCACGCTGGATTTTCCCTTATCAGGAAAACGCCGACAGAATATTGAACACAACTCTTCATTATGAAGTTGCCGTCCTGAAACGATTCGTTTACCCGCTGCTTGAGGCCGTTCCGCCGGACAGTGTGCATTACTGTGCCGCGAGGAGCATCGTTAAGTTCCTCAATTACTTTGCCGAAGCGGAAGTTGATGATGAAATACCCCCGACTTCAATACTGAGGGAGTTCATCGGCGGAAATACTTTCTATGAAATAAGCGGGAAACAGTCGGCGAATTAAAGGGATGGGCATCGGCGCCGAAAGCTGCCGCAGAAATACCCGCATCGACCGAAAAGGAGTTATTTCTGCGGCTGCCGACTGTGCCGAATTTGCAAAAAAAAGCGGAATTTGCGAATATACTTTTTAATATAATGAGCGAAAAGAGGGCAAAAAGGGGTTATAAATGTCGAAAGGGAATTGCAGCATTCCGGGAGGGGTATGAACAACACGGAAGGCATGGTGGCGTAAAAAGGGGCGGAAAGAAAAATGGAAAAAGGTGTTGACAAAAGCTTGCGGGGGAGGTATAATAGCAAAGCTGTCGGACGAGAGAGACAAGCGAGCGAAACCGAGGTGAGAGCCGAGGGGTGCGAACGGAAGTGAGCAGCGCGAGCGAGTCGAGGGAAAGGCAGCCCGGTGAGAGGACGGAAGTTCGGGAACCGGATGTTCCTTGAAAACCGTATAGTGAACCAAGAAGAGATGCTCGAGAGAGCAGATCAAGCGCAAACAAACAAAAGTAATTTTGAGACGACCGGCGGTCTGTCGGATGACGAAGTCGCGAGACAGACGCAAAAGAAATAAGAGCAAAAGCGCAAGCTTTTAAAGGATTTTAACTCAAGAGTTTGATCCTGGCTCAGGACGAACGCTGGCGGCGTGCTTAATACATGCAAGTCGAACGGAGTTAAGGGTTTCGGCCTTTAACTTAGTGGCGAACGGGTGAGTAACGCGTGAATAACCTGACTCAAAGAGGGGGATAACAACGGGAAACTGTTGCTAATACCGCATGAGACCACAACACCGCATGATGAAGGGGTCAAAGATTTATCGCTTTGAGAGGGGTTCGCGTCCCATTAGGTAGTTGGAGGGGTAACGGCCCACCAAGCCAACGATGGGTAGCCGAGCTGAGAGGCTGATCGGCCACACTGGAACTGAGACACGGTCCAGACTCCTACGGGAGGCAGCAGTAGGGAATATTGGGCAATGGGCGCAAGCCTGACCCAGCAACGCCGCGTGAGGGAAGAAGGTTTTCGGATTGTAAACCTCTGTCCTATGTGACGAAGGAAGTGACGGTAGCATAGGAGGAAGCCCCGGCTAACTACGTGCCAGCAGCCGCGGTAATACGTAGGGGGCGAGCGTTGTCCGGAATTACTGGGCGTAAAGGGTGCGTAGGCGGTTTGGTAAGTTGGATGTGAAATACCCGGGCTTAACTTGGGGGCTGCATCCAATACTGTCGGACTTGAGTGCAGGAGAGGAAAGCGGAATTCCTAGTGTAGCGGTGAAATGCGTAGATATTAGGAG
>ERZ779880.255-NODE-255-length-77206-cov-9.561315_pt1 | contig 77206 bp, 11 predicted proteins | sample MGYA00511555_ERZ779880 | MGnify/ENA primary metagenome ERZ779880 (study PRJEB29588, sample SAMEA2145815) | human gut metagenome | biome: human gut; feature: human-associated habitat; material: faeces | place: Denmark | collected 2008/2010 ... | reverse complement strand
ATTTTAAATATTAAAAAGAAAGCAATCAACTTAAAGTAAAATCACTAATAATTTCATTAAATTCATTACCTTTTTTATTTTGTTATTTCCTTTTTTTCATTCGGCCTTTATTTTTGTTATTTTTTTATTTTACCATTATGCTTATAATGACAATCACAATAAGGACCACCCGATGCAAGTGTATATTGTCTTGAAAATTCGGTATTATTTAATTTAGCCATATCATAATCAAAAGCGCACATTGCAGGAATATATTCTTCAAGATTAAGTTCCTTCATCAAATGACAAATGCCACATGTTTTAAAGGTTGCTGTATATTCATTTAGATTTTCACCATCTTGAATTTCAAATACCCAAGAATAAGGATTAGACTGAAGTTCACTATTTTTAGACTGATTTTTTAATATCTCCCTGCCTTTTGCTGTATAGGCAGTACTCTTCTTTACTGTTTTCCTTAACATCTTTGTATTCATAGCTTTACTATAATAACTTGTAATTTCTGATACTGTATAATGATTTGTTACTGATAATAAAACTGAAGAAAGCATAGCACAGCTTAAAATATTAAACAGGAATCTATCTCCTTTATCAAACTCTTGAATTGATTCAACAATTTCTTTATAGCGTTTTTTGGCATTCTTCATTACAGTACCTACTTTAGGTTCATGTAATTCTTTCTTAAGCTGTCTTTTAAAACTTCCATTAAATAGCTTCCACATCGTTTTAGGAAAAAATCCATATCTCATATATATTTTGTCGAGTAGATAACAAAACTCAACATCCTCCTCTCATTTTATTTTTTTCAAATATTGAAAAATTGTTATTGCTAACTTGCTATATTATCCATTTAATGCAAGTACATAGTTGATATTTCTACTAAATACATATAATTTCATCTTTCCAAAAGAACAATACTTCATTCTTATTTAAAGTTAGGCTTACAACATGGCATTAATATCAACTATTACAATATCATGCATTAAAACCTCAGTGATTTTTGTTTTATAATTTTTATTATTGTAGAAAATAATCAATCCAAATGCAACTAACATGCAAACTAAAATTACAACAAACAAAAACCAATTGACAATTTTTTTCATTCAAACATCTCCAAGTCATTCCCTAATTATTAATTCATATCCGGTTGTTCGAGAGCCATCCGTTACGTTAATTTTTATACTTTCTTTACCTATTGAAACTTTCATACCTTTCGTATATTCAATTCCATTAACCGTAATAATACCGTCTCCAACACTTTCAAGTTCCAATGAAACTTCAGTTATATCTTTATCAACAATAATATAATAACTAAATTGATTTTTAGAAATATCAACTAAAACCCCATTAACAACAATTTTGCTTAAATATAATTTATCCATATCTGTAAAGTTAAAATTAATAGAATATCTTTTAACTGGTTCATCGCATAAATCGTTACCTATATATGATAATTTTATTTGATATTCACCCTCAAAACTAAAGTCTGAAACTTCATTTCCATTATAATATAATTGAATTCTATAATTATTTACATCAAGAACTTCCTTAGAAGATCCAATAATGCCATTAACCTTAAAGTTATTAACATCAAATGAATCATTATAATGATACTCATCCTTTAAAGATGATTTATCAATTTCAATCGTATCATATTTTTTTAAGTTTAAATCCGAATCATACACAAAGTATAAATCATAAATATAGGCATAACTATCAACAGATGAAATAGTATAAGTACCAGCTTCAAGTTCAAAGCTTACATAGCCAACACCTGAAGTAATACCATATCTTTTTATTACCATTTCACTACTGTCACGAATAGATAATGTATTTGCATCAAGTCTTATAAGCATTACAACTTTAACTGGTCTTGTAACAGCAATAGTTAATCCATCTGTTTTTTCATTTGAGATAGAAGATTTAATTTTAAGAGATGCTTCATAATTCATTTCATTATATGTCAAAGCATTATAATCATATGTGCAATTCTCACCCTTCATATAAACATTAGCATATAAAGACTTAAATAAATCTTTTCCATTTAAAAAATTAACATTTTGATTTTTTTCATAATCAAGAGAATTACTTACCTTATAATGGAATGATGTCATTTCATCATTATATACCATAATCGAAAAACTTGAATTACAATTTTGATATGAAATTTTAACATCATAAACACCATCATGAATAAACGTCTTATTAATATCGCATTTAACATTATAAATATCCGTTAATTCTACATCATATTGTGATACTTTGATTTGAGCACCATTAGGATAAAATGCTGTAACACGTAAATTATTAAGAGTTAATTTTTCATTTAAATTATAAATTGTTTTTACATTAGCTGTATCAAGATTAATTCGTTGTGAGCTGTAATCTAAAACTAAAACCTCATATGTTGTAGAAACTGTTTTGCCATTAAATGTATAGTTTACATTTTGTTCAACAGGTCCTACTTTTGAGGTTGAAATTTTGCCAAATTTAGCATCATTTGTTACATTTTTTTCAGTTCCATCGCTAAAAGTGGCTGTAATTATTACAGATGAAGACTTAGAATAGCTAAAGCCTTGATAAACTGTTTCATTATTAATGCCTGAAGCTTCGATATTTAACAATTCGATGCTAGATGTTGTTGAAGCTGTTTCAGAGCAACTAATGATAAAAAATAAGCTAAAAATTACTGTTGTAAAGGAAATAAGTTTCTTAATTATTTTCATTGATTTTACCCTCTACTTTTTTTATATAATAATTTTTTAAAGCATATTCTTTAAATTTATCGTTTGATATTTCTTCTAATGAAGAAAAATCCTTATCCTTTGATGCAACATAATGAACATTCTCATTATCATCTAATACAAATGTTACGTTCTTACAGCCAAAAAATGCGTTATAACCAATTATTTCTACACTACTTAAATCAATACTTGTTAATGAACTGCATCCATAAAAGCATGAATCAGGGATTGAATTGATTGCTTGTGGTATATTAATTGAATTTAAGCTAATGCAATTACTAAATGTGGCAACTCCTAGTTTTGCAATATTTTGATTTAAGGTTACCGTTTCTAATGATCTACAACCATCAAAGGTGTGTGAGCCAATACTTTGAAGTGCAATTGGAAATGCAAGTGAACTAAGCTTAGTACAATCTCTAAATGCATCATCTTGAATACTTGTTAATGTGCTAGGCAAATTAATTTTTTCTAATGATGTACATTCTAAAAATGCTTGAAATTCAATATTTTCAACATTTCCTAATACAAACTCTTTTACACTGCTACAGCCTTTAAATGTACTATTTTTTATTACAGTAATATTTTGAGGAAGCGTAACCGTTCCTATGATTTTATTACAATTAATAAATGCGCCTTCTTCGATAGTCGTTACAGATGATGGAATTAGTAAAGAGGTAAATTGACAATTATAAAAAGCGTTATATCCTATAACCTGAAGACCATCATTTAATGTAATATTAGTTAAGCTTGTACAATTCCAAAAAGCATTCTTTTCAATGGTTGTTACCGTGCTTGGTAAAGAAAGCTTTATTAAAGATGATTCTAAAAAAGCATCAACACCAATTGTTACCAAGCCCTCATTAAAATTAACTGCTTGAAGTTTAGAATATTTAAAGGCGTTTGCGCCGATTCCTACAATGGAGGTAGGAAGAGTCAATTCACCATCTAAGGCTGAATCAACATAAGTAATAACATTCTCTTCAACAACTATTTTATTTTTATCACTATCAGTATCAGACTTTTCATTTAAAAGTTCATCCCAGCTCAATTTAGCACCATTTGCATTAACCAAACTTCCTGATGTAATTTTATTATTATCTTTTGCTTTATTGAATTTTATTGGTAAAAAAACAGCAAGGAAAGCAGCAGTAGCTACTAAAACACTAGCTGATATATATAAAAATTTCTTATTCACGTAACATCGCCTCTTTTTTGCTAAAATTATCAATATCCTATTACACATTATAACACTAAATAAAAATATTAGCAAATTTCGGCATTTTAATGCTTATGAGCAAAAAAAGAGGTATCCTTTAATTAATACAGTATTATTAAATACCTCTATATTCTTTATTACATATTATTTACTTCTTCAACTAGTAAGCCAGTACATAAACTATTTCCTTATCCTTCATTACGAATTTCAAGCAGTGGCATTTATCAACACCAACTCTTGATTTTTAAATTTTTGATAAAATTCAATAAAATTTGTATATTATAACTTTTTTCATTTTCTTCTATGAAGCATTTTTGTAAATAAAAAAGGTTGTGAAATTCTACTTTAAAAGCAGTTTTCACAACCATATTTTAAATTACTTTTTTTGATCCTTTTTAAAGAATTTATACTTAGTCGCATAATCTATAGGTTTATAATTTAAATTTTCCTCACAGTTATGCATTACCATTAAATCAGCAATAAGCTTTTTAGCTCGTTTAACTGAAAGTGGTGATTTAAGTAGCATATAGAATGGCGTTCTAGCATGAGCACGCTTGTTTGATAAATCCTTATGTGGAATTTTGGCATATTCCGCATTATTAGGATCAAGTCCAAGATATAATCTTACCCTTGATTTAGTAAAATTAATCTTTGCAATTTGATTTCGACCCTTATATAAAACATCACAAGAATTTGTAAGCTTATTAGTTACACCATTATATTTCATAAATTCATTCTTTACGATGTTATATATTTGCTTAACCTCAGGAGAAAGCTTTTTAACCTTATCAACAAAGGTTTTTCTTTCAGCATTTTGAAGCTTATAGAACCTTAAACCTTTGACAAGCTCATCAAATCCACCTTGAAGTTCTTCCTTAGCATGACTCATCCAATCCTCTTGGAATCTATCCTGATAATTTTTAACTAAGGCTTCGATTTGCTCAAGAGTTAATTCAGACTTTTCTACTGGCTCTTCATTTTCAGAATTTGTATCATCATCTGCATCGTTATCAGCATCCTCATCTGTATCGTTATCATCATCAACAGGAAGGGCATCAACATCAAGTGTTAAAGCCTTATCAGCCTCTTCTTGCTCACGCTCTTGTTCAGCCTCATCAGCTTCCTCTTCTTCACCCTTAGTTTGGATATCTCTTAGCATAGCCTCAAGTTCCTCACGCTCTTTACGTTCAGCATCAAGACGATCCTGAAGTGATTGATTTTGAGCCTTCATTTCATCCATAGCACTATCAACCTGTTCCTTTTGCTTCTTTGATAATTTCTCAATTAAAGCATCAACATCTATATTTTGTTGAGGTTGTTGCTGTTGAGGATATGGGTATGGATAAGGATATGGTGCATATGGAGGATATGGGTATGGATATCCCATAGGACCATTATTATTTTGTTGATTTTTTAAATCACGTATTTGTTGTTGTAAATCATCATAATCTCTTCTATCGCGATAAGAATCACGCTCTCTATCTCTTTCACGTTCTCTTTCGCGACGATCTCGTTCGCGTTCGCGCTCAAGTTCATCAAGTTGTTCCTTAAGTCGTTTAACTCTATCATCCTCACGATTATCAATCAATTGAGTTTCAAGCTCGACAGGCTTATTCTTAGCTTGCATTTCTTGTGTCTTTTTAATAAATTCAAGCTGCTGTTGCATAAGCTCTATATCTCGTTTATGAGTCAACTCACGCTGTTCTTGTAGTTGTTGTTCAAACTTCCTTTGCATTTCAGACATTTGAGCTTTCAATGAATCTAGAGCTTCATTTTGGGTATTTGTAGTGACATTGATTGTTGTATGATTATTAGTATCTGTATCAGTAGCATCTACGCCCTTCTTTTCTACTTCAACCGTTTGCACAATAACCTGTGGCTTTATTTTATCACTATCAACTGGATAATTGAATGGGAAAATAGTATCAAGGAACTGTTCGAACTTAACTTCAAGAATAGGCTTTGAGAAATAATAGCCTTGTAATAAAACCTGACGATTAACAGTTGCAAGATAGTCAAGACATGTTAAAGTTTCAATTCCTTCAAGGCAAATCTTACAACCAACTGATGATAATAGATTAATAATATTTTTGGCAATATTTTTCTCCTTGTCTGTAGCTAAGCTATTTTCAAAGAAGAATTTATCAACCTTAATAGTATCAAAACGATTTTCTGTAAGTAATGATAATGAAGAATAATCTTTCCCAAAATCATCCATAGCAATTCTAAAGCCCGCTTGACGTAATCTTAAAATTGAAGCTGTAAATGCTTGATTTGTTGATACAAATTCACTTTCCGTAATTTCAATTTCAATACTTGAAGGATTAACACCATACTTTGTGGTGATTTCAAGAAGTTGATCTATTTTTCTTAAACTATTTAATGTGAGTTTTGAAAAATTAGTTGACACGACAATGTCATGGCCGGTGTTTTTTGCATTTTGAAGAATTATACATGCTGCTTCAAACATTTTTAAATCAATTTGACGAATATATCCATTTGATTCAAACAAAGGAACAAATTCATCAGGGAAATATTTGATTGAACCATCATCATTAATCCAACGAACTAATACTTCTCCACCAACAACTTTACCAGTTTTAAAATCAACCTTAGGTTGAACATAAGGAATAATACATCCTTCTTCCATCGCACTTTCTTTAGAAGCATTGATTTCTTCTAACTTATTTACCTTATCAAGAACGTCTTGCGAATAGTAATAAATATTACCATCCTTAACAACTGCATATTTAAGTGTTTGAATTGCAAGAGCAACCTCATCCTTAGGATTTTCAAGAGGAACCGCTTCATATACAGCACATGTTACATCAAAGGTATAATAGCCATAATTAGGAAATTCTATTTCATTTAAACGTTCAATACATTTTAAAATGAATTCCTTTATCTCTTCTCGATTTCTATCAGTTACAATTAAACCAAATTTAGAAAAGTCAATACGAGTTACAAATTCTTGTTTTTTTAGACCTTCTGTAAATACATCAGAAATTGTACGCATTAAAAGTCTTTGATTTTTATAGCCCACGTAGACCCCACCAAGGTTATCTAGCGAAAAGATAACAATAGCTGGGGAAACTTGACGAGAGTTCTTTAGTATTTTTTTCTTGCGTTTGCGCAATAATGTAACAAAACCTTCGTGGTTATGCTTAGCACTTTCAGCATCCATTAGCCTTGATAATCTTACTTGTATGATATAGTTTTGTCTAAAAGCCATTGCAGCAACAAGTAAGACTATTAATAAGGCTACAAGGACGACCACTAAAACTGTTACTTCGAAGCTTCCTATTTGAAACAACACTTTATCTAACATTATAGTAATCCTCCTTTAACTTATTTATTCGCTGCTTTTTCTTTCTTATCTGACTTCTTGTCAGCCTTTCTAGTAATCTTTCCATACTTATCCTTATTAACAGAAATTAAAATCATAATCAAAATAATTAAGACAATAATTAATAAGATAATAAGTGGGAAGAATGTCCAGAAGTCTGCATTATTATGATTACTTGTAGATTCAACATGGAAAATAACTTGTTTTGTAATTCCATCTTTAGTTGCAATTTCAATAATTACATCATCAGGATTATTTTCAATGTTTGTTTTATAAGTAATTTCTAGTTCTTGTTCAGCATTATCGCCTGTAGCATTTAAAGCTTCAATATATGATAAGAAATCAACTTCAGATGTCTTCTTCTTACCAATGTTAATATTATATTCAAGCTTGTCTACTACTTTTTCAAGAGTATATCCATCAGATTCAATTTGATCTTCAAGAACATTATAAGCAATGTCATCACGTTCTACTTCAATAACATATGCCTTTTGATGAATTCCATCTGGTGCAGTAACAAGAATTACTACTTGATTCTTACCGATATGAAGATTATCTGCACCTAATACAGTAACAACTGGAGAATCATAAAATTCATTACCATGAACTACAGTGTCATACTTAACATCTAATAAGCCAACTTTACCATTTACATTATAAACTCCATAGTAAATCTTATCAGAATTAAATACGTCTGAAATCTTTTTAGCATTTTCATCCTTTAATTCAAGTCGATCAGAACCATCCATAAGATTGCTCTTATCAGCACCAACTTGGAATACTTTTAGCCAATCAAGAGAAGCATTCATAGTTTCTTCTGGAAGACGATAAATATGAAGCTCATATTCGGTTGTAGTACCATGCACACTTGTAATCTTAACTGTAAACTTATTATCTCCTACAAGAAGATTCTTTGTTCCTGTACCTAAAATTACATCGCTAACACTTGATGAATATGCATATATATCAGCAGTCTCTTTTGTATATGGAACTCTTACAAAATACTTTGTTGTATTTGGTTCAAATGTAGTTACTTTCTTTGTATCATAATCTAATAATGCCTCACCAGTTACACCTAAATCCATTAATGTTGGATTTGCATAGTCACGATTTACAATAATAGTATAGGTTTGTTGATCTCCATTTTGTGCAATTACAGTTACATTAAATACATTTTGACCTTCTACTAATGATAGACGACCTAAATGACTATTAGATGCAATTGTTGCAGTTGGATCACTTACAATTGCAGCAATATCAACAGTTGTAACACTATTAGGTCTGCTAATCGTAAATGTCGGATTGTTTGGTGTAGTAGATGTAATTTGCTCATCGCCATCAACTGTTAAACTCTTTAAAGAATTATCAACATTTGGTTCTTCAAACTTAATAGTGATTGTATATTCCAATCCTTTAATACCACTATCACTTATAGCATAAACCTTATGAGTAATAGTTGTACCATACATAGTTGATGCAATTTGGAACTGACGAGATGCGGTTTGGACATCATTGCTTCCAGTACCATCAGTAATATAAAGTTTTGCATATGAGCCTTGTAGAATTTGTGCATTAATCGTGTATGATTTAGCACCATATGGCATTGTAATTGTATAAGGTAATTGTGTTTGATCAAATTGTTGAACATTATTTGCAGCATTTCCTTGTTGTGCAATATAATATGCATTATTTGAATCTAATACCTCAATTAAAATAATTCCATTATCGTCAGATGCATTAATAGGGCCACGTGAAATTTCTAATACATAATTTTGAGGTGTACCATCTTCAGCAACACAACTTAGAACAATTTGATAATTATATCCATTTGATGTATTTCCACCTAAAGTAAATGAATTAGTATATGGATTAGAAGATGAACCATTAATCTTGGTTGTACTCTTTGTTGGAGTTGCTTCTACGTTAATTGAAGTAGCATTTCCAACATTTGGAATATTAAATGTTCCTTCAGGTGTTCTCGTTGCAAAAATAGTTTGAGCTACACCATCAATAGTTACAACAAGCTTTGATAATGTTGCATCATTATCTAGCGCTTGACGCTCAATTTCAATCTTATAAGCATCACTTGCATCTGCTTGATTTTGACCATAAGCAACATAATATTCACTTAGCAATCTAACATCAACAGTATACTTATTAGGAGATACAGTGTTAGAAAGGTCAATTGTATAATCATATGTAGTTTGTCCATAAGAATCATTCTTAGCAACGCCTCCAATTTCAACAGTTGAATATTGAGGCTTAGTAATTCTTAATGTTAATACATTTGTTGAATTTTTAGCTGTGAATGGATATTGAGGAGTATTTGCATTAAATACTAATGAATTATTATTAATATCAACATATGTTTGATTATTTTCAAATAATTCTAGATTTGCAACATCCTTATCCTTATTAGCAGCAACTAAAACAAACTTGTAAATATTTGGAGCTACTGTTGCATCTTCAGCATTTACCATAACGGTTACAGTAACAGCCTTACCAGCACTTAGCATTACACGATATGAACTATTATCATTTGTAAGTGCAGTTAATGTTGTATCAGTACTTGTAACAGTAATTGACTTACCATTATAAGTTATATTAGTTAAATCAACATAAGACTGATTTCTACCATATTCTAGCACATACTCACCAGGAGCATATGGTGTATTACCATTATCCGGAACTGGATCTCCATTAGCACTAATTGATAATAAATCACGATCAGTACCAGGAAGAGCCTTTTTGAACTCAATTGTATAAGTTCTTGTACCAGCTGCAAGAGGATTTGCAGGTGTTGCATTTGAATAATTTTGAGAAACAACCAATTTAACAGTTATGTCATTTGTTGTGTTAATAACTGCTTCTAATGCAGAATTAAATGTATTAGAAATAGATGATGAACCAAGATAGTATCTAATATTTAACTTAGAAGTATCAATTGTATTAGAAATTGCATACTTTAAAATTGTAGAATTTACTGAATAAGGAACATTTACAACATAATTAAATGTTGATTGTTGATATATTGGATCTAATCCATATGATTTTGAAGTATCAGTAGCATCATAAACTTCAATATTATCTAAATCAGGATTTTCATCAACCCAAATATTTGTTGTATAAGTTGAATCATCACCATTTGGAGCTGTAATTGTAATTGTAACTTCATTATTTCCAGGCTTCAAACCAGAAACAATTCCTTGTGATGAATCAGTTCCGTTAGGTGTAAACGTTAAATTTGAACCATTTGGAGTTGTAATAGTTACTGTAGCATTTGGATCAGCTGGTGTTACATTAATTGGAACATCAGTTGTACCAGGTTTAGCTTCTATTAACTTATTATCAGTTCCCGGAATATCACTAATTACAACATCTGGGTCCGTTGAAGTAATATTATCAAGACCAGAATTATCAGAGGTTATTGGAACAATGACCTTAATATAATACTTTGTTCCATCAGTTTGATTTTCAGCTGTTGCATAAACCTCAAGTAAATATTCTAATGCTTGAGTTGTACTTGTTGAAACATCAAGATTATAGCTTCCATTAGTCAAAGATACAGATTGGAATGATGAATCAGTAGGTGATTTAACATTTAATTTTGGACTAGCTTTAGAACCTGCTGGTAAAGCAACATTAATAGTTGTTTTTGTATCGCCAACATCTAATGTAATAATTTCTGGATTGGTTTGATTTGTAGCAGTTGGAACTTGATTATAATATTGACCATGCTTTGAACCGCTAATACTAACATTTCCTATATCATTATTAGCATCTAATGTCGCGCTTCCTTTTATCACATTGACAGTATAAGTCTTATTACTTCCCTTCTCTGGTGCACACATAATACTAAATGTTTCAGTATTTTGACTAGCTAATGTAAGAGAGCGAGTATATGTTAGTTTATCTTTTGATAAATCATCAGGAAAATAAACACTAGATTTAGCAGACATTTTTGTAACATTGATAGTTATTATCATGGAAGTTTGAGTATAATTACTAATATTTTGAATTATTATATTATCACTATCAGGACTAAATAATATTTCTTTAGCTGGAATTGGAACTCCACCAATAGTAGCTGCAAATGTTGCTAAACGATTTTCAGTATCTCCAGTATTAAGTGTTAGATCAAATGTATAAACATCAGTTGGAACAACATTTTGTCCGCCAGTCTTTAAATACTCAAGCTCACTTACAATACCGAATGAATACTTATTTGAGCCTTCAACTAATGTAAGCTGATTATTAACTTGTGTAGTAACTGGTCTCCAAATGCTTCCAGACTTATAATATATTCTAGCAGCTGATGACTGTAATAATAGTTGGAAGAAAATTTCTCTATTTGCATAATTAATTGTCGCAACTACATTGGTATCACCATTAGCATAGTTAAATACTTGACTACCATTTTCATCCTTTAAATCTTGTGGATTAGACCCAACAACATTATTTATAATATTTGAAGCAACAGCATCAAGTAAGCTGAAATCTCTAATTGTCTTATCTTCATCTGCAGTATAAACAGTAATTGTATATTTTACAACAACAAGTCCATCTTCAGATGTAGCAGTTACTACGATTGTTTCCTTCTTTTGAGATGATAGCTTATTATCTTGAGAAATATTTAATTTTGCATTTCCAATACCTGAAATTAAATTTGCAGTTACGGTAGCAGTTGAACCATAATTACTTCCGGCACCAAGATTTAATGTATACTCTAAATTTTGAGATGATGTATACAATTGACTTGCAAAGGCATTACCATTTGTATCATATACATCTTGTCCATTAACCTTTAAATTTTGAAGACCAACTGAACCATTAGCAGGTAAACGGTTAATTACAATTGTATAAGCATCAGACCACTTTTCATCCTCAGAGTAAACATAATAATTATAAGTTTTTGATGGACTACTTGTAGTAAATGTACTCATCGTAATATTAACTATTTTTGATGTGGTTGTTGATTTAGCACCATATACCTTTGCACCAAGTGCAGTTGCATTTGCGGTAACAGTTAGTGAATTAACACTATAAGGAATATCATAAGTAAGTGTTAATGGAGCCGCAGTTCCTGGAGTAAATATTCCAGATGTAGGTGTAAGTATATTTGAGCCATCACTTACCTCAAATTGATTTAAAGTTCTATCAGTACTTCTTGTATCTGCAACATAATATTCAATGTAGTATTCTGCAGCTTGACCAGATTGAGGAGTTACAGTTATCTTAACCTTAACAGCTTGATTCTTTGTAGTAATATTATGAGTATGAGAAGCTGTATTACCATATGTTTGAGTTTCAATTGTTAGCTTAGCATGTTGGCTTGTAGCTGTAACTACAAAACGTAATATAGCTGAGTTATATGGTAAATTACTTTTTAATGTATATGTATCACCGGTCCAAGTACCTGCTCTTACTACATTATTATTTGTAACATCATAAACAGTTACACTTGCGATTGAATTATCAGTATCTGCAGCCTCTCTTTCAACAGTAACATTATAAATAGCAAAATCATGTGTTACCTTATCAGTAACTCTATACTTAATACTTCCTTGATTTGTTGTACCATCGATTGCAACAGGTGTTCCTGTTGAACTTATAATTGTATTCCATGTGCCAGTTGAAGCATCATAATATTCAAGGGTTGAGCTACTAGGTGTAGTCAATGGTGCTTTAACTGAAACAGATGTAATAGTATTTCCACGGCTATCAAGATACGGAACCTTAACCACATAATCTTTACCATTGTCTGAATTTAAAGTAGATGAATCTAACGTACCTGTTGTTGATGTACCTGTAACAGATGTTGTAGGATCATTTAATCCCGTATTAGCAGTTATCGTCTTATACACAAATTTGTAAGTAGCTTTTACATTAGAATCACTTGAAAGTAATACAATTATTAAATCAGTTGTACCAATTTGTACGGTTGTATTAGCATAAGCTGTACCATTATATGTTGAAGATACGCAATCAGCTGTATAATTAACTAAATAATGAGCTACATTTGGTGATACCCATAAATAATAAGTTCCTTCTGCTAAATCAACAAAATTAGTAACAGGGTTTGAACTTGAATTTACACTACCCTTAGTGATAATTGGGTCAACTAGACCATCATCCTTGGTAAATGTTATATTGGTAATAATAGGCTTTCTTTGAATGTTAATAGTATATGATTTTTTTGTTGTTCCATTTTGAGCAACTGCATCAAAGGTTACTACATCATATTTACCTCTTACCGAAGAATTTAAAACTAATGTATATTCTCCATTATATACACCATTATTAGTTACATTTGAGGATAAATTACTAATTTCTCCATTGCCAGCATCAACTTTAATTTTAATTGTTGTTTGAGACGCAGCTGTTGCAGGGAAAGTAAAGTTTAAAGATAAAGTTGAACTATTTAAGGTGCCAGTTTGTGAAGTACCATTTGTAACAGTTACAGAAGCATCTGTATTATCTCTTACAGTTCTTTCTACATTAACCGTGTAAATCTTAGTTGCACTAGTCGAATTATCTTTTACTTTAAAATATACAGTTGTTGTATTTCCACTAGCAAAGCTAACTGGTGCTACACTACCAGAAGTCCAGTTTGATTGATTAAAACTATATTCAACTGAGCTTAAAGAAGGTGTAGTAAGCGTAGCATTAATGTTTGCTGAAGTAATTACATGTCCATTTGCATCTTTATAAGGGAATGTAGCTTTATATTCTGTAGCTGATGTCGATGTGACTGTTGCTGTTGTAGAACTTCCTGCTACAGTACCTGTAACATTCTTTAGTCCAACATTATCAGCAATCGTCATATAGTTAAATACATAGTCTTCAGTAGCATTATTTGAACCGTCATAGCCTAAGCTAATTGTAAAGCTTTTAGCATTAACTGTGAAAGTATTTCCAGTTTGATTACCACCATTATTAATATTGTAAGATGAGCTTTTTGCAGCACATGTATAGTTTACGTTAAATGATTGTAAAGAAGCTGACCCCCAAACATAATATGTACCCTTAGGTAATTCATTAAATGAACTTACAACTCCAGTTGTTGAACTTGATGAGCTTGTAGTAATAATAGGATTTGCAAAACCACCATTACTTGTAAATGTCATTCCTGTAATAATAGGCATTCTTTGTACATTTATTGTATATGTTTTTGAATTATTTTTCGATTCGGAAATAACCTTAAACGATACAGTTGAAAAAATACCTCTTTGCGTATTACTACATGTGAATGAATAACCATCAGATGTTGGTGTAGGACTGTCGAGAGTAATACCACTACTACTACTTATAGTACTTGTATCAATACTTCCTTTTCCATTATCTACCTTAACTTTAAAGGTTGTAGATGTACTTGCGGTAGCATCAAAATTAAAGTTTGCAGTTGTATTTGATTCTGTTAAGCTTGCATTCTTAGTTGTAGAATCATTTGTAGCTGTAACAGTTGTATCTACATTATCACTTAAAGCTGCACCACCTAAAGAAGCATTAAAATCACTAGGACTATCACCATATACAGTACCACCAGTAGTTTCTGCTACACGCATACTTGTACAAGTTGAGCTAAAAGTAGTAACACCCGAATTTAACTTTATCCTTATTTTAAATATTGCATATATTCCGCTAGATATATCACCAGTTGTTTGACCAGGACCATAGAATAATTCGGAATTGGAAATTGTAGGATTAGGTTCAGTTACTCCTGTTGTATATAAATAGTTCTCAGCGTTACCTTCAATGTAATTTGATCCAGTTGTTCTACCAGGTAAACTTGGTAATTTTGAAAACGGTTTTCTTCTTGGATTACTAATACTACCAGTTACATTATCAGATTTATCATCTAATGTTGTATTATCCCATAACGCATCACAATCATTTGTAACATCAATACCCAAAATAGACGTAGTAGATTCAACTTCAGTACTATTCAAATCCCACACTAATTGCATACTAGATAAAGAAGTACCTATATCAACAAACGCAGTCATATAAAATTCGCCGGATGTAGGAACAGATGTTATACAATTTGAGTAATCTTCTGCCACAAATAAATCTTCGGTATAACATACTTTAATTTTCACATTAGTGCCAGCAATACTTACCCATTGATTAATATTTGATCCAGCAGCATTAACCGTTTTATCTATCTTTGATGTACTAATAATTGAATTTAAACCAAATATAGACAAAATAATCAAGAAGAATAATATAATTTTTTTCTTTATATTTTTTATCATATTATATTCACTCCTTTCATAATATGAATAAAATTTATGTTATTTTTGAGTGACCATTAGTAATTAACAGTCACCCAAAAATTATTAAGACGAAAAAGAATAATTTTGATTATATAATATATTATCTAGATAATATTCATAATCAGGTAGTTGATCATGTGTATTCTTAGATTTTGCACCAATGTTTGTTGCATCTGCTGTTTCAATCTTTGCTTTGGTACCAGTCAAACCTGCTATGTATTTAACCGCATTTATTTCTGACTCTGTTAATTTTGTAAATTTCTTTGCAAAATCCTTAGCAATTGTTTTATCAGCAGTTTCTATTATTCCATTTCCATCCAAATCACCAACTACAACAATTTCTACGCAATCAATTAAAAGTCTTGATACGCTATCATCGCTGTCATATAAAGAAATATATGATCCAGTTCCAATATAATCCGTTGATGCGGTTGATAAATCAGTACCATTTGCTCCATCAAATATTACATTTCCATTGGAATCACAAACAACAATGTGTTTTAAATTATTTACAAAGTTATTCGTTAATAAATCAGAAACAGTCTTTCTTTGAGGTAAATGGCTTAATTTATAAATTGAATTCTTTCTTTCTGCTACAGTCTTAGAAGCTAAGGCTGTATATCTATCGTCATTTGAAACATCATATGTATAAGTTAACGTATTTAAACTAAAGTCTTGTTCATAGCTTACAAACTTAACTGTAGATGAATTAGTTAACTGTAAATATGTAGGTTCTGGGGTTTTAATTTCAAATGTGAATGCAGGGTTGAAAGCAGGTGTTGTAGTAGGCATTTTATTTTGATTCATATAATCAGGATTACTTGCATTTGATTCCATTACAGATTTATAAGTTGAGTAATCACCAAATTCAAAACTAATAGGATATGAAGCCTTGCTCTTAACAACGTAGTAAGCATTCTCGGTAGGATTTGATGTTGTAGGTCTCATATTGTTACCATAGAATATATCAAATGCTCCAGAAGAATAGTCAAGAACTATATCAGTTTGAGAGCCAACTAATCCTCCCCTAATTGTTACAATTGTTTTTTGATCAGCACTTGTCTGGTCATATTCAGTTTTTGCTGCAGAACCGTCAGCATTTTTAGCTAACAACAAGCTACTAGATGTCGGATTAGTAAGCTTAATGTCGTTAACATAATCTGTTATTTCAAGAGGATCTAACTGAACCATAATTTTGCAATCAGCTGTATCGCCATTTGTATTCCATACATAATTTTGATTATCCTTTAATACTGCATCGACCTCAAATTCTGGTGTCTTTACAATTTCTTTAAGAATAAAGTCAAATTGACAAGATGGATTAGTATCAAATGTCTGCCAAGTACTATCGTAGATTGTCTTAATCACGAACTTAGTATTTGCCGCAGTTGATAATGAAATTGGTTCAACCTCATAGTAATATACTTTAGTTGTAGAATCACTATATAAGTAAGTTACTGTAAAGTATAATTTTAAGTTTACACTATACTTAAATGGTGTATTAGCTGTTTGAGCAGTTGGATCATATTGCTTAAGCTCAAATCTAATTCCTTCAAATTTAAAATTGTTATCTGGATTATCAGGATTATTTTTGTTATCTGGATTATCAGGATTATTATCATCATTACCATCGCCACTATTTGGATGATCTCCACCATCTGGGAAGGTTGGATTAGAATTTGATCCTCCACCGATATCCGTAGATTTAATAATCTCGAAATCGCATTCATTATTGATTAAAACATAATTTTGATCATAATTAGCTTGCGATAATCCATTTACAATTCCAGGGCCTATACCTGCTTGAATTTGAGCAATTGCCTTTTGAACACCAACATTAATACAATTATAGCCTTGTGCTGGTGTTACAACCAGTGGAATTATTTCAAGATGTCCTTGTGCATCATTTAGAATTCCATATACTCGTCCAAGTGGAAGATTTACGCTACCAGTATAATTGTTTCTATGAGTTACAATTCCTGTTACACTATCCTTTATCCACTTTTCTGAAGCCCAATACACCTTTGCTGATCTCTTTCTAATTTCAAAAGGCTGCTTCAATGATTCATACTTATCATAGCCATTATTTGTATCAGCATCTAAGCATAATGTTATTGCATATTTACCAGCATTAACTGGTGCATATGGTTTACCATTAGAATCTAATAATTCTTGGTAAGTTGCTCCATCATCTAATAACTCATAATATCTTATGTATGGCACTCTAGTATCTCCCGCAATACTAGATGTCATTTGAATATCATTAAATGTATATTGTGAACCATTATATATCATATCCTCAGGATTTGCCTTAAATGAACCCCAGTCAGTAACAATAATCTTTGATGGAATAGAAGTTATTGTTATTGTTCTAGTATCCTGGAATATATTATAGTTAGGTAATTCAATCTTAATATAGATAGTTAAACTACCAAAACTACATCCAATTGGAACATTACTCCAAGATGATGGTGGAGCACCATGTCCTAGAGGATCCTTTGAATATTGAATATAATTATCATAATCAGCGCTTTGTGTAATTCCAGATACAATAGGATAATTATACCAAGTATGAGTTATGAAATATTCTTGGCCAGTATAGATATGAGTTACATCAAAGAATTCAATATCTAAATCAGCCTTATCAATAGTAATTGTTGTTTCAATACTTATATTATAGTTATTTGAAAGAATAATTGAATTAGTATCTCCTTCTACATAGAAACCATATCCACTCTTCCAAACAAGATCAGTTAAGGTTGAACCAACAATACCACCATAATAATAACCACTATTTACAGATTTTGTTAAAATAGTACCTCTAAAAGCTTGTCCATTTACAAGACCAGATTCCTCAATTCCAGGAACCTTTTCAAATGTTGCATCTAGAAGTCTTCCTTGTTCTGAAGCAGATGATGCAAGCAATGCACTCCAAGCATTTCCATCATAAGTTTTAACCTTATTTGGAATCTTAATTACTAAATCACGAGGCTTAATTGCAAAATAAATTGGATCTGTCGCCGTATTATTGTAATTATCTCCTGAATCAAATTCTAGAGAAATAATCAAATAGTACTCACCAACATTTGTTCTATTTTGAAGAACACTATTACATTCTGCATATTGATTTCCTTGCTTTACGTAATATGTATAAGTAAGCTTGCTATCTAGGTTATCTCCACCATATGATAAATAATCAATATTTGTTGGATTAGGAGTTACTTTTCCATCGTAAATCTTATTTAAATCAATACTTGGAGGAGTAATTCTAGTATCTGCCTTATCAATCTTAACCGTAAATTCATCATAATCAGATGCTGCTTGATCAAGACCTAAGAACTTCCATTCACCATTTGTATATGTTGTGGATTTTACTGCAACATAAATATGAATAGGATTTGAAGTGTAATTCTTAAATTTAGGAATAGTTGTAGAATATTCTGAAATATCATTAGTAGCTTTTGCTGAATATCTTATTTCAGCATTATCATCACCACTAAATGTAAATGTTATTGTATGATAATCACCATCATAAATTCCTTCATATTTAGAAACAACATATGGCACAGTATCATATGCAACATTTAAATTAAGATCAAGTCTAATATCATAATTGTCAAGATTTTCTGCAATACTATTCTTTACTAATAATGGTACAAAAGATGGAGTATTATTCCATTCAAAATTATTAGTAAATGCAACATCTGTATAAGAACAATTAATTGCATATAGCTTAGCATCGGGACTCTTAGCCTTAATTGCCGAGTTAAGGACAACTCCTATTGGAAGTGGGTTAGATGCAAGTGTTTGAATATAGCTTAATCCAATTACAGGAATATTTCCATCATATTTATAATTCATTGAAGCTGAGAATATAACAACACATTTATTAATTCTATAGTTAATGTAGAATTCTTTAGTTCCTTCACCAAATGAATAATTATTTTCAGCACTTGATGCTCCGCTTCCTTTTAGTTTAATAACTAAACGGTAATCGCCAACATTTTTAGTCTTAGATGATAGCGGACTTACCAAATCATTTTGGCTATAATAGAATATTTCATAATTATTAGAATTAAAACTATTATTGCCAGTCTTCGTAAGAATTGTAAAGTTAGGAGCTTGTTCTTCTGCATTATAAGTCAAATCAGTATCATATCCTGAAACAACAAGTTCACGAGGTGTAATTGTAAATTGTTTTTCCTCTTGAATACCCATAAAGTTAGCTGTATCACCATATTTAATAGTTACCCAATATGTACCAGCATTTGTAGGCGTAGGTCCTAAGATTTCTCCACCTCTAACACCATTATTATTCTCGTAATATTTAACCTCAACATCTTTTCCAGCACTTAGAGCCGCTGAAACAGTACCGTTAAAATCATATGTATGGAATACTGGATTTACAGGATTTCCATCATATTCCTTATCAAGCGAATCAATGCTTAAGCTATTTCTAACCTTCTTAATTTCAAATGTATATACCTGATCAAGAAGATCATTAAAGTTAGCTACCTTAGTCGCTCTTACCTTATACTGATAAGTGCCTGCTTCAGTCTTAAGATTAGTTGATGTTGTCCAAGAACCATATATTCCTGTTGCAAAATCATATTCAGCATATTCAATATTAGAGCCCTTAGAATATCCAGTAGGTGTTACAATCCAGGCTTCAAATCTAACGCCACTATTTTCATCATAGTTAAATATTCCATCACTAGGAATATTTGTTCCTAATGTAATTGTACCTCTTGTGATTTCAAGCTCGAAGTCAAAAATGAAATCATAATTATTTGTTACATCAACATTATTTGCATCACGTATCACATGGAATTCTGGACGAATATTAATAATACCCTTATCAGTTCCGGCTTGAGTATAGATACCAACAATTGAATTATTACTTATCAGCAATGCAGTAATTAGCCTATGATTATAAATACCATCAAGCAATCCTTCATCACCATTTCCCGTTTGTCTTTGAACTGAGAAATCAGATGAGCCATCATTTAAAGCACTTACAAGATCATAATTCCAGTATACACCAGAATACATAACCTGATATGGTGAGCCATTATTAGAGCTTATATGATACTTTCTTCTATCAATCTTAAAGTGGTTTTCAATAACCGTTTCTGCATAATTTCCTTGTGCAGGAATCTTTAAACGATAGATATAATCACCGGCATTTGTCACACTAGAAAGCTCTTTACCAGAAATATTCCAATCTCCGCTTCCTTGTATTTGTTCTTGGGCAACGAAATAAGAAATTGACCATTGATTTGGAAGAGTTTCTCCAAATTGAACACCATTATTATTCTTTATTGAATTCCAAGTGTTTTCATCATATGCTATTCCATCATATATCTTATTGAGAAGATTTGAAGAAACAGTTAAGCCATCATCAACACGAGATTTAGGATTAATTGTAAATTTAGCACTTCCATAATAATTTTCAAAATGAACTAAATTACCTGAAGAATCTTGAGCATTATCGGCATAAATCATAAAGTAAACCGTATATACACCAGGAGCTGTTTGCTCATAGTCATCTAAAGTATAATCTAAATTACTAGTTGAATTCTTCTTACCATAGTGAATTACACAATATTGTGAGGAAGGATCATCTACATAATTAATAACGTCCGTACTATATTGCTTATTGAATGACGTTGCAAAACTAATTGGACTACCAGTATAATCAACCATAACATCTGGAATCTCTCTTACTGTCATCTCAGGATAATGAGCATGAAGCTTAAATTGAAGAATAATACGATAATTATATGAATTATCACTTGTTCCATTTGTTGTTTTCCATTCCATTCCAAACAAATCATTATTATAGAATAGCCATGAATTATCCACTCCATTACCTGTAGCTACAGCATTTGAGTAAAGATAAGTCATACGTGATAATTTTTGTCCTGAAGCACTATAAATATGATATTCGAACCTATCAGCGCCTAAAAGGCCTGATAATTGAATTGTATTATTTACAGTATTATTTCCGATGAAGAAGTTTTGATTAAACTGAGCAGTTGTTTCAATACTTCTAAAATCAGAGGAACCCGGATTACTATCATATGTAATATTTGTTTCATCCTTTACCTCTAAATCAACATTATAATCAAGTCTTAAAACGGCTGGAGTAATTTCAAATTCAAACATATTTTGAATCGAATCTAATGTTGTATAGTTTTGTAAATAATTAGGATTATTATCTGAATCTGATGTAATCTTTATAACATACCTACCAGCATTGATTGGTAATGTTTCAGAAAAATCAGAATCCGGAGCACCTGAAGTCTTAAAGTAAAACCTTAATAGCTTATATCTATTACCAGATGTTTCAATTCCGCTTGAATTGAAATCACCATTAAAGCCTCCACTAATACCAATCGTGGAAGTATCAAATGTCGTTCCTGTATATGTTCTATTTAAATTAGATACTGTCAAATATGCATCTGCTTGTCTAATTCTAATTATTACATGACCGACCTCTAAGCTTTCGTTACCATCTTCTCCAGCAATAGAAACCTGATATCCAACATAATATGTACCAACAACGATAAATTGTGGCTTTATAGCTGACCAAGCAGTATTCTCATATCCAACAGGGTCAACTAATGAATCGGTTGCATCATCATAATATCCCCACTTGTATTGAATATCATAGCCAGATGCATGGCTTATAACATCAACCTTTGGTGAATGATATTGATTATCAAACTTTGTATCCTCATCTGCAGCAGATACTTTAAGATCCTTGCTAATTAATGTAACTTCAACATCTCCATCACCAATTGTAAATTCAAAGTTATCAGCTACATAATATGTTTGACCATCAAATATATTTATTCCACTATCATATTTGAAATTTCCTGAAGGATCTGTAACCTTAGCATTAATATCAAATGATGTCGCTTCTCTATAGGTTCCATCCTTTGCAGCTTTAGTTTTTAAAGTTAATTCCAAATTATACCCAGGGAATGAATCCTTAAATCCAATAATATTTTCAGTATCATTTTCTGTAAATGTTTTAGACCAATTTGTTTTTAACCAAGTTTCATTAGTTATATATTTAATATTAATAATACGCTTAGTAACGTTAAATTGGATTGAATCATAATTAAGAATATAATTATTAGCATTTACTGTACTTGTTGGTAAAGCACTAACAAAGTATCTGCCAGCATTAAGCATTGGAATATTATAGCCAACACTAATACGCTTTGAATCAAATAATTCATATTGGAAATCAATTCGATTACCAAACACATCTGTAATATATGGTTTAGCATAAATATCCTTACCAGTATAAACCACTGAGGTTTCTTCCCATTGAACATTTACATTCTTAGGTATACAATGAACCTTTGCAATCTTATACCACTTGCCATTTATATAAATATCACGATCAGTTGTAGGATCACTTCCAGCCCATGCTCGATAATTTTTACCTTGTGCAATATGAATATAAACACGATAATAACCAACATCAGTTTGATCAGTTAGGATTGAACCATCAATTTCATTATAATCAGAATCAGTCTTAATATATAAGGTCTCAACCTGACCATCAGATTTTGTTGTATATTTTGGTAATATGTTATGACCATTATATTCAACTTCACTATCTTGAACATAGAAATCCTTTAATTCCGCACGTTTAATTGTAATTTGTATAGGGTAGCTTCCATCATCAAGTTCTGTAAATGCAGGACGATAATTTTCAACAACTGAGTTATTATTAGCATTTATTTCAAAGAATACAAACTCAAAGTCTCCTTCCATCTCATATGGATCACCATTATTTTCACCATCAAAATCACCCTTAGCATCAGCTGATGATGTAGTAAATGTATAATTTGCCAAGCTAATATCCTTGATAACATGCCCTGGAATTAATCCAGCATTAGCTAAATTATTCTTAGAATTAGCACTTTCATCATATGTTGAGCTAAATACATTATTAACAAACCAAACACCATTTGGCATTTCAAATTTACTTTCATCATAAACCTTAAATCTCTTCCAAGGATCTGTAAGCGTTGTTTTGAAATATAAGGTTCTTTGTTCAAGTCTTATTTCCTTGATTTGAAGCACCTTACCAATGTTTGAATCAATTCTTGATGGATTATACAATACAGCATAGTAATCGCCAGCATCAATCATATAGTCTCCATTTGAATCTGGATTCTTTCTCTTTGAGTCATATAATGCAAACAAAGCATTATTTTCTGGTGTATCACTATCAAAGAAATCGTATAAATCATTTAAGCTCATGCCCAATACATTATTTAATATAGATTTCTTAAAATAATAAAGCTTTGGCTTTTCACTATCAGTCAAATAAAGTGGTGACGTATGAATCGTATATGTTGTTCTATGCTTTTCTGCATCATATATACCACTGAAAGAATCAATATCAGTAGAAATACTAGCTTGATCAATGATGACTCTAACTTTACCACGTTTTTCTTTATAATTACTTGCAGAAATAACATAATTTAATGTATATGTTCCTACATTACGGAAGTTAATGTTTGTTGAAGAAATATCTGTTGCTTCTTCCTCAGTAACATCTCCTGTCCAGAATTTCCAAGTAATAATTCCTGGGTAGCTACTTGTTATTGCAACCTTAGCGTTTTTATTGAATCCATCGAAAACAAATTTTTGCTCTTCAGGAGCATCAACATCAAGCTCTGGATAGCTTATTACAAGCTTTACATCAAATACAACATCATAATATAATTCTGGAGCATTTGTATTTGTATCAAATAATTCGAGATTTTCTAATGTGAAAGCTTCTAGCTTTGGCGTATAGCTTGGATGTAATTCCCATTGACCACTTGCTGCATTATATACGTATGTAATACGGTAAGTATATGTTCCTACTGATGAATAACGCGTTTTTATTTTAGCTTTCAATGTGTCGTTTGATAAAAGAGCTGTTACACTGAATCCTGAATCAGAATTAGTATTAGCATTACTGCTTGTATAATCAACATTAAGTTCAAATACATCAGCCTTATAATCTCTTTCTGCATCAAATGAAATTAAAACCTTACGATTAATAATCCGATATTCAATTAAACCTCTATCTGATGCTGATAAAACATAATTAGGGTTATTATAATCATCATTAAGTTTGAAATAATATGTACCTGGAATTATATGCCATGTATCAGCATTTCCAGCACCATCAAAGGATGCAATACTATATGTAACAACATCAGTTGTTCCAGTCGTTACAGTATATTGAGGTACAATTGTTTCGCTCGTATATTCGTATTCTTCTGTATATTCTACAGTTAGAACACGAGGAACAATATGAAAATAAAATTTAATTGAAGTGCCTTCACAATTTGAAGTATCTGCATAGTCGATTTCAACATAGTACCAACCTAAATCTTGAGGAGCTGTCCTATAATTACCTGGTGATTTAGTACCATCACCTGCAATTATAACATCACGATATTTAATTGTCTTTTGACCATCATGGAATGTTGTTACACCTAAATCATTATATGTGACAGGGCGAGCTAAATATTCAATTTCAATTTCATCCGTATAATTAGGCTGAATATTTGTAGCTTTTTCAATAAGAATTGTTCCACTAAAAATTTTCTCTTCAAAATTATCTCCAGAAACTCTTATATAAAGTGGAATAGGTGCTCCAGTAACATTCTTATATCTTGCAATAACTGGAGAATAAACAATCTGATTTCCTTGAACAGTACCATACTCAACCTTTAATGGAATCATTTTTTCAATACCATTAACAACTTGAGCATATTGATATGATAAATCATTTGTCTCAAGAGAGCCTGTCATAACTAAGCGATCGGCTGATGAGCTAGATAAAATACCTGAATGATATTCACCATCATATTGGCCTTGATAGAAATCACAATTCAAATCTAGGGATAGAGGATTAATATTTACTGTTATATTTTTCTTAATTGGACGATATCCATGCTTTAGTATTTCAACATAAATATCATATGTACCAGCTTTTGTAAATAAATCCACTTGATAATTGGCACTACCTGCAACAATCTCAGATAGGTTGTATGTTAACCAATTCTTGTTACCATCATCCATAGCAACTCTGATAGTAAGATCTTGAATATTAATTCCTGAACCTAAATTAGAAATCTTAAATCCGTGCATTTGACGATCATATGTTACATTATCAGGTGTGATTGTCATTGTCATTTGAGAGCCTAAATTACTATCAATAACCATAGGAAGATATTTATAACTTGTATTATAATTTAAAGCACTTGCCTTAACGATTATATGATAAATTCCAGCATCAATTCCAACAGGAGGAATAGTTGTCCAATTTGTTATAGAATCAAAATCAATATTACTAATATTATCTGGTGCATCAGCTAATAGACTATAATATACATCCGCATAATATGGGTTCGTAGTGACATTAATTGAATGCTCAAATCCATCATATGCAAATGTCCTATCTGCTGTATCACATATAATTTCGACATCCTTACCATTAATTTTAATTACAACGCTGTCATACTTAGTTTCATAATTATCTGCTACAAGCTTAATATATGTAGTATAGTACTCAGTACCTGAATTTGGTTGTGAATAGAAGAATGGTTGAGTTGACCAATCAACCTCTACTGCTCCATTTTCAGGATTTTGTTCACTATAATAAATATGATAATTTGATGTAGGATCTGAAACTGTAATTGTTGCATAGTGGTATGCTTGATCATATGTAAATACATATGTTCCTGATGCATCTTGATTATTGTCAGACCAGTCAACATTTAATTTATATTTAAATTGCTTAGGTAAAATTTCAAATTCACCCTTAAATACAACAACATAATTACCTGTTTGGTCACCTAAAGCATCATTGGAAACTCGCCACAATCCATCAACATAGAAATCGCCTGTAGTTGATGCTTTGTATAACTTAACAGCACTTGAAATTGACTTAAATGAACCAAATAATGAATCTCCACTTAACAAATTCAAGCTAGGTCTTGTAGAGTTTGTATCTCCCGTTCCGTTTGCACCAGACACATAAGACCAAGGCTGACCATCATACTCTTTAGAAGAAATCGGATCATCAACTTGAATAATTAAGCTACGAGGAGTGATATTAAAATCAATTCTTTCATCAAAATCCTCAAAATATTGACTACCAGTCATTTTAACTTTGACATAATAGCTTCCAATTGCACTTGGGGCTGATGCTAATTCTTGATTATGATCCTTATCATAGAATTTAAATTCCTTAACAACATTTGAATCCAAATCAGAAGGTCTTCTTAAAAGAGCATTCAATACATTTACTGGCTCTCTATCATATTCCTTATCAAGTGATTTAAATTTAAATAAACCTTTTGTTAAAACAAGTTTAATATTCTTAGTTACAGTTTCATAATTTGTTTTTTCAATTTTTAATGTTAAATCTATTTCTCCAGTAGCTGGAATTTCTTTAAATATATATGTTGAGCCACTAGTATGACTACTATTTTCAGTAATTGTTACAGTTGGATTATTTGTAAACTTATTATAGAATATAGCACCTAAATTGTGCTCGTATCCATCAATTCCATACTTAATATATAATGGATCAATTGCACCTATATCATCATGAGAGAAATTCTTTTCAAATACCTGTAATGAATCATCAATTGAAATTATTTCTTGATTGTATGATACAGTACCATTAGGATTGTCAGTAGGTAAATATTCATTGATAGATAGATTATAATCAATTGTAGCATACTTAATTTCACAAGTAGCATTCAATGTAACGTTATATTTTTGAGTTTCATCCATAAAACCTAAAGATGGATCAGCATCGTTAGTTAATCGATGTGAAGACTCAATATAATATCCTGTTGAATAAATATTTGTATCCCAATTAAAATCACCTTTACGGCTTAAATTATTAGAATCAGAAGAATATGTACCCTTTTCTAGATTAGTACTAGTACTTGTAGTAATGAGTTCACCATTTAAAACTGAATTAGGCCCTAGACCATTAATTTCCATTGTAAAGGTTGGTGGTGTATCTATCCATGAGCTAAAGCCACCATTATATCGATAATAATTATGGTCCTCATCCAATGTATATTGAGAAGATATTGTAATTGTTACTTCTCCTTTTACAATCTCGAAATTTGCTGTAAATGTAGTTCCAGCCTGACCATTATATGCAAAGTTTTTACTGTAGCTTACAATTGTCATTGTACCAATTGTACCTGGATCAATCGCAACCGTATTATTTGTAGGAGTAACCTCTACGATAAATTTGGCATCCATTTTACCATATGCTTCATCGTAAATATAAGGCTTTGGGGTTAGCTCTAATCCGTTATATTTATATTCATAACGAGATGTTGCAGCATTCCATTCACCATCCCATACAATATCTGAATCAATGAAATCATATGGAGTAATTTCTACAAACAATGTAATTACTGGTACAAAGTTATTAGTAACCTCTTGGCCCTTAGTATTATAGACATGGTATCCGCCTTCCCAAACAAAGCCTAAGCCTGAAACTCCACCATTTCCATTTTTTTTATCAGACCAATATTGTCCAACATCATTACTTTCAGTTTTCAATTTTCCTTTTAATACATAGCCAGTAGGAAGATTAGGAGCTTGTCCTGAAACTGTCCATTGATCATTTGACCATCCTAAGCCATTGTATTTTACCTTCAAAATAGCATCCTTATAATCAGATATACCTTCTAAATTATAATAATAATCCAAAAATACATCTGAATATGCGCGATATCCATACCCAAATTCATTTTCAATATTATCAGATTCATTTGCTTCATGGAAAAGCATTAATTCATAATGCGTAATAGTAAATGTTTTAACTGCTGATCCATATAAAAATCCAGTATTAGATGTAAAGGTAATTGAAGCGGTACCAACATTAACATTATTACTATATCTAACAATTACATTATCAAAGCTAGGAATCCTACTATATTGATGAGTAGATGAATCATAATTATAGAAACGATCATAAATAATATCCTTTTGATTTTCTCTAACCATTGTTGGATCTACATATTTAATGCAATTTTCATTTGAACCAATTTCTATAATCCTTGGTTCAATTGCATCACCCATATTATAAGTATATGAATCATCTTCTAGTTTAAAATCAAGGGCAGACATAAGGATAGTTGGTGTTGTACCAACAAATCGCCAAGCTTCCTTATAGAAAACAATACCATTTGCTATATATACATCTTCTTTACCATATGATGTTCCATAATAGTTTGTAATTGCGTTTGCATTAGCCTGAGCACCCAACGTTTCAGGTACAAAATTACCTGAAGACGTTGCTGCAGTTGCATATTTTGTAGCCTGTGCAACAGTCATTTGGGAATAAATATAAACTGTATGTGAAGCTTCAAAGTTTAAAACTCCTGCACCAATTTCTTCATAGTTTTCACCTAGGACAAATGAATTAACCTTTTCAAAGTAATTGTCTCCATATCCATCAAAGGCACCACTAATAATACCTCTAACAGGAAGACCATTATATGTTGAGGGGAAAATTACAATATCACTTAACAAATATTGCTTCAATCCTGATGACAATGTTGTAACAAACACATAATCTTCAGTATTAAATCCTACAATTACATATCCCTTTAAGTCCTCATCATAAGAGTACTTAAACATATCATCTGTATTTTGACCAATAACCATTACTGGGAAGTAACAGTTCCAATTATAGCCCCAATTAGTTGGCCATTGACTTTCTTGATAATAAACTTCTAAGTAGAAATCCTTATTGCATCCATAGAAAATTCCGTTTTTTAAATCGTCTACATTAGTCTTTTTATTAGTACCAGCAATCATTGAGACACAATTTCGATTAATTCTTAATTTTTCTAGATGTGTACAATCCTGGAATGCTCCATTACCAATTTGAATAATGCTTTCTGGTAACGTAAACGTAGTAAGTGATGAGCATCCCTTAAATGCATAAGCACCAATAGTATCAATTGTAGATGAGGAATTATCAAATTCAAGACCACCAGCAACACCATTACTTAATAAATTATAGCAACAATAGAATAATCCTTCAGGAATTTGCTTTTTTGATGTTGGTAAAGTATAGTATTCATTTAAGTTTACACCTCTAAGTGAAATACAATCCTTAAACATGTAATTAGTTAAAAATTTAATATTTTTAACACTGACTAATCTTCCACAGTCTTCAAACAAATAATTTCCAACACTTGAAAGTGCAGTATACTTTGAAAAATCAAATTCAGTTATTTGGTAACAACTCTTAAATGCTCCATTCCCAATGGATGTAATTTTAGCATTTAGCACCGTACTAATTCCCGTTATGGATGTACCCATAAATGAATAATTTCCAATTGTTGAAACAGTTGCTGGTATAAAATTATCCATCTTTCCTAATGATGAGCAATTTGCAAAAGCATAATTAGCTACATTATTAAATTGAGCCTTTGGCCAATTAATCGTTGTAAGATTATTATCACAATAGAAAGAATAATCTCCAATTGTTGTAATTGTAGCATTTGGAATTGCAACTGATGACAAAGATGTCATATTGGCAAAAGCATATGCAGGAACTGAAGAGATTAAGCCCGTTATATTAATTCTTGTTAAAGATTTAGGAATATAATATACATATCCTGATTGACTAGCAACATAAGAATTACTATATGCAGTAGTTCCAAAATACCAGCCAATTATATGTGTGTAATTATTTTGACTGTTATTATTATAATCAGCGCCAATAAATGGAACAACTAATGTATTTAAACTACTGCAGCCTGTCATACATCCACCATCTATTAAAACTAATCCTTTATTGTCAGAAACAATAGTATCTTGAATTTCAATTGTGTTAAGCTTTGTAAAAGCTCTAAATGCATAGCTAGGAATAGCTGAGTCATTCGTTATTGTAATTGTACTTAATGAATTTGGTATAGATGCTGAATATGATGAATATCTCCATGACCCTGAAATATAGCAATGTTCATAGTAACCATCGACCTCCTGGCCATATGAGCCCATTGGCGCAAATAACCATACCATTGAGTTTCTTACTGCAAGATCCTCCCACCAATAATCATTACCATCGGAATAATATCCATAGTTATTTTTATTACTATTAGAAGAACCTACATCGATTCCTCTTTGTTTTCCAACAAAGGGAATTTCTAAGGTTGTTAAATTCTTGCAGCCATAAAAAACATTTCTTTGAGCTTCTTGCGTCGCTTTAGAAATAATTACATTTTCTACCATAAAGGTATTATAGAATGAGTATGTTGTTAATACAGTTTGGTGATTTAAAGTAACTGTTTTTAAGCCACTAGGAATATACCAATATTTGTTTGGTTCATTTATAATCTTAACTTGTTCTGTATTTGAAAATAAATTTTTACCAAAAATATATCCTAATTGTCCATTAGAAACGGAATCACTAGCACCAACGAATGGCAAAGACACTTCTTTCAAGCTAGAGCATCCATACATAGCACCTTCTGCTATAGTTGTAACAGTATCCTTTGTACCGGCTGCTTGTGATGACATTATTCTAATGTTTTGAATCTTTGAACAGTTCATAAACGCACCAGGCGCTACAACTGTTTCGTTTAAAATTGTTACATTAATTAAAGTTTCTGGTATAAAGAACGAATGTTTCTTTGTTGTATCAGACTCATTAGGATTTCCAGTTTCATTTTGAACAACCTGATATGCCGAGCTTAATGCTCCATCGTTTGTGCCATCAGCTAGCTCTGAGTATTCACCAAAAATGTAACCGAATAATGCTTCCTTTGAGTTAGAATTACCGGCTTTACTACCAATAAATGGTAAAGTAATACTTGCTAATTTCGAGCATCCGTTAAAGGCCATACTTCCAATTGATGTAACATTAACAGGGACAGAAAAGTTTGTGAATGCCTTACAATTTCTAAAAGCTTGAGTTCCAATGCTCGTTACTGTTTGAGGCAATGTAATTACTCCAGGATTATTACTAGCATCCACAGAAGAGCTTTTAATAACACTTAAATTAATACAATCTAAGAAAGCTTTTGAACGAATTGCAGTAATGCCCTTTGGTAATGTAACCTCACTAAGGCTAGCACAATTTGCAAACAAGCTTTCTGAAATCTCATTCAATCCTTCTGGCAAAATTAATTTTCCTTTAATTTGATTACCGTCTGAGTCGTTTATAGGATTACCATTAAGTTCAACTGCAGCTCCACCCAATCTAGTACAATTTGCAAAGCATCCTGTTCCAATCGTACCACAATTTGATGGTAATATAGCTGTGTGCAAATTATAGCACTGATAAAATACATATTCTCCCATTGTTAACGCATCAGTAAACTTATTAGTAAAATTAGGATCATTATTATAACTAATTGTTACATCCTTAAGTACTGTCATATTATAAAATGCACGTGGAGCCACATATACCTCATCAGTTATTTCAACTGAGCTTAGATAATATGGCATATATAAATATGTAGCATCACTAGATGTGCTATTATCTGTTACCCAAAGGGTTGTACCTGCGCCATCAAAACCATTTGTATTGCCTTGATAACCCAATGTTATAGTAGGAGATTGAATAACAGTATTTCCTTGAGTTTGATCAATATACGTTGTTTTATAATCAAAGCTATAAAATCCCAAAGTATTTAAGGAAGAAACCTCTCTTCCCATCAATACTGAGCCATATCCAAAGATTGATAAAAATGCAGACTTATAGCCATCTGCTCCTAAATTTCCATCAAAATTATGATTTCCACGCTTTGTACCAACAAATGGAAGTTTCATCTCTTCAACATATCCAAGACCATTGAAGGAACCAACCTCAATATATTCTACTCGGTTAGGAACCTCAATCCTTTTTATATTTTTTACAAAGCTTGCACCTGCAGTATTTAATGCGGCATTATAGCTAAAGCTACTAAAATAGGAATGACTATCCGTAATTTTTGCTCCATTAGAATCAACCGTACAGTTAATTTGCTTAACTTGATAATCAATACCATTATCCCTAATGCTTTCAGGAAATTTAATGTTATAGCCATCTACTCCCGCTGGAGTTTGCGTACTAACACTAATAATTTGGGCATATTTAGTACTACTAAAGCCATTAGCACTCAAATCATATGTACCATTATTGTCAATTAATCGATAGTTAAATGTCGCGGAATTAGAGTCAAGAATTGTATAATTTTTTCCCTTGACAACACCAGGGCTTGATTTATTCGTTCTAAAATTAAAAATAAACACTAAACCTATAGTAACAATAACTAAGCTTAAAAGACCAAAGATAGCAATCTTGCCCTTTGTAAACCTTGATTTCTTCTTATTTTTCTCTATATAGTTTGTTTGTTTCATATACAACCAACTCCTATTTTTATCTTTTTTCGACACTTCTCTACATTAATTTTAACTCCAAATGCTCTTAATTACAACCAATAACCCCTCTATTTATAGTTTTTCGAAACATTTTTATAAAATTTTTGGCTAATATACTTATTATTTGGCATGAGTCTTTTAAGACTCACGCCGCAAATAAGTATATCAACCTATAAATATTGCTTGGTGAAGATATCATAAGTTCCTTTGATATGCATGCTAATTAAACGTGAATCAGCAGAAGTTACTTCACCATCACCATTTACATCCGCTGCAAAATAGAATTCATTCTTTAATTTGTTATTTCTTAATGCTTTATTAATCATAACAACATCTGCAGCTTCAATAATTCCATTTCCGTCAATATCACCTAATACTGAAACATAGACTGTATCAAGTAATGTACCAACTGAATTTCTCAATTCAATTCGAGCACCTGTACCGATAAAATCTGTAGAATCATGCTTAATTAGATTATTATTGCAGTCATAAATTCTAATATTATCTCTTTGACTAGCATCAAAGTTAGCCAAGAAATCGGCTATAGACGTACGAACTGATACATTTGCAAGAATTGCTCTTGTCTTTGACTTTTGCGCATGCTCACTCTTAATAAATGTTTTACCATCTGACGTCTCGTACCATTCATAAGTTGAATCTCCATTTAATGATAATAAATTACTTACAATTCTGAAGGTAGTTTCAATCTTTCCTTCAAAATTGCCAATACCTGTAATTGTTACCATAGCTGTTGACGTAATTCCATTATTATTAGAATAAGCAACCTCGTAATCTACTCCTTCAATTAATAATGTGAAGTTTTGACGTACATTTACTGAAGGTGTAATGTCTTTACCAGTATATAGATAATCTTTAATCTTATCTACTAAAACATTAGCATTTGTGTCACTAATATTAGCTTTGTTAACAATTAGCCTAAATGGTCTTAATTGACCTACATAGTCATCTTGCCAACTATAGTTGTTGCTAATTAATTTAGCAAATAACTCATATTCACCAGCTTCATTAAAGACACCAACATTATTACCATCAGAATCAACATATAGAATACCTTCCTTAGCATTCTTATTCAAATCATATCCACCCTTAACATATGTTGTTTCTAATTCATCAACATATGCAATATTGGCTTTTAAGATTTGATATTCAAATACCTCGGTTGATTCATCTAAGATAAAGTTATCATTATGAATATTAACTTTAATTTGATGAGCTCCAACATTTACACCATCACCATCAATAATTAACCATTCTGCATTCAATTCTTCTGTAGTAGGGTTAGAAATATTAAATTGTGGAATAATTGATGATCCAGTATATGTAAACTCAGTAGTTGAACCCCAGTTTACAGTTAAAACTCGTTTTGTAATTTCATAGCTAAACACAAATACTTTAGCCTTATAATTTGTGCCCTCAGATACACTAACTTTAATTGTATATGCTCCGATTGCTTGTGGATTTAAAGGTAAAGCTTTACCGTTTTCATCCATAAATACAGCACTAATTTGTCCATCAGATACTGTAGTAAATTGAGGCATTTCAATTGAACGACCAGTATATTGAATAGAACTATTTGCCATAGTTAAATCAAAATCACTTGTCTTTCCAATATTGATATTACCTTGTCCTGTAATAGTCTTATAGTTGTCAAATACTATCTTGTAATATACAACATATGAACCTGCATTAACAAACTTCAATTCTGAAGTAAAGCTATGCTCTAATTCTTCACCTTCTGGGTTTGTCATTGAATATGTAATAACATAATTTCCTACAATTTCATTGTTAAAAATAACATCTAAGCCATGTGCTTCACCATCATATGTAACATTTACATCATTAACAGTAATATCCGCATCAGCCTTACCAATTTCAATTGAAACTTCAATCTTGATTTCATAATTATCAAGAAGTGATATATTAATGCCATTAACTGTTTTAAACATTTCAAGATTTGAAATATCATCAACTGTAATAAACTTATATAATCCTTCAATTGAATCAGATGTAATTAATGCTCCATTCAATGTAAATGTTTCACCATTAACTATATTATTTCCAGTCTGAACATCAAAGATTTCAAAATTATTTAAATCATTTAGATTAATATTAACAATATTATTATCAAAGATATGATAATAGTCTCCACGAATAATAATTTGCTTCTTCACAATTTCAAAACTAATTGACGTTCTAAATGCATTGTAATTAGCAGTTTCATCAGTTGAAATCACAGCTACGTACCTACCTGCATTCACTGGCTTAGTTGGATAAATTGCTGTCATATCCTCACTATAATATTTAACATTAATACGACTTGTTGTATTGATCATTATTTCTAATGAATTAGTACCATATTCAGAGTAAACCTGATTCAAGCCATAAATGTGTTGATATCCACTTTCATCAATAATTATATTCGGATCAGCCTTTGTAATCTCAAATTCACATGAAGCTGAGGTTGAAAGATAATTATCAGATTCAAGAGTAACAATCATAGCTGTATATGTACCAACATTGACTGGTGCAGCATCTAATTCAAATCCTAAAGAATTATAATACTTAATAATATAATTAATATCTTTATCTAATGCTTCAATATTTAACTCAACATTTGCAGATGTTGCATCAACAGTTGAGTAAATTTCGTTACATGTTACTGAACCATTTGATTCAATATACCGGAAATTATTAATTCCATCATATACTTTATCTTCGACGTTAATTGATACAATTGAATTAATCTTATTTATTACAAAATCAAATTCAACAGTGCAAGATTCATAATCTTCTTTTGATAGATTGATTACAATATGATAGCTTCCAGCATTAATAAATTTAGGCATTTCATTATAATCTGTTCCTTCGTATGTGTAAACAACTGTTACATCATCTGTTAAAACAGTAAAGTTAGCAGAAAGCTCATCACCTGTGAAATCAACATCGGTATCAGCTAATTCATACGCGATAGGTTTATTTCTTACATAAATATTTAATAAATATCGAATGTCATAATTGTCAATTACATTCTCATTTAATGAATTTACAATTGTAAGTTCTTCTACCCAAGCAAAATCATCAATACTTGTAAATCTACCTAAACCATTTCTAATTAATGAAAGCTTACCAGAAATCCTATCTGTACTAGCAAGAGAAACATTCTTATTAGTAAATACTTTTGACCAATTTTCATTTCCATCTTGTACAAAATTTTCATCTTCAGCTTCAATAATTAATAAACGCTTAGTAATATTATACATAATAGTATTGTTTATTAATTCATAGTTCTTATTATCTGTTGTTACAGTTAATTCATAAGAACCTGCATTAATTGAACCCTGACTACTATAAATAATATTCAATTCTTGTCCTAACAAATCAATTGCTTTAGCTGTAGGCTTTTGTATTAATCCATTGTAAGTTAATTCAGTTGAATCAAACATTGCTGAAACCTTAGCAGGTAGAATGTTAAATTCAAGTTGAGCTGTGTCAGCCGCATATAAATCGGTGCCAACAAGTGTTACTACAACCTTATATGTACCAACATCAACTGGATTTGAATCAAGTAAAATCCAATTATCAGAAACTAATTGATAATAAGCGAATGTGTATTCACCATTTTCAACATAAGAGCTTACAGAAGGATTTTCAACTGCCTTAGTATTATAAGTATGTTCCTTATATAAAGCATCAATGATTAAGTTAGAATTACCCTTCGTAATTTCAAAATCAAATCTCTTACTGAAACCATAATAATTGTCAGTATCTTCTACTGTTACTACTACAAAATACTTACCAATTGATGAAGGAGCAAGTAATGCAACCTCATTCGTTTCATCTTGATAACGCCACATAAATGTTGGTGTTATTTCATATGAAAGATCAGGTGAAATACGGTATGATGGACTAACAGGATAACGATCATATGACTTTGTTAGGTCATCCATTTCAAGACTTAATTGAATCTTTTCAACAGTTAAGCTTAAAGTTCCATAATAAGTTTCGAATAATTCCTTCATTGCAACAAAGTCAATTGTATATCTACCAACATTATTAACCTTCATTTCAGATAAAGTGTAATCAGCATTATATTTGAAGAAGTATGCTATATCAGTATTATTAGCTACAACAGTAACATCGTAATATGAGCCAATATATGGAACAGTTAATGAATAATTATTATCGCTATCTTTTGTGGCTTCTACTCCATTAACTAAAACCTTAATATCAAGAAGCTCATATCTAATTGCAACATTAACATCATAAGTAATGTTATAATTTTCAATTACAGAAATTCCATTTCTTAAAACATCATAAGTAATATTTACGTTACTATTGTTATAGTTTCCAACAGCACCTGACTTAGTTGTAATAGTTCCAGCTGCAGTATCAGCAGTTGGCATATTTTCAATTAAATCATTTGTAATTGCTACTGTGAATAAGTCGTTTGACCATGTAACATTGTCATTACTATAAACAATCTTAATATCACGCTTTGTTATTTCATATGTAAGAGTCTTAGTTGTTAATGAATAATTATTAGAATATTCATTCAATCTAATATCTAATGTATATGTACCAATATTAATTGGATCAGCATTACCTCTTACTGTAATAACAGGCTCAAAATCAACATTACTAAAGTAAATTCTTGGGATTTGAATTGTACCATCATAAATTGTAGTTTCATACTCCTGTAATGGTATCAATTCACATTGCTTAACAGTTACATCAAAACTAAATGTACCACCAAATGTATTATCTGAATCAGCAATTTCAACGATCATTTCATAAATACCAGCATTAATTGGAAGCTTACCATCATCAAAGCCTGTAAATGAATATGACTTTACTGTACCAGTCGATGAAATCGTTGGAACTATAATTTCTTTTCCAGTATACACTTGAACATTATTAGAAATATTTACATTTGCATAATTCTTACAAATTTCAATTGTAATATTTTCTATATTGATTATGTAGTTTTGACTTACATCCTCATCATTTGATATTCCTTCTAAGTACATTCTTGTATTTATTGTTAATAAACTATTGGAATATACTCCCACCGTGTAGCCCTTAGTTTCAATAGAAAGTGCTAAATGTGTATTAGCTAACATGTTATGAATACTAGTTAAAGTAAATACTTCATTATAAGCCTTACCATCGAATAACTTAGACTCACTTAATTCTACATTAATCTCACGCTTTTCAATTTCAAAATTATACTTATATTCAACAGATGTGTAATTACCATACTTATCTGTAGGAATTGTAAATACAGCAGTCCATGAACCAGCATTAATAGCTGATGAATAAGCTAATGTTGTATTTTGACCATAATAATATCTAATTGTAGGTATTAAAGAAGCATCTACAGTATAATTTAATTTAACTGGATTACCATCATAAATATGAGTTTCATCAACGACTTGAATCTTAGGTTCAAGTGGAGTAATTGTAAATGTTATACTTCCATAGGTTGTTTCTCTCATATCCGCTTCAATTCTAAAGTATATAGTATATGTTCCAGCTTTTGAATATACATAATTATCAGATGTATAGTTAGAACCATCAACACTATATTGAACACTATAATCACTACAATTCTTCGGAATAATTGTAAATGATTCTTTCATTCCTGGCTTATAATTTCCCTCATAATATTGAGCGTCGTATTCAATTTCTGGATATACAATTTCAAATGAACCTGCAATGCTAATATTATACAATTCAGATACATCCTTGCCTTCAGCATCAATAACCTTATAAGAAACATTATTAATATTATTAGCTGAAAGTGTTCCATGAACATTTGGCATAAAGCTTAAATATCCACTAACAGTATCACCATCAAGAAGGCCAGAAACCTCAAGATCATTAAGCTTATATCTTATCTCATTAGTTCCATAAGCAACCTTAGTTCCTGTAGGAATATTAACAACAAGATCAGCCTTTTCAACAGATGCATCTAGTGTAATAATTTCTTCTCGATAATAAATATCACGATAATCATCCCACATATATGCCTGAGGATATCTTAAAATTGCATAAATCTTAAATGAGCCAATATCCTTTACCTTAAATGAATGGTAGCAAGTATCTGCCGTTGGATCTAATTCACCATTTTCATTTCTTACCTCATCTCGATAATACTTAGTAGGATCATCAAGCTTATAGAAGTAATAACGGCCTGTGTCTTCTTCCTTGTAATAAAGGTTAAATAATTCATTATTACGAGAAATTGCAACCTCATGTTCCTCACCATCATATTTATAACGATATGAAACAATTGGAACAGGAACCTCAATTCTTGTAATTCGATAAGTAATACGTGAAGGAACTAATAAATAGTTTTTATAAACATTATTACGACTATCTGGAATTAATCTATCTACATCAATTTCTACTAAAGCTGTATGTGTACCAATATCTAGTGGCTTAGATGATGATAAATCATAACCCATAATAGTAACCTTTAATGGTACAAGACTTTCAGGTAGGTTAGTAACTGCAACTGGTTTATGAATATTTTCTCCCGTTGCACTATAATCATACTCATGAGTTGTCTCAGACCAATAAACAGCTAATGGCTGAGGAGTTATTTCAACTTTAACATTTAAAATAACATTATAATTTTCAGAAACATCAATTAAATTTCCTTCACTATCAGTCTTAATTACCTTCCAGTAATCATTAGAACTGCCAATGAAGTTAACACCAGGAATAATACTATCAAATGATTGATAATACCAACGAATTGTATCCAAGGAATTACTGCTATTGTAAATACCTACATTTGCGCCATCATTACGATTAATTCTAACACCATCTATATTCTCAAAATCTTTATCATTTGAATTTGTTGTATATAAATTACCATATAATTGGTCAATTCCCGTTGTTTGATATCCATCTACCTCTGTTGTAAAGTTACCAAATTCCCAACGTTCTTCTTCTGCGAATACCTTAGATGTATTTATAGTAACAGTTAAATCAGCCGGAATAATTGTAAATGTAATTGTTTGAACACCAACAAATCCTGAATTATTTCCTTGAATTTCAACAGTTGCAATATAACCTTCCTTAGTAATACTTACATTATTAGAGTACTTAATATGATATTGATCATTTAGTGTATAAGTAACTGCCTTATGATTTACACGAATTGCTCGATCAGAAACATAGGCTTCTGGTGTTTGTTCAGAACCAATATAGTTTAGAGCAAGATCAGAATGATTCTCATATTCAGATGTGTCAGTTTCAGTTAATCTTAAAGTCAATCCTGAAGTTAAAATTTGATAAGGGAATTGGCTTGATCCCTTAGTCCAAGTATAATTTTCAGTATAATGAGGATCCTTTAAATTCAATGTATCCAAATCGGTAGATTTTGTATCTAAGAATCCATAATATACTAAAGCATTACCGCTTTGTGGATTAACAGTATCATTATAACCAATCCAATCACTTTCATGACCAGCATATAGCTTAGCGTCCTTATATGTCTTATTAACATACACGGTCATATCCATTCCACCAGGAAGGGCGTGATCACCAATTTTAACAATATTAGTTCCAATTTCAAATGTAGTTATATCGACATATAAATCAGTACTATCAGCATTAGCCGTATTATAATAATTTGCAATTGCACCATCAGTAATTTCAACTACTGGTCTTCCACCATATGCAGCAGGTACAACAATTGCACCACCCATAAATAGATTAGTATAACCAATAATCTTAAATGCACCTTCATACGAACCATTTGCAAGCTTCTTATACTTAGGCATATATTCGTAAATGAATATCTCCTTAGACTCAATATGAACAGAATACTTAGTATACCAACGTTCATAATGTCCCGTAGAAACCTGTTTTTCATGTTCTTCCTTAAGAAGATTTTGACCATTTTCGCCAAGATAAATGTCATTTTCATTTTCGTTCTTTGTAATAGCCCACTTAGCTGGTCTTTCAGAATCTTTAATTACATTGTCATTCTTAGCTGGCATATTCTCTGGATCATAGAAAGCAATGATAAAGAAGTTAACATCAGTACCTGGCTTTTCAATATCAATAAAGGCTTGTGGTGAAATAACAGTTGTATAAATTGGTATTTCCACATATGTTAATGCATACATCTTATTAAATGCATAAGTTCCAATACTCTTCAAGCTCATTGGCAATTTAACATTTTCAATAGTAATTAATCCCTGGAATGCATAATCCGTAATTATAGAATTTCTATTAGAATTATATGACATATTAATTACCTTTAATGTTGAAGGAATTTGATAAGTATTTCCATTTTGAGTTGCTTCATATTCAAGACTTGATTTAGTCTTTGACATATATCCAAAGATAAATCCAAATGTAGAACCAGTATCATCACTATTAGTAGCATCTCCGCCACCAACATAAGCAATTGTAATTTCTGTTAACGAAATCATACCATTAAATGCACCATGACCAATAGAAGTTATTGTTGCTGGAAGAGTTAATGATGTAATTGCTGTGTTATCTGCAAATGCAAATTTACCAATGTTAGTTAAAGCGCTCTTGTAATTCCATGCCTTTTGATTATGTAAGCCATAATATGCATAGTCTTCAATTGTTGAAATATTATCAGGAATTTCTTCTACAACTAATGTAGTACAGTTCATAAATGCACCAGTAGAAATAGTAGTTAATTCACTATTAGTTAAGGAAACAGTTTGAAGATTTTCGCTTTCAGCAAACATATAGTTACCAAGAATTGATGTATCTACAATAGCTGTTGTCATACTATGAGAATGTGCAAATGTATATTCTCCAAATGTCTTAACTGTACTAGGTACTGTAATAGTTGCTAGGCCTGTATTATTAAATGCATAATCACCAATATAGTTAATTGCCGATTGAATTTCAAAAGTATTTAAAGCTAAACAGTTTTCATAAGTATAAGCTTCAATTCTAGTAATAATATTTGCATTAAATGTAATACTTACCATATTTGAAGAATCCTTATAAGCTGATGCTCCAATTGTACTAACAGTTGATGGAACATTAAAGTTTGTAATACCAGTATTTTCAAATGCTGAGCTTCCAATTGTAGTCACTCCTTCATTAATTGTAATTGTTGTAACATTATCACAATTTAAGAAGGCGTTATCCGCAATTATAGTTTCATCCGTAATTTCAACCGTAGTTAAACTAGTAGGCACAGCATAAGAATTTAAATTATTTTGTAGGCTTCTTAAGGCTGTTCGATTCTTTAATCCGAAAATCCAACCGAATGCTGATTCAGCATTAGTATTACCTCTTTGAGAACCAACAAATGGTAATGTTAAAGACTTAAGGCTTGTACATCCTCTAAATACCTCACTACCAATATAGGTAACTGTATTTCCAAGAGTAAATGTTTCAATTGTTACATCGTTTTCAAAGGCATTAGCTTCAACTCTTGTAACAACTGCAGGAAGAGTTCTTGAAATATCTTCTGAATCATCCTCAAGCTTAAAGCCTTGAAGATTAGTATTATCCTTAAATGTTGATTCATTGATTATTTCAATTTGAATACCTTCTTCAAGACGAATACTTTGAAGGGCTGTACATCCTTCAAATGCATGAGCACCTAATTCCTTAAGCGTACGTGGAAGTGATACATATGTTATTAAATCTACATTATGGAATGCATATTCACTAATGTTTGTATCATTCTTAACAATTACATTACGCAAAGAATTTACAATACTAAAGTTATTATTATCAATTAATAATTCATTTTCATCTATAATACCAAAGATCCAACCAAACATTGTTTCATATGACTTATCAATTGTAGCTAGACCTTGTGAAGAACCAACAAATGGAATAGTTAAAGTCGTAAGTCTTGTAGCGCCTCTAAATACGGCCTCACCTACATACTCAATATTATTGCCAAGTGTAAATTCAGTAATAAATTGACAGTTTTCAAAGGCATATTTTTCTACTCTTGTGAATGAATCAGGAAGAGTTGTCATTTGAAGCTTAATTGCATCCTTAAATGTACCTTCACTTAAGGTCTTAATTTGACAAGTCTCATCAAATGAGAATGATACCATTGATGAAGTTCTACTAAATGCATACTTTCCAATTGTAGTAACATTATTAGATACGGCAAAATCGATAAAGTGTACATCGCTACATCCGTCAAACGCGTAAGCACCAATTGTAGTTACACAATCAGGAAGTCTTCTTACGATGGCTGTTGTATCCTTTGTATCTGATACATTTCCACCTAAATTGAAGCCTTGAAGAGCTGTTGCATTTTGGAATAGATTATTTGAAACAGTTGTCATCCTATATCCATCCGCAAATCTTACAACACTAAGTGTATTGTTATTTGCGAATGCATATTCACCAATTGTTTCAATTGTATCTCCAAGTGATACATAATCAACATTTGGTAAATTATAGAAGGCATATGGGCTAATGTTCTTATCGTTTGTAATATGAACATTTTGTAATGAGTTTACAATACTATAAGATGCATTATCCTTTATATCACCATTATTATAACCAAAAATCCAACCAAACATTGTTTCCTTAGCCGTAGCTTTTTCACTTTCACCTAAGGTTTCACCAACAAATGGAATTGTTAATGTTTCAAGTGATGTTGCACCTCTAAATACGGCCTCACCAATATATTCAACATTATTAGATAATGTGAATTCAATAATTGATGAGCAATTTTCAAAGGCATATTTTTCTACTCTTGTGAATGAATCCGGAAGAGTTGTCATTTGAAGCTTAATTGCATTCTTAAATGTACCCTCACTTAGAGTGGCAATTTGACAAACATCATCAAAAGTAAAAGTTACCATATTAGAAGTATTACTAAATGCATACTCACCAATTGCTGTAACATTGCTAGATACTGCAAAATCAGTAAATCCTACATTGTTACATCCATCAAAGGCGTAAGCTCCAATTGTTTGAACACTATCAGGAAGTCTTCTTACAATAGATGACACTTCCTTAGCATCTGTTACATTTCCACCAAGGTTAAATCCAACTAAAGCTGTGGCATTTTGGAATAAATGATCTGAAACAGCTGTCATCTTATAGCCTTCTTCAAATCTAACAACACTTAAGCTCTTATTTTCGGCGAATGCATAGGCACCAATTGATTCAATCGTATTTCCTAATGCTATATAATCAACCTTAGCTAAATTATAGAAGGCATATTTTGCAATATTTATATCATCCGTAATATGAACATTGCGTAATGAATCTACAATACTGTATGAACTATTATCAGTTATAGCTCCTTCTTTATATCCGAAAATCCAACCAAACATTCTTTCCTTAATAGTAGCTTCTACACTTGCACCTAAGTGTTCTCCAACAAATGGAATTGTTAATGTTTCAAGTGATGTTGCACCTCTAAATACTGCCTCACCAATATATTCAACATTATTAGATAATGTAAATTCAGTAATTGATGAGCAATTTTCAAAGGCATATTTTTCTACTCTTATAAATGAATCAGGAAGAGTTGTCATTTGAAGCTTAGTTGCATTCTTAAATGTACCCTCACTTAAAGTTTCAATCTTACACTTATCATCAAAGCTAAATTTTTGAAGCTTAGTCTTAGTTCTATTATCTTCATCATTTGCGAAGGCATATGAGCCAATAGCTAGAACATTATTACTAATCGTAAATTCAGTAATACTGATTGTATTATAGAATGAACGAGAATCAATAAGCTTAACGCTATTAGGAAGACTAGTCATTACAAGGGAAATAGCATTTTCAAATACACTATCCTTAATTTCATAAACATGAGATTCAGGAGTAAAGCTTACAGTATTAAGGCTTGAAGCATTCATAAAGGCTCTAGCACCAATATATCCATATTGCTTACTATCTCTAGTTTCAGTTAAAACAGCCTTTTCATATTCAAGACCAACGCTTGCAGGAATTGTAATTTGCTTAATTCCTGTATTCATAAAGGCTTCCTCACCAATAGTGATAATTCCTTCATTTAGAATTACTTCATCAATCGTTGTAATATCCCTAAATGCTTGATCAGAAATAACAAGCTCGTCAGTAATTTGAATTGTCTTTAGACTCTCAGGAACATTATATGATAATGCTGATGAGCTAAGGCTTCTTAAGGAAGCACTTGTTATCTTACGTCCAAAGATCCAACCAAAGAAGGCACGTTCACCGGTCTTAACACTAGTAGCATTTCTTGTAATATCAACTGTAGATGCATTATTTCTTAGCTGGCCAACAAATGGTAAGATGATACTCTTAAGATTATCACATCCCATAAAGGCCGCATAGCCAATTGTTTGAACACTATTAGGAATTGTAATACTTTCAAGTCCACTACAGTTATAGAAGGCATAATTATCAATTGCTACTAAAGTAGAATTTCCATCCTTATTATTAGCAAATGTAATTGTATTGATATCAGAAGCATTACTAAATGCACCATATCCTACAATTGTTTCATTTGTAATAGTTACACTCTTAAGGCTTGCAGGAATCTTAGCCTCAAATTCATAATTTTCATCCTCTGATGTAGCTCTTTCAATTAAATCATCGTAGTAAGGATCATCAGTTTTTGCAAAGAATTGCATCTTAGCCTGATCAGTTGTCTCTCTCTTTGAGCCAAAGATATAGCCAAATAAAGCTTCCTCACTATTATTATTGGCTCTTTCCTTGCCAACAAATGGAAGAGTTAGATTAGCAAGATTAGAGCAGTTTTCAAAGGCACCAATTCTAATTTCTTGAATATTTTCAGGAACGATGACTGCTTCTAATGCAGTATCGTTAAAGAACATGTATTCACCAATTAGCTTATTATTAAATTCAATATCAGCAAGTCTTGTACAATTTGCGAAGGCATAATCTCTAATTTCTTCAATCGTGCTTGAAATTACAAGGCTTGTAATACCAACACATCCATCAAACATATGAGATCCGATTAGCTTATTTTCAAAGCTAACTGCTAATTTAGCATCAAATGTACCCTCACTATTATTCTTACCACTAATATTAGTACAATCAGCAAAGGCATAAGCACCAATTGCCTCAATATTTGCTGGAATAGTAACTGACTCAAAGCCCAAACAATTGTAGAACATATATTCACCAATTAGCTTATTTAATAGCCTAAAGTCCTTTAAGCCATTAGAATATGCGAAGGCATAAGCACCAATTGACTCTACACTTGCAGGAATAGTAAGAACATCCTCACAATCATTATATAAAGCATCATTATGAGCGAAAGCATATGCACCAATTGATGATACATTTCTTAAATTAATTGTCTTTAAGCTTGCACATTCTTCAAATGCATTATCGCCAATTTCAATTACCTTATTAAAGTCAAATGATTCAAGACTATCTAGGTGATAGAATGAATGTTCACCTAATACATTAATATTATCAGGTAATGTAATGCTTCTTATCTTATCACAATCCGCAAAGGCATAAGCACCAATTGTTGTTAATTCACTATTAGTTGAGAAGACCACAGACTCTAAGCTATCCATATTACTAAATGCATATTCACTAATCTTTTTAACACTATTTGGCATTTTAATTGTTTCAAACGAATTAGATTCTTCAAATGAATGAGGCCCAAATTCAACAAGCTCATTTGTAGTTAAATATAGATTAATTCTTCCAACCTTAGTCTTATCTTCATTTATAAATGTTTCAGCTAAAACTGGATGATATTTTTCATTATTAACTAAATGAGAAATACTAGACATAGAGCCATATGCAAATACCTTTTGATTAGTAATTGTTAGGTTAGTTAATGAATTTGGTAACATTCCATCAATTATATCATTACCATAGCATTGAGTTGTTAAAGTGAAGCGAGTCATTTCCTCCTTCAAGCTTGTAACAGGAATTAAATATTCTCCATTGTCATTTGGACATATATGCTTAAATTCAATTAAATTAGCACAGATGTCATCACCAAAAATCCACATAAATGATGTACTAGCAGATGCTTGACGATCATTATTATAATTTTGCTCACCAACAAATGGAATAGTTAAATTTTCAAGTAATGAGCATCCTGTAAAGACACCATAGCCAATTTCTTCTACTGTATCATGTAAAATAGCAGTATGAAGCCTCTTACAGTTAGCAAATTCACTATCAGATACAGTCTTATTCCAAACCTCTACATATTCAAGACCAGAATTTGCGAAGGCTCCATCGCCGATAATCTCAACACCTCTAGGTATATCAACACCGCCAAGAGACCAATCACCGTAGAAGGCATATTTTCCAATAAACTTTAATTCAATTGGAAGAACAATTTCTTCTACATATCTTAAATTCATAAAGGCACCATAGCCAATACCAATTGACTCAGTTAAATTAATACGCTTTAGACTAACTGGAACATAGAATGACTCTGGTGTGTATGTTACACCATCAATGCTTGATGTTGTATTATTACGCTTAATAGCATCAAATTGACCACTATTCCAAGCCTGCTTAGTTTCAACTACGCCATTAGCTTCCTTCTTTGAACCAAAGATCCAACCAAATAAGCTTTCTCTTGAATCAAAGCCATTATCAGGATAATCATATTTATCCTCAGCAACTAATTCCTCAAGTGATTTAAATGTAGTCGCATAAGCATGTCTACCAACAAATGGAATACTAATTTCTTCTAGTGATGTTGTAAGACCAAAGGCACCTAAACCAATTGTCTCAACACTATTTGGCACATTAAAGCGAATCATAATAGTGTTCTTGTAGAAGGCCTCAGAGCCAATTGATGTAACACCATAAGGTAAGGATTCAAGAACAAGTGATGTACAACCACTAAATGCTTCATCACCAAGAGCTGTTAACATACTTCCGTTTTCAAAATAAACATATTCAAGTCTAGCTGAATTCTTAAATGCTCCAAGTTTAATTTCATCGACCTTACTAGGAATTGTTATATCAACAAGACCAGTATTCCTAAATGCATATTCATTAATCTTATATGTATTGACTGTAATATTATTATTTTCAAGATATCTATCAGTTGGAAGATAAACCTCACGAAGAGTACTTACATTATCGAATGTACCAAATGGAACAAATACATTTGAATTTCCATTATCAATCGTTCTATTTCCAAGTGTGATTGTTACACTGTATAGACTTGAAGGAATATACGCTGTAATTGTTTCAGCTTTTGTGTATTCCTGGGTTACTTGATACATTGTCTTTGTAGTTTCAAGGATTGAATCACCAAATAACCAACCTAATGTAGCATTATTAGTTTCATTATTATCCCTTACCTCACCAATAAATGGTATTGTAATTCTTTCAATACTTGAGCAATTACTTAGCATTGCATAGCGCATTACCTCAATTGTATCCGAAATAGTAACATCCTTAAGGGCAGTATCACTATCAAACATATGCTGACTAGTAAAGTTGTTTTCAAATAGAATACTTACTAGCTTAGCCTCATTAGCAAAGGCATATTCACCAATAGGCTCAATAGCGTTTTCTACTGAAGAATCATAATGTAGCTTTTCACCAAGCTTTAATGATTCAATGTTGTAGCATGAATCAAAGGCATGTGACTTAATTAAATCTACACTTGTAGGAATAACAATATTATAGTTACTATCATTATTAAGATTAACTACTCCAGATTGGTAGAATGAATAATCACTAAATGTCTTTATAAATCTAGTTTCTGAATCATTAGTATTAGTAAATTTAATATTTGCAACATTAACGTCGCTAAATGCTCCATAACCAACTAGCGTTTCATCTGTTATTGTTAGATTCTTTAAGGCCTCTGGATAAACACCAATTACTTCTTTCATTTCAGCTGCCGAATCATCCTTTGATACATGAACTGCTACAATCATCGTATTTGTTTCAAAAACATCATCAATGTCATCAACAAAATCCTCTGTTGCATATGAATCATATTGACCGAAAATCCAAGTAAATAATGCTTGCTCACTATATTCAATATCTCTTGTACGACCAACGAATGGAATTGTTAAATTTTCAATATTGTAGCATTGATCAAATGCTGCAAAATCAATTGTCTTAACACAATTTGCCACCTCAACATTTACAAGGCTTGGACAATTAGAAAACATATATTTACCAACATATTCGTTTTCAAATGTTAGATTAGCAAGTAAATCACAGTTTGCAAAGGCATAATCGCCAACATTTGTAACACACTCAGAAATTGTTAAATTGATAAGTGCATCACAATCATCAAACATATGAACACCAATATAACTATTTTCAAAAAGAATATTAACAAGTGAATCACAGTTTGTAAATATATAATCTTCAATAACGTCCTCAGTCATTGTGCTAGTTGTACGAAGTGAAATAATATTTTGACAATCCGCAAACGCATGAGTTCTAATTTCTTTTACATTAGAAGGAATATTAATATTATATACTGATATAGTATCGCCAGTAGACTTAGCATTTAAATATGTGATTCCACTATTATAGAAGGCATATGCACCAATAATTTCAAGAATTTGATTATTAATTTGGTTAATATTAGAAACATCAATATTATCAAATACATAATTTGTAATTGTCTTAATATTACTAAATGCACCATATGCAACTACGGTTTCATCAGTTACCGTTAAATTAACAAGACCCTTAGGAATAGATGTCATTACATCAAGTGTATGGTCATCAATATTTCTAATTTGTGTAACCTGCTCTACTAAATCAGAACTTGCACTCGCATTATAACCGAAAAGCCAACCAAATAATGATTCTTCAGTTCCCTCAATACCAACCTCAGCACCAACAAATGGTAATACTAAGGTATGAAGGCTAGTTGTCATATATAATGCAGCTTCATCAATATATTTAATGTTATCTATTACATATAATTCTTCAATTCCAGTACAGTTTGCAAACATGTACTTACCAAGATAGTTAGCACCATTAGTATCATTATCTCCTATCTCAAATGAAATAGTAGTTAATCCTGTACAATTTGCAAATGCGTATGGTCTAATATCACCATTAATTTCATCAATTGAAATTATTGGTGAATTATGAGAAATGCTATATAAGACCTTATGTGTAATCTTAGGAATTACAAGGGTAGTAAAGTTCTTATTATCACAAGAATCAAACATATGTTCACCAATTAGCTTATTAGTAAGCTTTAGGTTAACTAAATTATGATTATATGCAAAGACATATGTTTCAAATTCCATATCTTGAGATGGCGTTCTTAATCTTGTAAGAGCATTCATATCGGCGAATGCATAGTCACCAATTGTTGTAACACTAACTGGAATATTAATACCAAACGTATTAATATCCTCCTCAGAATAATCACTATCAGGATTCATTATTCTAAATGATTGAGTCTTATAGAAGGCATAATCATCAATTAAGGTAATTCCTTCATTAAGATTAATCGTTACTGCGTCCTGCATTTGCATAAATGCACCAACACCAACAATTGTCTCATCAGTAATGTTAATCATCTTGAGTTTTCTTGGAATATAACCCCAAGTTCCCATAGTTGAATATCCATCACTATATTCTGATTGATAGTATTGTACAGTCTTATAGAAATTAGTCGTATCAGGTTCATTTGTAATAATCTTTAAATCATTATAAGTATATGGTGCTTGAGGAGCATCAAAATCGAAGAAATAAGCGAATACAGATTCCTTAGAATTATTATTTCCTCTTTCGCTACCAATAAATGGAACGAATAATGATTCAAGCTTCTTAGTACCTGAAAGGATATTTCTACCAATTGACTCAACATTGTTTGGAATAACTAGGCTTGGAAGTGAAATACAATCCTTGAATGCGTATTCACCAATTGTCCTAACACCAGTACCAATTGAAATATTAGTTATGCTTACACAACGATCAAAATCATAAGCACCAACTGATATAACACTATTTGGAATGTTAAATTCCATAAGACTAGAGCATCCCGCAAAGGCTTGATCATAAATTGTATCAACTGAATCAGTTATTACAATTGTTTCAATCTTAGCACATTCACTAAAGGAACCATATCTAACCTTAGTTTGATCCTGACCATTAATAATTACATGCTTTAAGCTTGTAGGAAGATAACAAGAATAAACACCATTTGATGATATCTTTTGATCAGCTCGATATATAAGATTTGTCGTTAAATCCTCATCAATTTTTTCAATACCAAAGATATAACCAAATAAGCTATCAATTGAATCAGTTATTTCAAATGTCTTACCAACAAATGGTAGAGTAATTGTATCAAGAGATACCATATTATTGAAGGCACCCTCATCAATTTCTGTTACAGTATTTGGTACAACAAGATTAATAACATTTCGACAATTTTGGAAAGCATATCCTTCAATTGTTTTAAGACTTGAAAGCGTATTTCCTTCTTCAGTTTCATAATAGAAATTAATATTTAAAAGTCCTGTACAATTTGCGAATGCTTGATTACCAATAATTTCAATATTAGATGTGAAATTAAGCTTAGTAACACTTGAACAACCATAGAATGTACGATTCATAATACGTGAATACTTAGCATTATGCGTAAATAATATTTCTTCAAGACTACTACAATTTTCAAAGGCTGATTGACCAATAACAGAAATATTATCATTGAATCCAAGTACCCAAAGCGCTTTTCCATTATTTTCTTGCTCAGTATAATAATTATCCTTTGTTAAATTTGAAGCTACATTTGACTTAGTGTAATATACATGTTGAAGCTTAATATCATTCATATACATATACTGTCCAATATTACCAGTATTACTTGAGCCATCCTCAGTTGCTCTTCCGTTATCCTGAATTACATATATTAATTTATCACAATCTGCGAATACATAATCGCCAACATTTGTAACCCACATTGGAACATAAACCGTTTCAAGGCTATCACAGTCTCTAAACATTCCATCAGACATTGTGTCATCATAGAAATAAATGTTCTTTAATGCATCACAATCTGCGAATGCATATATACCTACACTATCTAATTCTGGTACTATAATTTTTACAAGAGAATCATTATTAAAGAACATATAATTAGAAATTATAGTATTTTTAATATCAATATCCGTTAATCCGGCAGAATCAAAAGTATGATCACCAATATATGACTTACCTATATTTCCAGCTGTTTTTGGAATTACAATCTTTCTTAATGATTGGCACTTTGCGAAAGCATACTGTCCAATTGTTTCAATCTTAGATGGCATTTCAAAATGACTTAATAGCTTACAATCATAGAAGGCATATTGACCAATAAATTTAACATCAGTAGGATTTGGAGTATAAACTGCATCTCCCATATAATTTGTATTTGCATGTGTTTCAATAGCTTTTCTTAGGTTTCTTCCTTCATAAATTGTCTCATCAGCACCTTGAATAAAGGCCTTTAAATTAACACATTCATAGAAAGCATACTCACCAATATAAGATAGCATATCCTCACAAGCTGTAACATCTACAACCTGTAATGTTTTACAATCCTTAAATGAATCCCAAACAATTACATATGTATTTGTTAAAGTAATATTTAAGATAGATTCTGAAACATAGAACTTAGTCTCTTGTGTTGCTAAAGCGGAATCACGCTGTAAAACTTCGTAGAAATTAACCTTTATGAATGATTCACGAGCATCATCATATAAACCTTCGATTGTTTCATCACTACTATCTAAAATAGATTCAAAGATTTCATCATATGCATCTTCTCTTAATGCTGACTTAATAGAATCGTTAACATCTTCTATAGTAATTACATTTGAAGCATCAACTGTCTTATTATAGTTCTCAACATAACGAGCAAGAAGCTTTTCATACTTTTCGTCATATGTTTCTTTAAGAGTTTGCGTAATATATGCTCTTACCTCATCATATTTAAACCTATTTAGAAGCATTCTCTTAGAATATAAATCATAAGCAGGCTTTGTCGAACCAAATAACCAGCCAAGACCTGAATATGCAGATGGATCCTCATCTGTTAATTTGATTGCCTTTTGACCTACAAATGGAATTGATAAATTTTCAAGAGACATACAGCCTTCAAAAATAGCACCATTATATTCACCATCAATTGAAGCACCAATATCAGTTACCGTTTTAGGAATAACTAAATTTCTCAAGCTAACGCAGTTCATAAAGGCTTTTTCGCCTACTTTAGTAAGACCTATCGGAAGAGATATTTGCTCAATGTTATGGCAATTTCCAAATGTATAACTTTCAAGAATTGTTACATTCCTTGGAATATACATTTCACGAAGTCCCATACAACCGTAGAAGGCATAATGACCAATCTCTTGAACAGTCATAACGATATTTCCGTTAGAATCAAAATCCTTATCCGAATATAGGTTAATATGCTCAAGCATTGAGCAGTTCATGAAGGCACCATATCCAATATGGGATTCACTACGAATGGTAACAGTATTTAAAGCTGCTGGAATATAATATATTACAGATGTACTTTCACCAGGATTTCTTGGCACATTAGTAAATACCTGTTCAGTAGCTTGAAGCTTTAATTCTCTTCCAGCTTCATCATATTGAACAAGCTGAATTTCTTGCACTACATCAGTATCTGACATATATGGATTTTGACCAAATATATATCCAAATACAGAAGCTGAAGATAAAGTACTGCCTCGAGAGGTACCAACAAATGGTAATGTCATACTTTGAAGTCTTACACATCCCGCAAACGAACTGATAGAGATATTTGTAACTGAATTAGGCACAAACATATTTGTCAAATTATAATCATAATAGAAGGCATACATAGCAATTTGTGTTAAAGTATTTCTCTCGTCAGTTGGCAAATTAATAGCCTTAACATTATGCATATTATAAAATGCACCATATCCAATAATTGTTTCTCTTATAATTGTTATATTTCTTAAATTATCAGGAATAAAGAATTCATATTGTAATACATCAGAAGCCTTTTGTAATGTTGTATTTTGACCTATCTTCTTAAATTCAGCTAAAGCATCAAATTCTTTAATAAAGCTATATTTTGTTGAAGATTCAATTGAATTACCATAATGGTATTCTGGTTCATAATCCTTATTATTTTCTTCAGGTGCATAAATTTGAGCATCCTTTTCGTTTGCAAGTGATGTTTCACTAAAGACAGACTTAGCTACAAATCTTGCATTATTAGCATCCGAATTTTGTCCAAATATCCATCCAAATAATGACTGCTTAACCCCTTCATTACCAAGTCTACTTCCTACAAATGGAAGGGTTATAGTATCAAGCAATTGACAACCAGCAACTAATCCCTCACCAATATATGTAACTGAATTAGGAAGTTCAATTTCTGTAATAGATGTGAAGGCAAAGGCGAAGTCTCCTAAATAATTATTTTCAGAAGCATCACCTTGATTTGCAGCCTTATCATTTACATTTTCAAACTTAATTGTTTCTACTTCACTAATTAAAGCAAAGGCAAATTCACCGACCCTAGTAATATCTGATGTAATATAAACATAATTAGTTACATTTGAATCAGGTAGATCCTCAGTATTAAAGTTGAATGTAAATCCTGCGCTTCCACGACCAACACCATAGAACATATAATCGCCAATTATCTTAGATGCATATTCTACATTCTTTAAATTAGCACAATATGTAAACGCGTGATCATCAATTTTGACAATACTTGAAGGAATGCTTACTGTTTCAAGTGAATCATTAAATGCGAACATATATGATCCCATACAAGCATTTTGAAGTGTAATCTTCTCTAAATAAATACAGTGTTCAAATGTATGAGATAAAATTTTAATTACTGAGTTTGGTATTGTAATATTAATTAACGAATCACAATCAGAGAATGCATAACTACCTAAATGCTCAACACTCTTTAAATCAATTGTGCCAGTACTATTTAAAGTACCAAGGCTATCACAATTATAGAATGCATAATCATTAATATACTTAATCTTATCTGTTAATTCTATATTAAATAGCTGCTTACACTCAAAGAATACGCCTTCATCTAAGGTTTCAATATCAGAATTAAATATTACATTCTTAAGCTTAGGTGAATAACCAAATGTATAAGTACCTAAAATATTTGATTTAACACTTACACTTTCAAGATTAGCACAATTAGAGAATGAATACTTACCAATATATGTTAAAGACGCTGGTAGTACCAAATTAATAAAGTTTTCATTGTCAATTAACGCGAATGCATAATCTCCAATATATTCCTCAGTACCAAAGAATCCATATGTATTATTTGTTGATGCCTCATCATGTAAAGCAATAGCTGATGTTTGTTTGTTGCCATTTCTTTGGAATGAAGACCCTAATAATCCGCCAATGTTAAAGAATGCATAATCATCAATCTTTGTAATGGTTGTAACTTGTTCATCAGGAATTGCACTATAATTTCCTGCAAAATTATAATCAGAATAATCAATATAATGATAGTAGAAATTTTGAAGCCAATCACAATTCATAAATGCACCATATCCAAATACAGTTTCATTTGTAATGTTAACTGTCTTTAATGTCTTTGGTACATAATATAATGTTGAATGTAATTCCTTACTTTCATCTTCTTCTGTAATTGCAATAGGTGCAAAATTACTATCAAAGCTTCTTACATTATAATATCTTTGCTCAAATTGCCAGAAGGAACTAGCGTTTGATTGAACGTATGTCATGTTATTAATCGAACCATCAGCAGCTATATATGTATCATTTAAGCCACCAAATATATAACCAAATAGTGATGCATCATCACGAGAGCCACCCTTATATGCACCTACAAATGGTAAGAAAATTGATTCAAGCTTAACGCAACCATATAATGCTCCACGACCAATATATGTAACTGAAGATGGAATTTTAATGGTAGTTAACTCGTAGCATTCTGCAAATGCATAATCACTGACAATCTTTACTCCTTGAGGAACAACAATTTCCTGAATATTTATACATCCATAGAAGGCATAAGACTTAATCGTTTCCATACTAGCAGAAAGATAAATAGTTGTTAGGCTTGTACATTGCTGGAAGGCATGCTCACCTAAAACCTCACATCCATCTGGAAGTTTTACTTCTTTAAGATACATATTACACTCATAGAAAGCATAATCTTCAATCAATTGTAAGGAAGAAGGGTATTTAACCTCAGAAAGCTCATGACAATATGCAAAACACCAACCCGGAATAACGGTTGTATCTTCAGCAAATATAATTGGATTTAAAGCCTTATTTTCTGACTTATCATATCCACCAAGTGTAACACACTTATAGAACATATACTTTCCTAATACAGTATTATTCAAGGTTACCTTACGTAATGTTGAACATTCTGCAAATACGTGTGTACCAACTGAAGTTAATGATTTTGGCAATATTATCTCTGATAATGTAGTACACTTATAGAAGGCATAATCACCAATTGATTCCGTACTCTTAAATTCAATATTCTTTAAGGCAGAACAGCTATAGAAAGCATATGATCCAATCTTTCTAAATGAACCTTGGAATGTAACATCAGCAAGCTTATTACAATTATAGAAGGCACCATTAGGAATTTCTGTAATACTATCTTGAATAGTAAGGCTTTCAATTCCATCACATCCTGCAAACATATATTCACCAAAGGCTTGACCCTTAAAATCAATTGAACCAGTTAGCATCTTACAATTAGCAAATGAATGGCTTCCTACTGTTTTTAACGTTTCAGGAATAGTTAAGGTTGTAATTCCATTACATGAAGCAAATGAGAAATTACCAAGAGTCATAATATGGCTAGGTAAATTAATGCTTGTAAACGAACTACAATTATAGAAAGCATAATCACTAATTTCTACAATACTTGTAGGAACATTAAATTCATTACACATTTGACCAATTTCGTGGTCATGATTATTCACACTATCTCCAATATCAACACAACCAAGTGAAGTACAATTAAAGAAGGCATATTTATCAATCAATGTAATCTTGTCATTTAGTTTAATTTGCTCAATATGTGAGAAATTCATAAATGCACCAGTACCAATTACTGTTTCATCTGTAATAGATACAATCTTAAGATTTCTTGATGGGATATATCCATAACCAACAGTTACCTCACTGTGGTATGTACCAACAGGAACATAATGCTTATTACCATCGCTATCAGTTGTAGTTAAAGCCTTGTTAGCATTAGAACTTGAGGCTAAAACATCACTAGCATAACTAAAGTCAATATCTGATTCATCAAGGCTACTTGAAGCTTTTAAATCTGAAAGCAATACACCTTCTCCATTTACTGGTAAAGTATTAGGAGCTACATAATATTGCATAATAGTTTCAATTGAAGATTCAGAATTATAATAGAAATAACCAAAAGTAGCTTCTACCTTATTTGTAATTCCACGTGTATTACCAACAAATGGAATTGTAAGATTTTGTAGATTAGTTGTACCACGAAGTAAATCAAGACCAATACTATTAAGTGTATTTGGCAAAATCAAAGTCTCAATTGTTGAATTACGATAGAATGCATACTGACCAAGAGCAGTATCAGCTGTTATTCTTACATATTCAATCTTAGGCATCCAATATGTGGCCGAAACATAATAATTTGAATCACTATCTCCTGATGAGAAAGTATGGTCAAATCTATTAGCTCCATTTTCAACACCACTGTACACTCCATATTGATATCCAACAAATGGCATTACAACACTTCTTAAATTTCTCCAACCACCAAATGAAGCATATTCAACTATTTCAAGATTAGTATTATGCTCCATATCAATTGAGTTCATCGCCTCATCATAGAAGTTAAAGAATGCATAACTTCCAATTCTTACAATACTTTCACTTAAATTAAATCCAGCATTGATTGTATCCTTATATTTATTGCTAATTAGCAAATGAACCTTTTGATCATTATAGAACTGATATGCAGAGATAGTCTTAATTTCATCATTTAAATATACAGTTGCCAAATTAGAGCATCCTTCAAATAGGTAAGGTCCTGTTGCAGTTGTTAAAAGTTCAAGCGTAACAACTCCTGTATTTCTAAATGCACCTGAGTTACTATAACCATCTAAACCAAAGGTAGTTATTGATTCAGGAATGACAAAATAGTTCTTTTCTTCTACGCTATATGTAAATGTTGTTAATGCTATATCTTTATAGAATGCATAATATCCAATGTAATCCAAAGAATTAGATGAATCATAGGTTACAGTTGCTAAAGCAGTATTACGATAGAACATATAATGTCCTATAATTTGACCTTTAATATCTAACGTTTTTAGGGTTGTAATATTTGCAAAAGCAAATGAACCAACAACACCTTTAGTATCACCAATAGTCGTACCTAATGATTTAGGTAAAACTAAATTTGAAATTCTAATTCCCGCAAATGCATAATCACCTATTGAATATACACCTTCACCTAAAACTAGCTCAGTAATGTTTGTCAACGCATTATCGCCTGCTGAAGATTCATAATCACGATACGTAGTTGGACCGAATGCATAATTTCCAATACTACCACTAAATATATTAACGGACTTTAAGCTTGTACATAATTGGAAGGCAAAATCTCCAATTGAAACATTTCTTGTAACAAGATTATTTACACTCTTACAATCATAGAAAGCATAATTACCAATTGTAGTATTATTTGGAAGCTTAATTCCATCGAAAGTTGAATTATCATCAAGAACGCTTGCATAATATATACGTTCAAGAGCAGTATTTTCATAGAATGCACTTGTTCCAATCGCAACACCAGAAGGTAATACCTCTACTACTCTTAATGACTTAGCATTATAGAAATAATGATTTCCAATCTTATCATTTAAAATCTTAGCTGATACAACACCATTATTTTGTGTTTCATGATTAAAGATTCCGTTATTAGAATAATTTGTTTCATCATCAGCATATCCTTCAGTTGAATATCCTGTAAATAGTCCATTGCCAGTTGTAATATTACTCAAAATAATTACATCAAAGAAGTCTTCAACCCCATCGATAGTAACCTTATAATCAGATTCATTATAGCCTTTTATATCATTTAAGTTATATGGTCTAAAAATTTTCATTAAAGGATCATGGCCAAATGCGTGAGAACCTACTGATTCTAGATTATTAGCATCATAATAAACACTTTCAAGATTATCACATTCTGCAAATTGGTAAGGTGCAATTATCTTATTCTTTACAGTTGCAGAAGTTAAAGAATCGCAATCTCCAAATGCATATTTACCGATTTCTTCAACACTCGCAGGAATAACAATACTTGTAATACCTGTTCCAATAAATGCGTCCTGATAAATCTTCGTAACGCCTTCATCTAATGTAACTGATACTAATTTAGTTAACTTATTATAAGATGTTCTAGTATCATGTAAAGAATAACCATTTCGATAATAGAAATAACTAAAGGCCCCATATCCAACAATACCTGACTTAATTTCAACTGTTTCAAGTGATGTACAGTTAACAAAGGCGTTATAACCAATTTCACCACCATCAACAATTAGACTTTCAATACCAGTACATCCTATAAAGGCTCTTGTACCAACATATGGTGCAGCATTTTCAAGTCCATTTTCCGTAGTCTTTTCTTCCATTACAATATGAACATTCGTAATAGCTGTACAGCCATTAAATGCTTGGAAGCCAATTTGAACATTAGGTGATAAATGGAATCCTTCAGTTTCACCACATCCATCATATAAGAAATTCTTAAGGGCTGTACAAGCTGTAAATGCTTGTTCAGCGATTGAATCAAAACGATAAGCTGTACTTACGGTTGTTAATGATGTACAACCTCTAAACATAAAGACGCCAATAATCTTATTTTCAATTCTCGCAGTCTCTAGTGACGTACAATATGCAAAGGAAGATATACCAATAGTTGTTACATTTTCAGGGATTGTAATATGCGTTAATGACTTACATCCATAGAATGCAAATGTTTGAATTGACTTTAAATCATTTGAAAATTCTACATCGTCTAAGCTTGTACAATTATAAAATGCTAGTGATATACTTCCATACCAATTCCAACCTGTATAAAATGCATAATCGTAATTTGTTCGAATGTTTTCGTTATTGTATCCACCATCAGATTGATACTCATTTGTCCCATTAGAATTGGCCCTTAGATATCCAATATAATCGCCATTATTTTGTGTATCTGCTGATAGATTTACTACATTCTTCATATCAATAGATTTCAAGCTTTGAATATTTGCAAAGCCTTGAGTGTAAATTCTCTTTTCTTTTGTTAAAACAACTCTTTCAACTGCTGGAGCATATTGATTGTGCCATCCATATGAAGCACTACCATAGCTACCATACGCACCCCATTGATAATTTCTATATGATTGATAATAACTGCCTGATGTAAAGGCTGATTCTCCAAATATAAAACTAAACGCTTTATAATATTGAATTCCTCCATTAACAAGATAATTATATGTATTACCATTGTTACAATAGAAACCATCTGTTTGATTTTGAGACGGGAAGCTTACCCATGGATTAGATTCGTTTTCAATTAATGTATAGCCTAAGAATGGAATTTTAATATATTTCAAGGCACCCATATTATACAAAGCAGCTTGATAAATATAACTAATAGAATCATTAATTTCCAAATTAACAATAGTTTTTAAATTTCTCAACGCATTACGTTTAATACCATTTGCATTTGTAATTAACAAGGTTGTAAGTGATGTAGGAAGATAAGATATATTACCGACAAAATTTGCCCTGTTAGAATAATCTGCTCCATCCTTAATTTGATCTACTTTATATCCACCATCATATGCCTCACGACCAAACATATACGCAATTGTATAAATTTGACTTTGAGTAAGCTCATCACTTCTATCAGCTTTTGGATTTTCCCTTCCAACAAATGGAATTGAAAGAACAATAATATTAGGCATATTCGCAAATAATGCTTGTCCCATATAAGTAACTGAATTTGGAATTCTAACATATTGATATAAGTTACTATCAAAAGCGTAAGTGCCAATAGATGTTACACCATCTAAAATATTTAAATCATAGATAATATCCTCGCTACCTTGATACTCAACACTCTTATAGGTATATGTCTTATCAGCTAAAATAGTAGCTCTAGCTGAATCTAATGTATTATTAATTCTTGCAAGTGTTGTACACTGCGCAAATGCGTAATCGCCAATTGTTGTAACATTGCCTTCCATTCTAATAGATTCAATATTACTACATCCATAGAAAGCATAATTACCAATTGTTATAATACCAGGCATAAGATTAATATTATAATCCTTAGACTTTATAGTCATAACATGATTTACAATTTCATAGTCATCATTAGTATAAACTAAATTCGTTAAATGGCTACAGTTATAGAAAGCATAATCGCCAATTGCAGTAATATCATTATCATTAATTACTAAATTAGTAAGACTTGTAATATCACTAAAAGCACCATAACCAATTACACTTTCACCATAAATACGAAGTGATGTTAAACCAGCTGGAATATAATAATCGACCGTTGATTTTTCACCATTTAGAGAATATATTTGTGAAACATTAACCATTGGCTTTTTGCCATTTACACCATTAATAGCATCTGTATTAGTTGTTGTCGAGAAAATCCATCCAAGAAGAGCCTCTTCGCCAACTGAAGTACCCTTAGCTTGACCAATAAATGGTAATTCCATTATTTCAATACTCATACAACCACTAAATGCACCCTTACCAATTGATGTTAGAGTTGTAGGCAATTTAACAGATATTAACTTAACACAGTCTGCAAAAGCACCCGCATCAATTGATGTAATACCTTCTGGAAGTGTTAAATGCTCAAGGCCTGTACAACCAAGAAGCATTTCTTCTCCTAGAGTTGTATTTTCAAAAATAATTTCAGCTAAATCAACACAATATGCAAATGCGTCATTACCAATTATATTTGTTGATGCAGGAATCTTAATACGTACAATTCCTGAATATGCAAACGCATAGGCCCCAATTTCAAGTAAATTACCAGCCTCTTTTGCCATACCATCAGTTGTTGTTTGACCAGGCATAATAATAGAAGTCCATTCATTATTCTTAAGAGCTTTACATTCATAGAATGTATAATCACCAAGTCGCGTTAAAGTCGATGGAAGACCCACCTTACTTAAACTTGTGCATCCTTTAAATAATCCCTCTGGTGTCTCAGTCACACCTTCAACAAGAGTAGCTGCAGTTAAGCTTGTGCATCCTTCTAGCATGTGAGGGGCAAGTACAGTAGTTTCAAATGTAATTGAAGCTAAAGACTTATTATTAGCAAATGTATAACCACCTATTTGTCCTTCTTCAAATGAATTAGGAATAATTACATCTAGTAATCCTGAGCCATCAAATGCATGTTCACCAACAGTTTGAATTCCATTTAAATTAACATAATTAAGGTTTTTAGTTCCGGCAAACGAATATGCACCAACCTCAATAAAATTGCTAGGTAAATCACCTGATTTGCTGAATTCTTGATTCCAAATAAATGTAATTTCACTAACTGGAATAAATTCCTTAATTGATGAAATGTTTGAATTAATACCGTTTATATACCAGCAATAATTATTCTTTCCTACACTTGCTTCAGGCGTTCTATTAACTGAATTGTGGTAAATTTCAATTGTTAAATCATTTTCTTCATTATCATTAAGATGCCATTTTCTATCGGCAAAATTCTTATAAGGAGTTGCAATCTCTAATACCTTTTTAGAATCAATATACCAATAATATTTATCATTTTCATTTATGATTTCAGATTGAAGATTATTATTCTTATAAGCTTTTACATTTGTTCTTTCAGTTCCGACATACCAATATAAATCGTTATTAGTTACATCGTCTCCTGTAACAATAGTCTTATAAGATGGCTTTATACTAGATACCTCATAAGCATCAACCTTTTGACCATTAACTAAAATATAGTTGCCATCAATCTTTAAATTATAGTCGTCATAAGTAAATGATTTAACACCTTCATTTATGATATAACCCTTTTGAAGCTCAGTACCATCAGCACGATACCAAACCATTAAAGTATTATCAAACTTAGGCCTATTTATCTCAGTGTATGATACATCGTAATCAGTAACTACATCATTTAAAGCATATTTACCATTCACATCCGTCCAGATGTCATTCTCACCTACCATATAAGAGCTTCTTACATTATTAAATAAGTAGTAGCCAACCTTTTGAACATTTGTATTTGTTAGAACATCAGATTGAATTGTATCGCCTTTTCTTGTAACAGTTCTAAAAATATAATCTGTCTTTTGTCCATTATAATTATAGTAATATGTATCAATCTCTGTTGAATCCTCAGCATTTGATGCTTTAGTTGTAATCATTGTATAATTACCATCAGCTTGACTAAAATCGCCTAGGCGTCCTTCATCAACATATTTTGTTACAACACCATCAAGAACATAATACGATTTAGAAGATGGAATAGTAATAGTTTCCGCTAAAATATCAGTTGAAATTCCATCAATATACCAAATTCTATTTTGCTTAGTTAAACGGTTACTATAAAATGTAACATATTCATTAGATGACTTTTCGCCATTAACATAATAGTTAAAATCACCTTTAGATGCGTCACCCTTTGTAATACTTATTTCTCTTTGCGTATAAGCTTTAATGTTAGTATCCTGCCAATTTCCGTTTTCGTCCATAATTTCCCATGTACGGTTTGAGGAAATTTTATAATCAGCATCTGTACTTGTAATAGATAATATTCCTTTGCCATTATACATGGCTTTTGTATTACCTATATAATAATAGTAATTTTGAATATTAATATTTCCTGTTGAAGTATATGCTTTATAGCCCGTATCTTCATCGTTAACATACCAATTTTCATTATCACCAATTGACAATGTTTGTCCTAAATCAGTTAATGCAGAAATCTTAGTATCTTGAGCAACCTTCTTTGGATTTAATACCCAATATGTCCAGGTTGATTCATTCAAATAAGGTTTATCACTATCATTAATTACATAACTTGGTTTTGTTGTCATTAGTGATACATTTGTAAGCCTAGAATCCCCATTAAACGTATTATCAGGAATTCTTGTTAGAGCGTAATAGAACCATGCCGTTTCTAAAGATGTACAGCCTTCAAATACACCTGTACCGAAATATTGTGAATCCTCAGTAAATGATGCATAAATATAGGCAGAAACTAATGATGTTGCATCCTTAAATGCTTCATCACCTAATCTATTAATCATCTCACGAATTTCAATTGTAGGAATTGCGGTTTGAGCAAATGCTCTCTTTTCAATATTAAGTAAGCTAAATGGAAGCTGCAAAGTAGTAAGACTTGTACAGCCATCAAATGCACTTTCAGGAGCTGTAATAGTATCCTCAATCAAGGTAACATTATCAAGTGATACGTCATTAAAGAACATAAACTTACCAAGATTTGGTGTTAATATTGTTAAATCTCTTAAATTAATATTTTCTGCAAAAACATATTTTGCACCAGAGGCATTAAACATAGCAGGTAGGCTCAATGATGTAATTGCTTTACAGCTATAGAAAGCTCTATCTTCAACTAATTCAATATAATTTAAATTTAAATTGTTAATGGATTCAGCACCTTCAAATGCTGATTTTTTAATTGTTTTAACAGTTACAACACTATTATTCTCACCAGCCAATGGGAATTCAACCTTAATATCAGATGATGTTGTATCGTCTAAGCTTTCAGCGATTGCTTGATATGCAAGGATTGGTGCAACCAGTGTTAGGTTAGTTGTATTCATAAACGCTTCTTGTTCAATTGTTACAATACCGTAATTCAAGAATACATTTTTAAGATTTGTACAATTCTTAAACATACCAACACCAACTAAAGCATTTCTTAAAACCGCCTTCTTAAGCTTAGTATTATTTAAGAAAATATATTCGCCAATAGAACCATTTACAGTTTCAGTATTTGTACCTAAAGTCGATGGTAGGATAACATACTTTAAACCACTGTTTTCAAAGGCATTATCACCAATTGTGATAAGTCCTTCAGGTAAGTTGACGCTTTCAAGATTTTCACAATTTTTAAATGCTTCCTTTTGAATTTCTTCAAGAGTTGATGATAGTGTAATATTTGTTAATCCTATACAATTAATAAATGCTTGAATAGGAATAATCTTTGTTCCTTCTTTAACAACAAAATTATTTAACCTAGCATCATTTGCAAAAATTCTTTCGCTTAAAATGATATTATTCATAATAACTGATTCAAGATTAATACAATCCTCAAATACACCTTGGATTTCCTTCTCTTGAGATTTAGTTGTATCTTGGTGAATCGTATTATCACCAATTTTTGTTAATGTTTCATTGAATGTTAAATTAACTAAAGATGTACATCCGTAAAATGCTGCGTATCCAATTGTCGTAACCTTATTTAATTCAATTGAATTAACTCTTGATGAAGATTCCGTTGTAGTTTGATATTTATCAGGGAATAGTTCGTTTAAAGTTTTAGCACCAAGGTTAACGCAACCATAGAATGCTTCATCATCAATAATTTCAATATGATCCTTAAAATCAAAATTATATAGGCCTGTACAACCAGCAAACATTCTTTGGCCAATTGTAGTGAAATTATTACCTGATGATACAGATTGTAAACCTGTACAATTTTCAAATATAGAAACACCGAGAGTTTCTAGTTTTTCAGGTATTGCAAATGTTGTAAGACCTGTACAACCATAGAACACATAGCTTCCAAATGAAGCGCAATCAATTGTTGAATATTCATTCCTCTCAATTTTTACATTTGTAAGTTGAGTCATACCATAGAAAGCATAACTTGCTAAATTTTTGACATTAGTTATTACAATTTCTGTTAAAGAAGCAGGAATATAGTAGCTTGTAGATGATGAATCCTTATATGTATATTGTTTTACAGCATTTGATGCAGCATTTGCTTCAGTACCAAACCATAAACCAAATTCATTTGAAGAAGCATCATCATAATTATCCTTATCAAGACCAATATATGGAACAGTAAGCTTTTGAAGTCCTGTACACTTTTCAAATACATGTTCACCAATATTCTTTACACTGGTTGGAATTGTTAATTCCTCAAGCTGATTCAAATTGTAGAATGCATATGCTCCTACTGATAAAATACCTTTATTTTTAGCGTTATTTTCATTTAAAGTAACCTTCTTTAAAGAAGTAATATTGGATAATGCACCAACAGCAATTTGGGTTGCATCTGTTACATTTAATTCTGCAAAATTCTTTGGCAAATAATATGTACCATAAGTTTGAATTTTACCATTATTATTATAATATTGTGTAACAGCATATTGACCAGAACTACTATCATATCCATTTAAAATATAAGCTAATGTACCATCACGTCCTGTAGATGTTCTTGAATATCCAACAAATGGAATTGTTAGTTTTTTCAAATCATATAGCCTATAAAATGCATAGTAATTAATTACCTGTACAGAATCACTAATTTCTAGTTCTTGAAGTCTATACCAGTAGCCTATTCCATATGAAATAATAGTTGATTCATTTGTAACATGAAGCTTAATTAATGATGTTGGAGCATATCCATATCCGTAGTCACCTGATATTTCATAAGAGTTATCATATTTGATATCAGAGAAAATATATCCCATCTTACCAGCATTACCTGTTGAATTTATATTTTGACCAACATGAGGCATAGTAAGTTCAACTAAATTGTAATCACCAAATAGCATTCCATAATCAGTTCTAACACAGTTGTTAGGAATAACAAGCGTAATTAATTGTGTATTTTTAGCTAAGGCATATGTTTCAATTATAAAATTAGTCTTAGTTGGAAAATTATAAGTTGTAATAAATGAACATGATGCAAATGCAAACTCAGGTATTCTTGTTAACTTATTTGACATTGTAACTGTCTTAATTGTTTTAGGAATATAGAAATTTTGATATTTTGTCCAGCTATAGCTTCCATTATACTGATATGGTTGATTAGTAGCTTCAATTCCGTCGACAACCGTTTTTCCAAACATATAACCAAATACACCATTAATTCCAGTTGCGCTTGTAGATTCTCCTATAAATGGAAGCGTAATATTTTCAAGATGTGTCCAACCACTCATTACACCTTCACCCATTGATGTTATATTATCAGGAATAACAAATGTAGCAATTTTAGTCATACCATAGAAGGCATACGCTCCAATTACTGTAATTTTTCCGCCAATAATTAGAGGATATTCTGATTCAACTTCACCAATCTTGTTACAATTATAGAAGGCATACGCTCCAATTGTTGTAAGCTTATGAGTTAATTGTAATCCATTTGCATCTTCCTCTTCACCGATAAATCCAAAATGAATTAAATTATCATCATTATAGAAGGCATACGCTCCAATTGCTGTAATTTCAGGATTAATATAACATGAAGTAAAGGCTTCACATTCTGCAAATAATCCATCACTTAAGGTATTATTTTCTAAGTTAGCAGATATAAGTTTAGCGCAGCTTGAAAATACAAATTCACCAAGAGTTGTAACTGTAGCAGGAATAGTTACAGTTGTGAAAGAATCGCAATTTGCAAAAGCATAATTCATAATTGTTGTAATTTCTACATTTGGATAGAATCCATCAGCTTCTTCTTCTGTTGTTGATTTAATATCAGCAAATCTTGTAAGCATAGCACAACCATCAAAGCAATGCTCTGGTATTACTGTAATTGAATGATTTAAACCAACCTTAGCAAGTGATGAGCAATTAAAGAAAGCATATTCTTCAATTGTATTAATGTTTTCAAGTAAAATAGCACCAGAAGCAAATGTTGAATTTGAAGGGACAAAGTCAACAAGGCTTGTACAGCCTGCAAACATATATGCAGGAATAACAGTTATAGCCGTCTTATTTGTAGTATCAGTTTCATATGCTACCTTTGTTAAAGATGTACAATTTTCAAATAAATGGGATCCTAATTTTGTTGTAGCAACAGGAATTTGTAGAGTTAATAAAGATTCACATCCTGCAAATACATAATCAGAAAGATAATGCGAATTAGAAGCAAGAGTAATTGCTTGAACTGGTTTAAAATTAGATAATGCTCCATATGAATAATATTCCTCATCCAAAATTACAAGCGTATGCAATGTATTTGGAATTGTATATTCAATTGAATTATCTTTGCTGTAGTTTTGTGTAATATTAGTTCCATCCCAACCACTTCCAAAAAGATAACCAAGTGTATGCTCATTTGTGTCATAATTAAGCTTTGTAGCACGGCTTGCACCAATAAATGGAATTGTTAGAGAAACAAGCTTTTTACATCCATATAAAAGTCCCTGACCTAAGGATTGTATTTTCTTTGCAATTTCAACCGTTGCAAGTTTTAAACAATCCTTAAATACCTCATCTTCAACAGTAGTTGTTGATGATGGAATAGTAATGGATGCCAAGCTTTGACAATTTTCAAAGGCATTATTTTTTATTGTTTTAACTAATGGTTCAGAACCATTCAATTTAAAGTATACATTTTGTAAAGATATACAACTATCAAACATATGCTCACTAATTACATCTGATAAATAATAAATTTCGGTTAAAGCTGAATCTTTATAGAAAACATAGCCACCAAGCTTATCTTTATTTGCATTTTCAATTGTAATTGTTGTTAAGCCTGTACAATTGGCAAACATATAATTTGACCAAATCTTAGACTCGTTATTGATAGTACCTTTAACACCATTTACAACTGTACCTAATGCTGTACAGCCATCAAATGCGTGCTCACCAATTGATGTGATATTTGTTGGAATTGTGATTGTATATAAGCCTGTACAATTGGCAAACATGTAATCACCAATCTTATCGTTTTCAAAAGTGATATTTGTAAGTTTTGTACAGCCATCAAAGGCATTTGCTCTTACTTCTGTAATTCCTGCTGGAATTGTAACTGATTCTAAGGCTGTACAATCCTTAAACATTTCATTACCAATAATACCATTTCCAAATGTAATTGAAGTTAAATGGTATGAATTACTAAATACTCCAGTACCTACTGTCTCTAATGAATTTGGAAGAACAATTGATTCAAGATAGCTATTTCTAAATGCATAATCATCAAGCTTCGTAAAATTGGGAATTTCAATAGCCTTTAGGCTTTGACAATATTCAAACATATCTTGACCAGCAAATGTATTTTCAAATACAACATGTTCAAGTAATACATCACGACTAAATACACCTGGTTCAATTGCTTTAACAGTTGCGGGGATTGTTACAGATTTAAGTTTTTCACAATCTGCAAACATTCTTTCACCTAGGTAAGTTGTATTATCAAGAGTGATATTAACCAACTTTTCATTACCTGCAAAAGCATCTCGTCCAATTGGAGAAGTACTAGCTTCAGTTACATTAACATTTGAACCAATAGTTACTGTATCAAGTAAAGGACATTGATATGCAAAATAAGCACCAATTTGCTTAGCATTCACAGTTAAAGATGTTAGTTTTTTAGAATAAGCTAGAACATATTCACCTGTTTCATTAACTGTACCTAAAACAGTTAAATTAGTGTAAGCAGTATTACTAAATGCATAAGAGCCTATTTTAGTTAAAGCACTAGATTTAAATAATTCTAAATCGTTAAATTTTGTACAATCCTTAAATGTACCCTCTGCTACTTCTGTTATTTGAGATAACTGGTTAAATTTAATATTAGAAAGGCTTGAACAACCTTCGAACATATATTCACCAAATTGATGATTGTTAATTGTAGCACTATTTATATAGACTGATTCTGCAAACGCATGTGAACCAATTGCAAAGACTATATTTCCATTTTCTTCGGTTGAATCTACAAGCGTTTCAGGAATAGTAATTTGTGTTAAAGATGTACTAGCACAATTAGCAAATGAACGCTCACCAAGCGATGTAATTTTATTTAAATCTACAGTTGTAATTGCTTTACAAGCTTCAAATGCACTATTACCAACCGTCTTTGTTGCATCTGGAAGATTAACCTTTAAAATGGAAGAGCCATAGAAGGCTTCTTCTTTAATTATAGCAAGATTTAGTGGGAATCCTTGAATAGTATCATTACCATCAGGATTTTCTTCATCAGCTCCAATTGTACGGTACAAGTTAGTACAGGTCGAATTTTTAAAGCACTTTTCTGGTATAACCGTAATTTCGTTATTTAATGTTACACTTGCAAGCGATGTACATTGAGAAAATTCCTCAGCAGAAAGAGTTTTATTATAAATCCTAGCTTGTGTCAGATGTAGACAACCATAAAATGTTGCATCACCAACCTGTGTAACGCTTTCAGGAATTGTAATAGCTTCTAGATTTTCACAATTATAAAAAGATTGTGTACCTAATGTAACTAATGTTGAAGGTAAATTAATTGTCTTAAATTCAGTACCGCTACAGCCATAAAAAGCATTTGGTCCAATATAAGTAACATTCTTAAGATTTAAAATTTGAGTATTATTTGAACTTTCAAGTTTTGTACAACCTCTAAATGCATTCTTACCGATAGAAACAACACTATCAGGTAAAATTACCTTTTTTAAATTAACACAATTTTCAAAGGCACCATCTTCAATTCTAGTTAAATTTGTACAATTTGATAAATCAATTTCCTCAAGATATGAATTATTATAGAATGCATATTTTGAAACAACCTGTAATTTTGAATTTTTAACAAAATTTATCCTAGAAATATACTTTCCGTCTTTATTTGAATCATAAAAAGCAATTGGGGAGCCATTTCCTAAATATACAAAATTTTCAACCCATTGATAAACACAACGATAAGCATTCTGAATAGTTAAAGTATGTGTTCCATCACTATTTACAGTTATATCGCTCGAAGAGGATGTAACACCATCATTAATAGCAAAAATAGAAAAATCATCATACCTCCAACAATCACGGCATTTAAAAGCTATGCTCATTGAATTTGAAATACTACTCCAATAGTCATCAACACCACCATATGACCAATAAGAATGATCATTATAGTATACCCCATATTGACTACTTGGATATCCCTCAGGATCATCAGGATTATTCCATGCAGGAGTACTAGCATTTCTAACAATTTTATTTGAGTCATCAGAAGCTAAAAGAGATGAATTATTATCAGCTTCATCCACATTACCTTTAGCACCAACACCGACTAAAATTGCACTAAAAGAAAGCACCAAAATTGTGCTTAATATTCCTTTCATTTTTTTCATTTTAGCAAATATATTTTTTTTCATAATAAAACCTCCTAAAGGCTTAATTTTCTTCTAATTTAAAATGGAAATAAATTCCACTACTACATTGATATTATACTACACGCGTACGCGTAAAGCAATAAAAGCACTTGATGAAAAGGTTTTAAAATAACGAAAATTTAACTTTTTTGTCGTTTTTTGTAATTATGACTAACTATAAAATAAATTTTATCAACATATTTTTTCCTTAAAAAGTAAAGCAAACTCTAGGCTTTTTTTTACTTTCTTTGTAATATTTTTTATATAAAAGCATTATTTTTACTGTCTTTTTTCGTAAATTTTTATTAGATAAAATTTAAAAAGATTTTCTAAATATTTGACTTCAAATATATTCAGTGATATACTAGTGATATATCACAGGAGGTATACAAATGGATACTTACAGTTATATAAAAAAAGAGATAATTACGGGTAACTTATTACCAGGAAGTATCTTTAATGAAGCAGATATTATATCAAAGCTTAAAGTTAGTAGAACACCCGTTAGAGAGGCAGTTTTAAAATTAGCAAGCGAAGGATATTTAACTATTATACCAAGAAAAGGAACAATTATTTCTAATATATCATTTAGTGACGTAAGTCAGGTATATGAATATAGATTAATGTTAGAACCCGAAATATGCTCTAAGGCTGCACCTATTATGGATAAAAGCCTTTGTCTCAAATGGAAAGAATATTTTAATAATTTATTGCTTAATAAAAAATCAAAGCCACCCGTTAATGATAGCGATGATATAGATAAATTATTTCATTTAAGCATTTCCCAATCATTAAATAATAATTTAATTAATAAAGATATTGCTCATTTAATGGATTTATCGCAAAGAATAAGGTTTTTATCAAATAAGCAAAATGAACAAAGATATATTGCTTCTATAAATGAGCATATTAGCATTTTAGATGCAATTATAAAAGGCGATTGTAATCTTGCACGAGAGATGATGAAAAAGCATTTAAAAAATACTGTAGAAGGTTATTGAAATGGATTTAGCACTTATATCATTAAAGCAAGTTGGAATTATGTTTATTATGATTCTACTTGGTTTCATTTTAGTTAAATTAAAGCTAATTGATTTATCCGCAAAAAAATCATTTTCTAACTTACTAGTTTATTTAGTAGTTCCTTGTATGATTATTAATTCCTATAATACAACCTATGACAGTTCTATTTTAATTAATATTCTATGGAGCTTTCTAGCAAGTATTCTTCTTCTTTTTATAGGATTAATAATCACATTTATAATTACTCATTTTTGGGAAATTGATGATAAGAATATCTTAAGATTTGCCTTAATATTTTCAAATGCTGCTTATATGGGTTTTCCCCTTATAGAAGCAATGTTTGGTAAAGAAGGTCTAATATATGCATCTAGCTTTGTAAGCATGTTTAACATTCTTTTATGGACAATTGGCTATATGATTGTAAGCAGAAGCTTTAATATCAAGCTAGCTATGAAAAGCATAGCTAAAACACCAGTTTTATATGCTCTTATTTTTGGACTTTTTATATTCTTCTTTCAAATAAAAATTCCAAGTCTAATATCATCTCCATTAAGCCTAATTGGCAATATGAATACTCCTCTTAGTATGATAATAACCGGAATGATAATTGCAAGCAGTAAAATCAAACCTGTTTTAAAAAATAAATATTTATGGTTAACGGTTATTACAAGACTTATCATAATACCTTCTATCTGCCTTTTTATAATACTTTTAATGTCAAAGCTTAATATTGATTCAAACCTACTTAAAATTGTATTTATATTAGAAGCATGTCCTTGTGCTGCAATAACCACAATCTTTGCGATTAAGTTTAATTATAATGAAGATCTTGCAGCATCTAGTGTAGTGATTACCACTATATTTTCAATTATCACTCTTCCACTATTTACACTCCTTATTGGTTTAATAATTTAGCATTTATTAACTAAAACATTTAATTTTTTGTTTCTACCATTCATAGCGGAATTTACTTTTTCAATTAACAAAAATTATTTTTTTTAGTAACTATTGATATTTTAAATAAAATAGCATATACTATTAGTGGACAAAGGCTAGATAATGTCACGTTTACTATATAGTAAACAAAAAGAGCAAAGGGTGCGACCTTTGCTCTTTTCTCATTTTACAAGAAAACAAAGGCTAGATAATGGCTATTTCTTCTTTTTAGAAGAATTATTGCCATCATGATCGTCTTTTGATAATATATACAATATTATCACTAAGACAATAAGATACTCCAAAGAGTACCTCCTTTCTAGTTCTTTGTCTCCTTAGAACTAAAAAAATTCATTTTGTCTTTGCTCCTGTATAAAATTTATTCCCATTACTGGGACATCTATAGTATATCAAAATTACGCTTTGTTTACAACGACTTTTGTAAACTTTATTTTTTATATACAATACATCAATTTGAGGCAAATAAAACATGATTTTTAATAACTTTTTCTCAAAAATCTACTTTTTCAATTAAAATTTTTTTGCTTTTTTTCTACTATTGATATTATCATAAAATAGCATATACTACTAGTGACAGAACCAGAAAAGTCACAGTTTACTATATAGTAAACAAAAAGAGCAGTGTTGGTAGCTCTGCTCTTTTCTCATTTTATAGAAAATGAAATTTAAAAGAATAATTTAACGACTAATCATTGTCGTCGTGATGGTCATCTTTAGAGATTATATATAGCGCAATCACAATAACACCATGACTACAAAAAAAGCAGTGCTACAAACACTGCTTTTTCATTTTAACTTAATATTAAACAATCGTTTTCTTTATAAAATTACCCGATACTTTTTTAATTGGTGCAATTACAACAAACGCATGATCATCATATTTTTTTATTATACTAATAGCTTTATCAACCTCATAAGTTGATAATACACAATAAAGCTCAGTATGTTCCTGATGCGTATACGCACCAGTTCCTTTAAATATTGTACAACCACGATTTAAGGTATCTAAAATTTCTTTAGAAATATTTTCACCACTAGTAGTAAAAATATTTAAAGCTGTATAGGTATAAGCTGTATGAACTTTGTCCATAACAAGACTATTTAAAATAAGTCTAACACATGTAAATAACGTTACAATAAAGCTTCCCTGTAATATTCCACCACCAACAACAGCGATAATAACATTAAAGGCTAATGTAAAAATGCCAATGGAAATACCTTTATGTAATGCAAATGCTTGAGCAATAATATCAATACCACCTGTAGATGTTCCAAACTTTAAAGCAAGTCCTGATGCAAAGCCTGCAAGCAAACCTCCAAAAATGGCAAGAGTAAGAATACCACCATAGTTAGGAATAGCCCCCGTTGTAGTTATTATATCTTCACTTAATGAACTAAAGGGACTTCCTTTTAAAAAGGCTGTAAACAAAGAATTTACAACAATTGCAACGGCTGAAAAGATAGCAAATCTATGTGAAACATACCTCCAGCCTACAACTACAATCGGAGCATTTACAGTAAAGATCATTAAACCTAAATTAAAATGTCCACCACATTTTTCAATCAAACGCACAATGAACTGTGCAAGACCTGTAGCACCAGAAGAATATAATCTTGCAGGTTCTAAAAACCATACCGTTGCAATAGCTAAAATAGCATTTGAAATAATTACTATACCAAGTCTAAATAAATCATCTAAGGCTTGTTTTTTTGTATACCTCATAACTATCTTACTTCGTCTCCAGGGTTAAGTTTTGAAACATTTAAAAGTTCCAATTCTTCATCAGCAGCATCAGCAGCACAAAGAAGCATTCCACATGACTCCTCGCCTCTTAGCTTAACTGGTTGTAAATTTTTCACAACTACAACCTTCTTACCAACTAAATCTGAAGGATCATACCACTTAGAAATACCTGATACAATTTGACGTACATCAGTACCAACATCAACCTTAAATACTAATAGCTTATCAGCCTTAGGATGCTTCTTAGCCTCTAGTATTTTACCAACACATAATTCTAATTTATCAAAATCATCAATCGTAATTAATGGTTTTGATGGCTTAGCATCTTTTATCTCAACTTGAGGCTTCATTTTTTCAAGCTTAGCAACAATATCCTTATGATCAATACGCTTAAATAACATTTGAGCCTCACCAAGTTCATACGTTTGAACTGTTCCAAAGGCTAAATCATCAAAGCCTGTTTTAGTTACATTTAATTGGTTATAAATTGACTCAGCTGTCTTTGGAATAAATGGCTCTAATAAAATAGCAGACTCTCTAATTGCCTCAAGCAAAGCGTAAATGACAGACTCTAAAGCATCAATCTTGCTTTCATCCTTAGCAAGAGCCCAAGGTGCTGTTTCGTCAATATATTTATTAGCTCTTCTAAGTGCTATAATAATATCTTCAATTGCATCGCCAACATGAAGGCTATCCATATGCTTTCTAACATTTTCCTTCATTAGTTCTAAAGCATTCTTAAGCTCAGCTTCTTCCTTAAAGAATGAACCCTTATAAGAAACCTTAGACGAAAAATACTTCTTAGCCATAGCCATTGTACGTGAAACTAAATTACCCAAAATATTAGCTAAATCGGAATTGTATCTTTCTGTTACAAGTTCATAGGTAATAGAACCATCCTGCGCAAAAGGAATTTCATGTAAAACGTAATATCTTACCGCATCAACCCCATAAAGTTCAACAAGGTCTCCTGCATAAATAACATTACCCTTTGACTTAGACATTTTATCTGTTCCTATTAAAACCCATGGATGTCCAAAAACTTGACGAGGAAGTGGCAAATCTAAAGCCATAAGCATAATTGGCCAATATATAGTATGGAATCTTAAAATATCCTTACCAATTAAATGGATATCTGCTGGCCAATACTTCTTAAATAATGGAGAAGATTCACCATTTACACTATATCCTAAGCCGGTAATATAATTAGCAAGTGCATCAATCCAAACATATACAACATGCTTAGGATCAAAAGGAACCTGAACACCCCAAGTAAATGATGTTCTTGAAACACATAAATCTGGCAAATCATTTTTCAAGAAATTATTAAGCATTTCGTTCTTACGAGATTCAGGTTGAATAAACTCTGGATGTGTCTTAATATGCTCAATAAGTCTTTCTTGATATGGCTTAAGCTTTAGAAAATAGCATTCTTCTTTCGTAAGCTTAACAGGGCCACCACAATCTGGACAACATCCATTTACTAAATCCTTTTCCGTAAAATATGATTCACAAGCAACACAATAATGTCCCTCGTAGTGTCCCTTATAAATGTCACCTTTTTCATAAAGCTTGGTAAAAATATCTTGAACTGTACGTTCATGATCTTCATCAGTTGTACGAATAAAGCGATCATATGAGACATTCATCATGTCATAAATAGCTTTTAACTCACCCGCAACATGATCAACATGTTCCTTAGGTGAAACACCCGCTTTTAAAGCTTTCTCTTGAATTTTTTGACCATGCTCATCAGTTCCTGTTTGGAATCTAACATCATAGCCATCTTTACGTTTATAACGGCATATAGCATCAGCTAAAATTGCCTCATATACATTTCCAATATGCGGAGTAGATGATGTATACGCAATCGCTGTTGTTAAATAAAACTTTTTCTCCATAGGTACCTCCTAAAATAATGCGTTTTTATTATACACCATTTTTCAAGTTAAAAAAAGAATTTTTATTGTTTGAAAAATATAATAATGTATGTTGCTCATAATTCATCGTTTTTAAATAGTTTTTACTCACCAAAAACGTTTTCATATAAGAAAATGAAAGAAAATTTAAAAAAAATCGCATTTTTCGCCTCTTTATTATAAGGGAGGATAATTTTGAATAGTAATATAAG